>Ga0209640_10006620_pt1 | contig 10135 bp, 9 predicted proteins | sample RifCSP10_1_FD_184018 | JGI IMG/M metagenome (GOLD analysis project Ga0209640, IMG submission 184018) | Soil microbial communities from Rifle, Colorado - Rifle CSP2_sed 10_1 (SPAdes) (version 2) | ecosystem: Environmental > Terrestrial > Deep subsurface > Rock core/Sediment | place: Rifle... | reverse complement strand
CGGGTCGCGATGGCCGCCGCTTCCAGCGCCTCGGCCGTTTCCTCCTCCAGGGTGCGGGGGCCGAGGAGGCGATCGACGCGCTCGCGCTCGCCGAGGACCAGGAGCACGATCACCTCCAACAGCATCGTGACCGACAGGAAGAGGAAGACCGTCATGCCGGCCGCCCACAGCCCCTGCGGGATGATGAGCGGCGTGGTGATCGCGCTCGAGTCGTGGGCGCCGAACATCCACGACTCCCCCACGACGGCCCAGCCCCGCCAGACGAAGAAGAAGTTCAGGACGACCAGGAAGGCCAGGGCCAGCGCGTGCATGTACGCGCGCAGCCCCTGCGGCATGCGCGTGACCAGCACGTCGACCCGGATGTGGCAACGCGTGGTCAGCGCGTCGGTCAGGCCCCAGGCGATCCCGAAGGCCAGCATGTAGCCGGTGAGCTCGACGGTCGCCTTGGAGCTGACGCCGAAGAACTTGCGGCCCAGCACGTCGACGCTGATGAAGAACGCGCAGACGACGAAGAGCCAGCCCGCGGCGCAGCCCATCACGTAGCCGACCCGCTCGATCCAGGCGCGCAGCCGGTCCAGGACGGCCAGCACGGGCGCTCAGGCCCCCCGCGTGGCCGCCGAGGCCGCCTCGCCGCCCGAGAGGTAGACGCGCGCCACGCGCTCGCCGACGGCCGGCGCCACGTGCAGGGACTGCAGGCCGTGGTTTGCCGCCGCGTCCGCCACCGTGATCTCCGCCTCGCCCTGGCGGCCGATCACCACCACCTCGTCGCCCACGCGGGCCTCGGGCACGGCGGTGAGGTCGAGGCGCGTGTGCTCGAGCGACGGCGCGCCCAGGAGGGGGACGGCGCGCCCGCGGACGAGCATCCGGCCCGCGTGGAGGAAAAGGATCCCGTCGGCGGAGCCCATGGGGACGACGCCCAGCCGCAGCGGGCGCTCGATCGGAAATGGCGCCGCCTCCGCGAAGCGCGCGCGGGGCGTCAGCTCCTTCACCTCGATGAGCCGCGTCTTCAGCGCGTGGAAGGCGGGGCGGAGCGGGACCGGCGGCGCCGCCTCCCCGGGCATCGTCACCCCGTAGAGCATGCGGCCGGGATCGACGGCGTTGAGGTAGGTCTGCGGGAGGTGCAGGACGAGCGGAGAGCTCGCGGCCAGCCGCACGGGGATGTCGATGCCCTGGGCGGTCAGCTCGTCGATCACGGCGGTAAACCGCGCGAGCTGCCACTCCACGTAGGCGGCATCGAGCGGTGCCGCGGCGTGGGCGTGGGTGCAGACCCCGGCGAGGCGCAGATGGGGGAGCTCGAGCATGGCGCGGATCGTCTTCACCGCGTGCTCGGCGGGCACGCCGAGCCGCTCGAGGCCGACGTCGACCTTGACGAAGATCGGGCAGGGCCCGCGGGCGGCGGCGGAGTAGGCCTGCGCCGAGTCGAGGTCGGTCAGCGTCGGGATGAGGGTGTGGGCGATCGCCTCCGGCGCCGCGTCGGGCAGCGCGTTCGGGTAGACGAGGATCGGCAGCGTGAAGCCGTGCCGGCGCAGGCGCACCCCCTCGGAGAGATCGGCGACGGCGAGGGCGTCGGCGCCGTGATCGGCGAACACGCGCGCCATCTCGAGGGCCCCGAAGCCGTAGGCATTGGCCTTGAGGACGGCGAAGACCTTGCGGTCGGGACCGACGAGCCGCCGCACCGTGCGGAGGTTCTCGGCCGCCGCGTCGAGGTCGATCTCGAACCAGGTTGGCCGGAGCAGCCGCATCGAGGCGCGCCGCGCGCCGGCTCAGTCCGGGATCGGCGCGTCGGGCGGGCCGAAGAGGAGGACCCCCAGCTTCTCGCGGCTCCGCATGATGCGGGCCACCGTCGTGAAGGCGTCGTCGAGGGCGGCGACGATCTCCTTGGGGGCGAGGGTCTGGGCCGAGGGCTGCGCGAGGTGGATCATCAGCGACTTCGACGCCCCCGGATAGTGAAGGGCGGGGATCGTCATGTAGCCGTGCTTCCTGAGCAGCACCATCGCCACCGCCGTGCTGATGTCGACCGGCGCCCACTCCGATTCCTCGAGCCCGGCCCGCTCCATCGCGAGCTCCATGATGTCCTCGACCATGATGGAGACGCCGCCGTAGCCCTTCCAGAAGACGCGGTCACCGAAGACCGGGGCGGCCACCTCGTACAGCTCCTGGTGACGGCGCTCCCACTCGGCGTAGACCGCCTGTCCGCCCTCGTGGGTGAACTCCTCCAGGCACCGCACGATGGAGGCGACCACCGACGGGCGGGCCTCGGTGCCGAGCACGGCCGACTTCGCGCCGATGCGCTCCATCAGCGGCTGCTTCCCGACGACGAGGCCGGCGCGGGGGCCGGTGAGGCCGTACTTCTCCGTGGACGTGACGACCAGGTCCGCGCCCAGCTCGATCGCAGTGGGCTGACGCTCGCCGATGGTACGCAGGCGTGCGCCGGAGGCGTCGTCGACGAACACGGGGATGGACCGCGTGCGTCCGAGATCGCACGCCGCCCTGAGCGTCTCGACGTCGAGGATGCCGCGATAGGAGGCGCAGACGGTGATGAGCGAGACGTTGCCGGCGTCGACCAGGGCGCGCAGCTCGGGCGCGGTGGTGACGATGCGGGTCTCGGCTTGCGCCAGCTCGACCGCGCGCGGGATGGAGGGGTGGCCATGGCCCTTGAGCACGCCCGGCTTCCGGTACGGGACCACGAGGTAGGGGACGACGCTGCCCTTCCGGACGAGAGCGAGGATGACGGTGAGGTTGGCGGCGGTGGTCCGGTTGAAGGCGAGGGTGCGGAAGCTCTCGTCACCGCCCAGGTGCACCTTGGCGAGGCGGTCGAGCCGCTCTTCGGAAAGCTTCTGGGAGAGGTAGCGCTCCTCGTACTCGGCGCCCTTGAAGTAATCGGGCACGCGGCAGTTGTCGACCAGCATCATCACGTTGTGGATGCCGGCGAGGCCGTGCGTGCGGTACCGGTGGAGGAGCACGGCCTCCGCCGCCTGCTCGCTCCGGTAGTCCATGAGGTCATCGGTGAGGATCCGTCCCGGCGCGTAGCCGAGGACGGGATCGACGTCGTTGGGATAGCGTAGCGTCCGCGCGCCGCGCTCGAGGGTCGTCGCCATCGGGCTTCCCCTAACGCGCGATGTACTTCACGCCGCTGATCGGCGCCACCACGCTGTTGTAGACATCGCCGCACTTAGCGCCGCAGCGCTTGACCCACGACGGCAGCACGCTGTCGGTCAGGAGCTTCTTGAGGAGGGCGCGATCGGCGTCGGTCGGCTTCACCTCGACCATCGGCGAGGCCTTGTCGGGCGTGCCGATCTTGCAGCTCGGCCGCCCCGAGTTGCAGTCGATGCCGTCCTGCGTCAGCTCGACACCGCCGAACTGCCATTGGCGGTCCGAGAGCTCCTTCCAGGTGTCCTCCAGGTACTTGCGCACGGCCGGGTCGAGCTTGTTCCACCAGGTCAGGTTGGTGAAGTAGCCGGACACCGCCCAGCCGAGCGGCAGCGTGTACTGGTGCGTCGTGACCTCGAACCACTTCGCCGCGTTGCCGCTGCCCGAGCCCGTGATCCCGCAGTCGACCACGCCGCGCTCGAGCGCGACGTAGGTCTCCGCGTAGGCGAGGCTGACCGGCGTCGCCCCCAGCGCGGTCATGAGGTCGTTGAGGGCGGGGCCGAACGTCCGCACCTTCCGCCCCTTGAGGTCGGCGAGACCGGTGAGGGGCCGGCGGCAGAACAGGATCTGGGCGGGATAGGGGTTGCTCCCGATGATCTTCGTGTTGAAGCGCTCCAGCTCCTTGTTCGCGGCGGGCACGAGGGCGTCGAAGACCTTGCGGGCCTGCTCGACGGTGGGGTTGAGGCCGGCGAGGTCGGCGGCGTCGAGCACCGGGACGTCCTGTGCGATGTAGGTGAGCGGCGCGTTACCGATGTCGATCTGCCCCTGCCGCGCCATCCGCACGATCTCGTAGCCGGTGATGTTCATCTCGGTCCACGTCGCGCCCTTGACCTCGACGCGCCCGTTGCTGCGCTTGGGGATGAGGTCCTTGAAGTAGATCGAGTCGACCTTGGAGTACTGCGGGTGGGTCGGAATCGGGTGGGCGACCGCGACAACCGAGATCTTGGGGCCGGGTCCGAGGGTCGGCTCCGAGGAGGCCGGCGCGAAGTACACCCCGATGCCGAGTGCCAGGGCGAGAGCGAGCAGCGTCAGGCGTCGCATGATCCCCTCCTCGTCGTGATCCTCAGGGAACGGCCGGGCGCGCCGGACCCTCTGCCCGGCGGGTTCCAGAAGGATAAGCGGGGACAGACGACCTGTCAAAAGCTTGACAGGACCGGCGAAGGCGGCCAGTCTCGCCGCATGCCGGACGTGCTCGGCTACCGCGCCAAGTTCGGAGTGCTCGTGCCGTCGACGAACACCATCGTCGAGCCCGACTTTTACGCGATGGCGCCGCCCGGCGTCACCCTCCACACCGGCCGCATCTCCATTACCAATCCGCGGATGGAGGACGACGCCGGCATGGAGGCGCTCATGGTCCAGATCCGCGCCTCCATCGGCCAAGCCGTGCGCGACGTCATGACGTGCGAGCCCGACTACCTCGTCATGGGGATGTCGTCGGAGACGTTCTGGGGCGGCCGCAAGGGGACCGAGGAGTTCGAGCGCAACATCGAGCGCCTCTCCGGGCTCCCGATCGCCACCGGCGCCCGCGCCTGCGAGCGCGCCCTGACCGTGCTGGGCGCGCGGCGCCTCGGGATCGTCACGCCGTACCAGCCGGTCGGTGACGCGCAAGTGCGCCGGTTTCTGGAGGAGTGCGGCTACGAGGTGGTGGCGCTGAAGGGGCTGCGCTGCCCGACCGCCGTCAGCATCGCCCACGAGGACGAGGCGACCCTGCGCCGCGCGATCCTGGAGGTGAACCGGCCGGAGGTGGAGGCCATCGTCCAGGTCGGCACCAACCTCTCGATGCTCCGCCTCGCCGACGAGGCCGAGCGGTGGCTCGGCAAGCCCGTCATCGCCATCAACGCGGCGACGTTCTGGTATGCACTCCGGGAGAACGGGATCACCGACCGGGTCCGCGGCTTCGGCCGCCTCCTCGCCGAGCACTGACCCTCAGCGATCGCCTCCGGCCGCCGGGAGCCGTCGACGATCAGGAGCGCCGCTCCTCAGAGCGGGCGCAAGCGGACCCGGAAGTCGACGTTCTCCCGCACCCATTTCCACAGGCGCGTCTGGTCGACCGGCTCGACCCCGGCGACGAGTTGATTGCGCCAGCCCTTCATCACCTCGGCCTCGGTCGTCCAGAGCTTGACCCGCCGCCGCGGGACTTCCTTGCGCCACTGCTCCCCCACCTTGGGGCTTGCATAGACGAGCCGCACGGTGAGGTTCCGCGACAGGAACTCGAGCGGCTCGAGGTTGATCTTCTGGTACATCCCCGGCGAGCCGGGCTTGACGTTCGGGATCGGCACGTCGGGAACGCCGTCGGTCACGAGCAGGATCGTGATCTGGTTGAGGATGAGGTTGCGCTCCTTGGCGATCCGCGCCACTTGGCCGAAGAAGACGTTGAAGTCGGTGAGCGGGTCGGTGGACGGGAACCAGCGCGTGAGGTCCGCCTCGATCTGCGCGATGTCCTTGCCCGCGAAGTCGAGGATCGGGTGAAAGGCCTTGGGCTCGCTCGCCGTCTTGCCCCCGATGGCGGCGACGAACAGCTCGCGCGGCTGGCTGAGCCCGCCCAGGCCGTTGAGGTGGCCATAGAGGTAGTGCGCGAGGAAGCTCATGGCGTTGCCGTAATCTCCGGACTGGACGAAGGATCCGCTCGTGTCCACACCGACGAACAGCGTCTCCCGCAGCGTCGGGTTGGCCGTGGGCTGCGCCACCGCCGTCGTCGCGAGCAGGGTGACGGCGAGCAGCGCGACGGTGAGCGAGCCGGCGCGGCGGCTCACAGGTTGCCCTGCCTTTTCGGCTGGAGGTGCAGTGCGGCCAGGGTCTCCCGCGTCTCCGTGATCTCCTTCAGGCTCTTGAACGGCAGGCTGAAGACCGGCCGGGCCGTGATCAGGACCATGGCGAAATTCAGCGCGGCGGCGACCAGGTGCAGGACGGGCAGGGCGAGGTACTCGAGGAGCTGGTCGCTCTTCTCGTGGAGCCAGCCGATCTCGCGCTTGAAATCCGCGAGCGGCTCGTGCCACCAGGCGGGCTCGGGCTCCGCCATGAACGGTTGCCCCTCGGGGGTGGTCATCGGCTGCCGCGAGATGAAGGCGAGGAGCGGCGCCGTCCCGTACTGGCCGAACAGGAACCACGTCATGCCGCGAATGCCCACCCAGCCGAACGTCGCCACGCTCAGCGTGAACCAGAGCCCGGGGTGGAACTTGTCCCCGGTCTGCTGGACGATCCAGGGCGTGATGGCGTCGACCAGTTCCCGGTACAGGAACATCACCTCGAAGAACATGACGAAGAGCTCGACCAGGACGATCTGGGCGATGAACTTGAACTCCCGCTTCTTGACCGCGTCGACGAGCGCCTGGACGCAGGCGAAGCTGCCCATGATCAGCAGGAACAAGAAGAGCCACAGGAGGATCCCGGTCGCCCGCGGCACCTGGTCGCTGCCGGCGAGGTCGGCCAGCACCTGCGAGAGGGTCGGCATCAGCGTGTAGGTGAAGATCGTCGCCTCCAGCGCGCACCAGAAGATCAGCATCACGAAGGCGATCCATGGCACGCCGGGCCGGAAGTACCGGTCCGTCATCCGGCCGGTCACGGACAGCGGCAGGAGGACGAGCTGGTGGGCCGCCTCGAAGATGAGCTTCACGGCGAGGTTGGCGAGCGTGACCAGCCAGCCGATCACGACGGCCCCCATCCGCAGCACGCCGACCCAGTACATCCAGGCCGCGCGGGCTGCGTCCCACCACGTCATCAGGAGCGTCGAGATGAAGTTGATTCGCCGCGATCGGAAGGGCACCGTGTAGACGGCGAGCCCGGTGCACCAGACGGCGGCGAGGCCGAGGAGCACGGGGAACAGGACGAAGACGTACTTCGCCGCCGCCGCCCAGGCCGACGACGAGTCCAGGAAGAAGCCGAGCAGCGTCTGCTGCAGGCGCGGGATCCAGACGATCGGCGCCGCGGCCAGCTCGGCGAGCTCACGCCACCCTTCGGGCAAACTGGCGATGATCCGTTCAAGCATCTGTGTCCTCCTTCGTTATGGGCCTTGAGCGTCGGAGCGCCCGCTCCGGAATGCCTGTGCGGCGGGCCTGTCGGCGACGAGCCGCAGCTCGGGCTCCATCACTTGTCGCTCGAGCGCCTGGCGCTCGCGCCAGGCCACGAGGGGGGAACCCGTCACGGCGAGCGTGATCGCGCCGCCCCGGTCGCCGCTCACGCGGTTGGCGAGGTCGCCGCGGCCGATGCGCCGGAGGATCCTGACCACGTAGCGCCGGGTCTCAGGGTAGGGCGGGACGCCGCCGTAGAGCAGGACGGCCTGCTCGCCCGCGTTGTAGGCGGTGAGCACCAGCGGCAGGTCGCCGTTGAAGCGGTCCATCAACCGGCGCAGGTGGCGTACGCCGCCCTCGATGTTCTCGTACGGATCGAAGCTGTCCTCGACCTGGACGCCCGCCGCCGTTCTCGGCATCAGCTGCATCAGGCCGCGGGCGCCGCGGCGCGACACCGCCCGAGGGTTGAACCCGGATTCGGCCTCGACGATCGCGGCGATCAGGAGGGGCGAGATGCCGTGGCGGACCGCGACCTCCATGATGTGGGCCTCGATGGCGACCGCGATGAATTCCTGTGCGCCGACCTCGGCGCCGGGAGCGAGGCGCTCGATCGCCCGCGCGTCGGACGGAGGCTGCGCGCGTGACAGCAGGTAGGCGGGCACGATCGTCAGCAGCAGAACGGAGAGACCGAGAGCGTGACGCGTGAACGGGGAAATCGCATCGCGCATAGTACCCAGCTACAGCACGCAACGGCGGTGCCAGACCTGCCGGGCGGGGGGAAGGCGAGTGTTCCCGCTCAGTTAGAGCCCTATCGAGGGGCCAAGACGTCAGTGATGGGACACGCGCGGTGCCATCCGGTCCTCCCGGCTAGCTGGTGTTCGGTCGACCCATGTCGTGCGTGCCCGTCGGCCCCGCCGCGCGCGCTCCCTGATCAGCCCCGGCGCACCGCGAGCGGGCCGAGATAGGCGCGCCGGACGTGCGGATCTCGCAGCAGCGCGGCGCCGGTGCCCTCGCCCACGATCTTGCCCGACTCGAGAACGTAGGCGCGGTGGGCGAGGGTGAGCGCGGCCTGCACGTTCTGCTCGACGAGGAAGACGGCGACGCCGGTGCGGTTGATCTCGACCAGCGCCTCGAGGATCGACTGCACGAGACGCGGGGCGATCCCGAGCGAGGGCTCGTCGAGCATCAAAAGCCGCGGGCTCGCCATGAGCGCGCGCCCCACGGCCACCATCTGTTGTTGGCCGCCGGAGAGCGCGCGGACGGTCTGCCGGCGGCGTTCACGCAGGTCGGGGAAGAGCGCGTACACCCGCTCGAGGTTGGCGCGTCCGGCGTTGCGCGCGCGCGCGGCGAAGGCGCCCAGCTCGAGGTTCTCCTCCACGCTCATGCTGCCGAAGAGGCGACGCCCCTCGGGCACCATCGCGAGTCCGCGCTCGACGATTTGGTGGGCGCCGACGCGCGAGAGGTCCTCGCCCTCCCAGCGGATCGCGCCCGCGCGCGGACGCACGAGCCCCGCGATCGCCTTGAGGAGCGTGCTCTTGCCGGCGCCGTTCGGGCCGAGGAGCGCGACGATCTCGCCCGGTCCGACGGAGAGCGTCACGCCCGAGAGCGCCCGGGCGTCGCCATAGGCGGCCTCGAGGTCGCGGATCTCGAGCACGCGCGTCGCTACGCGGGCTTCGCCGCCCGGAGGAGCGCCACGTGCTCTTCGACCGTGTCCTTTCCGGTGACGGCGCGGAGCACGACCTCGTCGACCGCGCCTCGCCACCGGCCGAGCGCCGGCGCGATCGCGTCCGCGCTCTGCGCGGCGATGGCCGTCTCCGCCGGCTTCACCCCCATGCGCGTGAAGTGGTTCGCGTACGCCGGGATCGCCGCGTACCGGTCCGCCTCCTTCTGCACCCTGTCGAGGGCCGCAGAGCCGAGGGCGACGCGGACGTACGCGAAGAGCTTCGGCGGTTGCCGGCGCGCCGCCGCGGCGCCGGCGCGCACCCACTCCGCCGAGCGCCGCGCGTGCTCGGGCGTCAGCCAGTTGAAGAGGACGCCGTCGGCGATCTCGCCGGCCAGGCGGCACATCTGGGGACCGAGCGCCGCCACGATGAGGCGCGCGGAAAGCTGGGACCGCAGCTCGGCAATCCCGGCGCGCACCCGCTTCAGCGCGTCAGGGTTCGGGCTTCCCACCCCGAGCAGGAGGCGATCGAGGGGCAGCGCGTTGGCGCGCACACCCTGGACGATGCTGTCCGGTCCGCGAGTGTGGAGCGGAATCACGCCGATGCCGAGCTCGATGCGCCGGGTCTCCTGCGCCGCTGCGGCGAGCGCGACCAGCCCGTCGGTCGCGCCGGGATGGTTCACCCAGAAGGAGCTGTAGCCGAGCCCTTCGGCCTCCCGCGCCGAGGCGCGGACGATCTCGGACGCGATGCCGGCGAACACTGCGAAGCCCTGTCCCATCACCGTCTCCTCTCGAGGATCTGGGGCCGCGGTCGGGCCGAGGCTCCCGCTAGTGTGACGTCACGGCGAAGAGGCGCCACTCGCCCGGGACGCCCTTGAGCGTCTGCTCGCCTCGGTCGTCGAAATTGATCCCCGAGCCGGCGACGAGGTCCCTCACCGTGCTCGACACGAGGACTTCGTCGCCGGCGGCCCGGCTCGCCACGCGGGCGCCGATGTTGACCGCGATACCACTGATCTTGTCGGCGATGATCTCGCACTCCCCGGTGTGCAGCCCGGCCCGCACGGAGATGCCCTGCGCCCTCACGGCCTCCACGATCGCGCGGGCGCAACGGATGGCGCGGGCCGGACCATCGAATGTCGCGAACATACCATCACCGGCGGTGTCCACCTCGCGACCGCGGAACCGGGCTAGCTGCCGGCGAACCGTCGCGTAGAATCCTTCGAGCGCTTCGCGCCAGCGTCGGTCGCCGAGCCTCGCCGCCTGCTCCGTCGACCCGACGATGTCCACGAACAGGATCGTCGTCAGGACGCGATCCGGG
>Ga0209640_10006618_pt1 | contig 10137 bp, 11 predicted proteins | sample RifCSP10_1_FD_184018 | JGI IMG/M metagenome (GOLD analysis project Ga0209640, IMG submission 184018) | Soil microbial communities from Rifle, Colorado - Rifle CSP2_sed 10_1 (SPAdes) (version 2) | ecosystem: Environmental > Terrestrial > Deep subsurface > Rock core/Sediment | place: Rifle... | reverse complement strand
CCTCCCCCGCGTGATTCTGATAACTTACACCCTCAATGAACCACACCGCGCACCACTGGCGCTACGCCGCGGAGGATCGATGCCACGGAAACTGAGACTCACGCCGCGCGTCGTCGCCGCGATCCAAGCCCGCCGCCGCGCTGGCGCGACGTACGAAGGGCTGGCGCAAGAATTCAAAATGTCGATCGGGTCGATCCGCAACGCCATCACGGCGGTGCCAAAGGCGAGCGTGGACCGCGTGGCCGAGCCGGGCGAGGCGAGCGCGGAGCGGAGCGCGACCGACCTCAGCGAGCCGGCGGCGCTGGAGACTTTGGAGCAGCAAGCGCGCGACCTGCGGGCGCTCCAGCGCACCGCGAAAAATGAAGGCAACGTTGCTGCCGTCGGCGTGTTGGCGCGCGTGCTCAACAACACACTGGCGCTCCAGGCCAAGCTGCAGCCGCCGCCCCCCGTCGATCCAGCGGCGGCGCCCGACATGAAGGCGGCGGCGCTCTCGTGTCGCGACAAGCTCGAAGCGATGGCGGCCGAGGGACGAAAATGAACATCGAGCACAGCCACGCCGAGCGCATCGCCCTTGACCTCGGCCGCATCCCCGCCGCCGAGCTCGCGTGCTACCTCGACGGGCTCGGCGTCGTGGAGCTCGCGGCGCTGCGGCACGACTGGACCTTCTGGGCGCGTCCGAAGCAGCTCCCGCCCGCAACGCCGTGGCGCTCGTGGGGACTCTGCACGGGCCGCGGGTACGGAAAAACGCGGTCAATCGCCGAGTACATCACCGCCGAGGTGATGGCCGGCCGCGCGCGCCGCGTTGCGCTCGTCGCGCAAAACGAGGACAAGACGCGTGAGGTTCTGGTCGACGGCGAGAGCGGGCTCGTTGCCGTGGCCCCCCCCTGGTTTCGACCCGAGTGGGAAAAAAACCGGCTCGTGTGGCCGAACGGCGCGCAGGCTTTTCCGTACACGCCCGAGGTACCAGGTGCGTTGCGAGGACCCGAACATGATCATGCCTGGGCCAGCGAAGTGGCGACGTGGCCAGCGTCGACGCGCGATGAAGCGTTCTCGAATCTACGGCTCGGGCTTCGGCTCGGCGTCGCCCGGCTCTTGTGGGACTCGACGCCAAAGCGGCGGCACCTGCTAATCCGCTACCTGCTGAACCGCTCGAAGAAACACCCGGCGCGGCACATCGTGGTACGCGGCTCGACGCAAGAGAACGCGTCGAACTTGCCGCCGGAGCAGCTCGCGGAATGGATCGACGAGTACGGAGGAACGCAGCGCGGGCGCGAAGAACTCGACGGCGAATTCTTCGATGACTCCGACGGTGCGCTCTGGCGGCAGGATTGGATCGACCGCGCGCGCCGCGACATGCCGACCGTGTTCGCGCGACGCATCCTCTCGATCGACCCGGCGATATCGGATCGCAAAGGCACCGATGCGACCGGCATCGTGGATCTCGGTCTGGGCGTCGATGGTCAGGTCTTCGTCGTCGCTAACCTCAGCGGGCGGCACGCGTGGGAAGCGTGGGGCCAGCTCGCCGTCGCGCGCTACTTCGCGACGAAGTGTGATTGCATCGTGGTCGAGCGCAACCGCGGCGGTGCCGGCTGCACGGCGAACCTGCGCGCTGCCGCGCGCGAGACTGGACTGCACGTCGAAGTGGTCGACGGCAAGGCCGTCACGCGCCACGCGGCCGGCACCATCTACGTCAAGGAGGTCAACTCGCAACAAAGCAAGGGCGCGCGATCTGCGCCTGTCGCGCACGAGTACGAGCGCGGGCGCGTCTCGCACGTCAACGGCGGCGAGGGCCTGCCGGCGCTCGAAAACGTGCTAACGACGTGGGAGCCCGAGGTGAAGGGCCAATCGCCTGACGCGCTCGACGCGATGGTGTGGGGCGTGTGGGAGCTAGCGAAGCTCGGCGAGCAAGCGATCGACCGCGGCGCCGGCTTCGTCGGCATCGAGAAAATGTCCAAGGCGCTGGCGGCATCGACGCGCGGGACGGGCAGCGCCGCGAGCGTCATGGCGGCGCTCGGGCGCTCCGAATGGGGCTCGACGTTGTGACGCGATTTAGGGCACGGCGCGCAGCGGAACTGGCGCGGCGGGCGCGGGCGGTTGAGCCTGCGCCTTTTTTGCCTCCAGCTCCGAGCCCGTCATGTTGCTCGACGGATCCGGCGTGCCGTCGGCGCGCATCCGGGGGGCTAGCGTGACGGTCGGGGCCTCTGACGATTCGGGCAGCACGGGCGCCAGCACATCGTATTTTTCTGCCAGCGTCGCCAGCGTCGCGGCATCGACGACGTAGCCGAGCGCCTTGCGCTGCGCCACATCCTCGTGAAATGCCTTCGAGCGTGAAGCATAGGCGGCGACGACGCCCTCGGCATCGGCGTCGGGGATCATGTAGTGCCGCCCCGGCGCCAGGCTCGAGTCTCCGAAATTCATCGCGGCCCACGGCTCGATGACGCCCTCGCGGATGCCGCGCTCCAGGCACGCGAGGTCGCCTTGCACGATCGTAGTCGCGACTCCGAAGAGCGCGGCGATGTCGACGCCGGGCGCGCCTCCCTGCGATCCCATCGTGCCGTCCGTCCCAAGGTAGCCGCGCGCCGCGTACTTGTCCGTTTTGTCGGCCAGCTCTTTCCACACCTGCCACGCGGGCGAGTTGTTGGTGAGCAGCTCCGTCTTCGAGCCCGCGGGGCGAATGCCGACCGGCATATCGAGCGAGGCGATCGCCTGGAGCAAGTCGAGGAACGCCTTGGCCTGAACGGTGAGTGCGCCGTCCTCATCGGCGAGCGCCATGCCCTCCGGCATCTCGCCCACTACCTTCGCGTTGCCGTGCGACGTGGAGCCGCGCGACCAGTCGCGATTCGCGTGGGCGTTCGCGGCCCAGAGCAACGCGGCCCACAGCACGGCCGCGTCTTGCGTCCACGGCTTTTCTTGATGGTGCTGATAGATGACCCAGCGCCCATCGCCGTGCGTGATGGGCACGAGCGCCGTGGAGAAAATTGACGGGGCGTCGCGCTGTAGTTCTGACTCGGGCGTGTGCGGGTCGACTTGCGTGACGAGCGCGCCGCGTGAGCCGTCGGGGTTGAGCCACGTCGGATACCAGCGGACCCATTCAAGCGGCCAGTAGGCGTGGAAGAAATCGACGCGCGAGCCGTCTTCGCGCGGAACGGCGGTGTTGACGCCGATCGCGATGCCGTGATTCACGAGACAGCCGAGGATGTCGGCGCGCGCGCCGGGGGCGAAGCAGACGCCATCCTTACCGAAGAGCGCATCACCTTCGCGGCCGACCGCTTCGCCGCGAGCGCCCTTAGCCGGCACGAGCTCGATGCCGAGAACGCGCTCGGGCGCGAGGCGATTCTTGAACGGCGCGGCGAGCGCAGGGCATGTGCGGAACGCGGCAGCGAGCTGAACGGGCTTGAAAAATTGGCCGTTCATCTGCTGGTCGCGCGCGTCGCGGATCTCGGCGAGGGACCACGCATGCGCGTCGCTCACCGGAATCGGAGGGCGCAGGGCCGAGGCCAAACGGACGCCATCGAACTCCTCGGCCTTGCGAATTTTTCGAGCGCGTTTTGAGGCAGCCATTTGCCCCGAAGCTATCACGTGAGCGTTATGACGACAGGCGCTATCCGCATAGAAAGTTTGACAATAGAAAATTGAACCCACAAGCTCGCCCTCAGAATGAACCTCGCGCGCATGGCAGTGCTCATCGACGGCGACGCGCCGCCGACGGAGTTTCGCATCTTCACCGCGGGATGGAACGCGTCGGAGAACGGGGACTTTCTCTTCGACGCCGAGGCGGCGCGGCTCTTGATGGCGTCGTACCAGGCGCACGGCATCGACCGAACGATCGACCTCGAGCATCTCTCGCTCGACGATAGTGCGCCGAACTACGACCCCGATGCGCGCGGGTCGTGTCATCTCCAGCTCCGCGGCGGCGAGCTGTGGGCCATCGACGTGAGGTGGACCGATGACGGAGCGGCGCGTCTCGCGTCGCGGCGGCAGCGCTACATCTCGCCGACGTTCCTGTTCGACAAGAACAGGCGGCCGGTGAAGCTGCACAACATCGCGCTCACGGCGCATCCGGCGTTGCACGGCACGCCCGCGCTAGTAGCCGCTAGCTCTCGTCTCCGTTCGACAACGACGAAGCCGAAGAGGATCGGACCGCACGCAGCGGCTCTGAAAACATTCATCGCGAAGCGCCTCGCGCGCAAAGGGAAATGACCTCAATGGATCCGAAGCTCATCGCCGAGGCTCTCGACGCGCTCATCGCTGGCGACGACGCGAAGTGCGCCGAAATTCTCAAGGGGCTCATCGCCGCCGAAGCCGGCACCGAAATCACCGAGCCTCCAGGAACGGAGACGCCAGCCGCGATGGCGGCGCCGGTCCCTCCCGAAAAAGAACAGGCGGCGACGATGGCCGCTGCTTCCCTGCTGATGCGCCTATCGGGCAAGCCGACGATCGGCGAGTCGGTGAGCGAGGCTCAAGCCTGGCATCGCTCGCACCTCGAACTCGGCGCCGAGCGCACGAAGCTCGCGCAAGAGCGCGGCGTTCTCGAAGCGAGCGAGCGCGACGGCTACGGCGTCGAGATGGTCGCACGGCTCAGTGAGGAGCCGTGGCGCGTGTGGGAAGAGCCGCTGGTGTCGACCGATCCAGCGAAACGCAAGCTCGCCGAGCCGCTCGCGAGCATGCCGATCGCACAGCTCCGCGCCCACATGGCGAAGTTGCGCGTGGCGCGCGCCGGCAAGATCGCTGCGGTGCCGCCGGTGCCGCCGCCCGCTGGCGCGGGCGACCACGGACTGAGCGCGAGCGAAATGGCCGCGTGTTCCCGAACCGGCTGCGAGCCCGCCGTTTACGCGCAGCTCAAGACCCAGCAGACGCCGCGCGCCTGAGCGCGCGCCTGAGCCACACGACGACGCCGCCGAACTGAAAGACCATCATGTCCAACACCACGATCAATCTCACTCGTCACCCCGTCGGCAAAGACGGCCGCGGCATCAACCTCCCCGTCGATGGCGGCTCGCACCTTTACGAGGGCGCGATGGTGTCGCAGCTCGACGCGACCGCCATGCTCGTGCCTGGCTCGACGGCATCATCTGGTTCGTGCGTCGGCGTCGCGACCCACGAAGTCAACAACACCGGCAGCGACGGCGACAAGCGATGCCTGATCGAAACGGATCGCATCTTCGCATTCGCGAACGCGACCGCCGGCGATGCATGCTCGGAGGCGACGGCGATTTTCTCGATCGTCTACATGTATGACGATCACACCATCGCCGACAACGACAACGGCGGAGCAAGGGACCCGGCGGGCCTCTTCTGCGGCATGGAGGAAGACGGCCGCGTGCGCGTGTACGTCGGCATGCGGCGCCTTACCAGCACCGAGCTGGCGGACCTCGCGGCCACCGGCGGCGCGGCTCTCGTAGGAATTGCCGACGCCGGAACCTTCACCGCAGAGACCACGGTGGAAGGGGCCACGCAGGAGCTTTACCAAAACGCTCTCAGCGCGCAGAAGCAGGTCAACATCCCGCTTTTGTCGTTCCTAGAAGCCGCCACTGGCGCGCCGATGATCGTGTTCGCCGATGGCGCAACTAGCCAGCCCGGCACGCAAATCACCGACAGCAAGTGTCCCACGGTGCGGTGGAACGACCACGCGACGCCCGCGAAGATCATGGGCACGGTGGCGATGCCGCAGGACCTCGACGATTCCAAGCTCGTCACGGTACACGCGCTCGTTTCCAAAACGGGCGCGACCGTCGGCGACGCGACGAAGCTCACCATCGAGGCGTTCGAGATCGTACCGGCGGCGCTGCATGATGCAGACACGGACTTCGGTGGCGACACCGATGCAGTCGTGGGCGACGCGACGGCCAAGACCGTGACGGAGCTGACGCTCACGCTCACCGCGGCAAACATCCACGCGAGCCCTGAGGGACTGGCCATCAGCATCAAGCCGAAGGACGGCACGCTCGGCACCGATGACTTGCTGCTTCACGCGGCGTGGCTCGAATACACGCCCAAGCTGATGACGAGCTGACGGGTCGCGCACCCTGACGACGACGAAGGACGAGCAAAGGACACCATGGCAAATCCCCTTTACACAATCGAACAGCTCCCGACGACGTCGCAGGCTGCGATTCGCGAGTTCAGCGAGCTGTTTCTCGGCTACATCGGCGCATCGAAGCCGACGGGCTGGGTCGACACGCTCGGCGCGTTGGTGCCGACGGCGTCGCCGATGGTCACGTTTCCGGTTTCGCAGCTGCGAACGAAGTACCAGAAGACCGGCGGCGAGAATCGCGGCAAGACGCTCCAAGAGAAGAGCTTCGACGTCAAGGCCGAGGAATTCGACGACGGCTACGAGGCCGCGCTGCTCGACCTGTTCACCAAAGTGTTCGCGTATCGCAATTGGACCGAGGCGCCTGCGCGGCTCGTGCTCGCGGAGGAGCAGTTCCGCCACGACAACGTGGCCACGCTGCTCGAGGCCGGCGAAACGACAGTGTGCGTCGATGGTGAGTTTTTCTTCGATACCGACCACCCGGCCAACCTGGCCGACAGCGGCGCCGGCTCGTGGTCCAACTACAACAGCGCCGGCATCGACGTGGTGAGCGTTCCGAACCTCCAAGCCGAGGTCGCATCGATGATGGCGGTAATGGACGAGAACGGAAAAAAGTTCGGCGTCTACCCCGACACCGTCCTGGTCCCGACGGAGAAATTCGAGCCCCTCAAGAACCTCCTGAAGTCGGCGCAGATCGCAAACACCGCCGGCACCGCTGGCATTTCCAACCCGTATCTCAACGGCTTCAACGTGATTCCGGTGAAGGAATTCACCGACGTCAACGACTGGTATCTCGTCGACTCGAAGCTCATCGCCGAGGCCCCCCCATGGGTAACGCTGCGCATGGCCGTCGCGGCTGCGTTGCAGTTGCGCGTGTTCGACGAGTCCAGCGACTTCTTCAAGAACACCGGCAAGCTCAAGATGTCGAGTCACATCTGGTATGGCTTCTCTCTCGCGTTGCCGCACGCGATTCGCAAGGTCAAGGGCGCGTAAGGCTAGCGCGACTGAACCCGGCCCCCGTTCCTCGCGGACAACCGCGGGCCGGGGGCTTCGGTGCGTGAGAGCCCCCATGACTGCCCCGTCCGCATATTGTGTCGATGCCGACGTCTACGAGCTAGGCGGACTGCCGCGTGGAGCGCTACCGAATCCTGGGCGCCTCATCGCGGAGGTGTCGACGGGGACCGAGATTCTCACGCTCGATGGTCATGGCTTTCGCGCGGGCGCGAAACTCTTGTTCCGGCCCGAGGGTGGCGGTTCGCTGCCAGCTCCTCTCGTGGCCGGGACAACCTACTACGCGCTGCCCCTCACCGATTCCACGTTTCAGGTGGCGGCGACCTCGGGCGGCTCGCCAATCAATCTCACGACGGCGGGCTCGCGCGTCGTGGTGTCGACACCGCTGCCGATGGCAGGCGCGATCGAGTGGGCAAGCGCGCTAATCGACGACATGCTGCCGGCTCACGCGGTTCCGCTCACGTCGCCATATCCGGCGATCGTAGTCGCGACCGCGGCCGAGCTCGCCGCGTGGCGGCTGCTCAGCTTCACCGGCGGCGCCTCGGCCGATGCACTTTCGACGCGCCTCGCGAACGCGCAGAGGGTGATTGACCGCTGGGCCAAGGGTTTGCCGATTCGCGGCGCAAACGTACCGCCCGCCGCCGGCCTTGCGGTGGTGGCGGCGACGACGGCGACCGATGCGCGCGGCTGGATTCCTGCCGACGGGAGGCTGCCCTGATGCCCCTCGTCGGCAACATCAGCAAGCTGCGCGACCTTGGCAAGCGACTGAAGGATCTGCCCGTTGCGCTCGCGCAGAGCGTTGCGCAAGCGGTCGCGCCAGCGCTCACCGGACAGGCGCAAGCCGACTTTGCAAGCGGCCTAACCGCCTACGGCGAAGCGCGGCCGGTAGGCGTGCATGGCAATGCGCTCTCGCTCGTTCGGAGCGGCATCACCGAGGGCTCGATTCGCTTCGTTGCGATCGGCACGCGCGTCCGCGTCGCATTCGGCACGCCATATGCGAAGTACCTCGTCGGCAAGTACCGCATCCTTCCCGTGGGGGCGCTGCCCGTGGCGTGGTCGGAGCTGATCGCCAAGATCGCACGCGATGAACTCGCAAAGGGGATGGCGGCGTGATTTACGAAATCACACGCGAGGTCGAAACGGAGCTGAAGGCCCGCGGCGTGCCGCTGCCCGTCGTCTACGGACCCGAGCGCGGCGACCTCACGATCACGTTCGCGCGCATCGTCATCGAGCGCGACCGCGACAAGGGCGACGCCATCGGCCCGGGCCGTGGCCGCACCGTCAACCCTCAGATGGTAGCGATCCGCTCGATGGGCGCCGTCTGCCGCGTCTACGCGCAGAGCACCGAGAGCGGGGCCGGCGTGCATGACCATGAGCGCATGGCCGACCAGGCGGTGGATCGCATCCACGTCGCGCTCGAGAAAATCGTGAAGCTCCGCACAACGCTCTACCACGTCACCGCGGCGAAGTTACTGAGCGCGCAGGAGCTGGCGATGCGCGGACTCCTTCAGTGGCCCGGCGTCGTGTACGAACTGCGCTTCTCCGTAGACCGCGGCGTCTTCGATACCGACTGGACCGGCGCGGCAAAGCCCGAGAGCGTGCTCGGGACCGGCTTCGAAATCTCGAGCACGACGAAAGCGACGCTCGACAAAGCCCCCGACAACACACCGCCGGAAACGGCCTGCGGAGCCTGAACCATGCCCACCCTCCCGAGCGCAACCACCACACTTTCCGAGCAAGCCGCCGCGTCCGCGGGCGGCGTCGAGCTCCTTGTCGTCATGGCCGCAGTCCCGACCGCCGCGGACATCACGCCGCGAATCTTCGCCAACCCGGCGGCCATCATCGACAAGCACGGCTACAGCGAGGGAGCCGAATACGCCGCGCTGCACATCGCCGAGACGGGCAAGCCGCTCTGTTTTGTCGGCTTGCCCATCCAGACCGCGGGCGTGGTCGGGCGCAAGAACACCACCGGAAACAGCGATTCCAGCGTTGTCGATGTCACCGTCGCCGCCTCCGGTTCGCTCGCCGAGACGGACGGCATCGTTACCGTCATCACGGGCGGCACCATCGGGACCGATCAGATCATGCTCGGCCTGTCTCTCGACGGCGGGCGCAGCGTCAAGCGCGTGCGCCTCGGCACGGCCAACAGCTACACGATCCCATACGTCGGTCTCGTGCTGAGCTTCGCCGCGGGCGACCTCACGGCTGACGACACCGTGCTCACGTGGCATTCGACCGCGCCGCGATGGGACACGCAGGGCATCGAAGATGCGCGCGCCGCGCTGGCGGCCCAGCAGAAGCAGGCGCGATCGTGGCTCATCATCGGTGACCTCACGGCGAAGGATGACGCCGACGACATCGTCACCGAGGCGAACGCCTACGAGACAGAAAACGACCGCTTCACGCTCGCGCGCGTTCAGCTGCGCGACCACCTGCCGGCCGCGACCCTGAGTCACACGACGGTTCGCATGACGGGGACCAACACCGTGACGTTCGCCGAGGTCGGCGGGACGGGCGACACCATCACGCGCTCGGCCGGGTCGTTCATCACCGACGGCTTTGCGGTCGGCGACATCATCACCGTCACCGGAACGACGAACAACAATTTTGTGGGCGCCTCCAAGATCACTGGCGTCAGCGCCACCGTTCTCACACTTGGCTCCGATGACCTCGTGGACGAAGGTCCGGTAAGCGCCGTGACGATCACGGCGACGGGCTCCCTCGTGTTTCTCGAAGTGGGCGGGACGGGCGACACCATCACGCGCACGCGCGGCAGTTGGATCGCTGACGGCTTCGCGGTCGGCGACCTCGTCACCGTGGCGGGCAGTGGCAGCAACAACTTCGTCGCGACGGCGGGGATCGCAACGCTCACCAACACCGTCATGACGTTCGACACGACCGACCTCGCCAACGAGACGATCGGCTCAGTGCTGGTGACCATCACGGCGGGCGAATCGAAGGCGGAATGGATCGCCTCGAATTCGGCGACGCCGCCGTCGCGTTTCATGTGCCGCAGCACCGCTTCGGAGCCCGATTGCAGAGGGACGTGGAGGAAGGCCAGCGCCTCGGCGTGACCGGCACCCCGTCCTTCTTCA
>Ga0209640_10006615_pt1 | contig 10137 bp, 8 predicted proteins | sample RifCSP10_1_FD_184018 | JGI IMG/M metagenome (GOLD analysis project Ga0209640, IMG submission 184018) | Soil microbial communities from Rifle, Colorado - Rifle CSP2_sed 10_1 (SPAdes) (version 2) | ecosystem: Environmental > Terrestrial > Deep subsurface > Rock core/Sediment | place: Rifle... | reverse complement strand
CGTAATGAGCGGGAAAACTCTTTTCAAAGCGGGAACGCCGGAGGCGGCGCTCTGGGCGCGCATTGATCCGAAGGCCTTGCCGCGCCACATCGCCATCATCATGGACGGGAACGGGCGCTGGGCCCGCCGGCGCCACCGGCCGCGCATGGCCGGACACCGCGGCGGGGTGCGGGCGACGCGGGAAGTCGTCGAGGGCTGCGCCCGCATCGGCCTGCCGGTGCTCACCCTGTACGCCTTTTCGCTCGACAATTGGAAGCGCCCGCGGGCAGAAGTAGACTTCCTGATGGGGCTCCTGCGGCAGTATGTGCGGCGCGAGCTCGACTACATGCGGCGGAACAACGTGCGCCTGCGCGTCATCGGGCGGTGGCAGGAGCTGCCCGCGGCGGTGGTGGCCGACGTGGCGCGCGCCGTCGAGGAAACCTCGGGGAACGCCGGCCTGCAACTGGTCGTGGCTCTGAACTACAGCGCCCGCGCCGAGCTGGTGGACGCCGTGCAGGGGCTCCTGGAAGAGTCGCGGTCGAACGGGCTGACGCGTGTGGACGAAGCGGCGCTGGCCGCTCACCTCTACGCCGGCGACCTGCCCGACCCCGACCTCCTCATCCGCACCAGCGGCGAGATGCGCTTGAGCAACTTCCTCCTCTGGCAGCTCGCCTACACCGAAATCTGGGTCACGGAGACGCTCTGGCCCGATTTTTCCACCTGCCATCTCCTCCAGGCCATCCTCGACTTCCAGCAGCGCGAGCGCCGCTACGGCGGGCTGTCGGTGGAAGAGCGGGCGGACTCGAAGGCGCGCCCCCGCGCGCTCGGCGGCGCCCTGCTGCACCGCTGAGAAAGCCCTGTCGCCCGGCGGACCCGGCTGCTACAATCGCTGCGCTTTTTTTGTTCTGACTCTCCGACCAGGGTGCACGGAGCGATGCTGCTGTTACTGCCGATTCTGATCGGGCTCTTCCTGGCCATCAACATGGGGGCCAGCGGCACGGCCCCGTCTTTTGCTGCTCCCCTCGGCGCCAGTCTGATCCGGCGGGAATCCGTTCCCGGGCTGTTCGGCCTGTTCGTCCTGGTGGGGGCGGTGGTGGCGGGGCACAAGGTGGTGCGGACGCTGTCGGGGGACATCCTGCCCGCCTCGGTGATGCAGACGACACTGGTGTCCATCGTGCTTTTGTCGGTCGGGTTGTCGTTGTTTATGGCCAACCTGCTGCGCGTGCCCCAATCCACCAGTCAATCCACCGTGCTGGCGCTGGTGGGGAGCGCGGTCTACCTGGACAACCTCCAGACGAACAAGCTCTTCACTTGGATCATCCCCACGTGGTTCGTCTACCCGCTCGTCGCCTTCGGGATCACCTACCTCTTCGCGCGCTTCTTTTATCGGCCGCTTAAGAAATCCGAGCGCATCAACTTCGACCAGGTGGCCGTGCATCCCATCTGGAAGTACCTGACCATCGGCTCTTCCTGCTACGTGGCGTTTTCGATTGGGTCGAACAACGTGGCCAACGCCGCCGGACCCCTGAGCTCGCTGCTGGCCAATGCGTTTCGCGTGCCGCCCGACGACCCGGATATCTTCTTGATCGGGCTGGCGACGCTCATCGTGGTGGCGCCGTGGTTCGGCATCGGCAGCTCGCTGATGGGCGAGCGCGTGACGCGCACCACCAGCCAGGAGATCGTGCCCTTCGGCCCCTTGGGGGCCACCTTTATTGCCACGCTAACGGCTACGCTCTTGCTGTTGGCCTCGCTGACGCACGGCATTCCCACTTCACTCGTCCAGCTGAACACGGCCTGCATCATCGCCATCGGCATGGTGAAGGCCGGCTTCAAGCAGACCGCCACCGAGACCGCGGTGCCGCGGCTGCTGATGGTGTGGGCGGTGGCGCCGGTGTTCTCTTTCGCCTGCGCTTTCGGGTTGACCGCACTGGCGGACCGGCTGGGGTGGCTGTGACCATGCTGCTGCAGCGGATTCTGACCGGCGCTGTCCTCATCGCTGTCGTCCTGCTGGTGCTGTTCTGGGGCCCGCCCTGGGTTTTCTTCCTGGCGATGGCGCCGTTCGGTTTGCTGGCGCTGTGGGAGTACCTGGAGCTGGTGGCGCGCACCGGCAGCGCGCCGCCGCGCTGGCCGGTCTACGCCGCCGCCCTGGGCGTGTGGGCGGTGGCCGCCTGGTTTCCGCGGCATCTTATGCCGGCGGTCATCGGCGGGGTGCTGGTGCTTTTTCTAAGCGCCCTCGGGCGGCGGCAGGCGGCGGAGGTCCTGCCCGCCAGCGCCGCCTCGGCCTTCGCGCTTCTCTACATCGGTGTTCCTTTCGCTTTCCTGCTCGACTTGTTCGCCTGGCACGGCTATCGGATCGTGCTCTGCCTGTTCCTGCTGGTGTGGGCGGGAGACACCGCCGCCTACTTCGTGGGACGCGCCCTCGGGCGGCACAAGCTCGCCCCGGTCTTGAGTCCCGGCAAGACCGTCGATCTGCGCCTCCTCCACGGCGGCATGAGCAAGCGGCGCGACGTCACCGTCCAGCGCGGCCGGTACGATGCCCCCGATCCCACGATGCGCGAGTACGGAGATGTCGCCTACGTGCGCATCCCGTATTTCGAAGACGGGACGGCGGCGAAGTTCGCGTCGGTGGTCGCCAAAGCCGGCGCGAGCGGGAAGAAGAAGTTGATCGTCGACGTCCGGGACAACGCTGGCGGTTCGCTCGACGAAGCGATCGCGGCGGCGGATTCGCTGCTCAGCAAGGGGCTGATCACCGCGTGGAGTGGCCGGCGCGTCGAGCCGCAGCAGTGGCAGGCCGATGCCGAAACCGTGTACGACGGCGAAGTCCAGGTCCTGGTGGACGGATCGAGTGCGGGAACGGCCGAGATCTTCGCGGCGGCCATCAGCGGTAACAAGCGCGGAAAGGCAACCGGTCTGCCGACGTTCGGCTATGCGGTTTCGCAGAAACTCGTTCCTCTCACCAGCGGCGGCGCCCTCTACGTCACCGTAGGCCACTTCACGACGCCCGACCGGAAGCCGATCACGGAGCAGGGGTTCCGCCCCGACAATATGGTGGACATGACCCCCCTCGCCGTGAAGAAGGAAGAGGAGCAGGAGAGAGCGCGCGACGAGTACATCCTCCAGGAAGCTCTCGAGCTCTTCGGCCAGAAGCAGGCCAAGACGGCGGCATAGCCTGTTACTCGCTCTGTTCCTCCTCGAAGTTGCCGCGGGCCTCTGCCTCTTTCTACCGCTGGTCGGCCGCCGCAACGCGGGCGTCAAGTTTTACCGGCTGGTCCTGATCATTTCCGCGGTCCTGCTCATCGGAGCAGCGGTTGCCCATGGCCTCGCGAACCGTCCGCGTCTTTCCTTATTCGACGCGATCGCGTTTCTGTCGCTCCTGGTCTGGCCCTTCCGCATGCTGTGGCGCATGGTGCGCAGGCGCGGCCGGGCCCGCCCGCAGATCCGGCGCTTCATCGTGGTCGGCCTCGACGGGCAGGACCCGCGGATCACCGACCGCCTGATGGCGGAGGGCAAGCTCCCCAACTTCGCCCGCCTCGCCGCCGCCGGCAGCTATTCGCGGCTGCGCACCGTGTTCCCCTCGCTCTCGCCGGTCGCCTGGTCGTCGTTCTCGACCGGCACCAATCCCGGCATGCACAACATCTTCGACTTCGTCGAGCGCGACCGCAAGAGCTACCTGCCGAAGCAGGCGTCAGTCGAGATCGGCAAGCTAGAGCGCACGATGAAGCTGGGCCGCTGGCGCATCCCGCTCGAGCGGCCCGCCCTGCGCCTGCTCCGCAAGTCGAAGCCCTTCTGGACGCTCCTCGGCGAGCACGACATCTGGAGCACGGTGCTGCGGGTCCCGATCACGTTCCCGCCCGACCGCTTCTACGGCGCGCAGCTCTCCGCGATGATGGTGCCGGACCTGCTCGGCGCGCTGGGCACCTTCCTGCACTACACGACCCGCCCGGGCAGCGCCGCCGTGGCGTCCAGCATGCCGACGTCCACCTGCTGGCCGCGTCCCGTGCGCTCCCGCGCGAGGAGGGCGAGCGTGATGCCCTGCGCTGCGAACATGCCACTGACGATGTCGGCGATCGCGACCCCGAGGCGGAACGGCGGCCCGTCGGCGGCCCCCGTGATGCTCATGAGCCCGCCCTCCGCCTGGATGACGGCGTCGTAGCCCGGCTCCGCCCGGCGCGGCCCCGTGTGCCCGAACCCCGAGATCGAGCAATAGACGAGTCGCGGCCATCGCCTCGCGACCTCCGCGTACGACAGCCCGAGCCGATCCAGCGTCCCCGGCCGGAAGTTCTCGACGAGGACGTCGGCGCGATCGAGCAGCGACTCGAGGATGCGCCACGACGCCGGGTTCTTGAGGTCGAGCGTCAGGCTCTCCTTGTTCCGGTTGATGCTGAGGAAGTAGGCGCTCTCGCCGGCGACAAACGGCGGGCCCCACGCGCGGGTGTCGTCGCCGCGGCCCGGCTGCTCGATTTTGATGACGCGCGCGCCCATGTCGCCGAGCATCATCGTGCAGTAGGGCCCGGACAGCACGCGCGTGAGATCGACGACGGTCAGTCCGCTAAGGGGCGACATACAATCGGGGTGTGGGTCTCGAGATCATCCTCTACAGCGGCTCCAGTTGACTGGCCTGCGACCAGGTGAAGGAGTTTCTTTCACGAAGCGGCCACCCATTCACGGTCAAGGTCGTAGACGACGACTTCGACGCCTATTCCGAGCTCATCGCCCGCGGCTTCCGCACGGTCCCGGTCACCTTCATCGGCGCCCGCGCCGTCAAGGGCTTCGACGAACGCGCGCTGCGGGAGGCGCTGACCGCCGCCGGATCGTGACCAGGTCGCTCATCAGCGCGTACGCGGTCTGCGTCAGGTCTCCGGCGAGCTGGCAGATCGCCACTTCCCCCAGCAGATCCGTTCGCAGCACGAGCGCATTCGCCGATCCACGTATCCCCGCCAGGACGTCATCGGCCTCCAGTTCCATGGGTTTCACCGACGCCACGACGATCGGTCCGGCCAGCCGCGTCGCCTCGGCCACCAGCCGCAGGCGGCGCCCGGCTGCCTTCGCGGCACGCGCGCTCGGCGCCGTATGCTCGTCGATGCCGCGCCGATCGACCTCGTGCGGCGTGATGTCGGCGTCCATCAGGACGTTGGCCAGTGCCGCCGTCTTCGCCGCGGCGTCCCAGCCGTCGAGGTCGAGCGACGCATCCGCCTCCGCAATGCCTTCCGCCTGCATCCGCGCCAGCGCCGGGCCGAACGGTTCGCCGTCCTCGAGTGCGCTGATGATGACATTGGTCGTCGTGTTCACGATGCCGCGGAACCCGGCAATCTCGACGGCCGGCATCGTCTCTCGAACCAGATTGAATATGGGGATGCCGTCCATGACGGCGCCCTCGAAGAGGAACGAGACGCCTGCCGCGTGCGCCGCCGCCTGAAGCTCGGCATACGCGAAGGCCGCGGGTCCCTTGTTGGCCGTGATCACGTGGCACCCGGCGGCAATCGCCGCCTTCACGTGCGAGATGGCGGGCTCGCCGTCCGCGATGTTCAGCGTGGTCGTTTCGACGACGACGCGGAGCGGGGCGTCGGAGCGTTCGAGCTGTCGAATGAGATCGAGCACCGGCGGGCCGGCGCGGCGCGTCGCGGTGCCGACGACCCGCGCCGACAGGTCGTGGTCGGCCTCGAGCTTCTGACGGCGTTCGTCGAGCAAGCGTTCGAACCGGCGGCCCACGCGGCCGTAGCCGATGATGGCGACGTCAGCCTGCATCGGACAGCGGAATCGTCGGAATCGTATCGAGCAGCTCGCCGATGCGCTCCAGCGCGCCGTTCAGGAGGGTCGGGTGGCTGCCGAACCCGAGGCGCAGGTACCCGTCCATCTCGAAATGATCGCCCGGCACGACCAGGACGCTCTGCTCGTCTCGTAGCCGTTCGACGAGCGCCGTGGAGTTGATCGCGTACCGGTAGCGGACGAACACGATCGCGCCGGCCTCCGGCGCGACATGCGACAGGGCAGGACGCTGCTCCAGCCAGCGGCGCACCAGCGCGTAGTTCGATCGCACGATGCCGCGCGTGCGCGCCAGCAGGCGCTCGCGCCGCGCCAGCGCCATCCGCGCGAGTCGATCGCTCAGCGCGCCGGGGGCAATCGTCGTGTAGTCATGCACGCCCCAGAGCGCGTCGACCACGGCGGGCGGGCCAACCACCCAGCCAATCCGCAGCCCCGGGAGGCCGTAAGCCTTCGACAACCCGCTCGTCACGAGGACGCGGTCATAGTGCCCCCAGATCGTCGGGGTCTCTTCGGCCTCGCGCTCGGCGCCGCGATAGATCTCGTCGGAAAGGATCCACGCACCGGCGCGTGACGCGACCTCGCCGATCGCCGCGAGCTCGTCGCCGGTCAGCCGCGCCCCTGTGGGGTTGTTCGGGTTGCAGAGCGCGATCAGCTTCGTGCGCCCGTTGACGAGGGCGGAGAGCGCGTCCACGTCCGCGCGCCACCGCCCGCCCGGCTCGTCGTGCACGAGCGGCCAGGTCCGGACGTGCGCGCCGAGCCCGCGCGCCAGGCCGAGCACCTGCATGTAGTTCGGCGTCATCACCACGACCTGGTCGCCCGGCTCCAGCAGGTGCAGCAGCACCACGCAGTTGGCCTCGGACCCGCCGTTGGTGACCAGGATGTTGTCTGCCGCGGCGCCCGGGTACATCGCGGCAATCGCCGCGCGAAGATCCGCGGTGCCGTTCGTCTGCGTGTACCCGAGCTCCTGCGAGAACAGCGCGACGCGATCGTCCTCGGTATCGGCGAGCTCCTCGAGCCGCAGCGGCTCGACGCCGCTCTCGGAGACGTTCCAGGCGACGCGATGCTCCCACACCGACTGCAGGCGCTCCATCGCGAACGGTTCGAGCTGCATAAGGCGGAAAGTGTACCACTTAGGCTATTCTTTGAGCGTTTCCCGCATGTCCGCAGCAGACCTGTTGCCCGAGATGGTGCTCATCCCCGCGGGTGAGTTCCTGATGGGTTCCGACGATGCCGACCAAGACGAGCGGCCCGTTCATGCGGTCGAGCTCGAGCCCTACCTGCTCGGTGTCCAGCCGGTGACGAATGCCGATTACGCGCGCTTCGTGCGCGACACTGGCCATCGCCCGCCCGCGATCTACGAACTGCCGCTGGTCGTGACGGCTGGCGGGCACGAGCGCGAGAAGTCGTTTCGCGCCGTAGGCCAGTCGTACATCTGGCCCGAGTCCGAACCGGTAGCCGACCGCGTCGATCATCCCGTCACGCTCGTGCGATGGGAGGACGCCGTCGCCTATTGCTCATGGCTGGCCGCCGAAACCGGCCGCGCGGTGCGCCTCCCGACGGAAGCGGAGTGGGAGAAAGCCGCGCGCGGAGCGCTCGTCGGCAAACGCTACCCGTGGGGCGATCGGCTGGATCGCAACATGGCGAACTTCCTGACCGATCCCACGATGAAACTCGTCCACGGCACGACGCGGTGCCGCAGCTATCCGGCGAACGGCTTCGGCTTGTTCGACATGACCGGCAACGTCTGGGAATGGGCGCAGGACTGGTACGACCCGCAGTACTATGCCGTCTCGCCCGCGCTCAATCCGCAAGGCCCGAGCGCCGGCTCGCTCCGGGTCGTCCGCGGCGGCAGCTGGCTCGTCGCCGATGTGCGGATGCTGTCGTGCAGCCATCGACACAAAATCCCGCCGGATACATACTCGTACGGGATTGGGTTTCGAATCGCCTGTCCAGCCGACTGAGAAAGCAAGAAGTCAGAAGGAAGACATAAGAAGAGGCAGGAGGCCGTCGTGGTGAATCGATTGATCAGTGCATTCTGCCTGCTCGCGACGGCCGCGTCAGCGCAGCCGGCCCGGCCGCAGGATCCGGGGCCTCCGGTCGTGGTCACGACGGGTGACGCCACGATCAAAAGGGCGCCCGATCGCGCGTGGGTGACCGTTGCGGCCGAGTCGCGCGCCCGCACGCCGCGCGAGGCGCAGAAGGCGAACGCGGCCGCGATGTCGGCCGTGATGCAGATGATGAAGGGCGCAGGGTTGCCGGCCGACGCGATCAGGACGCTGGCCTACGATCTGCAGCCGGAGTTCGACTACCGCGACGGCCGCCAGACGCTGCGCGGCTACGTCGCGCGCAACGCGATCGACGTACGGGTCGATCAGATCGATCGCCTCGGTGAGATCCTCGAGCTGGCCGTTGGAGCGGGCGCGACGAACGTCAGCGGCGTGCGGTTCGACCTGAAGGACCGCGCATCGGCCGAGCGCGAGGCGCTGGCCGGCGCGGTTGCCGACGCGCGTGGGCGTGCCGATGCCGCTGCGAAAGCGGCCGGCATGACGATCGAGCGCGTACTGCGGATCGAGGAGGAACGCCAGTTCGGCGGACCGGAGCCTGTCATGCACCGACAGATGCTCACCGTCGAAGCCGCGGCGCCGGTCGTTCCCATCACACCCGGCGAGATCGAGATCCGCGGCGTCGTGACGCTGACCGCGGCCGTCAGGTGAGCGCGGGGAACGACATCGCCGCGACCCTCCACCACGGCTCGCCTTATCTCGGCGTCCAGCCCAGCTGGACGACCTGTACGGGTCCTGCCGCCAAAAGTCTATCTGCTGGACGACTTCCACTGTCCGACGGGGTCCGCCGCACTGTGATGTGAGCGCCAGCCGCACACTCACGAAACACTCATCGCTCGCTCATACCAGTCAGGCAACCTTTTTTTCGAATCCGCGGTACAGCTCTCATGCGAAGTGGCATTATGTGCGCCCCAAGCCGCTTCGGCGTTTCACGTCACACCTCCTTTGGAGGAGAAGGAGTTAGTATGCACGACCCAACCAAGCTTCAGGGGAAGCTGCCCCTGGCGATCGTAGTGGTTGCGATCGCACTCTCCTGGGTTGCGCTCGGATCGGGACAGGTCGGCGGCCCTCCGGGGTCGCCGGTCGATCCGACGCAGAACGAATTCACCGATGCCGCGGCGACGCCCGAGGAAGTGGCGGCGGCGCATGCCGGCATGTCGAAGTGGGTTCAGGACAAGTTCAACGTGGCCGACGCGTCTCAACACGTGAAGGCACGCGAGCTGGTCAAGGACAAGGCTGCCGGTGCTTTCCACGGGAAGGTCGACCAGATCTCGCGCGGCCTCAAGGTCCGCGGCGCGCACCTCAGTGCCACGATCGAGAATGGCGTGGTCGATGACACTCGGTCCCACGGCACCTACATGGACGACGCGGACACGGTCGACATCAAGCCGACGCTGTCGAAGAACGCGGCAGTCGGAATCGCCAAGAAGAAGCTGAAGGAGGAACTGGCCAAGCTGAGTGGGCCTGCGAAGGACGACCGGGCTCCCAGGGAGAGACCCGATCGGAGTCTCGCGGCGGTCGCCGCCGTGTCCGACAGCGACGCCGCGGAGCTCGAGATCCATCCCGGAGAAGGCAGGGGAAAACGCAAGCTGACCTATCACGTCTCCGTGAAGGAAGACAGCGCGAACGGACCCGTCCATCTCGAGGCCTGGGTCGACCAGGACGGCAACATTGTCGAGGCCTACAACAACGCGCAGACGGGCGTGTACAACGGCTTCGGCAACACCTTCTACCAGGGCTGGCAGGGCCTCGGGTACGGCGTCAACTATTTCAAGGTTGATTACTGGCCTGCGGCCTACGCGTGGGTGCTGAACGACAACTCCCTGCGCATCGGCACCTACGACAGCTACGGCGGCAGCGGAGTCTACCAGGCGTCGGTGAGCGGGTGCTGCGGGCCGTACTTCGGAAACGGTGCCCTGAGCGATCGCAATTCGACGAATGCCGACGCCCATCTCTCGACGGTTCAGACCTACAGCTTCATGTACTGGGTGCTGGGCCGGAACTTCGTGGACGGCGCGGGTGGCCCGCGGAAGTACTACTCCATCGACGGACTGGGCCCGCTGATCAGCGCGCGTAATCACTACGGCTACAAGTACAACAACGCGTTCTGGGACGGGTCGCAGATCACGCTGGGCGACGGCGACGGCGTGTCGTTCCGCTCCTTCGCCACGCTGGACATCATCGGCCACGAGTGGACACATGGGCTCACGCAGTACACGGCCGGCCTGACCTACTACGGGGAGTCCGGCGCGCTCAACGAGGCGTTCTCGGACATCCTCGGCTCGATGGCCGAACGCTACTGGTACGGCGAATCGGCCAACACGTGGAAGAT
>Ga0209640_10006613_pt1 | contig 10138 bp, 8 predicted proteins | sample RifCSP10_1_FD_184018 | JGI IMG/M metagenome (GOLD analysis project Ga0209640, IMG submission 184018) | Soil microbial communities from Rifle, Colorado - Rifle CSP2_sed 10_1 (SPAdes) (version 2) | ecosystem: Environmental > Terrestrial > Deep subsurface > Rock core/Sediment | place: Rifle... | reverse complement strand
CTCCTTCGGAAATTCCCTCGCGGACTCGGTCAGTTTCCGCTTTCCTTCCTGGCAAAGTCTCGATGGGCGCCCCGTTCCTCCGGCGAATTTCGCTCAGGGCATGCCACCCCAGCCGGCGCGTCTCTCGCTAATAAAAAACAAAACGGCGACAGACCGCTTGAAAGTCTGTCGCCGTTAACGCTTCGCCACGTTCAGCGGGCTGCTCCAATAGTGAGTGCCCTACAAGCCTTGTGAAACTAAAGGGATGGGAGTCTTTAGTGACCTGTGCATTCAGAACACACTCTCGTCTCATTGTTTCCTTTGCAATCTTGCAATCTCCTTTCCAATAGCCTAAGTTTCTCTGCCAACATCAAGCTCTTACCCCACCTGGAGATTAGGCATGCAGCTTCTTTCGCTGATCCTCACGGTCATTGTTCTCTCGTCATCCGTAGCCCAAGCAGAAATTCGAACTATCACCGCAACCGGCGAATATCGAATGGGCGATCACGACACCCGCGCCGATGCGAAGCGGATGGCGCTCCAAGATGCCAAGAGGCTCGCGCTGGAAAAGGCTGGTACCTATATAGAAAGCATTACCGAGGTGAAGAACTTCTTATTAAGCAACGACGAGGTACGGGCTTACACGGCAGGCATCGTGGAAGTCATGGAACAAGAAGCCCGAAGCACAATGGAGGGGCAGCAACAGATCGTGCGCGTGGATGTAATCTGCAAGATTGATACGGACGTAGTGGCTCGTCAGATTGATACGCTGCGAGAGAATGAGATCGCAAAGATGGAGTTTCTCCAAGCCAGACAGGAAACTGACCGGCTACGGAAGGAACTAGACGCCAGGACTCGAGAACTGGCGGCGGTCACATCTAAAACCGAGGCCGAGACAATCGCACAAGCCCGACGCAAAGCGCTCACCGGTCAAGATGTGAACAGTCTACTGGCTCGGGCATGGGTGGCGCTGGCTGGGTCTAGCAAGATTTTTGATCCCGGCTTCTCCTCGAGTGAGGGACGTCGGCACGCAAGAAACCTTATCGAACAGGCTCTGGCACTCGATGCGTCCAACCCTTATGTGCATAGGACTATGGGTTTACTGCTTTTCGAAGAAGGCGACAAAAACGGTGCCATTGCCGAATACCGCACGGCGATCCGGCTCGAGCCCGATCATTACCAGGCCCATATCGGTCTCGGCGTCGCCCTCCGTAACAAGGGCGATCTGGAGGGCGCCATTGCCGAGTACCGCACGGCGATCCGCTTGAAGCCCGACCATGCCACCCCCCACACCAACCTCAGCTTCGCGCTCCGGGCCAAGGGGGATCTGGAGGGCGCGATTGCCGAGGCCCGCACCGCCATCCGGTTCGAGCCAGATGATGTCGGCGCTCACACTAACCTCGGACTTGCGCTCCAGGACAAGGGAGATTTGGAGGGTGCCATCGCCGAGGCCCGCACCGCCATCCGCTTGAAGCCCGATTACCCCAACGCCCACAATAACCTTGGGATGGCATTCAAGGCCAAGGGGGATCTGGAAGGTGCCATTAGCGAGTACCGCACGGCGATCCGCTTGAAGCCCGACCATCCCAGCCCCCACCATAACCTCGGACTCGCGCTCCAAGCCAAGGGTGATCTGGAGGGCGCGATTGCCGAGTACCGTACGGCAATCCACTTGAAACCTGATTATGTCGGCGCCCACAATGATCTGGGGAACGCACTCAAGGCCAAGGGGGATCTGGAGGGCGCCATTGCCGAGTACCGAACAGAGATCAGCCTGAAGCCCGATTATGCTAGAGCCCACTACAACCTTGGGAGCGCGCTCAAGGCCAAGGGACGGCGGGTCGAGGCAGCACAGGAGTTTCGCGAGTACTTGAGGCTGGCACCTGACACACCGGTACATCGCCCGTGGATCGAAAAGGCGCGGGCACTTCTCCGCGAGATCGAATGACCGTGAGCGCAATGTCCGTCAGGACGTTCAAGAACAACACGAGGGCGACAAGGCATGACCCTTCTTTAAATTGAGGCTAACCACCACACCCCAAAAGACTCCCGACCATCCATTTCAGCTCGTCTTACTTGGCATTAAGCTTTCTCGTAAGTTTGACAATGAAATCTCTCATTCCATGTGCATTAAGTTCCACAAATCGATCTGACAGGACGATGTTACTCCCTTTATCGATTACTACTCCTATTCCTAGCTTGGCAAAAGCTCGGATGTTGTGTTCATCACTTCTCCCTTCGATACAGCCACCCGAGTGGGCAATGGCATTGCGTAAATTGCGGAGACTGTGCGCAAGCTCCCTGTAGTAACGCATCCTCGAAGTATCTAGACCAGCCCTATTTTGCAAATACTCGATCGCGCGCTGGATAACGTCGCTACCTTTCTCGTTGAATTCATCCACGATTTCAAGACGGCGGTGTGCAACTCGGCAAAGACGTATAAGGCACGCCTCTGCAGTACTCATCATGCTTATCAGCAACGAGTATCGCACAATGCGTGGGAAGTCTCGTTCGATTTCAAAGAGATTATCCTCGGTGGCAACACTGCTGAAGACTTGTTCCTCCTCGCCCGCACTATCTTCACGTTGCCGCCGCGCACGGGCATGACGCCGTTTCGCCTCTTTGCGAATCGTTTTCTCCAAGAACTCGCATAGCTTCTGTAGGCGATCGAATTGTTGGTGTGTTGAATAAATCAATCCAGTTAATTCATGAGACGTCATTTCTATTCTAGTTCCTGCAATAAAGAAACTAGTCGGGAGTCTTTTTCAGGCACCGCAGGATGTTCAAAAAGCTCGCCCAGCAAGGCCGCAGGGAGTCCGGCGACTGAGACGTACGTTTTGGGGAGAGAAGAAAATAGGGACATTCGCCATTGCGGCCAGAAGCAGGCTACGCTTTCGCAAGAAGTGCGTCAATATTCATGGAAGGCAGGCATTGTTCGATGGCACTTGCTACTTGAGCAGCCTGCTGAACTTGGCGAAGCGTTGAACGGGGACCGGTCCAACAGCGGCCGGTCCCCGTTCCAGTTTATTTTAGTTTGAAGGAGCGGTCTGGTTGATCCCCAACTGCGCGCGTCCAACGAGGGCCTTCCGAGGCCGCGCGTTGCGCGAGCAAGGGGATCAACCAGGCTGCTCCGTCTTCGGTTGCGCGAGGGTTACTCGTATCGAAGGGCGTCGATGGGATTAAGACGTGAAGCCTTGTTGGCGGGATACAGGCCGAAGAACAGTCCCACCACGAGGGAAAACACGAACGCGGCCACGATGGATTCCAGTGAAATGATCGTGGGCCAGCCCGCGATGACCGTGGTCGCGCGTGCGGAGAATACGCCCAGCACAATCCCCAACAGCCCGCCAAACAGGCTCAGCGACATCGCTTCGATCAGGAACTGCAGCAGGATATGCTTCCGCTTGGCCCCAACGGCCATGCGCACCCCGATTTCCTTCGTCCGCTCCGTGACGGACACCAGCAGGATGTTCATGATCCCGATGCCGCCCACCAGCAGCGAGATGGATGCAATGGCGAACAGCATGACGGTCAGCGTCTGGCCCGTTCCCTCCTGCACTTTGGCGATATCGATCTGGGTCCGGATGGTGAAGTCGTCGGCCTTCTCGAGCTGGAGACGGTGCCGGGATCGAAGCACCTCGCGGATCGCCTCCACGGCCTGCGGCAGGTCCTCGGTGCGTTCAGTCGAGGCAAAGAGCGCGCCGACCGAACCGAGAAATTGCGTCCCCACCACCTTGCGTTCAGCCGTCGTGAAGGGAATAAAGACGACATCGTCCTGATCGCTCCCCTGAGACGACTGGCCCTTGGGCGCCAGCACGCCGATCACGGTGAAGGGCACGTTCTTGAGGCGGATTGTCGCACCGACCGGCTCCTCGCCCGGCTCGAAGAGATTGTCCACCACCGTCTGCCCGACCAGTGCCACGCGAGCAGCCATATCCATGTCCGTCTGCGTAAACGGCACGCCGCTGGCATAGGACCAGTCGCGAATCGTCAGGTACCCGGGGGAAATCCCGTTGACCGGGGCGTTCCAGTTCCTGTTCCCGTACACGACCTGCATGACATCCCGCTTGCCCCACCCCGTATCGACCAGCAACGGAATTTTCTTCTTCAGATCCTGCGCGTCCGCCACCATCAGGTTCAATGCGCTCCCCTGGCCGCCCCGCACGCCGCCCGTCGTGGTCGCGCCGGGCAGGATGATGATGACGTTGGTGCCCATGGTCGCCACCGCCGAACGCACCGCCGCCTTGGCGCCCTGCCCGATGCTGACCATCGCAATGACGGCGGCCACGCCGATGACTATGCCAAGCACCGTCAGGCCGGCGCGCATCCGGTTGCGGCCGAGAATGCGAAACGCCGTCGTGATGGTCAGGAACAGGAAGGCGCCCATCAACAACCTCGTGAGACGTGAGGCGTGAAACGTGAAACGTTTAAGGATGAAGGCGAACCCATTCGTCTCCTCATACCGCTAACGTCTCACGTCTGACGTCTCACGCGTCCTTGCGCGGTCGGCGACGACCTGCCCGTCCTTGACGATGATCTCGCGCGACGTGTAGGCCGCAATGTCGGCCTCGTGCGTCACGACGATCACGGTAATGCCCTCGTCCCGGTTCAAGCCTTTGAGCACCGTCATGATCTCGCGGCTGGATTCCGTATCCAGGTTGCCCGTCGGCTCGTCGGCCAGCAGGAGGGAGGGGGTCGACACCAACGCCCGCGCGATGGCGACACGCTGCTGCTGTCCTCCGGAGAGTTGCGCCGGATAGTGGTGCCCGCGGCCGTCCAGGCCGATCCTCGCCAGCGCCTCAGCCGCCCGCGCGCGCTGTTCGCGCAGCGGCAGCCCTCGGTAAAACAGCGGGAGCTGCACATTCTCCAGCGCGCTGGTGCGCGGGATGAGATTGAAGTTCTGAAAGATAAATCCAATCTGCCGGTTCCGGACCTCTGCCAGCGCATCGGAGCCCAGCGACCCGACGTCCAGCCCGTTCAACCGGTAGGTGCCGCTCGTGGGGCTATCGAGACAACCGATGATGTTCATGAGCGTGGATTTTCCGGACCCCGATGCGCCCATGATCGACATGAACTCGCCGCGCTGAATATCGAGCGAGACGCCGCGCAACGCCTGGACCTGCACGTCCCCCAGGCGATAGACCTTCCAGATGTCCCGACACTCGATCAGCGAATCCATAGACAGATAGGTTGAGGCTGAGGTTAAGGTCAAGGCTCTGGCGAGATCAAGGTCAGCATTCTGACTCCGCTAACCTTAGCCTCAACCTGAACCTCAACCTGGTATTTCAGAGGCCCCGATCCCGACTGCGCGGCCGGTGAGGCCCGCCGCCGCCGAATCCCGGTGGAAGCTGATCGGGCCGGCCCGACCCGCGTGATGTGTCGATACCGATAACGATCTGATCGCCTTCGTTCAGCGATCCACCTGCGACTTCCGTGAAGCTGCCGTCGGAAATACCAGACTGGATGGTCACCGCCTCGGGATCGCCGGATGCGTCCATCCTCCACGCGGTCTTGCCCGCTACGGGATCGTTCCCACCAGGAGACTGGCGGCCGGCCGTCCCGGCAGGCGTTGCCACGACAGTCTGGGGAGGCCTGAAGCGAAGGGCGGAATTCGGCACCTTGATGATCCCGTCCTTGCGGGCGACGGTGATGGAGACGTTGGCGGTCATCCCCGGCTTGAGGCGCAGGTCCGGATTGTCGACGCCCACGACAACATCGTAGGTCACGACATTCTGCACGCTGATCGGCGAGTTGCGCACCTGCCGGATGCGGCCCAGAAACCGCTCGCCCGGATAGGCATCGACCGTAAAGGCGGCCTCCTTGCCTTCCGTCATGCCGCCGATGTCGGCTTCGCTGACATTGGCGTCCACCTGCATTTTAGTCAGGTCCTGGGCGACCGTAAAAATCACGGGAATGGACACGCTGGCGGAAATGCGCTGCCCCACTTCGACCTGCCGCGAAATCACCACCCCGTCGATCGGCGACTTGATGACCGTGTAGGTCAGGTCCAGCTCGGCCGCTTCGAGCGCCGCCTGCGCCTGCTTGACCGCCGCCTCCGCCACCGCCAGCTGCGCCGCAGCGCCTTCGTAGGCGGTCACGGCCATGTCCACGTCGTTCTGCGAAACGAACTGCTGCTTGATGAGGGATTGCACGCGGTCCAATTCGCGCTTGCGCTGCGACTGGTCGGCTTTCGCCTTGAGCACCGACGCCTTGGCATTGGCCAGGTTGGCCGAAGCCTGATCACGACGCGCCCGATAGGGGAACGGATCGATGCGCGCGACGACTTGGTCCTTCTTCACGACGGAATTGAAATCCGCGTGCAGACTCTCGACCATGCCCGTGACCTGGCTGCCGACCTGCACCAGCGTGACCGGATTGATCGTGCCCGTCGCATTGACCACCGAGACGATGGAACCCCGCTCCACCGGCGCCGTCTTGTAGCGGATGGGAATCTTCCGCTCGCCGCCGAAGAACACGTATCCCCCGATGGCCACGCCCACCGCCAGAATCCCGATGATCCACACCGCTTTTCGCACCGTTGGCACCATGTTCCTTTTCAATCCCCCGCCGCCGGCCACCGCTCATTGTGCGGCCAAAACGCTCCAAACGCAACAGGCCATCCGTCCGATGACGAATGGCCTGTTCCCTGCCCTGTCCAGCCCGTTCACGCCAGCCGCTGCGGCGGCATCACAAGCTGCTACTTCGCGACGCTGATCCGGTCCTTGATGGCATCGAACCTGGCTTTCGGCAGCGCATTCTTCAGCAAGATTTCCTGCTTGACCTTGTACGGCCGGCCGGCCACGACCCTATCCGCTTCTTCCTTGGTGATCCCGAGGAACAGCACCATGTCGTTCGCCGAAGCGGTGTTGACGTTGACCGGAGCGAGCCCTGCTTGCGGGGCTGCGGGAGCCGGCGCTGCCGGGACCGGCGTGACGGCGGCGGGTGCCGCGGGAGCCGCGGGCGGCCTGGGCGGAACCGGCGCCGTGGACGGCACCGGGACCGGCGGCTCCTTGAGCGCTTTTTGATATCGGGCCACGGTGGCTTTCAACGACTCGATTTGCTTTCTGAGGGAATCCCGTTCCTGCTTCAACGCGCGGTTCTGCGCGGCCATATCGCGGCTCCGTTGCTCCAGATCACGGACACGCGCGTTGGTCCCGCCCCGCTCTTTGCCAAGGCTGTCCTCCAAGCGCTGCCGCTCGGATGACGCCAACTCAAAATCGGCCGCCAGTTTGTTCTTTTGATCCCGCAGGCTTTTGACTTCCTGCTCCAGGGCCGACTTTTGAAGCTGGACCTTGTCCGCCTTGTTTTTCGCTTCCTCGGCCTCCGCGACGGCCAGTTCGTATTTGCCGGAACTTACGCACCCGCCTGCAGCCATCGCCGCCAGCATCAGCACACCAATCACGACTCCGCTCCTCATGCAACCCTCCATGCCCAGTGGTAATAGTCCTTACGCATGCTTGATGTGTAGTGCATCCCCTGAACTTTGTCAATAGAGACAACGCTTTACACCATTCACACTCTGCCAGCCGGCGAGCGGTCGCGTTGAACCTGACACTTGACTCGTTCGAGGCGACCTGTGATTATGCGCGCCCATGCAGGCTTGGGGACCAGAATTGGCCGTCATCCTGGGGATCGTCGAAGGACTCACCGAGTATCTGCCGATTTCGTCCACCGGACATCTGATACTGATCGGCCATTGGCTGGATTTTACCGGCGAATCAGCGGCCAACGTCGAAATTTCGATCCAGCTTGGCGCCATCCTGGCTGTCATCGTCTACGAACGAAACAAGCTGGCCTCGTTCCTGTCACAGGCCGCGATCGAACAAACCACCTTTCGAAGCTTGTGCCGCCAGGGGCCCTGGACGGCCGCCATGACTCAATCCATGGCGCAGCATCGAAACCTGTGGTTTCTGATCGGCCTCTTCGTCGCCTTCCTCCCCGCCGCGGTCATCGGCTTGCTGAGTCATCACTGGATTGAAACCTATCTGTTCAATCCCCGTACCGTCGCCATCGCATCGATCATAGGCGGATTGGTCATTATGGTGGTGGAGGCGGTGCGGAAAGACGCCCGCCTGACTCAATTGGAGCAGATCGGGGTCACGACGGCCTGGTGGGTCGGCGTGGCCCAATGCGTGGCGCTCATCCCGGGCACGTCCCGTTCCGGCGCCACGATCATCGGCGCTCTGCTGGCCGGCATGGACCGGAAGACGGCGACCGAATATTCATTCTTTCTGGCCCTGCCGACGTTGATCGCCGCCACCGGCTACAAGCTGGCCAAATCCGCCGCTACGTTCTCAAACCACGACCTGCTGTCGCTCGGATTGGGCATGATCGTGGCTTTTCTGGTCGCCTGGGCGGTGATCGCGGGATTCCTGAACTTCGTCAAGCGGCACAGTCTGCTCGTATTCGCCTATTACCGAATCGCCATGGGCATCCTGGTGTTGTGGGTTGTTGGATAGCAATAAGCCGTCGGCGATCAGCGAAAGGTGTTGAGCCAGTTGTGCCCGTTTGGCCCGTTACAGGCTCAACAGGCGAAACTGGCCTAACGTCCGCGGTAACAACCGCTACGGCTGGTTTTGCTGGAGAGCCGGCTCCGGCTCATGCTTCTCAAAGGCCAGATGGAAGGCGAGGAAACAGACGCCGACGCTGATGGCGGCGTCGGCCACGTTGAACGCCGGCCAGTGGTAGGCACCGACGTAGACATCCAGGAAGTCGATCACTTCGCCGAACCGCACCCGATCCAGCAAGTTGCCGATCGCCCCGCCGAAGACGGCCGCCACGCTGAGCTGCCCGCCCCAGTCATCGGACTTCAGCCGGTACAGAATCGTTCCCAGCAGGACCAGCGCGAAGACCGAGGTGAGCACGAAGAACACCAGGCGGAAGCCGTTGCTGCTCGAGGCCAGGATGCCGAACGCCGCGCCGGGGTTGCGGATATAGGTGATGCTGAAGAAGTCCGGCACCACGGGGATGGACTCGTGCAGGCGCATGCTCTGCACGATCTGCAGCTTGGTCGCCTGATCGATCAGGACGGTGATCGCGCTGACCAGCGCCAGCAAGACGTATCGGGCAGCCGGCCTCTTCACCGGATCGCCTCCACGCACCGGTCGCACAGGGTCGGATGGTCCTTGAATGTTCCGACCGCGGGCCGGTAGTTCCAGCAACGTTCGCACTTGCCTCCGTCCGCCCGTTGGATCTCGACCGAAAAGCCCTCTTGCGAGCCGGGTTCCAGCACAACCTGCGACACGATAAAGAAAGCCGGGAGATTGGGCTCGTCCGGCTTCAAAAATTCACGAAGAGTTCCATCCACTGTCAGCACCACCCTGGCTTCAAGCGCCGAACCGATCACCTTGTCGCGCCGTTGAGCCTCGAGCGAAGCCTGGACGACCGTTCTGATCTGCAGCAGTCTCTCCCATCGCTGCGCGAGCTTTTCATCCGCCCACTTCCGGTCGGCCTCCGGGAACGACGCCAGGTGCACTCCCGCCGCATCCCTGCGCGCCGCCTCCGGCAGCATCCGCCAGATCTCGTCCGCCGTGAAGCTCAACACCGGCGCCATGAGCTTCGTCAACGCCACCAGGATCTCGAACAGCACCGTCTGCGAGCTGCGCCGCTCGTGCGCGTTCTTGTGAAAAGTGTACAGGCGGTCCTTGAGAATATCCAAATAGACCGAGCTCAGGTCCACCGAGCAGAAATTGTTCAACGCGTGAAAGATGGTGTGAAATTCGTAGTCCTCATAGGCGGTCCGGACTTTGGGAATCAATTCGCCCAGCCGCAGCAAGGCCCAGCGGTCCAGCTCGGGCAGCTTGTCGTAGGCCACCCGGTGCGCCGCCGGATCGAAGTCGTACAGATTGCCCAGCAGGAACCGGCAGGTATTGCGGATCTTGCGATAGGCCTCGACGAGGTGATTCAAAATCTCCGGCGAAATGCGAAGGTCTTCGCGATAGTCCTGCGCCGCCACCCACAGGCGGAGGATTTCCGCTCCGGACTGCTTGATGACATCCTGCGGCGCCACCACGTTGCCGGCGGACTTGGACATTTTCTTCCCCGCCCCGTCCACGACGAAGCCGTGCGTGAGGACGGCCTGGTAGGGGGGTGTTCCGTCCGTCGTCATGCCGGCCAGCAGGGCGCTGTGGAACCAGCCCCGGTGCTGATCCGATCCCTC
>Ga0209640_10006611_pt1 | contig 10140 bp, 9 predicted proteins | sample RifCSP10_1_FD_184018 | JGI IMG/M metagenome (GOLD analysis project Ga0209640, IMG submission 184018) | Soil microbial communities from Rifle, Colorado - Rifle CSP2_sed 10_1 (SPAdes) (version 2) | ecosystem: Environmental > Terrestrial > Deep subsurface > Rock core/Sediment | place: Rifle... | reverse complement strand
GCCGCCTCGACGGCGTCCATCGCGAGCGCACGGATCGAATTGGCGAGCTCGCCGTCGGACGCGGGGGCAATCATCGGGGGAGGCAAATTATACTCGGCGCATGAGCGAGCTTCCCTTCGCCCGCCCCGCGGGTTTCGAGCATCTCGTCGCCTGCGAATCTCCCGGCGAGGGCATCTGGTTTGTGTTCCGCGGCACCGACCTGCTGGTCGAGCTCGGGCCGCCCGATCCGCGCCCTTCGGACGACCCCCGGGTGCGCCAGCGGCCGGCCTGGGCCCGGCTGCCGTTGCTCAAATACCACAATTGGTTGGGGCCGACAGCCCTCAGGACCCTATATCTAGGCCGTCTGGGCGGCCTCGACTGCTGGGCCGCGGAGCTCGTGGCCGACGCGGCTGCGCCGGCGCCGGCGAGCTCCTGGGTCGGCTTGCGCACGCTGTTCTCGGTGCTGGAAGACACGCACTTCGCGCTCGCCGGTCGCGCGCTGCAGCTCATCGACTGGGACCGCACGCACCAATTCTGCGGGCGCTGCGGCACGCCTACCGAGACGAAACGCGAGGAGCGCGTGCGGCTCTGCCCCGCCTGCAAGCTGCCCGCCTATCCAAGGCTGGCGCCGGCGGTCATGGGACTGGTACGACGGGGGCGCGAGCTGCTGCTGGCGCGCAGTCCGCACTTCCCGCCCGGCATGTGGAGCGCCCTGGCGGGCTTCGTCGAGCCGGGAGAGTCGCTCGAGCAGTGCCTGGCGCGCGAGGTGGCCGAAGAAGTGGGCGTGCAAATTCGCAACATCCGCTACTTCACCAGCCAGTCGTGGCCGTTCCCGCATTCGATGATGATCGCCTTCACCTGCGAGTGGGCGGGCGGAGACATCCGGCCCCAATTTGGCGAAATCGAAGAAGCAAATTGGTTCGATGTATTGCAATTGCCTAAGATTCCAAGCAAAATCTCCATCGCTCGCCGCCTGATCGACGCGTTTTCCGCGCAGATCCGCGGCGAGTTTGCAAATACGGCGAAGTAAGCAGCAGAAACAAACGGGCTTCAGGAGGTTTTGAACGAATTGAACGGGATCGAAGAGCACTGTCCGCCGCAAGGCGCAGATGGAAGGCGTAGCCTGGTTCGTTGCACGGCAGGCTGCGCCTTCGCATTTTGGGGGGTAGGCAAATGAACGGTCTGCATCTCATAGGGGACCTCACGGGCTGCCGTTGCGATCCGCAGCGCCTCCTGGACGGCGAAGGATTCCGCGCCAAGTGCATCGCCATGGTGGAGGCCTCTGGCCTCACCACCATGGACGCGACTTTTCACCAGTTCGAGGGCTCCGGCTTCACCGGCACCGTGGTGCTCGCCGAATCCCACCTCGCGATCCATACCTGGCCCGAGCGGCAGGGGCTGACGCTCGACGTCTACGTCTGCAATTACAGCGACGACAACTCGGCCAAGGCAAGGAAGCTGTTCGCCCTGCTGGTGGAGTACTTCGATCCGGCGGAGAGCGCGCTGCACGAGGTCGACCGCGGCGAGCACCTGCTGATGGAGCCGCTCAACGACTCCACCGGCTTCTACATCAAGGCCACGCGGCAGCTCGGGGCGTGGCAGACCCGCTTCCAGAAGATGGCGATCTACGACACGCCGCACTACGGCAAGCTGTTCCGGCTCGACGGCTTCAACATGACCTCCGAAAAGGAGGAGTTCGTCTACCACGAGAATCTGATCCACCCGGCGCTCACTGCGCACGCGGCACCGAAGAAGGTGCTGATCATCGGCGGCGGCGACGGCGGCTCCTCCGAGGAGGCGCTCAAGCACCCTTCGGTCGAGAGCCTCACCATGGTCGAGATCGACGGCGACGTGATCGAAGTGGCAAAGCAGCACTTCCGCGCCGTGCACAACGGGGTCTTCGACAATCCCAAACTTTCCGTGCGGGTGGACGACGGGATGAAGTTCGTGCGCGAGACCACGGACAAGTTCGACCTGATCGCGCTGGATCTCAACGACCCGATGGGCCCGGCCGAGGCGCTCTATTCGACCGAGTTCTTCCAGCAGTTGCGCCTGGCGCTCGCCCCCGGCGGCGCGCTGACCCTGCACATCGGCTCGCCGGTGGCGCGGCCCGAACGGGTCGCCGAGCTCGCCCAGCGGCTGAACGGCGTGTTCCGCATCGTGCGTCCGTACCTCATGTACATCCCGCTCTACGGCTCGCTTTGGGCCATGGCGGTGTGCTCGGACAAGCTCGATCCCAAGGCCTTCACCGCCGACGAGATCGACCGCCGCATCGAGCAGCGCAAGCTCCAGGAGCTGCGCTACTACAACGGCGAAACGCACGAGGGCGTCTTCGCCCTGCCCAATTTCGTGCGCGACCTGGTGACGCCGACCCGCCTGAAGCAGCCTGCGCGCGGGCGCCGTCTCGGAGTGGTCAGGGCCGCGGCGAAGTAGCCGTCACTTGACGGCCTGCAGTACCTCCCGGATGCAATCGAACAGCCGGTCGATCTGGGCTTTCTCGACGATGAGCGGCGGCGACAATGCCAGGGTGTCGCCCGTGTAGCGGATCAGCACGCCCGCCTCGAACGCCTTGAGGAAGGCTTCATAGGCGCGCTTGCCCGGGGCGCCGGGGCGCGGCTCGAGCTCGACCGCCGCCATCAGGCCGCAATTGCGCACGTCAATGACATAGGGCGCACCCCTCAGGGCGTGCGCCGCATCCTCGAAGTGCCTTTCCAGCGTTGCGGCGCGGGTAAGGAGGCCCTCCTCCTCGTAGGTGTCGAGCGTCGCGATGCCGGCGGCGCAGCCGAGCGGGTGCCCGGAATACGTGTAGCCGTGAAACAGCTCTATTCCCTCTGCGCCCTGCATGAACGCCGCATGAACGGATTCATTGACAAAGACGGCGCCCATCGGGACGGCGCCGTTGGTCATGCCTTTCGCCGTCGTGAAGAGATCCGGCATGACGCCGAAGCGCTGCGATCCGAAAGGCTTGCCCAGCCTGCCAAAGCCGGTGATGACTTCGTCGAAGATCAGCAGGATGCCGTGGCGCGTGCAGATCTCGCGCAGGCGTTCCAGATATCCCTTGGGCGGCACCAGCACCCCCGCCGATCCCGCGACCGGCTCCACGATGACGGCGGCGACCGTGGACGGGTCGTGCAGGGCGCACAGCCTTTCCAGCTCATCGGCAAACTCGGCACCGTGGACAGGCTGGCCTTTCGAAAAGGAATTTCTTGAAAGATCATGGGTGTGGCGGATGTGGTCCACGCCCGCCACGCCTGGCCCGAATGTCTTGCGGTTCGTGACGATGCCGCCGACGGCCATGCCGCCGAAGTTGACGCCGTGATAGCCGCGCTCGCGGCCGATCAGCCTGAAGCGCTGCCCTTCGCCGCGCGCCCGGTGGTAGGCGAGCGCGATCTTCAGCGCCGTGTCGGCCGACTCGGAACCCGAGTTGGTGAAGAAGACGTGCGAGAACCCCGCCGGCGCGATCCCGGCGAGCCGCTCCGCGAACTCGAAGGCGATCGGGTGGCCCATCTGGAAGGTCGGCGCGAAATCCATCACGCCGGCCTGGCGCCGCAGCGCCTCGACGATCTTCGGGCGGCAATGCCCGGCGTTGACGCACCACAACCCTGCCTGGCCGTCGAGCACCTGGCGGCCGTCGGCGGTCCAGTAGTACATGCCCTCGGCGCGCGCGAGCAGCCGCGGATTCTTCTTGAACTGCCGGTTCGCCGTGAACGGCATCCAGAACGCCGACTGCTCGAGGCCGGCATCGATCTGGGCGCGCTTGTTCACGGCGTTCTTTTGTCAGTCCGAGGCGACGACCTTCTGCCGTTGCTCGCCCAGGCCGCGGATGCCGAGCGTGAGCACGTCGCCCGGCTTGAGGAACACCGGGTTGGGCTTGACCCCCATACCGACTCCCGGCGGCGTGCCGGTGGTGATGACGTCGCCAGGCATGAGCGTCATGTACTGGCTGACGTGCGAGACGATCTGCGCGCAGCCGAAAACCATGGTGCGCGTGCTGCCCGACTGCATGCGCTTGCCATTGACATCCAGCCACATGTCGAGGCGCTGCGGATCGGTGATCTCGTCCGTGGTGACGAGCCACGGGCCGATCGGCCCCGCGGTGTCGAATCCCTTGCCCTTGTCCCACTGGCTGGTGACGAGCTGGAAGGCGCGCTCGGAGACGTCGTTCACCACGCAGTAGCCGGCGACATGGCCGAGGGCGTCCTTTTCATCGACGTACTGGGCCCTGCTGCCGATGACGATGCCGAGCTCGACCTCCCAATCGAGCTTGGTAGAGCGCCTGGGCTGGACGATGTCGTCGTTCGGCCCGCTGATGCAGCTGGTCGCCTTCATGAACACCACCGGCTCGGCGGGGATCGCCATGCCGGCTTCCTTGGCATGATCCGAGTAGTTCAGCCCGATGGCGACGAACTTGCCGATGCCGACAAAGGGAACCCCCAGGCGCGGGCTGTTGGCGACCACCGGCAGCGAGCCCGGCTTCACCTTGGCGAGCATCTTCAGGCCGCGCGGCGAGAGTTCCTTCGGCCCGATATTCTCGACCACCTTCGAGAGGTCGCGTAGGCGCCCCTCGGCGTCGACCATCCCCGGCTTCTCGAAGCCGTTTCTGCCATAGCGGCACAACTTCATATCGTCATTCCCCCGTCGATCGAATACATGTTCCCGGTCGCGAACAGCGACTCGTCGGACGCGAGGAACACCAGGATGCCGGTGATGTCCTCGACCGTGCCCAGCCGCCCGAGAGGCTGGCGGGCAATGAAGTCTTTGCGCGCCTGCGCCGGGTCGGCGAAGGCGGCGATGCGGCCGGCGAGCGAGGGCGTGTCCACCGTGCCCGGGCCGATGCAGTTGCAGCGGATCCCCTGCTTCACGTAGTCCGCCGCGATCGCCTTGGTGAGGCCGATCACCGCCGCCTTGGTGGCGCCGTAGGCGAAGCGGTTCGGCAATCCCTTCAGGCTGGAAGCGACCGAGGACATGTTGATGATCGAGCCCTTGCCCTTCTTCAGCATGCCGGGCAGAAATGCGCGGGTCACCAGGTACATGGATTTCACGTTCAGGTTGAAGCTGAAATCCCAGTCCTTGGGCGCGCAGTCGAGAATCGTGCCGTGGTGCACATAGCCGGCGCAGTTGAACAGCACGTCGATCTGGCCGCTCATTTGCGTAACCTCGGCCGCGAGCTTGTTGATCGCGGCTTCATCGGTAACGTCGAGGACCCTGGTTTGCATGCCCGCCAGGTCGGCGAGCGCCTTGGCGTTGATGTCGGTGGCCCAGACCTGCGCGCCTTCGCGCGCGAACGCGAGCGCCGCTCCGCGCCCTATGCCCTGGCCCGCCGCCGTGATGAAAGCTGTCTTGCCTGCCAGACGTCCGGCCATGTCGTGTCCCTTGGAGGGCAGCGATTATACTTCGCGTCTCGATGAACCAGCTCGATTTCGCAGGGCGCAGGGCGATCGTCACCGGCGGCCTGCAGGGCATCGGCGCCGCCATCGTCAAGCGGCTGCAGCAGTCCGGCGCCGAGGTCGTCGTCTGGGATGTCGACGCTTCGCCCAAGGTCGACGTGTCCGATCCCGCTTCGATCGCCGCTGCCTTGAAGCATCCCGGAAACATCGACGTGCTGGTCAACAACGCCGGCATCGCGGGGAAGAACGTGCCGACGGTCGACTACCCGATCGACGAGTGGGAGCGCGTGCTGCGCGTCAACCTCACCGGCCAGTTCCTGTGCTGCCGCGCCATCGCGCCGCGCATGGTCAAGGCGGGCTACGGCCGCATCGTCAATATCGCCTCGGTGGCGGGCAAGGAAGGCAACCCCAACGCGGTCGCCTACTCCGCTTCCAAGGCCGGGGTGATTTCGTTGACGAAATCCCTGGGAAAGGAACTCGCCCAGACCGGTGTGCTGGTCAACTGCGTCACGCCGGCGGCCGCCAAGACCGCGATCTTCGACCAGATGACCGAGCAGCATATCCAGTACATGCTGTCCAAGATCCCGATGGGGCGCTTTGTCGAAGTGGACGAAATCGCCGCGCTGGTGTGCTGGCTGGCAAGCGCGGATTGCTCGTTCAGCACCGGCGGCGTATTCGACATCTCCGGCGGCAGGGCCACTTACTGACATGAAGAAACGCTCGGCGCAGTGGTTCGCGCGGCAGGACATCTACGGCTTCATCTACCGCAGCTGGATGAAAAACCGCGGCATTCCGCACGACCAGTTCGACGGGCGGCCGGTGATCGGCATCTGCAACACCTGGTCCGAGCTGGTGCCGTGCAACTCGCACTTACGCGTCATCGCCGAGCACGTACGGGCCGGCGTGCTGGAGGCCGGCGGCTTTCCGCTGGAATTCCCGGTGATGTCGCTCGGCGAGACGCTGCTGCGCCCCACGGCGATGTTCTACCGCAACCTCGCCAGCATGGACGTCGAGGAATCCATCCGCGGCAATCCGCTGGACGGGGTGGTGCTGCTGGTGGGATGCGACAAGACCACGCCGGCGCTCCTGATGGGTGCGGCGAGCGTTGATCTGCCGGCGATCGCGGTCTCCGGCGGGCCGATGCTCTCGGGCAAGTACCGCGGCACCGACATCGGCTCGGGCACCAACGTCTGGTCCATGTCCGAGGACCTGCGCGCCGGCAGGCTCACGCTCGAGGAATTCCACGAGGCCGAGTCCTGCATGCACCGCTCGCACGGCCACTGCATGACCATGGGCACGGCCTCGACCATGGCTTCGATGGTCGAGGCGCTCGGCGTCGGCATGCCCGGCAATGCCGCGATTCCCGCGGTGGATGCGCGCCGCAACGTGCTGGCCCGCATGGCCGGACGGCGCATCGTGGAATTGGTGAAGTCCAAGACAAATTTATCGAAAATACTCACCAAACGGGCCTTCGAAAACGCCATCCGCGCCAATGCCGCGATCGGCGGCTCGACCAACGCGGTGATCCACCTGATCGCGCTCGCCCGGCGCATCGGGGTGGATCTCAAGCTCGCGGATTGGGACCGCGTCGGTCGCGGCGTGCATACGCTCGCGAACCTGATGCCCTCGGGGAAATACTTGATGGAGGACTTCTACTATGCCGGCGGCCTGCCGGCGGTCCTGCGCGAGCTCGGGGAAAACGGCCTTCTGCATAGGAATGCGCTGACGGTCAACGGCAAGTCCATCTGGCAGAACAACAAGGACGCGCCCTGCCACAACCGCGAGGTGATCTTTCCGTTCAGGAAACCCTTCAAGAAGAACACCGGCATCGCGGTGCTGCGCGGCAACCTGTGCCCGGGCGGCGCGGTCATCAAGCCCTCGGCGGCGACGCCGAAGCTCTTGAAGCACCGCGGCCGCGCGGTGGTGTTCGAGAACATCGAGGATTTCCACCGCCGCATCGACGACCCGGCGCTCGACATCGACAGAAAATGCGTGATGGTGCTGAAGAACTGCGGCCCGAAAGGCTACCCGGGCATGGCCGAGGTCGGCAACATGCCGCTGCCGCCGAAGCTGCTCAAGCGCGGCGTCACCGACATGGTGAGGATTTCGGATGCGCGCATGAGCGGCACCGCCTACGGCACGGTGGTGCTGCACGTGGTGCCGGAGGCCGCCGCGGGCGGCGCGCTTGCGCTGGTGCGCGACGGCGACATCATTGAATTGGATGTTCAAAAAAGAAAACTTCAGCTCATCGTGACAGAGCGAGAGTTGAAGAAACGAAGGACCGCCTGGAAAAAACCCGATGCTCCTCTGCCCCGCGGCTACTGGAAGCTCTATCACGACCACGTGCTGCAGGCCGACCAGGGCGCCGACTTCGACTTCCTCGTCGGAGGCAGCGGCGCCTTCGTGCCGCGGGACAATCACTGACGTTGCCGCGCGCGCCCCGCTTCTACGTCGATGCGCCGCTGCGCGCAGGCGGTGCGTGCCTGCTGCCGCAGGACTCGGCGCACCACGCCATCCACGTGCTGCGGCTGCGCCCCGGGGACGCCGTCACGCTGTTCAACGGGCGCGGCGGAGAGCATGCGGGGCGCATCGCCTCGATGGAAAAGCTGCGCATCGCGGCCGATATCCTCGCCCACGACCCGGTCGAGCGCGAGTCGCCGCTGCGGGTGACGCTGGTGCAGGGCGTGTCCTCGGGCGAGCGCATGGAATTCACCATCCGCAAGGCGGTCGAGCTGGGCGTGGCGGAGATCCGGCCGCTGCTCGCCGCGGCGTCCGTGGCCCGGCCGAAGGGCGAGCGTGCCGCCTCGCGCCAGGCGCATTGGCAGAGGATCGCGATCTCGGCCTGCGAGCAGTGCGGCCGCAATCGTCTGCCGACGGTTCACCCGCTCCTCGAGGTGAAGGATTATCGGGTCGAGGGGAATGCAACCAGAATCCTGCTCTCACCTTCCGCCGAGCTCGCTTTTTCAACAATCAGTGCCCAGGTGAAAGACGCGGCGATCCTGGCTGCCGGTCCGGAGGCCGGGTTCAGCGCAGAGGAGGAACGCGCTTTCCTGGACGCCGGGTTCGTCCCCGTCCGCCTCGGGCCGCGTGTGCTGCGCACCGAGACGGCCGCGCTCGCCGCGCTCTCGGCGCTCAACAGCCTGCGGGGCGATTTCTAGTTCGCCGGTACACTATGGCGATGAACTCCGCCCCGCCGCCCGAGGCCTTCGTGCGCTGGTTCCGCCAGGTGGCGCCCTACGTGCACGACTTCGGCGGGCGCACCTTCGTCGTCGCGTTCGGCGGCGAAATGGTCGCCGACAGCGCGCGCTTCGCGAGCTTCATCCACGACATCAACCTGCTCGCCGCGCTGGAGATCCGCCTGGTGCTGGTGCACGGCGCACGGCCGCAGATCGAGGCCGAGTTGAAGGCGAAGGGCCTGCGCTCGCGCTATGCGCAGGGCCTGCGCGTCACCGACGAGCGCGCGCTGCAGGCGGTCAAGGGCGCCGCCGGGGAGCTGCGCGTGGACATCGAGGCGATGCTGTCGCAGGGACTCCCGGACTCACCCATGGCGCGCGCGCAGATCCGGGTCGCCTCGGGCAACTACATCACCGCGCGCCCCATCGGCGTGCGCAAGGGCGTGGATTTCCAGTTTACCGGCGCGGTGCGCAAGGTGGATGCCACGGCGATCGCGAGCCACCTCGACGTCGGCGACATCGTGCTGGTGCCGCACCTGGGCTATTCGCCCACCGGCGAGGTATTCAACCTCGCGTGGGAGGACGTGGCCGAGAGCGTCGCGGTCGCGCTTAAGGCGGACAAGCTGCTCATGTATACCGACCGCCTGCCCGCGAACCGCAGGGGCGAGGTGATCTCCGAGCTGACGGCGGGAGAGGCCGCGACGCTGGCCGGCAAGAAAAGCGACCTTACGCCGGCAGCGATGCGCGCCCTGGAGCATGCCGCGCGCGCCGTAGCCGCGGGGGTGACGCGCGGCCACCTGGTGACGCGGCGCGCGGCCGGCTCGCTGCTGCTCGAGCTTTTCACCCACGCCGGCGTCGGCACCATGATCACCGCCGGCGCGCTGGAGAAGCTGCGGGCGGCGCGCATCGAGGACGTGCGCGGCATCCTGTCGCTGATCGAGCCGCTCGAGGCCGAAGGCACGCTGGTCAAGCGCAGCCGCGAGTTGCTGGAAGCCGAGATCGGCAACTTCCTGGTGGTGGAGCACGACGGCGTAATCGTCGGCTGCGCGGCCCTCTACCCTTTCCCCGGCGAGAAGAGCGCCGAGTTCGCCTGCCTCGCCGTCGGCAACGATTACCGCGACGCGGGCTACGGCGAGCGGCTGCTCGTCGCCTGCCAGGAGCGCGCCCGCTCGCTCCGGCTGCGCAAGATTTTCGCCCTCACGACGCACGCCGCGCACTGGTTCCTCGAGCAGGGTTTCCGCGCCGCCGACGTCGCCGCGCTGCCTAGGCGGCGCCAGGCGCTCTACAACTGGCGCCGCGGCTCGAAGATCTTCCTCAAGCGCCTATAATTCGCACATGGCACGAACGGTGAAGTGCGTGAAGCTCGGCCGCGAGGCCGACGGCCTCGATTTCCCGCCCTACCCCGGCGATCTCGGCAAGCGCATCTGGGAGAACGTTTCGCGGGAAGCGTGGCAGCAGTGGCTGCAGCAGCAGACCATGCTGGTGAACGAGAACCGCCTCAGCCTCGCCGATCCGAAGGCGCGCAAGTACCTGATGGAGCAGACCGAGAGTCATTTCTTCGGCCAGGGCGCCGACTCGGCCTCGGGGTACGTCCCGCCGGC
>Ga0209640_10006610_pt1 | contig 10141 bp, 9 predicted proteins | sample RifCSP10_1_FD_184018 | JGI IMG/M metagenome (GOLD analysis project Ga0209640, IMG submission 184018) | Soil microbial communities from Rifle, Colorado - Rifle CSP2_sed 10_1 (SPAdes) (version 2) | ecosystem: Environmental > Terrestrial > Deep subsurface > Rock core/Sediment | place: Rifle... | reverse complement strand
GGCCGACTTGTCGATGCGGACACGATTCTGCGTGAGCTTCGCTCGCGTTGAAACAGCGGCACGTCCGTTTCACTTTCACTGCCCAGCAGCACGTCGCGCCAACATGGCTAAATATCTCGCGGCCGAGGCCTTCTGGGAGGCGGCGAACGTGGCCATCCAGACCTTCGGGGGCTTTGGCTTTGCCGAGGAATACGACATCGAGCGAAAGTTCCGCGAGACACGCCTGTATCAGGTCGCGCCGATCTCAAAGAACCGGACGCGGACCAGGTTCTGTCCCGGCTGCTGTCTCGCGCCGACGTGTTCGTCCAGAACCTTGCGCCCGGAGCCGCGGCGCGCCTGTCGCTCGGATCGGATCGGCTGCGGCGGTCCTACCCGGCGCTCGTCGTCTGCAATATCTCCGGGTACGGGGATTCGGGTCCCTATCGGGACAAGAAAGCCTATGATTTGCTGATTCAAAGCGAGGCCGGCGTGCTGTCTGTGACCGGGACCGAGCAGGAGCCGTGCAAGGTCGGCATATCCATCGCCGACATCGCGGCCGGCATGTATGCGTATTCCGGGATCCTGACGGCGCTCCTGTGCAGGCACCGGACGGGGCAGGGCACCGCCGTCGACGTGTCCATGCTCGAGGCGCTCGGCGAGTGGATGGCGTATCCGGCGTACTACACGTACGGTGGACACGCGCCACCACGATCCGGCGCGAGTCATGCGGTCATCGCGCCGTATGGACCGTTCCAGAGCAGAGACGGGAAATCGGTCTATCTCGGTATCCAGAACGAGCGCGAATGGGAGCGATTCTGCCGCCTCGTCCTGCAGCGTCCGGAGCTGGCCGCGGATGCCCGGTTCGAGACCAACATCAATCGAATCGCGCACCGGCGTGAATTGCATGACGTCATCGATGACGTGTTCACGAGTCTCGGCGCCGTCGAGATCATCGAGCGGCTCGACGCGGCACAAATCGCCAATGCCCGGATGAACTCCATCCAGGAATTTGTGGAGCACCCCCAGTTGGCGGCGCGCAACCGGTGGCAGACTATCGATTCGCCCGTCGGCCCGCTGCGGGCGCTCGTCCCGCCGGTGGATATCGAAGGCGTCGAGTCGTCCATGGGACCGATTCCGTCGGTCGGACAGCACACGGACGACATACTGGATGAACTGGGGTTCGATGCGTCGACGGTCTCCAGGTGGCGCGCGCGCGGCGTGATCTGACGACGAACGCTCAAGTAGGCCGGGTTCCGCGAAGCGGACCCGGCTCGTAGAGGAGATGGCTGTGGCAATCAAGGAAGGGTGGACCGGGAGGGTCTACGAGGATTTTGAAGTGGGCGACGTCTATTCGCACCCCCTGGGCCGGACCGTCATTGCGGCGGACAACATCTGGTTCACGCTGCTCACGCAGAACACCAATCCCATCCATTTCGATCACGCATATGCGGCGAAGACCGAGTTCAAGCGGCCGCTCGTCGATTCGACGTTTACACTGGCCCTGGTGACGGGACAGTCGGTCTCGGACATTTCCCAGAACGCGATGGCGAACCTCGGATGGGACGAGGTGCGCCTCCCTCATCCGGTGTTCGAGGGAGACACGATTTACTCCCGCAGCGAGGTGCTGGAAAAGCGCGAGTCGGCGTCGCGGCCCAACGTCGGCATCGTCCGCGTCAAGACGACCGGATTCAACGAACACGGGACCGTGATCATCGAATTCAAGCGCACCATCCTGGTGTACAAGCGCGGCGAGGTCCCTGCCACCGTGCGTGTCCGTCCGCCTGAACCGAAGTGACAGGCGAGGCGCGGCCGAGCCAGCAGCCGTCAGGACCGCGGCCCGCGCGGCTGGCGCTGGTCGTGTGCGTCGGCCTGCTGATCTGGGCGCTGCCGCGGCCCGACGCGGTGGATCCGCGGGCGTGGCGGCTGCTCGCGATCTTCGTCGCGACGGTTGTCGGGATTGTCGCCAGGCCGCTTCCGATGGGTGCGATGGCCATCGTGGGGATCGGCGTGGCGATCGGCACGCGCACGCTGACCCTCGCGGAGGCGCTCAGCGGGTTCAGCAATGGGACGGTGTGGCTGGTGGTCGCGGCCTTCTTCATCGCGGCGGCCTTCATCAAGGCGGGTCTCGGAGCGCGGATCGCATATAACCTGGTCGCGCTCTTCGGAGGGAGCACGCTCGGCCTGGGTTACAGCCTCGTGGCCGCCGACCTCGTGCTGGCGCCCGTGATTCCCAGCAATACCGCCCGTGCCGGAGGCGTGATCTTTCCCGTCCTCCAGTCGCTCGCGAAGGCCGCACCCGGATCAGATCCGGTTCGCAGAGGTCGAACGAATGCCTTTCTGACCCTGGTGGCCTACAACGGAACGGTCATCACGAGCGCCATGTTCCTGACCGCTATGGTGGCCAACCCGCTGTCAGTGGCGCTGGCGGCGAACCAGGGAATCGCAATCACGTGGAGCCTGTGGGCACTGGCCGCGTCCGTGCCCGGCGCGGTCAGCCTGGTTCTTGTCCCCCTGGTGATCTACCGGCTGTGTCCGCCAGGTGCCGTGAAGACGCCCGATGCGCCGCCCGCCGCGCGAGAGGCGCTGGCCGCCCTGGGGCCGATCACGCGGAGCGAGCGGCTGATGGGGGCGATCCTGATCGTCCTGCTCGGCGCGTGGATCCTTGGACCAGTCATCGGTCTCGACGTCACGGCCGCTGCGCTGATGGCGGTGGCGGCGCTGCTGCTCGCCGGCGTGCTGAGCTGGGAGGACGCCTGCCATGAACATGAGGCGTGGAACACGTTCATCTGGTTTGCCGCACTGGTCATGATGGCCACGTACCTGGGTCAGTTCGGGTTCATTGCGTGGTTCACCGGGCAGGTCGGGTCTATCTTCCCCGGCATTGGCTGGATGCCCGGCGTCATCGGCCTGAGCCTGATCTACTTCTACAGTCACTATTTTTTCGCCAGCAACACCGCCCACGTGAGCGCGATGTTTGCCCCGTTTCTCGCAGTGGCACTGGCACTCGGCACTCCCCCGCTTCTGGCGGCGCTGGTGCTGGCCTTCTTCAGTAACCTTTTCGCGAGCCTCACGCATTACGGCACGGCCCCCGCGCCGATCTTTTTCGGCAGCGGGCACGTCAGGCTCGGCACCTGGTGGAAGGTCGGCGCCCTCGTCAGCGTCGTCAATATTTCGATCTGGCTCGGGATCGGCGCCGCGTGGTGGAGGCTGCTGGGCTTGTGGTGAGAACCTTCAGCCCGGGATCGCACTCTCAGTTCCTGAGCCCCGCCGTCCAGTTGAGGACGACGTGGAGAGGCTCTGACCCTATCTGGTCCATCGGCACCCTAACGAGGAATCGCTGGCCATCTCGGGCGACATCGTAACCATAGCCGCCTGGCGCAGGTTGAAGCTCGAACAGCGGACGCACAGCGCCAACCTCGAAGCCAGCGCGTTGGCCGTTCGACGAGGAGGACGAGATCGCCTGCGAAGGCACCGGCGGCGCTGACCTGTAGTGCACCAACGCCCCGGCCGAGCGCGGGCGCGCCTCTCGTCCGAACTGAATCGTTCGGACATTCGGATCGTTCCTTCGCCCTCGCGAGTGTCGCTCTGCTAGGATGGGTGCCGTGGCCTCACAGGCGTTCCGTGATGTCATCGGCGCGCTCGCTCAAGTGGCGCAGGCCACGCCCGGGGTCGAGTTACTCCTGCTGTTCGGCTCGCGCGCCCGGGACGCGTCACACAGCCAGTCTGATTGGGACCTTGGATATCTGGCCGCCGCTCATCTCGATCCGGCGGCACTGCGGGCGCGGGTGGTCGACGCCCTGGGGACCGATCGCATCGATCTCGTCGACCTGGCGCGCGCGAGCGGGCTACTCCGGTATCGCGCCGCCCGCGACGGCCAGCTCCTCTTCGAGGGACGCTCCGGCCTGGCCGAACAGTTCCGGTTCGACGCGGTCCGGTTCTGGTGCGAGGCGGCTCCGGTGCTGCAGCGCGGGTACGAAGACGTGCTCGCGAAGCTGACGCGGTGAGTGTCTTCGATCGGGCGGTCCTGGCCGAGCGCACGATGGCGGTCGAGCGCCACCTGCGCCGCGTGGCCGAACGGCTGCCGGCTACCGCGTCCGAGCTGCAGCCGCTGACCGACGCCTCGGATGCCGTCATCCTGCATCTCTGGCAGGCCACGCAGATTGTGATCGATCTGGCGATGGCGGCGTGCCTGTCGCTGAAACTCGGGACGCCGGCCAGCTATGCCGATGCCTTTCGGCGGCTGCAGCAGGCGAAGCTCGTGGAGCCGTCGCTGGCCGATCGGCTCGTCCGCGCGGCCGGCTTTCGCAACGTCGTAGCGCATGCGTACGACACGCTGGACATGACGCGCGTTCACGCGGCGGCGCGGCAGGGCCCGGCCGACCTGCGCGCGTTTCTGGCTTTGCTCCGCGATCTCGCGCCCGTAGACGGCTGACCCGAGCCGCTGGCCGCCACGCTCGACGCCTCGGGCGGTGCCTATCTCGCCGAGGCCGCGCGCGCGCTCGCTAACCGGGTCGGTCCGCCGCGGCGCCGACCCGTAGCGCACCGACGTCTTGGCCGAGCGTGGGCGAGCGCTCGACCAGGCTGACGCGCTGATCGTGCTGGAACAATCTGCTCACGGCGCGGCGTCTGCGTCTAATCAGGGGTCGAAGACCACATCGTGCGGCGAACCACCGCCGGGGAACCGGAATCGGCGAACGACGGTGCGCGAGCCTGCGTCGACCGCGACCACACCAGGCGGGAAGTCGCGGCTGCCCGACACACAGACGTAGGACAGTTGCCGCGCCGACAGCGCGCTACCGGTCGCCGGGTCTGCAAGGGACACCGCCGGCAGCGCTGCCATCGCCGCCAGGTCCACAATGCCGATTTGCGCCGGCATCGTGCTCAGCGTGACGAGCGCGAGACGGCCGTCGAGTGTGAGCTGAAGGGTTCCGGCCTGATGACCCGGTCCGAGATCGATTCTCCTGACGACGGCGCGACGTTCGAGATCGATTACTTCAATCGCATTGTCCGTGTGGCGTGTCACGACGCCGGTGCGGCCATCAGGTGCAATCAAAAAGTCGCTCGGATCGCCTTCGATGGGCAACTGCCAGAGCCAGTGGCCCGTTTCAGCATCCAGCGCCACGAGCGTGCCCGGCGACGGCGCCGCTCCCCGGTTCACCGCATATAAGACCGCGCCGCCCGGACCGGGGACGACAACGCGCGTCCCGCTGCCCGGCCAACCGGTACTGAACCTGGCGGATATCTGGTCGGTTGTGGTGTCAATCACGTCCACGACGTTGGCGCCGAGCTCTGCGACGTAGATGAAGCGACCGTCCGGGCTCCCGCTGATGTGATGAGGCTTTCGGTTGAATGGCGGGGGCAGCGGGATGGTCCGCGACAGGGTCATCGTGGCTTTCGAGATCACCGACACGGTGTCGCTGCCTTCGTCGGCAACATAAACCTTCCCGACCCCGTTCGGCACCGCAATTCCGGTCGGCGTCAAGCCGACGGGAATCGTGGCGAGCACATCTCCGGTCGTCGCGTCGAACGCCGTCACCATGTCCGTTGACGAATTCGTGACCCAGAGCACGCCGTGCGATTCGGCTTCGGGGGGCACTGCCCTCAGGGTTTCCCCTGCCGATGACATCATCGAGCTTGACGTGGACGCGATGACAAACGGCGGCGACGGCGCGCTGCGCGCGCTGTAAGAAGAGGTGACGGCAGCGACGGTCGCGATATAGGTCGCTGGCGGCAGCGACGCCGTCGTCGGCGTAATGTCGGCGGTGATTTCACCGTTCACGACGGAAGGCTTGCCAAGATCCTGCGTGGCGACGGGAGTGCTGGTCGCCGGGTTACTTCCCTGCGGGAACACATCGAACACGTAGCGGATCACGACGCTATTGTCGGCCGATGGTTCGAAGACGGCCTTTGTCGGAGTTGAACTCGTGACGGTCACGCTGACCGAGCCGGAGGCCGTCGTTGCTCCCACGTTGTCCACCGCAGTCGCGCTGAGAACATAGGTGCGGGCGGTGCTGACCGTCCACGCGATGCTGAATGGACTCGCCGTGTCCGATCCGATCTTCGCGGATCCCTCGTAGAAGTCCACACGGGACACGGATCCATCCGAATCGGTGGCGCTCGCGGCGAGTGTGATGGTGGCAGGCGCCTGGTAGCTGCTGCCGGCCGCCGGCGCCGTCAGGGTCACGGAAGGCGGCTGATTTGCCGCGACGGTCGTCACGGTCACGGCCGCTGACATTCCGGCGTTCCCGGCAGCATCCCGCGCTTCAGCGCGAAGCGTGTGTGACCCGGCTGCCACCGCACTGGTATTCCAACTGACGCTGTAGGGGGATGATGTGTCCGTGGCGATGGCGGCCCCATCAACTCGGAAGGTGACCGACGTGACCCCGACCGCATCTGACGCGGCAGCCGTGACGGCCACCGTGCCGGTGACCTGTGCGCCGCCGGCTGGCGACGTAATGGTCACCGCCGGCGGTGTCGTATCCGTGGCGGCCCCGATGATCACCGTGACGGGCGCCGACGTGCCGACGTTCCCGGCCGCGTCGCGTGCTTCCGCGCGAAGCGTGTGCGATCCGTCAGCGGCGTCCCGGGTGTTCCAGCGAGCACTGTACGGCCGCTTCGCGTCGGTACCGATGGCGGCCCCATCCACTCGGAAGGTGACCGACGCGACGCCGACCGCGTCGGAGGCGGCGGCCGTGATGGTGACCGTGCGCGCCACTCGTTCGCCTGCGGCCGGCGACGTGATGCTGACTGACGGCGGTGTCGTATCGAGAGGCGACGATTGCGCGGCCAGCGGCGCCTGCGATCGTGTTGCCGTCACGAGGACAACCACGACGACCATCCGCAGACGTGCGATGCGACGTCTGAATCGCGATGTCCCGCATCTCCGATGCCGGCTCGTCATTGAGGCACCCGTGTCGCAAACCACTTCACTGGGGCGATCCTGAGTGCCGCGTCGAGCAACGACGCTGCCATGTTCCAGATCGGGTCAAGGGATTCCTTGGGTGTTCCGGGACTTCACGGCGAGATGGCTACAACGGCCTGTCGCCGTCAACGCGCGATCGGGTCGAACACCGATCGGCCGGCAGCGATCTGTCGAATCCGTCACGGCATCTGCAGGTACGTAATGACAGATCTGGGAGAACTCCGTTATCTACGCCGCAGACGACGAATGCGGCGGGATGGCAGCACGAGATCCAGGGCACATCAAGACGGAGGGCGCGCGGCGGCAAGCGTGAGCACCCGGCGCGCCCGCTCGACCACCGGTCGCTCCACCATCCGGCCGTCCAGCGTCGTCACACCCTGGCCGCCGGCTCGCGCGGCTTCGTAGGCCTCCACCACGCGGCGGGCGCGCTCGATCTCGGCGGCTGCAGGCGTGAACACCTCGTTGATGATCTCGACCTGCTTGGGGTGGATGGCCATCTTCCCGCGGAAGCCGAGCCCGCGCGCGCGCCGGCAGTCGCGCCGGAGGCCCTCCATGTCGGTGAGATCCGTGAACACCGCGTCGATCGCCTCGGCGCGCGCCGCGGCCGCGGCCAGCGCGATCTGTCCGCGCGCGAACAGCAGCTCTTCGCCGTCCGTGGTCCGCTCCACGCCGAGGCTGGCCGTGAAGTCTTCGGCGCCGAACAACAAGGCGGCCACGGGCGCATCGGCCGTGGCCAAGTCTGCTGCCCGCAGGACCGCTGTGGGCGTTTCGATCAGCAGCAGCAGCGGCGGAACGATCCCGCCCGGCGCGTGCCGCGCGAAGACCCGCGCCACCAGTTCGACAAGACCCACGGTTTCCACCTTCGGCAGGAGCACGCCGTCGAATCCGGTCCTGCCACTGAAGAACTCGAGATCGGCTTCTCCATCCGAGGTATGGACCCCATTGAACCGCACGAGCCGCAGCGGACCGGTCGACGGTGCAGCCAGGAAGCCGGCGATGAGGGAACGCGCTTTCTCCTTTTGTCCGGGCTCGACGCTATCCTCCAGGTCAAAAACCACGGCGTCGGCGCCGGCGGCCATGGCCTTTCCGAAGCGGTCCTGCCGTATGCCGGGAACGTAGAGCATCGAGCGCATCGGGCCGAGCATGCCCGTTAGCTTACTGTGGTCGGATTTTTGCTGTAAGAGCGTCGAGGTGATCCGTATGACTGTGTATCCCAAGCTCTTCCTCGGCGTCGCGCTTCTCGCACTCGCGGCCGGCTCCGCGTCGGCTCAAACGAAGCCCGCGGGCGACAAGGATGACCAGTTCGTCATCACCGGGTGCGTGATGCGCTCACAGGACGTCCGCACCGCCGGACCGCATTCCATGATGGTCTGGTCGAAGGGCGACGTGTACCTCTCGTCTCCAAGCATCCGGCTCAAGCCCTCCGAGACGGCCCGGCCCGTCGGCACGGCGGGATCACCAGGCACGATCTTCTACTGGCTGGACGACGAGGACGACTTTGCGAGATACGCCGGGCAGCGCGTGGAGATCGTCGGTGAACTGAGCGACGAGATCGATCACGGCGAAATCGAAATGAAGTCCGAAGGGGAATTCACCGAAGTGGAGTTCGACGCCGGCGGCCGCGAGGCGAAGGCCAAGATTCCCACATCGTGGTTCGGACCCGCGTCTCGCGGGAAGGACATCGAAGCGGACATCGCCTTCCGGACGATTGACGTCGAGAAGGTGAACCCGATGGGTCCGTGCACCACGCGATAGCATGAGCCTGCCCCGACCGCGCAACCTGATCATCGGCGTCGTCATCGCGCTGCTGGTGATCGCGGGCGGCCTTCTGATCGCCCAGGACCAGGAAACGCTGCGCGTCCGGACCTCGCTCGCGGCGTCCGACGCGCAGTTCCCCGAATACCTGGCGCGGCTGCTGGGCGCGCCGGTCACGAAGGGCGATACGTACCTCGTCCACACCGACGGGACCGCCGCGTTCCCCGCCATGCTCGAGGCAATCGGGCGCGCGAAGCATCGCGTCAGTTTCGAAACATACGTGTATCAGAGCGGGCACGTCGCCGACCAGTTCACAGCGGCGTTCGAGGCGGCGGCGCGCCGCGGCGTAGACGTCCGGCTCGTGCTCGATTCCATCGGCGCCAACACGATCGAGCAGGAACACATCGATCGACTGAAGCGCGCGGGATGCCACCTGGCCTGGTTCAACAAGGTCGCCAGCTTCTCGCTCGAGGAGCTGAACTATCGCACCCACCGGAAGTCGCTCATCGTCGATGGCGACGTCGCGTTCGTGGGCGGCATCGGCATCGCCGATCAGTGGGCGATCGATACGGAGGCTGAGCCGCGGTGGCGCGACACGCAGGTGGAGGTCCGCGGTCCGGCCGCGATCTACATCGAAGGGTCATTCAACGAGAACTGGATTGAGAGCGGCGAGGTCGTCGAACCCGACCTGCTGCCGCACGACGACGAGCCCACCGGCCCGGCGCGATCCATCGTCGTCTGGAGCGGCCCCGAGGGGGGCGCGAGCGCCATGAAGCTCCTCTACCTGCTCGCCATCGCCTCGGCGCGCACGACGCTCGACATCGAATCGCCGTACTTCGTGATGGACGAGTCCACGCAGTGGAGTCTCGAGGACGCCAGGCGGCGCGGCGTCAAGGTGCGAATGGTCGTCGAAGGCGACATCACGGACGCGAAGCCGGTGAAGTTCGCGAGCCGCGCGTCGTACGAGCCGCTGATGCAGCGGGGCATCCAGCTGCACGAATACCAGCCGTCCATGATGCACGCCAAAGTCATGGTCATCGACGGCGTGCTGTCGATCTTCGGGTCCGCCAACTTCGACAACCGCTCGCTGGAGCTCAACGACGAGTTGAACGTCGCCGTCTTCGACCCGGCGCTTGCCGCCCGCCTCACGGCCGATTTCGAGAAAGACATCGGCCGCTCCACAGCGCTCAACCTGGACGAGTGGCGGTCGCGCCCGCTGCACATCCGCGGGCGTGAGAAGCTCTGGAGCTATTTCGGTGAAGTTTTCTAGCCGCCGGCGGGTCCGCCTGAAGGCGGACACTACGACGGTACGTAGTGTCCGGCTTTAGCCGGACCTGATGTACCATTCCCGCTCCGACCGTGCGTCTTCTCAGGAGTACGATCGTCGTGGGGTTGGCGGCGTGTGTCGTCGCCGTTGCACAGGAGCAACGTGTGCCTGTGCCCGCGCCGGCGTTTGCCGGCCGCGACCTGGCGGCGCCTCCCACC
>Ga0209640_10006609_pt1 | contig 10142 bp, 9 predicted proteins | sample RifCSP10_1_FD_184018 | JGI IMG/M metagenome (GOLD analysis project Ga0209640, IMG submission 184018) | Soil microbial communities from Rifle, Colorado - Rifle CSP2_sed 10_1 (SPAdes) (version 2) | ecosystem: Environmental > Terrestrial > Deep subsurface > Rock core/Sediment | place: Rifle... | reverse complement strand
ATGAGGCGAACACACCGAAACGGCCCTGGCACAGCGTCCCGAACTGGCCCCCTCACGTCACGGGCGACGAGATGGTGGCGGCGATGGACAAGGTCGGCGTCGATGGCGCGATCTTCATCTCCGCCCATTCCCTGTACCAGTACGACGCGAGCTATGCGGTGGAAGTGCAACGGAAGCATCCCAACCGATTCGCCATTGTGAAGCCGGTCAATCCGGACGATCCGGCGGTGGCCGATGTCATCGCGGAGTGGAAGAAGACGCCGGGCACGGTCGGCATCCGCATCATGATGAGGAAGGAAACCGGTCGTGGCCCGAACGACCCGGGCATCGACCGGATCCTGCGCGCGGCGGTTCGGCACGACTTCCCGGTCAACCTGTCGTGTGCAGGCAACCTCGACGCGGTCCCGGCGCTGATCGACGGTCACCCCGACACGCGATTCATCATCGATCATCTGGGCCTCGTGCAGCCGCGGACGCCGCCCGCCCCGCCACAGCCGTGGGCCGAGCTGCCGAAGCTGCTGGACCTTGCCAAGCGCAAGAACGCGGTGGTCAAGGTGAGCGGCGCTTGCACGCTGGCGCGGGAGCCGTATCCCTTCCCGGACATCTGGGACCCGCTCGCCCGCGTGTTCGATGCCTGGGGTTTCGACCGCTGCCTGTGGGGCACCGACTGGACCCGCGCCTTTGCGGTCGTCAACTACGAACAGGCGGTCGAGCCCTTCCGCCAGACCAAGCGCCTGAGCGAGAGCGAACGGGCGATGCTGATGGGCGGCGCGTGCGCCAAGGCCTACGGCTGGTCGCCGAAGAAAGGGTAGGGCGAGGTCAGATGAGGTTTCAGCGCATTTCAACGCAGTTCATCGCGGCGTTGGGTGATCCGGAGGCAAACTCCGGGAGCGGCGCGCAGTCGTGGGGTCTGTGGCCGGTTGACCCGGGCCCGCGAGGCGTCATGCTCGCCAGCTTCGCGCAGATGAAGGCGGCAGGCGGGGTCGCCCCGGCCGGATGGAGATTCGATGCAACGGAGTGGTGGCTGGAGGAACACGGCCTGATCATGGAGCCGCCCGTGTTTCCGGTTCCGCCTGGCAAATACCTGGTCACGGGTGACCGTGAAGTGACGACTGTGCTGACCATACACCCCGCCGGCGCCGATGGAGCCAGTCGCTGGGAACTCGGCGACCACGCGACGCTCTACGACGTCACGCATCTGCCCTGCCGCGCCGCGCGCTATACATCGACGACCGGCGCGGAGTCTCCGGCGAACGTACAAAAAACTGCGTTTCCGGTCGCTCCGGGCGGAACCATGCCGCCGGTCGAGGGCTGCGAGAAGAAAGACTACGCTGTCATCTTCGTGATCGGCGTGGCTCTGGAAGCCAATCACAAGTGAGGCAGTCCGGGCATTCGATCAAGCCATCCCGCGAGTCTGTGTAATCGTCGAGCCAGTACGCGATGAGGAGGCCGTCGGAGGCCTGGAACGTGAGCATGCTCACAGGCGGCCCGTGTGCCTCAGCAGAAAGCCGAGCAGGTCCCTCGCGCAGCGCTCTGGCGCCGAGTCAGTGATGTTGTGCGGCAACCCGTCGTACCAGATGTATTCGCTGTGCGGGACATGTCGCTGGTAGACCTCGTACTGTGCCTTCGAGCCGAGCGGGTCGTGCCCCGGCATGACGTTCAGCATCGGGCACCTGATGCGGTGGAGATCCGCCGTGTAGTCGACCTCCTTCATCATCGGCCCGAAACGGGCGAAGAGATCAACGTCCGTTTTCGCCGACTCTTCGATGAACCACCTGATGAATCCCTGGTCCCGCACGTTCGGGAAGCGCTCTCCGATCGTCTCCTCGAGAAAGCGCTTGAAGCCCTTCGCCTTGATGCCCGCCACCCACTTGTTCATGTCGATATTAGAGGGCTTCAGACCCGGCGTGGAAGCGAAGTTGGCGAGCGTGAGTACCCGGCCGGGATAATCGATGGCCGTGCGCATCGCGACGATGGAGCCGGCCGAGGAACCCGCGAGGTGGAATCGCTCCAGCCCAAGGTGATCCGCCAGTTCGATGACGTCCAGCGTCAGGCGCGTGAGCGACAGCTGGGCGGGCCCCGGGATCTGCGTTTCGCCGTGGCCCCGCATGTCCGGCCGCACGACGCAAAAATGACGAGACAGCGTCGGCACCCACTTGTAGAGGCGGCGCGAGCTGCCCATCGCGGCATGGATGAGGATCAGGGCTTCCTGCGGCGCCCATGGATCGGTGAAATCATCAACTGCGTACGCGAGCTTCAAGCCGTCGCTCGCGATCATGTGGTGCATTTCTTCTGTACTCAATGGCATATGAACCGCCGCGAAAGCGTAACATATGCCCGTCTTGAGGATGCGAAACCTTTGCCGCCATGATGAAAGGTGGGAGCATGTCCAGGAAAAATGAGATGTACCGGGCGCTGCTGGGGAAACCGACTGTCACCCTGGCGGGCAATATTTTCGACCCGCTTTCGGCGCGTATCGCGCAGATCGCCGGATACGACCTGTTGGTATTGTCCGGATCAGTCGGCAAGGCATCCAATCTCGCCGCCCCCGACATCGTCATCTCCACGCTGCCGGATGTGCAGGACCAGATCCGCCGGATCACTCGGAATACGGATATTCCGATCATGGTGGACGCCGAGGACGGCTTCGGCAATGCGGTCAACGTCTGGCGCTGCGTGCGCGAGCTGGAAGCCGCAGGCGTGTCGGGCATCGAGATCGAGGACAACGTGGTTCCCAGGCAGTTTGGCGTCGAGGACCCGGGCCTGAACCCTGTCGCGACTCAGGTCGGCAAGCTGAAGGCCGCGGTGGCCGCCCGCACCGATCCCACCACGGTGATCATCGCTCGCACTGCCACCTGGCGTGCCGATCGCGAGCATGCTCTTGAGCGCATCAAGGCATATGCGGCGACCGGCGCCGAGGCCTTCATGCTGACGGGTGTGAAGAGCAAAGCCGACATCGAGGCCTCTCACAAAGCTGCTCCGGATATTCCCATCACCATTCTTGGCCCTCCGCCTGGGGTCAAGGACGACGCGAAATTCTGCTCGGACAACAATGTCAAGATCATCATGTTGGGTAACCCTACCTACCTGGTGGCGGTGAAGTCGATCTATGACACTCTGAAATTCCTCAAGGATGGCGGTGATGCCGCCCAGCTGAAGGGAAAGGAGGCCGATCATGAGCTGACCCGCCGGATCATCCGCACCGACGAATTCGAGAAATGGCAGAAGGAGTACATGAGGTAGGGCACTCTAGAGTCCTCCTTCGAAAAGTCGTCCGCATAGTCGGGGTAAGGAAGCGAGTGTGCCTGGTCAATATTTCGCAGAAGGGAGTAATACAAAATGAGCGATGAGCTTCTTCTTTCCGCCGACTCACATGTCATAGAGGATCCGCAATTGTGGAAGAGGCGCTTACCCGCTTCCTTTCGGGATCGGGCGCCCGTCTGGCCGGAGCTCAAGGTCGGTGGCCAGTTCCAGGCGCGCCCGGGTGGCCATGATCCAAGAGCAAGACTTTCAGAAATGGCGCAGGACGGCGTAAGCGGGGAGGTTCTCTACCCCAGCTTCTGCCTTGACCTTTATGGATTGACCGACGTAGCGTTGCAGGAGGCGTGTTTTCGCGTCTACAACGATTGGATCATTGAATATTGTTCAGCCGCGCCTGACCGGCTCTTCGGGATAGGCAATCTGGCGTGCTTCAACATTCCCAATGCCGTTAAAGAGCTGGAGCGCTGCAAGAAGTCCGGCCTGCGCGGTGCAATGGTCTGGCAAGCCCCGCCTTCCGATTTTCCATTTCATGGTGATCACTACGACCGCCTGTGGGCCGCGGCCCAGGAAACGGAAATGCCGATCAGCATGCATATCCTGACTGGCGAACCGTATGCCTTTCCGCGCCAGCCTCCGGTACGAATCGCTCATCTGTATTTACCACACGCGGTAAACGACAAGCTCCTCTATGCGGCCAACGCGCTGTCCGGCCTGATTGCCGGAGGCGCGCTGGAACGCTTTCCGCGCCTGAAGTTCGTTCTCGTTGAAAACGAAATCAGCTGGCTGCCATTTGTCCTGTCCCAGTATGACAAGTATTGGTCTCGCGGCAACCTCAATTCCGAGATGAAATTGAACCCGGGGCAATACTTCGAGAGACAGATCTACGCCACCTTCTTCAACGATCCGCCTTCGAAGATGCTGTTCGGCCACTGGGCGACGAAGAACTTGATGTGGTCGAACGACTATCCTCACCCCAACTCGACCTGGCCGAACTCACGCGAAATCATCGAACGCGACCTTGGCCATCTGCCATCCAACGTAAAGAAACGACTGCTGAGTGCGAACGTGCAGGAACTCTACGGGCTGCCGCTAATGGAACCGGTGATGGCCTGATATTCGCAAGTGCGGACGCACATATCTACAGGACGCTTGAAACTTCCTCGTCAGACCAGCTTCCGCTGTCGGCCAGAAGCGGTCCTATGGCACCTATAGGCAAGCTGTTCCGCCAGTTCGATGTGAAGCTCGATTAGTGCTCAACGCCGCCGGTGACCTACACCGCGATCCGGTATACCTGAACTGCCGTGTCGTGAAACAGGGCGGCGCGCTCGCTGGGGGAATAGTCCTTTGACAGCCGCTTGAAGGCGTTGAATACGATGGTATAGCCGTATGACACCTTGTCCACGGGGAAATTGCTCTCGAACATGCAGCGGCTCGGCCCGAACTTCTCGATGCAGTAGTGCATCAACGGCGCCAGCGTCTCCGCCAATTCCTCCGAACCGATGGGCTTCGCGCGCGTGAACCAATCGAAGCCAAAACGTTTCTGCCCCACACCGCCCAACTTGAGGACGACGTTGGGGCAGGCCGCCACGGCCGCAATGCCGCGCCGCCAATCGGCCAGCACTTCGTTGTCACGGCTGGCGTAAGGACCCACGCGCACGAGCCCGCCGATGTGGTTCAACACGATGGTAAGGTCCGGCACGGCGCGAGCGAGCGCGGCAAGCTCATCCAGTTGCGTGTGGTAGAGCGAGTTGTCCAGGGTCAAACTCATCTTTGCCAGCACACGCGCACCGGCGCGGTATTGCGACGTGGCCATCACGCCCTGAATGTCGCGCTGCGCAAGTTCCGGGCTTGCATCCCAGCCGGTGGCGTGGCGTATGCCGCGAAAGCGCGGGCTCGCTGCCTGCATCGCCTCCAGAACCGGTGCGACCCGATCACCCAGCTTCAGATCCGCATGCCCGACAATGGCGGCGGCGATTTTCGTGGGGCCGTGCTTGCCGCTGGCAGCCTCGTCAGCCAGACCGTTGACGTGAGCCACCTCGCCCACCGGGCGCATCTCCTGTAGCCCGTCGGCGCGATAAAAAGCCCTCACCTCGATAAACACGGTCGAGCGAACGTTGTGCCCACTGTCCCGGATATCCGCGGCAAGGTCGGGCAACAGGTAACGCTGATAGGCCGGCGGCTCGTGCCGATGCGCCCAGATGTGGTGATGTGGGTCGCAGATGGGAAGGCCCGGCTCGAGCGCGGTTTCAGGGGTGAGTTGCAGCCAGGCTGGCTCGCCGATAGTCACGATAGCCATGATGGTTTCCGATGAAATGTGCGTACATGTATTCTGCGCCCGATTCTCGTTAGCCTGGCGCGGATTTTAGTCGAGCATTACACTGGAGTCGGCCCGGCATCGACCATCGACAATCGCCGGGCAATCATGGAGGAGGAGTCGTGAAAACTATTGCCGGTGCCATCGTGCTCGCCGCGACGCTCGGATCGGACATCTCGGGCATTCCGACAGAGGAGGTCCGCGCCAAGGTGCGGCGCGAGATTGCGATGTGGGCGAAGGTCGTCAAGGCCGCCGGCATCAAGATCGACTGACGGCGGTGGAGAATTCGGATGCTCGCTGACCGTTACGACCTTCCCGTGTCCACCGCTTCCGCCGCCGCGCGGGATGCCTACGTGCAGGGCTACGAGTTGGCGCTCACCCTGTATCCCGGCGCGGTCGAATCCTTCGACCGTGCCTTGGCTATCGATCCCGGACTCGCCATCGCGCATGCCGGAAAGGCCCAGATCCTGATGCGTGAAGGCAAGGCCGTGGCAGCGCGCGCGGCTCTGGCGGCAGCCAAAGATCTGGCCGTCGGCGTGTCCGCACGGGAGGCGGGGCATATTCAATTCTTCGACCTCGCCTTCTCGGGTCAGACCGGCGCCGCCATCGAGTTGTTGTATGCGCATCTGGCGGAGTGGCCGCGCGATGCGCTGATGGTCGCCACGGCCGCGAACCCGAACGGGCTCATCGGCAGCTCGGGCCGCGTCGGACAGAAGCGCCAGGTCGCGGCGCTGCTGGACAGTCTCGCCCCGCATTACGGCGACGATTACTGGTTCCTCTCCTACTACGCGATCGCGCTCGGCGAGGATGGCCGCGTCGCGGAGGCGCGGCCGAAGATCGAACGATCCGTCATGCTCAACCAGAAGAACGCGCATTGCGCGCACGGGGTCGCGCATGTTTGCTACGAGAGCGGCGATGCGGACGGCGGTCGCGAGTTCCTTACCTCGTGGCTCGCCACGTATCCGCGCGACGGCTCGTTCCACGGGCATCTGAGCTGGCATCTCGCGCTGCTCGAGCTGGGCGCGGGCAACTGGACGGCGGCGCAGCAGCTCTATCGGGATGCCATCGCGCCCGACCGGCACCCGGGCGGACCGCAGCAGAAGGTGTGGGACGGCGTAGCGTTTCTGTGGCGCTCCGAGCTGGCCGGCCATCCGCGCGACGAGCCCGCGTGGCGCATACTGTACGACTATGCCGCGAGCTCCCTGCCACGGCCCGGCGCCGGACTCGCCGATCTGCACGTCATCCTCGCCGACGCAGTGATGTGCGACGCTGCCGCGCTTGATGCCCGTACCCGGCAGATCGAGGAGCTGGCGCGCGAAGGGCGGTACCCGTCCGGCGCCTACGTGCCGGAACTCTCGCGTGGCTTCGTCGCGTTCGAGCGCGGCGACTATCCCGCGGCGATCGCCGCGCTCGCCCCGCTGGCAAAGCAAAACGAACGCATCGGCGGCAGCCGCGCGCAGCACGACCTGATCGAGTTCACCTTGCTCAAGGCCTATCTCAACGCCGACCGGCTCGAGGAAGCACGGCAATTGCTCAAGGCGCGCAGGCCCGGGGCCCTGGCAGTTTCCGTCGCGGGCACCGAGGATCTGGCGAGAAGAAAGACTATGCCGTCATCTTCGTGATCAGTCGCCACCCGCATTCGTATCGACGTCGCACACGACGTTGAGCAGCGCCTGGCGCTTCTCCACCAGCACCGCCTTCATCGCGCGCTCCAGCGCAGGCAGCATCTGGCGCGCCTCGGTGACGCGCTCGCCGTAACCGCCCGACACCTCCACCAGCTTGTTGTAGTGCTGTTCGACGGTGAAGTAGGTGAGCGGTGCACGCTCCGTGCTGGCGGCGTAGCCGTCAGGATTGAGCCCGCGGGTGGCGTTGCGCACGGCCTGCCAGCGCTGATTGTTGAACACCACCCACAACACCGGCAGCTGCTGCTCGGCGGAAACATAATGGGCGGAGACGGGCACGTTGTACATGTAGGCGCCGTCGCCCTCGGTGCCGATCACGAACTTGTCGCGATTCGCGAGCTTGAGCCCGAGCGCCACCCCCATGCCGTGGCCGAGGCCCGAGGCGGCACCCGGGTTCAGCACCATGCAGGGCCGATCGACATCAAGATACTGCGTCTGCAGCGGCGATTCCTTGACGATGATCGCATCCTTCGTGCGGACCTTGTTGATGCAATGGGAGATCCAGGCGGGCGCGATCGGCGAGGCATCCTTGCTGGCCGCAAGCTTCCTCGCCCAGTTCTCTTCGAGTTTCGCGTGATGCGCCGCGCATTCGTCGCGCCGCTTTGCGATGCGCGCGGCATTCGACGTCGCGGGCTCGGCCATCGCATCGTGCAGCATGCGCAGCCCGAGATCGCTCGCGCACGCAAGCGACAAGTCGGCCGGGAACCCGCGCACGGGTACATAGGTGTAAAGCGGATCCGGCGCCATGTGGATCACCTTGCAGTCGGCCGAGGGCCGGACTTTGGACGGCTGCCAGGGCACCACGGTGTCCAGCACCAGAATCGCGTCGGCGGCCTTGACGAATGCGTCCGGATTGCCGCCGGCCATCATCGGGTGGTGCGTCGGCATGGCGATGTAGCGGTTGCGGTATTCGACCACGGGAATCGCGTAGCGATCGGCGAGCGCCGTGAGCGCGGGCATCACGCCGGGACTGCGGCCGCCCCAGTTGGTGATGATTACGGGATGCTGCGCCCGCGCGAGGATCGAGGCGGCCTCTTCGAGCGCCTCGGGTGACGGCGCGGAAGGGGCGGCCGGGCGCATGCGGCTCGGGCTGTTATAGGTGAACTTGTCGAGCTTGAGCGAGAGCACTTCGCGCGGCAGCGAAAGATAGACGGGCCCCTTGGGGTCCGACATCGACACCGTGAGCATGCGGTCGACGATGGTCTCGAGCTGCTCGGCGTTGCGCAGCTCGTAGTCCCACTTGACCGACTCCCGCACCATCGCCGCCTGGTCGTACATTTCCTGCGTCCAGTGGATGTCGAGCGTCCGGTGGCCCTTCAGCGTGTCCTCGTTGATGGGCGTGCGACCCGCGGTGAAGAGTATCGGCACCTGTCCGCGCGCTGCGTTGAGGAGCCCGTTCATGGCGTTGGCCGTGCCCACGTTGACGTGAAACATGGTGAGCTGGGGCCGCCCGGTGGCGAGGTAATAACCGATCGCCATGTGCTGGGCGGTGTTCTCGTGGGGGCAGGTGACGGGCCTGGGGTGCGGCAGCCCGAGCGCCTGGGCCTTCGCGAGCGCCTCGATCATCGGCGCGAAGTCGGTGCCGGCGTTGGCGAACAGGTACTCGACGCCACGGTCGGCCATCAAGGTCAGATACGCGTCAGAAACGGTCACGTTTTCGAGCGTCCTGGTCGCCATCATCTTCTCCCGATCGTGTAGACATTATCAAGCGTTCGCGAAATGCGTGACGAAGCATTTCGCGCCGTCTCCTCCCCTCTCCCCTCGGGAGAGGGGAGAGGGGAGGAGGGGTCGAGCGTCAAGCACTTCGCGAACGCTCGATAAGCATAGCGTAGAAATCGTACTCCGACCCCAGCTCTTCTCCATCTGCGATGACGCTTGATTATCCACGAGGGTGGGGCGTTGCCCGTTTCGCACCACAGTGGTAGATTGCCCTGCGATTCCATCACGGCAATTAGCCGGTAGACCCGCTCGACGCCGCCTGAATCATGGGCAGGAGGGGTGGCATTCGAATGCTCTACATCAGCGGCAGCGATCATGGATTCAGCAATGGCGGCGGACCGAACCAGAGCAATCCAGCCCAGACACAGCGTCTCGATTCGATCATAACCGCCATCCTGCGCATCGATCCGCGCAGTCCGTCGGTATCCCGCGGCGTGAAAGGCCTCGGTGACTACACGATTCCAATGGCCAACAAATTCGCCGCGAACGGCGACCCGAACACGCTGGGCGAAATCTACGCCTACGGATTCCGCAACGCCCACAGGGTGTCATGGGACACCGACGGGACCATGTTCGCCAACGACATCGGGATGAACCACATCGAGGAGGTCAATATCGTCCGCAACGGCGGGAACTACGGCTGGATGAGGCTCGAAGGATACGGGGAAAACGGCCGCTGGCGCGGCGGCGCGCTGAACGAGTTGCTCCCCTTGCCCGACGAAGTCCTGGACGGGCGCGTGAAGGACGGCTTCACGTATCCCGTCGCGATCTACGACCACGACGAAGGGCGGGCGATAAGCGGCGGCTTCGCGTATCACGGCCGGATCGCTGCGCTGCGCGGCAAGTATGTCTTTGGCGACATTCGCGGCGGCCGCGTTTTTGCGGCCGACCTCGCCGCGCTGAAGAAGGCCGACGACGGGATTCCCCGCACCGTGGCGACGATCGAGGAAGTGCAGCTCTACGAGCGGGACGCCAGCGGCAACCGGGTGGATGTGTCCCTGCAAGAGCTGATCGATCGGAAAATGGGTTCCAAGATCGCCCGCGTCGATCTCTTCATCAGCCAGACCCGCGATGGCGAGCTGCTCATCACGTCGAGACAGGATGGCACCATCCGCATGCTCGTTCCAGAGCGGTAATTTACTAATTCGTCATCCCAGGCGGAAGGC
>Ga0209640_10006607_pt1 | contig 10145 bp, 10 predicted proteins | sample RifCSP10_1_FD_184018 | JGI IMG/M metagenome (GOLD analysis project Ga0209640, IMG submission 184018) | Soil microbial communities from Rifle, Colorado - Rifle CSP2_sed 10_1 (SPAdes) (version 2) | ecosystem: Environmental > Terrestrial > Deep subsurface > Rock core/Sediment | place: Rifle... | reverse complement strand
ATACAATACGGCAAGCTGCTTGAAAACGCAGAATCTGTGCCAATTATTTTAGATGCAAAAGGAAATACGATATCATTTCCACCAATAATTAATTCTGCACTGACAACAGTCTCAACATCGACAAAAAATCTTCTAGTTGAAGTTACAGCCACTGACAAAAATACTGCCGAAGATACATTATCGGTTGTAGCTGCAACTCTGCAAAATGCGGGATTTTTATTAACATCAGTACAAATTTCAGGGGCAAATAATACAACACCGTCACTTAAAACAAAAAAAATGAGTCTTGGTGTAGATCTTGCAAACAAGATCCTTGGCCTAAAGATGCCATCATCTGTTATCTCAACTGCATTAAAAAAATGTAGACTGGACGCATTGCCAAAAAGAAATAACATTTCTTGCACCATACCACGATTTCGATTTGACATACTTGGGCCAATGGACCTGATAGAAGAAGTTGCACTAGGTTATGGAATTGAAAATCTAAAACCGACTCTTCCACAATCATCTGCAGTTGGGCAAAAAAACATTGTAACAAAGCAGCTTGATTTGCTAAGCAAAATCATGGTAGGCCTTGGATTTACTGAAGCGCTAAACTCTAGCCTTGTTAGCAAAAACATCCAGTATGGCATGACAAATCGAGACTCGTTTGGCTTTATCCAAGTTGTCGAGTCAAAAAGTCAGGAACATACAATTCTTCGTGATATGTTGCTTCCAAGCTTGCTTGATAACCTATCAAGAAATGTACATGAACAATATCCGCAAAAATTATTTGAAATTGGAACAGTCTTTTCTGCAGACGATACAATAAAAGAAGAGATCTCTTTGTGTTGTATCAGTGCACACAAGGACGCAAATTATTCAGAAATAAAATCAATTCTTCAATCAACACTAAAAACCGGATTTAACATAGAGTGTGAAACAAAGACATCAACTCATTTCTGTTTTGCAAAAGGAAAAACTGCAGATGTAATTGCAAAAAACTCTAAAGTTGGTGCAATTGGTGAGATTGATCCTGCAATAGTTGAGAACTTTAAGCTGCGTATGCCTGTTGTGGCATTTGAGATAAAACTATCTGGGTTAATATTCAACTAGATTCTAGATATCTGTGCCCAAATAGAGCATGCACGCAGACGGATTAGAATGACGATGATCGTATTTCGATTGCAATGATTTCTAATTCACCCAGGTGTGCAACATGGGCAACCCCGGTCTCAGAGCCAAACGAGGCCAGTGGCTAAAACCTATGACTTTGTGTGAGTCAGAACCGGGGGACATTTTTATTTAAAATCTAAAAAATAAAATAATTATTCTATCTGAAAGCCAATGATGACAAATTACTGGCTTGTAAAGCAAGAGCCTACAAGTTACAGCTTTGATACGCTAGAAAAGGAAGGCACTGCCGTCTGGGATGGGGTTCATAACAATTTAGCGCTAAAACACATCAATAGCATGAAAAAAGGAGACCAGGCATTTTTTTACCATTCTGGCGATGAAAAGCAAATAGTGGGAATTCTTGAGGTAATTTCAAACTCTTATCCAAATCCAAAAGAAAAAGACAAGCGATTTGTAGTTGTCGATGTCAAACACAAAAAGCGACTAAAAAGACCAGTCACTTTGGCTGAAATAAAAAAAGAAAAAAAATTCAAAGACTGGGAGCTGCTGCGAATCTCAAGACTGTCTGTTATGCCAGTGCCAAAAGAAATCTGGGATAAAATACTAGAGAAATCACATCAAGATTCCTGAAATAATCGGTTTATTGATATATATGATATTTTTACTAAAGCCATGGCAACTGCCTATGTTTTAATAAACTGCGAACTAGGTTCAGAAGAGGCAATCATACAACAGCTAAAGAGCCTCGAAGGTGTCAAAGAAGTTCACGGAACTTTTGGAGCATACGATATCTTGGCAAAAATAGAATCTCCAACAGTTGAGTCACTACGTGAAACAATAACATGGAAGATTCGCAAAATTGAAAAGATTCGCTCTACTTTGACTTTGATGGGCATAGAAGGCCAATCTTAAATCCTCTTTTTCTTGTCATGCTTTTGCATTTTATTTTCGTAATAAAAGATTCTGATCTAGGCAAAAGGGACAAAGAGTTTGACTATGTCAAACAAATGGCGCAGTTTTACAAAGTTTGGATAAAAAATAATTTTTCTAAAGACTTTGATGTGCAATGCGATGAGATGATAACAAAGCCTCGTGGATTATTTCACAAACTTGACACTACAACACTGCTAAAAGATCACAGAGACCGCGGTGAGGACGTTTATCATTTTTACATGTGCCACTTTAGGCCGATATGGACTGACTGTACATGTGAGGGATATCATGCAGAAAATTTTGGAATGATCTGGTGGCAGCCTTCAAAAGTTCAAGATGATCTGTTGTTTTTAGCAGAAAAAAACTGCACTACAGTCTCACATGAACTGGCACATGAACTGCTACGACAAGGTAGAGACAAAAATTATGTTGAAGCAGTACATGATGTATGGACAAAACACACATTTGCTAATTTGCCATTTGAAAAATACGACAAAGATTTTAAAAAAACAAACACAAATCCACTTTTTCTAACACTTGACACATCAAGTTTTAAACAATAAAAATTTAAACTAATTTTGTTACAGAATAAATTCTGTTTTCAAAGTTTGCGGTTTTAAACTCGAGTTTGTTTTCCGGATCCTGTCTTCTAGACTTGCTTAGCTTCTCAAGGTGGACAAGTGATTCTCCTTTGAATCCAACAGACGAACCATAAATGGCATCAGTCATCATTGTTCCATGATCGCCACGCTTTACATCATCGGCAATTTCATAGAACTTGATTGCTTCTCGCTTTTGAACTGGAGTTCCAGTTGCCTTGTTAAACGCAATTGCAATATACACGCCGTTGTTTTTTACTGCAACAAGTATCTTGTGATTCTTTCCTGATTTTCCAGGAATTGCTTCATTTATCAAAACTTCACACTTGTGATACATGCTTGAAACATATGCAAAAAATCGGTATTGGGCAAACATGCCTTTTTCATCTTCTTCACAGTCAACAAATACTCGATGGAGTCGCTCTAGTGCTTTATCGTTCATGCTTTGTAGTCTGTCATCGAGTCGTCCCCTCTCTAACAGCTCAGACTCGCAATCCTTTGCAATTAGATGCAAGATAAAGTCTGGTAGATTGTAATTTTTAAGATCAGCAACAAATGCACCTGCCTGTGACATGCCAAATTTTGGAAAACCTTTTTTAACCATTTTTATTGTTACCTCGCTTTTTTCAGGATAAATTAAATCCCTGAACCTGTCCCCCCAAACACCATACTAGTATATCGTTTATGGTTTATAATTGTTACAAATTCAAGGATCAAAAATATATTAACAAGAAAAAATTCAAACTCGTATTATTTTCTAGGCATACAACCATTAAATTCTTGTAAAGGCGTACTAGTTGTTATGGAAATAGAAAGCACACCTGAGCTTGCTTTGAATGTATACAAAAGGCTTGAGGAAAATATTTCCAAATTTAGAAAACTAGTTGGAAGACCACTCACACTTTCAGAAAAAATTCTAGCAGGCCATCTAGAACAGATGCCAAACAAGGCACCACAAGAAGGAAAAGACTATGTCTTTTTAAGACCTGACAGAGTCGCATTACAAGATGTTACTGGCCAAATGGTACTGCTGCAATTCATGCAGGCAGGCCTAAAACAGGCTACATTACCTACTACAGTCCACTGTGATCATCTGATCCGGGCACAAGTTGAGGGAGAAACTGACATGAAAATTTCTTTGAGTGAAAACAGCGAGGTATTTCGGTTCTTAGAGTCATCTTGTAGCAAGTATGGAATTGGTTTTTGGAAGCCTGGTGCAGGAATAATCCATCAAGTTGTTCTTGAAAACTATGCATTTCCTGGGGGCCTTATGATTGGAACTGACTCTCATACTCCAAACGCTGGCGGTCTTGGCATGGTTGCAATTGGTGTTGGAGGAATAGATGCAGCAGAGACAATGGCAGGCCTCCCATGGGAGCTGCTTTATCCAAAAAGAATTGGCGTTTATCTTACTGGCAAACTAAACGGATGGACAGCACCAAAAGACATCATACTGTACGTTGCAGGCAAACTAACAGTATCTGGTGGAACAAATGCCATAATCGAATACTTTGGACCTGGCGCAAAATCAATTAGCTGTACAGGAAAAGCAACCATAACAAACATGGGTGCTGAGATTGGTGCGACATGTTCAATTTTTCCATATGATGAAAGAATGGAAAAATATCTTAAAACTACAAACCGTGAAAAAATTGCCGAACTTGCAAACACACACAAGGAACTTCTTGTGCCAGATCCTGAAATAGAGCAAAATCCGGAAAAATATTTTGATAAAATAATCAGAATCGACCTTTCAACGCTAGAGCCACACATAGTAGGGCCACACACACCTGATCTTGCAAGGCCAATATCGCATCTAGCTGATGATGTAAGGAAAAACTCGTATCTTGATAAAATATCAGTTGCACTCATTGGAAGCTGCACAAACTCTTCATATGAAGACATGTATCGTGCAGCAAGTATAGCAGAGCAAGCAAAAGCAAAGGGACTAAAATCCAAAGTACCACTACTTGTTACTCCAGGTTCAGAACAAATCCGTGCAACAATAGAGCGAGACGGACAGATGGATTCACTAAAGGCAATTGGTGCTACAGTTCTTGCAAATGCTTGTGGTCCATGCATAGGGCAGTGGAGCAGGCCTGAGCTAAAAAAAGGAGAGCCAAATACCATAGTCACATCATTTAATCGAAACTTTCCGGGACGAAACGATGGAAAAAGAGAGACAATGAACTTTATTGGAAGCCCAGAGCTAGTGATTGCACTTGCACTTGGGGGCAGTCTTTCATTTAATCCACTTAAAGACTCGCTAGAGACTCCAAGCGGTAAATTCAAACTGGAACCACCAGAAATAGCTCCTGATGTTCCAAGCAAGGGGTTTAACAATGCAAGGGATGGCTATGTTCTACCGTCACAAAATCCAGAAAGCGTTCAGGTAATTATTGACAAGGACAGCAACAGACTGCAAAAACTAGAACCATTTTCACGATGGGATGGAAAAGACTTTGAAAAACTTGTACTCATGGTAAAAACAAAGGGAAAATGTACAACCGATCACATCTCTCCTGCAGGTGCATGGCTGACCTACAGGGGACATCTTGATAAGATAAGTGACAACCTGCTTTTAGGCGCTGTAAACGCATTCAACGATGAGGTAGGAAAAGGAAAAAACATACTAAACAACAAGATAGAACCACTTCCGCAAATTGCAAGACAGTACAAACAAAACAAAATAAGATGGGTAATAATTGGTGGCGATAACTATGGAGAGGGAAGCAGCCGTGAACATGCTGCAATGACCCCACGGTATCTTGGATGCGCAGCTGTAATTGCTAAAAGCTTTGCAAGAATACATGAAACCAACCTAAAAAAACAGGGAATACTTGCCCTGACATTTGCAAACCCGTCAGACTATGACAAGATAAAAGAATCTGACACAATTAGTATTGTTAGTCTTGCAAACCTTGAGCAAGAAAAACCAGTAAAATGCATCATACATCATCAAGACAGCAAAGATGAGATTTTGCTAAACCATTCATACAACAAATCTCAGATAGAGTGGTTCCATGCAGGAGCAGCACTCAACGTTTTACGCACACGAGTAAAATAACCTAAAATACGTGGGGCCGACCGGAGTTGAACCGGCGACCTACGGGTCACTACAGCTCCAAACTCACATCATCTTGTAATCAGTAGCTTAGTTTAACCTCTGGAGCCCTTAGCGGTGATCTAATCGTAGACACTGTCGCCCTACCAGGCTAGGCTACGACCCCACAACTAATGAGAAAAATTGCTTGAATTTTAAGTTATTTTTGCCAACACTTTATTTGCAATTACACTTACGATCATAGGGCATGGTAAGACCTATTTTGTTGATTGTTGGTGCAATACCAGTAATTCTTGCAATTTTGATTGCAATACCAATGATCACAAAACCTGACATACCATTTAGTGCAGTTGTTCCAACTGACCAAATCGAACTAGAATATACAAAACACCAGCTTCAAAAAATTTCATTTGGTGTGACTGAAGAGACTCAATCCCAAAAAACAGAAATCCTTGTCATAAAAGATGATGGAACTATTCGCTATAGTGTAATAGACAAAGGAAATCCAAAACCAGATCAGCGCTCAACTATAGAAGAAGAAAAGGTACGGAAGCTAACTGCACTAATCAAGGAGACTGGATTTATGGCAATACCGTCAGAGTCATTTGAGATTGGCGAAGATATTAGCGAGTACAAAAAATCCTCACTCAAAGTAACCCTGAATGGACAAACAAAACAGATTCACTGGCCAGAACAAAATGCTACTAGCCAGTTTATTCCGCCGATAATAACCATGGTCGAATTAGAACTAGATCAAATAATTACCGATATACAAAACAACAACTAGTTTTTGTACAGTCTTAGCTTCTTTGCAACAACATTTACAACAACCATAAAGATTGCCCACCCAACTAGCTGTGAGACAAGTGTTGCTACACTTGGATCATAGTTTAATGTCAAAAGATAGTACGATACAAGCCATCTAATCACAACATAGATGACTTCGCTTATTCCAATCGAGGAAAAAAACTTGATAAGATCAGCCCTGAAGGTAGTCTTGTTTTTTCGATTATCAAGATAAAATAATAAAAAAAGTGTGGAAAGAAATCCTGCATATTCTATAATTACAGTATATGTGGTAAGCAGATAGTCCTCTTCTTGAGCAAATAATTGTGCAGAAATTGCTGAAATTGTAATTCCAACAATAGCTCCAATTATGATAGTTTTGTTTAACTTGAGAATTTCAACGTGTTTTGGTTTCATATTTTATCTTGATTATGATACATCTTTAATATAGAATAAATATCGATTCAATGCTTTTACAGTATGATTCCACTTTCTGGTGATATATCAAATGCAAAGGGAATAGTACGTGAGAATTTAGAATCAAAACCAATCTCACGAGGTACATCCACCCTAAAACGTGGTTTTGCACACATGCTCAAAAATGGTGTGGTAATGGATGTTACAACAGTAGAGCAAGCACAAATTGCAGAAGAAGCTGGTGCAGTATCTGTCATGGTTTTAGATAAACTACCATCTGATGTTAGAAAAGCAGGTGGAGTTGCAAGAACAGCAAGCATTAGAGTAATTCAAGATATCATGGATGCTGTAACAATCCCTGTCATGGCAAAATGCAGGATAGGGCATGTCTATGAGGCCAAAGTCTTGCAAGAAGCTGATGTTGATATGATTGACGAATCTGAAGTTCTAACTCCTGCTGATGAAAACCATCACATCTGGAAATGGGACTTTACAACACCCTTTGTAAATGGGGCACGCTCACTAGCAGAAGCCTTGCGAAGAGTAGAGGAAGGCGCTGCAATGATTAGAACAAAAGGTGAGCCAGGTACAGGAAATGTTGCCGAAGCTGTAATTCATATCAAAAAACTAAACGACGAGCTTCGAATCATAAAGTCAATTTATGATTCTAAAGACAACCAAGATTTGGTTAAGATGGCAAGAGAGTTCAAAGTTTCGTATGATTTAGTTGAAGAGACTGCGAGAATTGGAAAACTGCCTGTTGTAAACTTTGCAGCAGGGGGCATATCGACACCAGCAGATGCAGCATATCTTATGTCACTTGGATGTGATGGAATATTTGTCGGCTCTGGAATCTTCAAAGCCGAAGATGCAAAGGAGCGTGCACGTGCAGTAGTTTTGGCTACAACATTCTGGGAAGATCCTGACAAAGTTATGGAAGCACAGAAAATGATTGATGAAAGACAATCCATGCTAGGTCTTGATGTTCACAACCTTGAGCTTCGCATGCAAGAACGTGGAAGTACAGCATGAGTCTAAACATTGGAGTTTTTGCAGTACAAGGAGACGTTGAAGAAAATATTGCTGCCACAAGAGCAGCCCTTGATGAGCTTGGGATCAAAGGCACAGTAAGTACTGTAAAGACACCTGATCAAATATCAAAACTCGATGGAATAATACTGCCAGGTGGGGAAAGTACCACAATAGGACAGCTATCGCTAGTAAACGGTTCGCTAAAAAAGATTAAAGAAAAAATTGAGGCAGGAATGCCTGCAATGGGAATTTGTGCTGGACTGATACTTTTAGCAAAAGAGGTAAAGGATCACGTCATTGGCAAAACAGAGCAGCCCCTGCTTGACCTGCTTGATGTTAAGGTAGAGCGAAATTCATTTGGAAGACAGCGAGATTCATTTGAAGCTGACATTTCAATGGAGTCAATTAAAATTCCAAAATTCAAAGGAGTTTTCATAAGGGCGCCATCAATTTTAGAAGTTGGAAAAAATGTTGAAGTAATTTCAAAACTTAATGAAAAAACTATTGCTGTAAAACAAAAAAATATTCTGGCTACAGTCTTTCATCCAGAACTGACACCAGATGTGTCGATGCACAAGTACTTTATCAATATGATAAAATAGGTCATTTTTACCAAATAAGGAATCTTGGCATCAAGAAAACCAAAGAGTAGATCACGAAAATCTACATCGGGAAGTTCAAAAAAGAAAAAGCCATTTGGCGGTTATGCAATTAGCTTTGCAGGAAGACAAGAGACAGTTGAACAAGTTTTTGGAAGAGCAAATGTTGCTCCAAGCCTGATGACAAAAAAACTGTGGAACTTTATCAAGGCAAAAAGACTAGCTAGACATTAACCAAATACACTTTCTAACTTTATTCTAATTTTATTAATGCTAAATTATTTTAGATTATGCATTGCTTGCAAATCTTTTTTGAATGGTTCCAAACTTTGTGGAACTGCAATCGAGATTGAATCCTTTAGCGAAAGACCTTTGTTCTTTTTTTCGTTCCATACTTTGGAGTTAAACTCTACTATTTCCTTTGTAAATTTGCTAAAATCTTCAAGAGACTCTGGCTCTACCTGACTTTCTTTATGTATGCTAGTCTTAGAATAGAGTTGTTGCCACAAATAATCTGAAATAAAAGGCGTTATTGGTGCTAATAGCTTCAAAACAGTAGACAACACCTTGTGAAGTGTGTATATTGCTCCTTTCTTTTCATCATCTGAAAAACCCAAGCCATATGCTCTTGCCTTTATCATTTCGATATAGTGTGCAGCAAAAAGATTCCACGTGAACTCTCTTATCACAGTTGATGGAATAAAGAAATTATATTCTGCATATCCTTTTTTGCATTCGTTTACAAGCTTGTCAAGCTCAGACAGTATCCACCTGTCAACAGTTGTTGTACTAGCTGAATTTATTATTTCAAAACTAGATAAAAATCGTGCAACATTCCATAATTTGCTTAGAAACTTTTTTGTTGATTCAATTTTTTGCTCTGAGCATCTAAAATCATAACCGTGGTTTATCTCACTTGCACTCCAAAATCTAAAAGTGTCTGCACCAAACTCTTGAATGACAGGAAGAGGATCTATTGCATTTCCTTTGCTTTTGCTCATCTTCATTCCTTTTTCATCAAGACCATATCCCATAATCCATGCCTCAGACCACGGAGTTTTTCCTGTGAGCTGCTCACAGCGCAAAATGGTATAGTATAGCCACGTTCGAACGATATCCTTTGCCTGAGGCCTAATCGTGGCTGGATATGTCTTTTTGAAAAATTCCTCATCTTTTTGGTATTTTGCTACAAAAAGAGGTGATATGCTTGAATCCATCCATGTATCAAAGGTTCGTTCCTCACCAACAAATTCAGAATTTCCACACTTTTCACATTTAGAAAAAGGTGCCTTGTCTTGCCATGGTTTGTAATATTTTCCAGGTGGTGGTACATGTGGCTCTGAGCACTTTTTGCAGTACCATATTGGAATCTCTGTTCCGTAGAATCTACGTCGTGAAATTGGCCAGTCTATTGTTATAGAGTCAAGCCAGTTCATCAAAATTTGCTTGTGCATATCAGGATAGAATGTGATCTGTGATCCAAGTTGTCTGATTTTTTCTACAGACTCTTTTTGTTTTAGGTAATATTCTTCCATCGGTATAATTTCAATTGGGTTTTTGCTTCGCTCAGAAACAGGAGTTCGATGTACAATATCTTCT
>Ga0209640_10006606_pt1 | contig 10145 bp, 9 predicted proteins | sample RifCSP10_1_FD_184018 | JGI IMG/M metagenome (GOLD analysis project Ga0209640, IMG submission 184018) | Soil microbial communities from Rifle, Colorado - Rifle CSP2_sed 10_1 (SPAdes) (version 2) | ecosystem: Environmental > Terrestrial > Deep subsurface > Rock core/Sediment | place: Rifle... | reverse complement strand
ATAGAAACGCCGCCGGCTTGTACTGCAGAAAGTACCGGAACCAGTCGTTCGCCAGCCGGTGCACGAGCAGCTCCCGCTGGGATCCGGGAGCCTGGAGCGTCGCGAGCGCTTCCGGTGTCAGCACAGCGCGCACGCGAGCGCGTGCGTCCTCGGCGCTCGCCGCCTTCGCCACGGCTGCGAAGACGTCGGCCATGACCGGCTCCATGCGGGCAAGCTCCTCTTCCGACGAGCCCTGGGACAGTCCCAGCAGGCGCTGCTGCGACTGCAGAAGCTGTATCGGACTCGTCCCGGGACCCGCGAGCAAGACGATGAAGTGGACATGGTCGTTGTCGACCGCGGCGATTGGCGCCACCATCCCACCCTCACTGTGGCCGACGAGCCCGATCGCCTCGCGATCGATCTCAGTCCGCGTCAGCAGGAAACGAACGGCGGCGCTGGCATCGGTGGCGAAATCGGCCGAGGTCGCCGCGGCAAAGTCCCCTGTGGACCGGCGCACACCCCGATCGTCATAGCGCAGGACAGCCACGCTGTGGCGGGTCAGGTAATCGGCGAGTACGGCGAAGGGCTTGTGACCGAACACGGTCTCATCGCGATCCTGCGCGCCCGAGCCCGTGATCAGAACCGCGGCGGGAAACGGTCCGGCGCCCTCGGGGAGCGTCAACGTGCCGGCCAAGGTGACGCCGCGGGCAACGGGGTTGTCGAACGTGACCTCTTCCGCACGGTAGGGGAACGGCGGCTTGGGTGTCTGCGGGCGTGGACGCGCCTCGCGTTCGGCGGTCGCCCTGGTGCGCACGAAGGCGAGCTCGACGTCCGGCTGTCCGGGAAGTGTCCAGGTGCCGCTCATCTGCATGCCGTCGTCGGATAGCGTGCCCTCGAACCGCGCGCCCGAAGCGGGCACAGAAAAGGCGACTGCCCGTGCCCTTCGCGAGAACATGGCGACTGGCACGCCAAACGCTCCCAAGTCCGGCGAGTCGAACGTGACGATGGTGCCGCGCTCACTCGTCGCGACGCGAAGCACGAGTCGTCGATTGACGCCGTTGCGCGTGACAACCCCTTCCCAGAGGCCGTCCAGGCCCTCGACGACTGGCCGCGCAGGCGGCAAGCCACGCCGAAGCGTGAGCGGGATCTTGCCACCCTGTGCGAAGACACCCGACCAGTGCTGTTCGGCCTCGATCCATTCGCCTTCGTACGAGATCTGCGCGGGTGTGATGGTGAATGCCAGGCGGCCATCGCTCGCCACGACGCTGGTGAGCGGAACTCTGCGTGCCCCCTGATCCGGGCTTTCCATTTCACCGCGGAGCGCGCCGTTCTCACCTTCGCCGATGCTGACGATCAACGTCATCGGGCCCAGCGGCGACTCAAGCACGCCGTGCCAGTCGCCCACAGCCTTGACCTGCGCCTGGGCCGGCACTGCGAGAGCAGTCAGCAGCGCGAATCCGCCCGCGATCCAACGTGTGCATCTCATGACTCAGCTCCTTTGGAGACAGATCATGCTTCCCTGTGCCGCTTCCAGCGCAGCCGGACGACCCCCGTCACGATGATCAGCATCGCGCTCATGAGCAGCAGGAGTGACACTGGCTTCGCGAGGCCGAGCGGCAACACCAGCCAGGCCACCGCGTAGGTGAGGCCAGTCAGCACCCACGTCCAGCCGGAGAACCTCTGAAAGGCCTGAACCCTCGCCCCGTCGCACTGCAGCACCGACAAGGGCGTGAGCACTTTGGGCAGGGCGTTCCCCATGAAGGCCAGGACGGCGCCCGCGACGACATTCGACATGCGCCTGGCGAGGTCGGGGTCATCGATGGCGCCCAGCCTGACAGCAAGCTTCACACCCAGCGAGACCACCATGATGAGTGATGCGAACACGATGGCGCTCCCGATGGAGTCGGCGGCGCGACGCCTGGCCTCGTTCGTCGAGCGGCGGAGGACGATCGTCACGCAGCCCCACACGACAGCGAACACGAACAACGTGGCCGTGGCTGCCGCCCAGGCCACGGCTCCCTCAGGCCGGAGGTACCAGCTGCCCGCGGCAAACGAGGCGCCGAGCGCGAGCAGCGCGGGCGCGAGGTAGTCGGAAATCGGTCTGGTCGTCACGTCATGCCTCTCCCTTGAGCGGACGCTTCGCCACGCTGTTCCTCGTGAGGCGACTCGCCCTGTCTGGCTTCATGTCCCATCCAACCGTCTGGGCAAAACCGAGCAGCGCATCCTCGAGCACCGACATCCTGAGCCGGTAGATGATCGTCCTGCCGCTCTTCTCCGCTTCGATGAGGTCGGCCTCCTGCAACACCGAGAAATGGGCCGACATGGTCGGCTTCGAGACGGCGAAGTGCTCCGACAGCTCGCCAGCCGACATCGGCCGTTCGCGCAGCAGTTGGAGCACGCGGCGGCGGGTCGGGTCCGACAACGCCTTGAACACGCGGTTCACAGTTTCTATATTTAGCTAATCATCTAACTATTGTCAAGTGGGTGATGGAGCGGCGCCGGTGCCTGCATCCGGACGGAGGATCTGTACTGGCTGGGTGTTGCGTCAGGAATACCGTGGTGCGACGCTCGGGCAACTTTCCGCGGGCACCGCGTTGGCTCGAGACGTAGGCGTGAGGCCGCCCCTCGCCGTAATATTCCCGTAACATGCGCGCGCCACGATCGGCCATGGTCCCGCGAGTGGATTGGCGGACGTGGACGACCGTGGATCGCAGCACGTGGTTGTTCGTGCTGCTGGGCCTCGTCGTGCTCGTGCCGGCCGCCTGCCTCGTGTGGTTCATGAACGAGGCGGTCGAGGCGCAGTCGGCCGCGGCGCGACAGAGCGTCCTCGACGCCTATCGCGGACAACTTCGTCTGGTACGCAGCCGGGTCGACGCGCACTGGAAGACCACCGCCTCGCGCCTGACGCACACCGGCAACCCCGAGCAGGACTTCGCGCGACTCGTGCTCGACGAAGTCGCCGAGGGCGTCGTGCTCCTCGACGCGAGCGGCGGCATCGCCTACCCACAGTCAATGAAGGGCCGCGCGGCCGAGGTCGATGACCGGCGGGGCCGATCGTCTGACGCGCCCGCGGCGCGACTCAACGACTACTCCAGGCCGCTGTCGGCATCGGAGCGGCTGCTGCTGATGGAACAGCTGCGAGCGGTCGAGCGGAACGTGCGTCTGCCGACCGAAGCCGCGCTTCGCCTCAGCATCGCGGTGGTCGACGCCGGGCTTCCCGCACGCGAGTCGGCTGGATTCCGCCCGACCGCAATCGCCGACGTGTGGGCGCTCGTCTCGGACGACCACCGCGTCGTCGGCCTCTACAGGACTGGCCGGCTCGAAGCGATGATGCACGACGCGCTCCACGAGGTCGCGCCGGAGGGGATCACGTTCATCGCGTTTCCGCCCGGCATCCACGCCGACAAGGAAGCCATTACGGCGGGTGACTGGCTGCCAGGCTGGCAGTTGTCGTTCATGCCAATCGACACGAGGATCGTGGATGCCGCCTCGAGGGGCCGGGCGACCTTCTACGTGTCGGTGGGCGTGGCCGGAATCGCCATCATCGCGCTCCTCGGCATCGGCGCCGGCCGCCTGTTCCGGCGTCAACTGCACGTGGCCCGTCTCAAGACCGACATGGTGGCGGCCGTCTCCCACGAGCTCAGGACGCCGCTCGCGTCGATGCGCGTGCTGGTAGACGGCCTGCTCGCGGACGACGAGCTCGACCCGGTCAAGACCCGTGACTATCTCGAGCTCATCGCCACCGAGAATTCCCGACTGAGCCGGCTGATCGAGAACTTCCTGACGTTCTCGCGCCTCGATCGCCATCGCCATCAGTTCGCCTTCGTCCCCGTGCCGCCCGCGACGATCGCGGCGGCGGCCGTGCAGGCCATCCGCGAGCGGATGCCGGCGGCCTGCGATCTCCGTGAGGACGTCGCCCCGGACCTGCCAATGGTCCGAGCCGATGCCGACGCCCTCGGCACGGCGCTCATCAACCTCCTGGACAACGCTCTCAAGTACACGCCCGCCGACAAGCGCATCGCCGTCCGCGTCTATCGCGAGGAGGGGATGGTCGTGTTCGCCGTCGAAGACAACGGGATCGGGATCCCGGTCCGCGAGCATCGCCGCATCTTCCGCCGCTACTACCGCGTCGACCCGCGGCTGTCGGGCGAGGCCACCGGCGTCGGCCTCGGCCTGAGCATCGTCGACCTGATCGTGCGTGCGCACGGGGGCACGGTCAGCGTTCGCAGCCAGTCGGGCTCGGGCAGCACCTTCGCCGTGCGCCTCCCGAGCGTCGCCGGCGACGCCGCTGCATGAGCGCCGGGCGCGTCCTGATCGTCGAGGACGAGCCGGCGCTGGCCCGCGGCCTGTCGGATACCCTCCGCGCCCGCGGATTCGAGGTCGTGGTCGCGTCCGACGGCCAGGCGGGCCTGGACGCGGCGCTCGAAGGAGCCGCCGATCTGATCCTGCTGGACGTGATGCTGCCGAAGGTCAACGGCTACGAAATCTGCCGGGCCGCGCGCGCGCGTGGCATCAACATTCCGATCCTGATGCTCACGGCGAAGGGGCAGGAGCAGGACGTCATCCTCGGCCTCAACCTCGGCGCCGACGACTACATCACCAAGCCGTTCCGCATCGGAGAGCTCGTCGCGAGGATTCGCGCCTTCCTGCGGCGCCGTGTCGCCGGGCGCGGCGGCCTCAGATTCGGCGCCTTGCAGATCGACCTCGAGGGGCGCAAGGTGCTGCGCGACGGCGCCGCGCTCGACCTGACGGCCAAGGAGTTCCGTCTGCTCGTGTACTTCGCGTCACGCCCGGGTTGTGCGCTCTCCCGCGATGTCATCCTGGACGCGGTGTGGGGAAGCTCGGTCTTCGTCACACCCCGCAGCATCGACCGGTGCGTCGCCACGCTGCGGGCGAAGATCGAGCCCGATCCGCACCATCCGATCTACATCCAGACGATCCGCGAGATTGGTTACCGGTTCGAACCGGACGGGACCTCTCTGGTCGGGAGCTGACCCCTCGACGATTTCCACCCGTCCGAGGGCATCTCCGACATTACCGGATTGTTACTCGCGTCGCGATTTTCCCCTTCGCCTCGCTCGGCCCTTCCCCACATCGTCTACACAACTCGCATGCGCCCTGCGCGGATTGGCACTTGAAAACAACGGTCTGCACCGGTGTGGGGCAACCTACTGTCGAGCCAGTAACCAGGTGCCGAGATCAGTCTTCAGGAGAGCTTCATGTACCGACGACTGTCTCTGCCACTTGCCGTGGCAGCCACCATCATCTCGGCCTCGCTCGCATGGGCGCAGATCGGCAACTCGAAGCCGAACGTCGCCTCGTTCGACGGCACCGGCGAGCACGCGTGGGACGGGAACGTCCGGGCTTCAGACGACGATCTCGTGTCGCTGCTCGCCGAAGGCGTCAAGAAGTCGCCGACGCTGCGCTCGCTCGTGGATCGGCTGGCCAAGTCCGACGTCATCGTCTACGTCCGGATGGACGTCATATCGAAGGGGAACGGCACCGGCCGCCTCACGTTCCTCTCGTCGAACGCGGGCTACAGATATCTCGTGGTCCACGTACCCTCGGGGCAATCGCGGCAGAAGCAGATCGCCGCGCTCGGACACGAGATGCAGCATGCGGTCGTCATCGCGGACGCGCCCTCGGTCACCGATCCGGACTCACTGCGACGCGAGTTCGAGCGAATCGGCAGCGTGAGCAAGTCGCCGAACGGACGCGACCTGTCCTTCGACAGCCCGTCCGCCGTCGACACCAGGAATCGCATCCAGCGTGAGCTCGCGGCCGACGCCGGAGCGCAGAAGGTGGCGAGTTCGACGAGATAGACGGTCGCCGGACTCCGGTCTCCGGTCTACCGGTCCTCGGCCTCTCCGGCCGGTCTCAGGGCCTGGCTCGAATCACTCACAACCCCAACAAACGGGCACCCGACCGATCCGCCTCGAATCCACAGACCGGAGACCGCAGACCGGAGACTGTACACTGACCTCATGCCTGGATCCGATTCCAGCACTCAGGAGATGACCGTTCGCGATTGGCGCGACGCCGACGCCGCCGACACACAGGTCCTCTACGATCGGGAGCAGGAGTTCTGGGTTCGCGAGCTGGCCTGGGACGCGTCGGCGGCGTGGCGCGAGGTCGAGCAGGCGCGCGTCACCTGGGGCCTGCCGGGGTACATCGCCATCGACGCCGATCGGGTGGTCCGCGGCTGGGCCTACTTCCTTCCCGAAGGTGAGACGGTGCACCTGGGCGCTGTCGTGGCTGATATGGCGCAGGCAACCGGCGTGCTGCTCGACGTATGCCTCGAGGGCGCGCTGCGGCCGCCCCGCCCGGCGCGTGTGTCGTGCTTCCTGCCCATTCGCGCCGAGCGATTCGAGGCGGCACTCGGCGAGCGTGGATTCGTGTGCGAGCGCTATCACTATCTGAGTCGGAGCATCACTGCCGCTGAAGACGGCCCGGAAGAGGCCGACACGTGGAGCAATTCCGACCTGCTGCCGGCAGCCGATCTGCTCTGTGAGTCCTACGGGAGCGAGGGGCACCACTTCGCGCCGCGCGGAACACGCGAGGAATGGGAGCTCTACGTCCGCAGTCTGGTGGAACGTCCCGGCTGCGGCGTCATCGAGCCGGCCATCACGCGCGTCCTCCGCGGGACGAGCGGCCTGGAGGCGCTGGTCCTGGCCACGAGGATTTCGCCCGGCACGCTGCACCTGGCCCAGGTGGCCGTGCATCCGTCCCGGCGACGTGCAGGCCTAGCACGTCGACTCCTGGAAGCGGTCTTCCGCATCGGCTCGGCGCGCGGTGCACGACAGGTGACGCTGCTCGTCGGCGAGCGCAACACCGGCGCGCGCGATCTTTACGAGCAGATGGGGTTCTCGCCGCGATCGATCTTCGTGGCCGGACGACTGGGGATCTAGCGAGGCTCCGCCTCAGACCATCCAGGCTCCGCCTCGCTAGGGCAGCGTCTCTTGCCCGCACTCCGTGCGGGCGGAGAAAACTTGACTCATTTGGTCGGAATTCTCGCGGTCAAGTTTTCTCGCGGTACACTGGACCCATGCAGTTGCGGACTGCCCGGCTCTGCCTGGATTGCGACGAAGTGCACGAAGCACAGCAGTGTCCGGCCTGTGCGTCGGAGACGTTTGCGTTCCTCACCAGGTGGGTGCCCGTCCCCGAGCGGCAGCCGAAGCGTTCGCGGGCCACGGAGGTCGACAGCCCGGAGACGGTCAACACGTATCGCGAGCTCCTGCAGCCACGCGTAGAGCCACCTGGTGGTGTGTGGCGCACGGTCCGGCGCGGCGCCGTTGGCCTCGCGCTCTTCGGCGTTGCCGGGTGGATCTGGCGCCAGAGCGGTCGGCCGAACGCGGAGAACACGCAGACGCAGGATCCACACAGCCAGAAGCGGCAGTGAATTCGAGAGCGCCATCCGCCTTGGTCCGGCCCGTCGGCGATCCGGTCTCGCCCCCGCCCGCCGCGGCCAGTGGCGCGGCGCACAACATGTCGATCTCGTGGCGCGTGAACGCCGAGCGCATGGTCCTTCTCGGCTGGGGACGCGCCATCCTGCTGCAGCTCGCGCATCCCCTCGTCGCCGCCGGCGTGTTCGATCACAGCGGGTTCCGGGCCACGCCATGGGCTGCCGCCTCGCGCCTGTACCATACGGTGCACGCGATGCTGTCGCTGACCTTCGGCGCGGACGTCGAGCGCGAGCGAACGCTCGACGCCATCCGGGCCATACACCGCCGCGTCCACGGCGTGCTCCAGGAGCCGGTCGGCCCGTTCCCGGCCGGGACGCACTACTCGGCGGAGAACCCCGAGCTCGTCCTCTGGGTGCACGCCACGCTGGTCGAGTCGGTCATCCTGAACTACGAGCGCCTGGTCGGGCCGCTCGCCAAGGCTGAACGGGACCAGTACTGCGCCGACGCGTTCCCCGTCGCAGTTGCGCTGGCCGCGCGCGAGCCGGACGTGCCGCGGACCTGGGAAGGCTTGCAGCACTACATCGACCGCATGCATTCATCAGGGACACTCGTGGTCGGTCGTCAGGCGCGCGAGCTGGCGCGCGCGGTGCTCTCCCCCGCCGGCGCCTGGGCGGTGGCGCCCGCCACGTGGGTCAACCGCTTCGTCACCCTCGGCCTGCTGCCGCCGTCGATCCGCGAGCAGTACGGATTCAGGTGGACACGGCGGCACGAGCGCACGTTCACCGCGCTCGAAGCGGTCCTGCGCGCAACACGGCGCGTGCTGCCGGACAGGCTGGCCCTGTGGCCGGAATCACGAGTCGCACGTAGTGTCCGGCTTTAGAGCCTGCTCTTTAGCCGGACCGACCGAGCTCCTCCCCTTCCCAGCGGGCAATCACCACTGTCGCGAGACAGTTGCCCAGGACGTTGAGGGAGGTGCGGACCATGTCCATCAGCTCGTCGATCCCGAGAATGATGAACACGGGCTCGACGGGCAGGCCGAAGGAGGCGACGGTGCCGAGCAGGATGACGAGCGCGCCGCGCGGCACGCCGGCCACGCCCTTGCTCGTCAGCATCAGCGTCAGCAGGAGCACGAACTGCTGGCCGACGGAGAGATCGATCCCGGCCGCCTGCGCGACGAAGATCGCGGCCAGCGAGAGGTACAGCGTGCTGCCATCCAGGTTGAAGCTGTAGCCGGTCGGCATCACGAACGCCACGATCTGCCGCGGGACACCCAGGCGTTCCATCGCCTGCATGGCCCGCGGGAGCGCGGCCTCGGAGCTGGTCGTGGCAAAGGCGATCGAGATCGGCTCGGCGACGGCTTCCATGAAGCGCCGCAGCGGCACCCTCGCCATGAGCGCCACGGGCAGCAGGACGAGGACGATGAAAAGGGCGACGGCGATGTAGAAGGTCGCCAGGAGCTGGAACAGATTGACGAGGATGCCGAGGCCGAGATGGCCGACGGTATAGGCGATGGCGGCGCCGACGCCGATGGGCGCCGTCAACATCACGATCCTCGTGAACCGGAACATCGTCTCGGCGAGGCTTTCGGCGAACGCGAGCATCGGCCGGCGCTTGTCATCGGGCAGCAGCGCGAGCGCGATGCCGAAGAGGATGCTGAAGACCACGATCTGCAGCATCTCGGCCTCGACGACCGCCTTGCCGATGTTCTCCGGGAAGATGTCGAGCACGATGTCCTGCCACGTGCGCGCCGCCGGCTGCGACACCGCGGCCGCCTCGGCCGGGGGCGGCAGGGTGATGCCGACGCCGGCGCGCGCGACGGTGATGGCACCCCACCCGATGAAAAGCGCAAGCGTGGTGACGACTTCGAAGTAGATCATCGCCTTGATGCCCATCCGCCCCACTTGGCGCAGGTTGGGATGGCCCGCGATGCCGACCACGAGCGTGGCGAACAGCAGCGGCGCGACGATGGTGCGAACCAGGCGCAGGAAGATCTGACTGAGGACGCGCAGCGCGACGGCGACGTCCGGGAAGTCGTGGCCGACTTCGGCGCCCACGACCATCGCGACGAGAATCCATGTGGTGAGCGAGCGGCGTCGTCCGGCGTACACGGCGAGCCCGGCGATCGCGAGCCAGCGCGAGGCGAGGAGGACGGCGGCGGGCACGTCGAGGATGCGCAGAAAATCGACGGCGGCGAGTGCGGCTGCGGCGCTGATCGCCGCCACGGCCATGCGCGTGAGCATCGGCATGCGCATGTTATACTTCGATGTTCCTGCCCTCGGTGAGATTCCCACCCGCGGAAGTGGCGGAATTGGCAGACGCGCTAGCCTCAGGAGCTAGTGGCCGCAAGGCCATCGGGGTTCGAGTCCCCGCTTCCGCACCAGACCTTCGCTCCGCTCGGTCTGGTGCGTCATCGGGGCCTCGGTCACTCGGCCTTCGCGCTTTGCGCTCGGCTTGACGACTCGCCCGAAGCCTGCGCAAATGTGAAAGCGATGTCAGACGAAGACACCGACGCGCGCGCCGGGCTGTGCGCCTCCTGCGTTCACGCGCGCTCGGTCGAGTCGTCGAAGGGCTCCACCTTCATCCGGTGTGAGCTCTCGTTCGGCGACCCGCGTTTCCCGCGTTACCCCACGCTCCCGGTGCTCCGGTGCGACGGCTATCAGCGCTCCACACAGCAGCGCGCGGGGGTGTAAGTCACCTCGTACGCCCCACGACCGTGGTGGGGACCAACCGTTCGGGTCCAGCCGCCGAACGTGAACACGAACC
>Ga0209640_10006605_pt1 | contig 10147 bp, 9 predicted proteins | sample RifCSP10_1_FD_184018 | JGI IMG/M metagenome (GOLD analysis project Ga0209640, IMG submission 184018) | Soil microbial communities from Rifle, Colorado - Rifle CSP2_sed 10_1 (SPAdes) (version 2) | ecosystem: Environmental > Terrestrial > Deep subsurface > Rock core/Sediment | place: Rifle... | reverse complement strand
CAGCCGCCGGCAGCAGCTTGAGATCGAACAGCACGCCGACCTCGTCGCCGATCCATTCCGTGGAAGACCATTCGCCTTGGCCGATGCCGAATTCGAGACGCCGGAAATCCGCCGTGCCCTTCATCAGCAGGTGCATCGGGCCCGGCGCCAGCGCGAACCGCACGACGACCGGCCGGGTCACGCCGCGCAAGGCGAGTTCGCCGCTTGCGCGCCAGCCGGCACCGTCCCGCTCGAATTTTTCGGCATGATAAACCGCCTCGGGAAACCGCTCGCACCAGAAGAAATCGCGACTTCTCAGGATTTCATCGCGGTCCACGTCCGCCGTGTCGACACTCTTCGTCGCAACCGCGACGTCGAGTCGGCCGGCGCCGGGATTCGACTCATCGAAGTCGAACCGGACGTCGAAACGCTCGAATGCGCTGGTGAACTTCGCGCCGGCCTGTATCGCGGTGAACCGCAGGCTGCCGGAGTGTTCATCGCCCTGCCAGTCAGCCGCGAACGCGACGCCGGCGCAGCAGCAGGCGATGCCGGCGAACAGAATGCGTGGAATCAGCGCCCGCGCCACGGCAGCATCCGTATCAGCAGTCCGTCGCGGTCGATGAACTGGTGCTTCAGTGCCGCGACGACGTGCAGGATCGCGAGCACGACCAGCACTTTGACGAGCGTCTCGTGAATTTCTTCCAGCAGGTGCTCGAGCCCTTCGTCCGGCGCCACGAAATCAGGCAACTGCGCCAGGCCGAACCAGCTCACGGGATAATTGGAAGCGGAGGACATCAGCCAGCCGCTGATCGGCAGCGCGAACAGCAGCACATAAAACGCGCCATGGGTCAGGCGGGAGGCGATGTGCTGCCAGCGCGGCATCGGCGGCGGTGGCGGCGGGCGGTCGAACAGGCGCCAGGTGAGGCGGATGACGGCGAGCGCGAGTATCGTGATGCCGACCGACTTGTGCCGGGCCATCAGGGCGAGCTTGTCGAGCCCGAGCGGCAGTTCATCGGCGATCTTGCCGAGCGTGACCTGGATGATCAGCAGGCCGGCGATCACCCAGTGCAGGCCCTGCGCCACGAAACCGTAGCGCACGGCGGTGTTTCGTGCTGGCATGATGTGTTGGAGGATACCCGGATGCGAAAATTCCTGCCGCTCGTCTTTTTTCTGGTTGCCGGCTGCGCCGCGCCGCCGCAGGTGCCGCCGGCCGCCGCGCCGCCGCCGGCGCGCGCGGCGGAATCACTGCCGTACGTAGCCTGGGATGTCGTGGCATCCCGGATCGAGGTGCGCGTCTACCGCGACGGGCCGATGCTCCAGCTGGGACACAACCACGTGATCACGTCCGACGCCCTCGCTGGCATCATCGAACTGCGCGATCCGTGGACGCAAAGCGGCTTCACGCTGGAGTTGCCGCTTGCAACGCTGGTCGTGGACGACCCTGAAGCGCGCGCCGGGGCGGGGGCTGAGTTTGCGAGCCCGGTGCCGGAGAAGGACCGCGCGGGCACGGCGCGCAACATGCTGGGGCCCGCGGTACTGGATGCGGCGCGCCAGGCGGTGCTGCACCTTACAGCCGGCGGTATTTCCGGCGGGCCCGCCGACTACATGGCGCGCGTGCGCGTCGGCCTGCGCGGCGAGGAGCGCGCCATCGATGTGCCGTTGACGGTGAGTTTCGAGGGCGACCGACTGCGGATCCACGCCAGTGTCCGCCTGCATCACGCCGATCTCGGTCTCGTGCCGTTTTCGGTCGCACTCGGCGCGCTACGCGTGCGCGACGACTTCGAAATCGACTGCCGGCTCGAGGCGAGACGCGCGACGTGACCGCGATCCGCTTCCACGATCCGGAAGTCCGGATCTCCTCGACGCTCGCGGCGGCGCAGGCATCGGTCCGCGATCCCGTCGTGACGCTGCGCGAGCTGTTTGCGCTGTTGGGTGAGCAGGGCCTGCTGGTATTCTGCGGCGTGCTGGCGGCGCCGTTCCTGCTGCCGGTTACGCTGCCGGCAATGAGTACGGTCTTCGGCACCCCGATGCTGCTGATCGGATTCGCCGTGATGGTGAGCCGCGTGCCCTGGCTGCCGGCGCGGCTGCTCGATTACCAGATGCCGGCGCCGACCGTGCGGCAGGTGCTGCAGAAGGTGCGCGGCTGGGCCGAGCGCTTCGAGCACCTGGTGCGGCCACGCCTGCTCGGCCTGTCGGGCAGCGCGACGATCAACGTGGTCAATGGCGGGCTGATTATCCTGGATGTGCTGCTGCTGATGGCGCCGCTGCCGCTCGTGCCATTCGTCAACACGGTGCCGGCGCTCGCGATCATCCTGCTGTGCTTTGGCATGGCCGAACGCGATGGGTTCGTCATCGCGCTCAGCTATTTTGTGTCGCTGGTGTCCCTGGTCTACGTCGGCGGCCTGATGTTGCTCGTGCTTTATGCCGGCATGCACCATGAAGCGGCGCTGGATTTGCTGAAGAACTGGTTCAACTGAGCTTTGCCGGGCAGAAAAATGCGCCCGCTGCCGCAAGGCAGCGGGCGCTTTCTTTTCAGCCGCTCGTCCGGCTCAGCGCCGGTTGATCTCCTCGAGCAGCGCATTCGCGCCGTACACTTTCTCGAGCGCGGCGCGGATGTACGCCGGATGCACGCCGATCGAGCGGTTCAGGCGGTCGTCGAACCAGTAGCTGCCCGAGATCGAGTGGATGTTGCCGTCGAACGCCAGCCCCACGATCTCGCCCTCGGCATTCAGCATCGGGCTGCCGGAGTTGCCGCCGACGATGTCGTTGTTGGTCGTGAAGTTCGCCGGCGTCGTCATGTCGAGGCGGTCCTTCGCCGCCATCCAGCGCGGCGGGATCTTGAACGGCGGCTCGCCGGTCGCGCGCTCGAAGGCGCGTGACAGCTCGGTCCACGGCCGCACGTCCTGGCCCTTCTCGTTCCAGCCCATCATGCCGCCGTAGGACAGGCGCAGCGTGAAGGTCGCGTCCGGATAGATGCTCGTGCCGTATACGGCAAACCGCGCCTTCGCGATCGCCTCCTGGCCGCGCTGCACCGGTCCCTCGACCTGTTCCTCGTAACGCTTGCGCAGTTCGCGCGCGGTCGGGTCGACGGCCACGGCGAGGCGGATCACCGGATCCTGGCTCGCATCGATCGCGGCCTGCCCGCCCTCGTAGAGAGCGACGCGCGCGGCCGGGTCCGCGAGCGAACTGTCGCGGATGAACTTCGTTGCGAGCGCATCCGGCGAGTCGTTGCCGAACACCTTGCGCACCAGCGAATCGTCCGGACCGAGCCATTCGCGCATCCGCTCGAGGGCGAACGAGAGCCGCAGGATCTCGAAGTCGGGATAGACCGGTGCGGCGGCCTGCAGGTTCTGCAGCACCGCCGGCAAGCGCGCTTCGGTGTACTCGGCAAGCCGGGATTCATTCGGCTTGCCGCGCTCCGCCGCCGCGCGCACCAGCGCGCGCGCATAGCCGAACAGCGTGCTGTTGAATGCCGCGCCGCCCTCGATGAAGGTGTGCGGCACGAGCATGTCGCGCCAGGCGCGCTGCGAGGCGGCGATTTCGTTCCAGGCATTGGCCGACGAGGCGAGCGCGGGATTCGCAGCAACCGCCCCGGCGAGCTCCTGCTCCTTCTGCGCCGCCGCTTCGAGCAGCGCCGGATCGAGCAACGCGTCGAACTGCTTGCGCCGCACCTTGATCGAGTTCTCGACCAGGTTCAGGTAGGCCTCGGTCGTGCGGCGCGGTTCTTCGCCGGTCTTCGAATACTGGATCAGGCGGCCGCGCAGTTCGGCGAAGCGCATCAGCCAGAACGGCATGAAGGTGGTGCGCTGTGTCTCGAGTTGCGCCACGGTCAGCAGGCGGTCGGTGTTGCCGGGATGGCCGGAGACGAACACCGCATCGCCGGGATCGGCGCCGTCCCAGTCGAAGCGCAGGCGGTTCGGCGTCTTCGCCGGCTTGCCGTTCTCGTAGACGCGCAGGATGGACATGTCGAGGCACCAGCGCGGGAACTGGAAGTTGTCCGGGTCGCCGCCGAAGGCCGCGATATCGCGCTCCGGCGCGAACACGAGGCGCACGTCCTCGTAGCGCTTGTACTTGTAGATCCAGTACTGGCCGCCCTGGTAGAGCGACACGCGCTCGCACTTCAGCGCTCCGCCCTTGGACTTCGCCGAGGCTTCCTCGCAGGCCTGCTCGAGCTGCGTCAGCTTGCGCCGCCGCGCCTCGACCACCGCGTCAGCGGCAAGGCCCGCGGTCGTTGCCGCGACCTTGGCTGTCACGTCCTCCGTGCCGACCAGCACGGAGATCGCCTCTTCCTGGCAACGCACTTCCTTTTCGCGCGAGCCGGCGAGGAACCCGTTGCTGACGAGGTCGTTCTCGGGCGTCGAGTTCTGCGCGATGCACTCCTCGCCACAGTGGTGATTGGTCAGGACCAGGCCGTCCCCGGAAATGAAGGATCCGGTGCAGCCGCCCTCGAGGCGCACGGTCGCCTCCCGGACCCGGTTGAGCCAGGCGTCGTCCAGCGTGACGCCGTATTTGCCGGCGATGGCCGCGCGCGGCGGATTGTCGAAGGTCCACATGCCCTCGTCGGCCGCGGCCGCAAACGACGCCAGTGCGGCCAGGGCCGCCATCGAAACACGCTTCATCGGGAACTCCAGTGCATCCAGGGGGCCGCCACGCGGCGGCGAAGCCGTCATGGTACCGGTTGGACGGCGATCCGGGACACTGCGAGCCACTCCTCGGCGCGGGGGACGGGCCGTTCATCGAGCCGGCCCACCCGCGGCTGCGGCCGGCGGGCGGGCGGCGGGTCGCGGTCCGGCGAACGGACGCCGGGGCAGGTGGCCTGCTCGGGATCGAAGAACAGGGTCAGCAGGGCGGTTGCCGCCATCGGCTGGCCGTCGCGATAGGCGGGCGTCAGGCGGGAGCCGCGCGCGATGGCGAGCGCCGTCCCGTTGAACAGCCCGGCCGGATCGGCTTCCAGGATTCGCGCCTTCAGCACTTGGCCGGTCGCATCGGTATCGACCTCGAGCGCGACGCGGCCGGTGACGTGCTGCTCGCAGGCGGCCATCGGGAACGGCGCGCCGCCGAGGGTCGTCGCCGGCACGACCGCGAGCGACGTATCGGGCAGGCGGAACTCGAAGCGGCGGGTCTCGCGGCGCGCGAGGATTGCGGCCGGCGCGGGCTTCCAGCCGCGCACCGCCGCCAGCGCCGCGTGCTCGAACTCTCCGCGCGGCATGGCATTGATGACGCGCGCATCGCCGACGGTGCCGTCCGGCGCGCGTTCGAACTCGATCTCGGCAAAGCCCTCGATGCGCTCGCGCAGGAGCGCTGCCGGATAGGCCGGCACCGGATGGTCGGCATCCTGCCCTCCGTCCAGAGCATCCACGGTGTCCGCCAGCGCAAAGCGCACGCGCGTCAGCATCCGGCATTCGACCGGCTCGTCGTTCATGCGCGCTGGTGTGAAGCGCCAATGGCGCACGCCATCGGTTGCCGCCTGCTCGAAATAGCCGCGCGGCTCGGCGCGCACGGTGCGCACCCAGCCGACGCTGCCGTCGCGCAGCACCGTCAGCGCGAGCTCGACCGAGCCCTCGATGCCGATCGCGCGCACCGACTGCGGATAGGCCGGCGCTTCGCGCTGGATCGCGACCGGCGGCGTGATCCCGGGCTGGTCGCAGGGAATCCAGCCGGAGGCAGCCGGCGCGGCCAATGCGAGCGCGGCGGCGAGCGCGAAGCGATTCATTCTGCCGTGGTCAGCAGGAGCTGCGTGCCTTCGGGTGCGACGAGCAGCGCATGCCGTGATGGATCGAGATTGCCGGGGAGCCTGCGCGCGAACTCGATGCCGGTGTCCGCGAGTGCGGCGATGCGCGCGGACATGCCCGGATCCGTGAACGTCAGCGCCGGACGATTCAGCACGCCCGCGCGCAGCAGAGCGACGTTCAGCGAATCGCTGGTCAGGCCGACGTGCGGGTAGGGCTCGTCGCCTTCCTCGGCCGGCACGAAGCCGAGCCGCTCCCAGAACCGTCCCGCCTGTTTCACATCGGCGACCGGCAGCGCGAACTCCTCGAACCAGCCAAGGCGCGAGACCTCGCCCGGCGCGCGTGGCGACGGGGAGAACGTGCGCGCCTCGAGCAGCCGGATCAACTGCCCGCCGGGCGTCTCGAGGCTCGCCTCGTTAAAGACGTCGTTGCCGAGACGCCGGTCGATGATCTCGACGCCAATGCGTTCGAGCGCGGCGAGTTTTCCGAACAGATCCGGCAGCACGAAGGCCGGCAAGGGCGATTGCAGCAGCTCGCGCTGGTGCAGGCCGATCGCGAGCCGACCGTCGGTGACGACCGCGTAGGGATAGGGCCAGGCCTCGCCGGTCGTGACCTGCGTGAATCCCAGGCGTTCGTAGAAGCCGATCGAGGCGAGCACGTCCGGCGCATGCACGCTGAATTCGTGGAAGCGCCCGATCATCGCGCCGGTTCCGTCGCCGCTTCGGCCTGGCGTGCCACCAGGCGGGCGAGGCAGTAGACGTGGGTTGCGCTGTCGTTGAGCGACGGGATGTACTCGAAATGTTCGCCGCCCGCCCGGAGAAACGTGTCGCGGCCCCGCATTGCGATCTCTTCCAGCGTTTCGAGGCAATCAATCGCGAATCCCGGGCAGACGACCGCGAGACGGCGCACGCCGCGCTTCGCAAGCGCGACCAGCTGTTCCTCGGTGTACGGTTTGAGCCAGCGCGCGCCGCCGACACGCGACTGGAATGCCAGCGACCATTCATCCGGCCGCAGCGCGAGGCGCTCGACGACCAGGCGCGCGGTTTCCCGGCAGCGGTCGCCGTACGGATCGCCGGCATCAGCATAGCGCTTTGGAATCCCATGAAACGAGAACAGCAGGTGCTCGAAGGGCGCCGGGCCGTTCCGCCGCGCGACGATACTGGCCGCAACGGCCGCGATGTAGCCGGTGTCCGTGTGGTAATCGTCGATGAAGCGCAGTTCGGGCGGCGACGGCCAGCGCGAAAGGGCCGCCTGTACGCGATCGAGCACGGACGCCGTCGTGGTCGATGAATACTGCGGATAAAGAGGCAGGACGACCAGCTTTCTGGCACCGGCGTCGCGGAGCTGCTGCAGCGCCGTGTCTATCGAGGGTTTTCCATACGTCATGCCGGTGGCAACCGCGCACGCCATCGGCAACGAGCCCTTCAGCCGATCCCGCAGGCCGGCGGTTAGCGCCAGCGTCCCGGTCAGGAGCGGCGAGCCGGCCTCGGTCCAGACTTCACGGTAGGCACGCGCACTTTTGCGTGGCCGCAGCGGCAGGATCACGCCGTTGAGAAGGATCCACCACGGCAGGCGCGGCAGGTCTACGACGCGCGGATCCCACAGGAACTCGGCGAGGAAGCGTCGCACGGCGGCGGGCGTCGGCGCATCCGGCGTGCCGAGGTTTGCGACGAGCACACCGGTGGTCTCTGGCATCCCGCGACGATACCGCAAGCCCCGGCACGACGCTAAAAAGGGGACGCACCCCTTTTCCGCTTTTCCGAGCGCGCGGAAAAGGAGTGCGTCCCCCAAAAAGAAACGACGGCCGGGAGACAGACCCCCGGCCGCCGTATGACACGCAGACGGATCAGAAGCTCAGGCGTATGCCTGCAAACCAGGTGTCTGCATCGTCGCTCATCTCGTACTCCGCGCCGATTGCGAACATATCGGTGAAGAAGTACCGGGCACCGACCGCAACGGCGGTGTCATCGGCGCCGCCGCCGAGGTCGCGGTAGATCACGTTGCCCTCCAGCTCGAACTGCTGGGCAGGCCGCGCACGTACGCCGGCGGAGGCCATGTAGCCATCCTCGTCACCCGAGAAACCGCCAGCCGAGGCATCGGCCTTCAGGTAACCGACACGACCGACGAGGTCCACGCTATCGGCCAGGCCCATATGGCCACCGAGTCCGACCGAATAGATGTCGATGTCAATGGGGCCGAAGTCCTGGCTCAGGTAATCGGCAAACGCGAAGAAGTTTTCCGCGAAGCCGATGGAACCGCGCGCGCCGAAGCCGTCGCCGGTCGGACCGCCGTCGAGGTTCGTTTCGGCATAGCCGAGGTCGATATACGAGTAGCTCATGTCTTCGGCCTGGGCTGCAATCGGCGCGGCCGCCAACAGCAGGGTGCCAACCATGGCATTCACGATCTTCATGATCTGGTTATCCTTTGTTAGGTGAGGGATCCCAATGCGCGCACGGCTGCCCTGGGGGTGGTAGCCGCCGACCAAAGAGGGGGATCTAAAGGTCATGCGCGCAGTTCTCAGACCGCGACATTGTGGGCTAGTTCCGACCAAGTTGGAAGGGGAGCAATGAAATAAAAGACTATTAAAATCAGCTTGTTAGTGGATATCGATCATGAGACTTCAAGGTGTTTTTTGCATCGCCGTATTGTTGTAATTTTGCAACGCAACATGGCCATCCGAACAGCCGCCGGCTGCGGGGACGAGGCAGACGTGATCCACGCGCCCCGGCAGGCGACTCTATGACACGCCGCCGACGCAGACGTACTTGATCTCGGTGTAGTCGAGCAACCCGTACTTAGAGCCCTCGCGACCCGTGCCCGATTCCTTGACGCCGCCGAATGGCGCGACTTCCGTCGAGATGATGCCGGTGTTGAGCCCGACGATGCCGTACTCGAGCGCCTCCGACACGCGCCAGGAGCGCGCGAGGTCGCGCGTGTAGAGATAGGCGGCTAGGCCGAACTCCGTGTCGTTCGCCATCGCAATCGCTTCCTGTTCCGTGTTGAATCGGAACAGGGGTGCGACCGGCCCGAAGGTCTCCTCGCGCGCGACCATCATCGCGGTCGTTACGCCGGTCAGCACGGTCGGTTCGAAGAACGTGCCGCCGAGCGCATGGCGACGCCCGCCGGTCACGACCACAGCGCCTTTCGAGGTCGCATCGGCGACGTGCTCCTCGACCTTTTTCAATGCAGCCGCGTCGATCAGCGGGCCCTGCTCAGTCTCGCCGGCAAGGCCGTCGCCGATCCGCAGCTTCTGCACGGCCGTGACGAGTTTTGCGGTGAAGGCCTCGTAAACGCCGTCCTGCACCAGCAGCCGGTTGGCGCAGACGCAGGTCTGTCCGGTGTTGCGGTACTTGCTGGCGATGGCGCCCGCAATCGCGGCATCGAGATCGGCGTCGTCGAACACGATGAATGGCGCATTACCGCCGAGTTCGAGCGACACCTTCTTCATCGTCTTCGCGCACTGCGCCATCAGGAGCTTGCCGACTTCGGTCGAGCCGGTGAAGGAGAGCTTGCGCACACGCGCATCGCCGGTCAGCACGCCGCCGATCTCGCGAGACGGGCCAGTGATGACGTTTAGCACGCCCGGCGGCAGGCCGGCGCGATGGGCGAGTTCCGCGAGCGCGAACGCGGAGTAGGGCGTCTGTGTCGCCGGCTTGCAGATCACGGTGCAGCCGGCCGCGATCGCGGGCGCGACCTTGCGCGTGATCATTGCGGCGGGAAAATTCCATGGCGTGATCGCGGCGACCACGCCGACCGGCTGGCGCAGCACCAGGATGCGCTTGTCGGGCTGGTGGCCGGGGATGACGTCGCCATACACGCGCTTGGCTTCCTCGCCGAACCATTCGACGAAGGAAGCGGCGTAGGCGATCTCACCTTTCGATTCCGCGAGGGGCTTGCCCTGCTCGGCGGTCATCAGTATCGCGAGGTCTTCCTGGTTCGCCATGATCAGCTCGAACCAGCGGCGCAGCAGCACCGCGCGCTCTTTTGCCGTCTTCGCGGACCAGGCTGGAAAAGCCTTGTGTGCGGCGGCGACGGCGGACTCGGCGCCCGCCGCATTGATCGCGGGGATCGTGCCGAGTAGCTTGCCGGTTGCGGGATTGGTCACGGGGAGCGTCGCGCCGTCCGCGGCATCGACCCAGGCGCCATTGACGTAACACTGCTGCCGCAACAACGAGGAATTCTTCAGTTTCATCATGCCGCCTTCACGACGCGCTGATCGATCGCGCCAAAAATGGAGTCGCCGGCGGCATCGAACATCTCAATGCGTACGCGGTCGCCGAACGAAAGAAACGGTGTCTTGGGCCGGCCTTGTTCGAGCGTCTCGAGCATGCGCCGCTCGGCGAGGCAGGTCGAGCCTGCCGAGCGGTCGCGGTTCGACACCGTGCCGGAGCCGACGATGCTGCCCGCGCCGAGACGGCGGGTCTTTGCCGCATGCGCGA
>Ga0209640_10006604_pt1 | contig 10147 bp, 10 predicted proteins | sample RifCSP10_1_FD_184018 | JGI IMG/M metagenome (GOLD analysis project Ga0209640, IMG submission 184018) | Soil microbial communities from Rifle, Colorado - Rifle CSP2_sed 10_1 (SPAdes) (version 2) | ecosystem: Environmental > Terrestrial > Deep subsurface > Rock core/Sediment | place: Rifle... | reverse complement strand
CCCCGGATCAGCGCGTCCTCCGTAATCTCAGCCGCTGGCCTCAGGAGTGCCTTGACCTGGGAGTCGTCAACGGCAACGCCACTTGGCACGGGGGTGCAGCCAACTCCCGAAAGCAGAAGGCAGGACGCGCCCAGGGCTGCGACCGACAAGACGTTCAACTTCTGCCATGACGAAGTACGGACCTTGGTCACGACTGTATCCTCCTCGCAGTAAGGACCAGCGAGGTTAGCACCCTCACTGCGGCGGGCCTGCTCGTCCCTTCCTGGGTGAAGACCTGTTTGTCCACAGGTCTCGATCCCGATGTGGGTTAGGTTGAGCGCGAGGTTCTCGACGCCCTGAAACGTCGCCCCCGGAGGCGCGTGGGTTGGCCCGTGAGACCGCTGACCCAGGTGTGTGGATCCTCGGTCAACGAGGGTGATGTCTGGCAGGCCGCCAGAGTGACGGCGAGCAGGGCCCCTGTTGAAGCCCGCACCAAGCGCTCGGGTACTATGAAGCTCAGCGTCACGAGAGGCGGGCACATCGGTCATATGGATCACCACATCGCAGAAACAAGATCGATGGCCGGGCGCTCGATCGGGCGAGGGGCTCGCGGCGAGCGCCGGAAGAGAACTCGCGTGGTCCTGCTGGTCACAGCCTGGAAACTGACGGACCACGCCGAGAACCTCCCGTTTCCGCAGCTCCCAGTCGCATCCTGGGCCTGCCTTCTCGAACCCTTGTGCCCATGCGGTGCGGGCGTTCGAAGCCGACGCGACCACAGACTCTACAGACCGAGTGCTCGAAGCGTCAACAGCATTCGCTCACAACCGATGGCCGTGCATGCGTGAAATACACGGAATGCGACCGAGGTTATCCAGAACAGCCTGCTCTCGCGTGCGTGAGATCACAACGATGCGAAAAGGCCGACAGGGAACGAGCACGAGGAGCAGAATCCGCATGCGCCGACCGCAGGCGTAGGCTCGGCTCCCGATCGAGCACGGCCGGCCTGCGGTGCGACGGACGGGAGAGCGACCCGGCCCGAGGAGGCTATGCCCGGAGGGTGCCAGGACAGGTTCAGTCCGCGCGCGCCACCCCCCTCACGGGCGCCTACGCTAAACTCCGGCCATGCCGATCGAGCCGGAGCTGCTCGAGATCCTCGCCTGTCCGGAGTGCAAGACAGGGTCGAAGCGGTGAAGGACGGCCCCGGCCTGCGGTGCGCGAAGTGCCGGCGCGTCTACACCGTCCAGGACGACATCCCCGTGATGCTCGTGGACGAGGCGAAGATCGAGGAGTAGCCCGCACACCGGGCTTCTTCTAGACCCCGAAGCAGGGCACCGCCGCGGCACGAGGACGCCCGCCGGACGAGTACGTCGTCCTCTGTTGGCAATGCGGCTGAGCCGCACCACCTCATCGTGCGCGATTTAGTGGGGCCGTGCTACCGACGTTTACCCGTCCGACGAGCGCGATCAGCAGCAGCACGCCCACCCTCGCGAGGCCAGAAGGAGCCGACGCTCAAGGGTGGGCGTCTTTGGCCCGGGCCCGGATCTCGAACTCGAGCTTGAAGCCGTTGGCGACCTTCACGACGCCCGCCACCGACGGGGGCTCGATGCCCACGTCGCGCAGCTTCAGGGCGACCTCGCCCCGAGCCTCGATGCCGGCCGCGTCGCGCGCGACCTCGAGCGGGACCTCGACCGGGAACGAACGGCCGCGCAGCGTGAGGCTCCCGGCCACGACGAGCCGGAAACGCGAACCGCTCGCGGACTGGCTCTTCACCGACGTCGAGGCGAACGCGATCTCGGGATAGCGCGCGACCTCGAGCACCTCCGGGCCGCGCATCCGCTCCTCGACCTTCGGGATGTCACCCGCGGGCTCGCTGCCCGGGATCACAGCCAGCTTCGCGGAATCGAAGCGCAGCTGAACCGAGGAGCGCGCGGGGTCGCCCTCCACCAGCTCGACGCGCCCCTCGGCGATCGGGGCCTCGATGTGGTGCTCGTGGCCGAGGAACTTCATGAGTCCCGCGCGCCCCAGGTGGAGCCGGACGTGGCTCGTGGCGGGGTCCACCACCAGGGCCACGGGCTCGGCCTGCGCGCGCGTCCCGGCGCAAGCGGCCAGGGCCAGGAGCCCTGCGAGCGAGCGAGCGCGGCCGATTCCGGGACTCATCAGGTCACCTCAGCGGATGCGGTAGCTGACGAACATGCGGCCGTTGAAGAAGCCTTCGTTGCCGGAGGTGGTCGCCGGCGGCCGTGTGATCGAGAGCCACGAGTAGAAGAGCTCGGCCGTGACGCGCCAGCGCGCGTTGGCCTCGAACGTGAGTCCGGCGGTCGCCGAGACGGTGGTGCCGCTCGTGAGCTGCAGGTTGTGGTCCTCGACCAGGCCGTCGGAGTAGAGGGCGTTCACTTGGAACTCGAGGTCCATGTAGTTGAGGCCGAGGCCGACGTAGGGCTTGAAGCGCGAGCTGCCGTCGTAGCCCGCCACGAGCTCCAGGCCGATCACCTTCTGCCGGCTCTCGTCCTGCGAAGGCTCGACGCACTGGAAGGGGTTCTGCTGCACGTCGTCGCCCGCGGCGACCTCGTCGGCGCTGCAGGTGATGTCGCCCTCGATCGTGCCGATCTGGCCGTACCCGCGCACGCCCAGCCGCCACGTGGGCGAGAGCTCGAAGGACCGGCCGAGCGCCAGGGCGAGGATGTTCGGCTTGGCGCCGCCCACTTCGACGGGCGGCGTGTAGCCGAGCTCGAGCGCCAGGCCCTTGCCGAGCCCCACGCTGCCGCGGATGCGGCCGAAGAAGCTCGTCTTGTTGACGTCTTCGAGCTTCGTCCCGTTGAAGCCGATGCGGCGCTCGGCGTCGCTCATCTGCGGGACGTAGCTGCCTTCGAACCCCAGGTCGACCGATCCGGCCGCGCGCTTCTCGGGCACCCCCATGCTCGTCAGCAGCGCGAGCGAGGCGTAGTACTTCATGCCCCAGGACTCGGGCCGGTCGAAGTCGAGCGTCTCGGTCTCGGCGACCACGAACTGGGCACGCGCCGGAGCGGCCGAGGCCACGGCGAGTGCTGTCCCGAGCGCGAGTACCGACCGTCCGAGCGTTGTCATCGTCCCTCCAGAATGTCCGCGGAGATCTCGTGGTGAGGCCCTGAGAATAACGCGCACGGCCCCACAAGTCCCGTAAAAACAAGTGCTTACGGAAACTGAAACGCGGGTTACGGAAATCGTCAGCGCGCGCTGCCGGGAGCGACCGCTCGGCGGGCCGACGGGCCGGGCATCAAGCAGGCCCAGGACGGATCATTCACTCGGACCATTGCTCAGCCTCGTGAATGATCAGGTCAGCGTGTGCCGGTGAACGACGCGAGCACGTGCGAGAGGCCCGCGAAGAGCACGAGGCCGCCGAAGAGCAGGGCGAGGACCCTGAGGCCTCCGTACAGGCGACCGAGCGCCGCGTATTTCTCCTCGTTCACCTGGGACATGCGGTGATTCTGCAGTGCCAGCTCGTTGTGCAGCTGGTCGAAGCGCACCTCGCGCCAGCCGCGTGCGTACTCGGCCACGTCCTGCGCCAGCACCCGCTCGCGGTGGCGCAGGCGCGAGGCTTGCACGGGAGCGCCGAGGGTCGTGGCCGTGGCCGTTGCCGGGCGCGGCCGCAGCGCGTCCACGGCCTGCACGAAGAAGTAGACGGCCACGACGGCGTACGCGAGCAGGAAGGCGCCGAGCCAGCCGCCGAGCGGCAGGTACCCGAGCCCGACGAGCTCGGGGCGCGTCGTGAGGGCAAAGACCCCGATGTTGAGCGAGGCCATCACGACCATCGCGAAGCGGACCTTGCGGTCGGCCATCTCGGCGAGATCGACGGCCTGCTCGAAGGCGTCGACGAGCGCGCGGTAGCGCTCCCAGGGGTCGAGCGAGCGTGAGGCCTCGGCCAGCAGCTTGGCTTCCTTGCGTCGCCTCCGGCTCTCGAGGTCTTCCTCGCTGCGCGGCGTTGGCGCGTCGAGCGCCTCGGAGCGCGGCCGAAACGGCAGCGCGCCCGAGCGTTCCTCCAAGCCGTGCATTCGCTCGTCGCTCGTGGCTCCCGTTCGCGTGATCACCTACGGCTGGCCTGGCAGCTGGCCGGGCTTGCCCGGTCCGAGCGGCGGGCGCGGCTGTCTCGTGCCCGGGCCGCCGGGCGGCCGGCCCTGGAAGCCCTCCGGACCGCGGCCCGGCCCGCGATCGCGGCGCTGCTCGAGGACCTGGTCGAACTTCTTCTGCTGCTCCGGAGTGAGAATCGCCCGGATCGCCTTCTGCTCGGCTTCACGCAGCGCCCGGCTCTCCTCGTGGAGCTTGCGCCCCTGGAGCACCAGCTCGCCCACCGCGTTCGCGTCCGCGCCGCCGCTCTCGAGCAGCTGGTGCAGCGCGTCGCGGTTGGCGGAGAGCTTGTCGTAGAGCGCCTCGCGCTCCTTGCGCTGCTCGTCCATGATCTCGCGCACCTTCTCCTGCTGGGCCTCGGACAGCGCCAGCTCCCGCGCGATTCCCTCGTGCCGGCCTGGCGGGGGCATCCCCGGACCCGGCCCCTCAGCCAGCCCCGCGTCGTAACCGGGGCCCGGCCAGGGCCCGTGCTGCGCTGGCGCCGACGCGGCCACGACCCCGAGGGCCACGGCGAGGAGAAATGGCACGCCCGACCGGTGCCTCATGACGTTCGCCTCCTGAAGCGGGGCTGCAGCTGCTTCACTCCACATGATGCGCCTTCTCGAGCGCGGAAGTATTCATGCCGCCGCAATCTCGCTGTAAGGGATGTAAACGCCGGCGGCAGCGCGCGAGAGGCCCGCGGCGGCGGCTGGTAGACTCGCTACGATGGCGGTGAAGGGAAGAAACCGCGGCCCCTGGCTGATCCTCGCGGTGCTGACTTTGCTCGTCGGCGTGCTCGGCTCGCTCCAGTACCGCTGGACGCGCGAGATCGGACGCGCGGCGGCCGAGCGGCGCCAGGCCGAGTTGCAGCGCGCGGCCCGGCGCTTCGCGTCGGCCCTCGAGCGCGAGCTCGGACGGGCGGCGATCGCGTTCTTCGCGGACCTCGGTCCGCCTCCCGCCGATCGGCGCGCGTTCCTGATCGAGCGGCTGGAGCTGTTTCAGGAGCGCGAGAACGCGGGTCTCGTGAGCGGGCTGCTGCTCGCCACGCGCCTGGACCGCGGCCGGGTCACGCTCGAGGAGACGCGCCGCGGCGACGAGGCGTTCCACGAGATCGCCTGGCCCGACGAGCTTCGGGTGATCGGCGAACGCCTCGCGGATCCGGCGGGCGCGGCAGGCCCCGGCTTTCCGATCCGACCCGGAGCCGTCGTCGAGAAGCCGCTCGGCCTCGTGCTGCCGCTGTTCGGAGCGTCCGACGGGCGCGGCTCCGGCGCGGGACGGCTCCGCCTCAGCGTCGACGGGCTGGTCGTGGTGCGGCTCGACGAGACCTACCTTCGGGACCGGCTGCTGCCCCGGCTCGCCGAGGTGCACCTCGGCCCGGCCGGGACGAGGCCGTTCGTGGTCGCCATCCTGCGCCGCGCGGACCGGACGGTCTTCTACGCGAGCGAGCCGGACGCGCTCGGGGGAGACAAGCGCAGCGGCGACGTGGAGCTCGCCATCCCGGGCCGCGGCCGCGGACCCGGCCCGATGCCGGACGCCGGGCCGCCCGAGGCCGACTCGCCCGAGGCCGGGCCGCCCCAGCCGGAGCGCCCGTGGCTGCTGGTGGCGCGCCATCGCGGCGGCTCGTTCGAGGCGGCCGTCGCCTCCGTGCAGAGGCGAAACCTCGCGACCGGCTTCGGCGTGCTCGCGCTGCTCGGCGTCACGGCATTGCTGCTGGTGGCGTCGGCGCAGCGGGCCCAGCGGCTCGCCCGACAGCAGATGGAGTTCGTCACCGGCGTCACCCACGAGCTCAACACCCCGCTCGCGGCGATCCGCTCGGCCGGTCAGAACCTGGCGGCCGGGATCGTGACCGACCCGGCACAGGTGCGCCGCTACGGAGACCTGATCGAGAAGGAGGGCGGCCGCCTGACGGGGCTCGTCGCCCAGGTGCTCGACTTCGCGGGCATCGAGTCCGGCGGCCGCGCCTACGCCAGGGAGCCGCTCTCGCTCACGACGCTGGTGGACGATGTGCTGCGCGACCACCGGCTGGTGCTCGAGCAGTCCGGGATCGCGCTCGAGCGCGAGATCGCCACGGACCTGCCCGAGCTGCGGGGCGACGCCGCGGCGCTGCGCCGGGTGATCGCCAACCTCTTGACGAACGCTGCCAAGTTCGCGGCCGCGGGAAGGTGGGTCGGCGTCCGCGCCAGCGCCCGCCCCGACGGCCGCGGCGTCGTGCTGCGGGTGGAGGATCGCGGGCCGGGCATCCCGCGCGAGGAGCGCGAGCGCGTCTTCGAGCCCTTCTACCGCGGGCCGGTCGCCTGTCGCAACGACGCTCCGGGCAGCGGGCTCGGTCTGAGCCTGGTGCGCCACGTGGTTCGGGCGCACGGCGGCAGCGTGCGCGTCGAGGCGTGCGAGGGCGGCGGCGCCGCGCTCGTCGTCGAGCTGCCGACGCCCACGGGGAGCCCTTCGTGAGCGGCCGGATCCTGATCGTCGAGGACGAGCCGGCGCTGGTGCTGACGCTCAGCGACCGGCTGCGCTCCGAGGGCTACGAAGTGGAGTCGGCCGACAACGGCGACCTGGGCGCGCGGCGGGCGCGCGACGGGAGCTTCGACCTGGTGCTGCTGGACGTCGCGCTGCCGGGCAAGAACGGCTTCGACGTGCTGCGCGACCTGCGCCAGCAGCGCGTCTCGACGCCGGTCATCATGCTCACCGCGCGCGGCCAGGTGGTGGACCGCGTGCTCGGCCTGAAGCTGGGCGCCGACGACTACCTGGCGAAGCCGTTCGACATGATGGAGCTCACCGCGCGCATCGAGGCCGTGCTGCGGCGGCGCGCGGCCGTGCCCGCCGACGGGGGCGGCTACGCCTTCGGCGACGTGCGCGTCGACTTCCGCCGCGCCGAGGTGCGCCGCAACGACGCGGTGGTGGAGATGTCGAGCCTCGAGTTCAAGCTGCTGCGCCACTTCATCGAGCACCGGGGAGCGCTCGTCTCGCGCCGCGAGCTGCTCGAGCACGTCTGGGGCTACCCTGGAGTGCTCCAGACCCGCACCGTGGACGTGCACGTGGCGTCGCTGCGGCAGAAGATCGAGCGCCACCCCGCCAAGCCCGAGCACATCATCACCGTCCACCGCATGGGCTATCGCTTCGTCAGCTGAGGCACCCTCACTGGACGACGGAGCCGTTGGCCCTGAGCCGGAAGGCGAGACCCTTCCGATTCGGGTCGACGCTCAGCGTCACGATCGTGCTCAGGCGCGTGCCATTGGCGATCAGCTCCTCCGTGGGCGAGCAGGGCCCGCTGTGGCTGCAGCACTGGAGGTCCCAGACGGCGGCGACCAGCGGCGTATCGACGGGGACCCGCTCCGCAGTCACGACCATTCGAGGAGGCTCGCCGCTCGGCCGCATCGAGAGCGTGACGTGCAGCGTCGCGCCGTCCCTCCAGAGATCGAGCCTCGACGCGCCGAGCGCATGGTGGGCGCAGAACCCGGCTTCGGTCGGGTCCCTGTCTCCGACGGCCAGCGTCGACGTGTAGACGAAGACGACGTCCGCGAATGCGGGCGCCGGTCTCGCCGGGCTCGACCCGTCGCAGCCCACGAGCACACCGGCGAGGACGGCGACGACAGCGCGAGTTCTTGTGCTCACGGCTGCGTTCCCCCGACTACATCGTACAAGCCCTCGCGGCAGATGGTGTAGTCTGCGCGGGGCTCCGAGGCGGCGCCCATGGCGGAGGTGTTCGATGGCAAGGTCCCTTTCCGTCCAGGCCGCATGTGGCATCTTCCTCGCGGCCTGCGCCAGCGGCGTAGCCGCGGCCGACACCGGCGCACCGCTCTACGAGCTCGGCCCCCTGTCGCGCGCCGTCACCACGCGCTCTCCCGAGGCGCAGCGCTACTTCGACCAGGGGCTGGCGTTCCTGTACGGGTTCAACCACGACGAGGCGATCCGCTCGTTCCGGCGCGCGGCCGAGCTCGACCCGGGCTGCGCGATGGCCCACTGGGGCATAGCCATCGCGAACGGTCCGCACATCAACAACCCGGTGTTGCCGCCCGACCGCGCCCAGGCGGCGTTCGAGGCCCTGCGCCTCGCGCAGGCCGCGGTCGCCGGAGCGACACCGGTCGAGAAGGCGCTGGTGGTGGCACAGGCGGCGCGTTACACCTCGCCGCCGCCCGAGGACCGCAAGCAGCTGGACATCGCCTACGCGAACGCGATGCGGGCGGTATGGGCCGCGTACCCGAACGACGCCGATGCCGGCGCGCTCTTCGCCGAGGCCATGGCCGACTTGCGTCCGTGGGACCTGTGGCTCCCCGACGGCCAGCCGCAGCCCGGGACCGAGGAGCTGATCGCGGCGCTCGACGGCGTGCTCCGGCTCGACCCGAAGCACCCGCTCGCGCTTCACCTCTACATCCACGCCGTCGAGGCTTCGACCCAGCCGGGACGGGCCGACGCCGCCGCCGAGGCGCTGCGCGAGCGGCTTCCCGGCCTCGGGCACCTCGTCCACATGCCGTCGCACATCGACGTCCGGCGCGGGCGCTGGCAGGAGGCGATCGTGGCCAACACCAAGGCGATCGCGTCCGACCGCGCGTACACGGCGCGCTCGCCGGAGCAGGGCTTCTACCGCCTGTACATGGCCCACAACCACCACATGCTCACCTACGGCGCGATGATGACCGGCCAGAGCGCGCTCGCGCTTCGGACGATCCGCGCCATGGTGGGCGACATCCCGCTCGAGTTCTTCCGCGCGAACCCGTTCGCCGACGGCTTCATGGCGATGCCGCTCGAGGTGCTGATGCGCTTCGGCCGCTGGGACGAGATCCTGGCCGAGCCCGCGTTCCCCGACTTCGTGCCGATCTCGCGCGCGCTCCAACACTACGCGCGTGGCGTCGCCTTCGCCGCCAGGGACAAGCGTGCCGACTCCGAGCGCGAGCTGCAGGCGTTCCTCGAGGCGCGCGCGAGGGTCCCGAAGGACGCCTTCTTCGGCAACAACACGGGCGCGGACGTGCTCGACGTGGCCGAGCGCGTGCTGCGCGGCGAGATCCTGTTCCGCGCGGGCAAGCGCGACGAGGGCATCGCCCTGCTGCGCGAGGGTGTCGCCCGCGAGGACGCTCTGCGCTACGACGAGCCGCCCGACTGGATCCAGCCGGTGCGCCACCCGCTGGGCGCCGCGCTGCTGCAGGCCGGCCGCTTCGCCGAGGCCGAGGCCGTCTTCCGCGAGGACCTCGCGAAACTGCCGGACAACGGCTGGGGACTCTACGGCCTGTCTCGGGCGCTCCAGATGCAGAAGAAGCGCGCCGAGGCGGCGTTGGTGCTGAAGCGCTTCGAGGCCGTCTGGAGCCGGGCCGACCTCAAGATCCAGTCGGCGTGCCTGTGCCTGCCGGGAGTGTGAGGGCTAGTCCGCTACGGCTCGATCTTCTCGGCCTTCCACTCCCCGCTGCCCATCTGGCCGAACTCGACGCTGCCGCTCATCGCCTTGGCCTCGATCTTGCCCTTGTAGACGATCAGCATCTCGCCGTTCGGACCTTGACGCTTCGTGGTCCAGGTGATCTCCTCGCCCTTCACGCTGCCGTCGGACTTGACGTCGTTGCCCTCGCGGTCCTTCGAGCTCACGCTGAGCTTCTCGCCGTCCTGGGCGAAGACGATTTCCGAGACGCGCTCGCCGCGCGGGCTCTTGCTCGTGATCTTCCACTTCCCGCTGACGTCGCCGGCCGCGGCCGGCAGCGCGATCGCCACGGCCAGAGCCGCAAGCGCTGCGACCGTTCTGCTGCTCTTCATGCTCGCCTCCTGGATCGGGTACGGCCGGAGTATCCCACGCGGCGAGCCGACGACGCATAATCCCCGGGTCACCGGAGGGAGACATGCGCCAAGCCGCCTCGCCGCCGAGTCGATCGACGACACTCCTCGCCCTGGCCCAGAGCCTGCTGCTCGCTGCGCTCGCGGGAGCACAAGCCCCGGCGGCCGGCGACTCACCGCAGCCGAGTGTCGAGCTCCCGCCGGAGCTCGCGCGCGTGCTCCGCGACTACGAAGCCGCGTGGCAGAAGCGGGACGCGGCCGGACTCGCGGCGCTCTTCGCCGAGGACGGCTTCGTGATGGCGGGCGGCCGGCCGCCGCTGCGCGGACGCGCGGC
>Ga0209640_10006602_pt1 | contig 10149 bp, 10 predicted proteins | sample RifCSP10_1_FD_184018 | JGI IMG/M metagenome (GOLD analysis project Ga0209640, IMG submission 184018) | Soil microbial communities from Rifle, Colorado - Rifle CSP2_sed 10_1 (SPAdes) (version 2) | ecosystem: Environmental > Terrestrial > Deep subsurface > Rock core/Sediment | place: Rifle... | reverse complement strand
GCTCGTCCTCGATGGCCACGGTCTGCGGCGGGTCGCTGGCGATGATGGACGCGGGCGTGCCGATCAGGGAATCGGTGGCGGGGATTGCGATGGGGCTGATCAAGGAAGACGAGCGGGTGACGATCCTTTCCGATATCCTGGGACTCGAGGATCACCTGGGCGACATGGATTTCAAGGTGACCGGCACCAAGAACGGCGTGACCGCGTTGCAGATGGACATCAAGATCGCCGGTATCACGGCGGCGCTGATGAAGGACGCGCTGGAGCAGGCGCGCAAGGGCCGCCTGCACATCCTCGAGGCGATGGCAAAGGCGCTGTCGACGTCGCGCACGAACCTCTCGGCCTATGCGCCGCGCATTTTCACGCTGAAGATCAAGCAGGACAAGATCCGCGAGATCATCGGCCCGGGGGGCAAGACGATCCGCGGGATCATTGCCGAGTGCGGCGTCAAGATCAACGTGGAGGATACGGGGATCGTCTCGGTCGCCGCGGTGGACGAAGCGTCGGCCCAAAAGGCGATCGACCGGATCAACAGCATCATCGAGGAGGTCGACGTCGGGAAAATCTACATGGGCACGGTCCGCAAGATCATGGACTTCGGCGCCTTCGTCGAGATTCTCCCTGGGACGGACGGCCTCGTGCACATCTCCCAGCTCGCCCATCACCGGGTCCAGTCCGTGGCCGACGAGGTGCAGGAAGGCCAGCAGATCATGGTGAAGGTGATGGAAGTCGACCGGCAGGGCAAGATCCGCCTCAGCCGCAAGGAAGCCATGGCACCGCCGCAGGTCGGCGCCGCGAAGGAATCGTCCGGCGGTTGATGTCCCGCAAGATCGTGCTCGACAACGGCCTGCGGGTCGTGACCGAACGGATGCCTTTGTCTGAATCGTTCACGGTCGGAATCTCAATCCGACCGTCGTCAAAAAGGACGAGCCGGGCAGTCCGTTTAGCCTCATATGCGCATGAGCCGTTGAAGCTTGTGGACGTGCGGGGCCGGGGAGCAGAGTGTATCGCAAGCTGATTCTCGACAATGGAGTCCGACTTGTCACCGAACGGATGCCGGCGCTGAAGTCGGTCACGATCGGCATCTGGGTCAACGTCGGGTCACGCGATGAAGAGGCGGGAGAAGAAGGCTTCTCTCACTTCATCGAGCACATGTTCTTCAAAGGGACCGCGACGCGGTCCGCCGCCCAGATCTCGCGCGAGATCGACGCCCTCGGCGGCGAAATGAACGCCTTCACCACCCGCGAAACGACGACCTTCTACGTCAAGGTATTGGACGAACAGTTGAAGCCGGGATTGGCCCTCCTGTCCGACCTGTTCCATCACTCCCGGTTTCCGGCACAGGAAATCGAAAAAGAAAAGCGGGTGGTCCTGGAAGAAATGCGCATGGTCCAGGATGAACCGGAGGAATGGGTGCAGGATCTGCACACGCAGCAGATCTTCGGCGCGCATCCCCTGGGCCGGCCGATTCTGGGCAAGCCCGCCACCATCAGGAACCTGGACCGCCGCGACATCCTCGGCTACATCCAACGCTACTACCATCCGCAGGAAACAGTCGTGGCTGTTGCCGGCAACTTCGATCAGAAGCAACTGCTGTCCCTGCTCGACGCCTACTTCGGCCGGTTCGAGCGGCCGGCCGCGTCGAAGCGGAACCGGTGGCCTGCGGAGATTCACGGCGGGCTGCAGGTGCATGAGAAGCAACTCGAGCAGGCGCACCTGTGCCTGGGCTTGAAGGGCATCTCCGTCGAGCACAAGGACCGGTACGCGGCCGCGCTGCTGAACGCCGTGCTGGGCGGCAACGTCAGCTCGCGCCTCTTCCAGGAGATCCGCGAGAAGCGCGGGCTCGCCTATTCTATTTACTCCTGCCTCTCCGCCTACAGTGACGGCGGCATGTGGTCCGTCTATGCCGGAACCCGTCCCTCGGAAGCTCCGACCGTCATCGAGCTGGTGTCGAAGGAACTCACGCGGCTGTGCAGGAAGGGGATTCGGCGCGACGAACTGGCGCGGGCCAAGAATCAGATGAAGGGCAGCATCATGCTGGGGCTGGAAAGCACGTCCAGCCGGATGGGCAAGCTGGCCAAGGACGAGCTGTACCACGGCCGCCGGGTGTCGCTGGATGAAGTCATGGCGGGCATTGACCGCGTGAGCGAGGCCCAGCTGATCGGGTTGAGCCGGGAACTGTTTGACAGGCGCCGTCTCTCCGTTGCGGCGCTTGGGCCTGTGTCGCGCCGATCCCTGTCCTCCGCACTGAATTAAACGCCTGCCCAGTCGTTTCCATAACTCGTTGACAGGACTTGTATTTTTAAAGTTTTTCACAGCGGTAGATCGGCCAAATATTTCCTTGACAAGGTTTGAGGGATTCAGTACGATTGCCCCCTGCTTCGGTATTTTGACGCGCTTATAAGTAAGTTTGTGATTGGTTGTTTTTTTATTTTGTAAGGAGGGACAAGTGATGAAGAGAGGCGTCGTAATAGCGGCTGTTTCCTTCTTCTTTGTGGCAGGGTCTGCGCTGGCCGGTTTGGCTGTGGCAGCGGATGCGCCTGCTGCTGATCCAGGGCCTGCCGAGATCGTGGCGGGTCAGGGCAAGATTTACAAGGCCGAGTCGGTCAAGACGCTCAAGGGCCGCGTCTGGTCCCAGTGGGCGGACAACCCCGAGAAGGAGTTGCTCTTCGGGATTCAATACTGGAACACGGCTGAGCCGGCCTCGGGTACGCCGAGCGGGCGGTCCTCCTCTGATATGGATGTGCGGCCTCCGGATCCCCTGTTCGTCTGCTGCGCCTGGGGCTTCGTCGGCGGGACCGACAAGAACAATCCCTATGCCGGCTGGTACCATGCAGCCCAGACCGTCCGCCTGCAAGTGAAGGACAAGGGGCTCATGGACAGGATCATCAAGGCGTCGCAGGATCTCGTGGCCATGGAAGTGACGCTGGATGGCCGGACGATCACCGATTTCAAGTTGTTGAAGAAGGACTAGGTCGGCGTTCCGAACCGATCATTTATTGACGACAATCATTTTCGGTTCTTAAGGAGGGAGCGATTATGAGAGTTCATAAGACAGGCTGGGCGTTTCTCGCGGCCATGGCCCTGGTGGTCGGTGTGACCTCCACCGCGCTGGCCATCGAAGCGTTCCAGGAACGGTTCGAGTGGGGGGACATGAGCAAGCCGACCACGCTGCAGGGCCGGGTGATCGTCTTGGATCCCTACGATGAGGCGGTGTGGATCAACGTGGCCGTGTTCGGCGGCAACGCCGAGAGCGGATATTGGTGGCAGGCTACGCACCCGGGCAAGAATCTGAAGTTCTACGCCGACAAGGGCGCCTGGGATGCGCTGAAGAAGCTCGCCCGTCCCCATGCGGGGCCGGCGGCAGCCAAGGACGTGCCACCTGCGACCCAGGCTGCCCTGATCGAGTTTGTGGCGCAGGAAGTGGAGCAGAACCGCCGGGTAATCACCTCCGTCAAGACGTTGCCTGAAGTTGCCGGCACACCGCAGAAGACGACGAGCATCATGGCGCTGAAAGCCGGGTGCGCAGATGAGACCTCCGCGGCGTGTTACGCAAAGAAGCAGCAACTCGCGACTGCACCGAAGGCTCAGCCTCGCATGCAGTATGATGTGATTCTCCCAGGTGGCAAGCCCGTCGGAGGCTTGACGCCATGGTCTGCAGCGTATAACAGCGGAAAGTAATCCGCACGTTTTGTTGGTTTTTGGGAAGGGGCGGTGCTTCTCTCGAAGCACCGCCCCTTTGCTTTGTTTGATCGCATATACGCTACTACGACAAACCTGCCTGCACGACCGGGCAGGCAGGCGGCGGGCTTGCTGCTCGGTCGGTCAACGTACTGTGTTTAGTACGCCTCCCTCCCTCGCAGCTTCACGCGCCGGTCTCGCGACGCGTCTCTGCGATCTCACGGGAGTTCACCAAGAATCAACTGGATTTATTGTTTGTATCCTCCTCGAGGCGGCGCTGCAGCTCGGCCAGCCGGTTCATGGCCTCGAGCGGCGTCATCGAGAAAAGATCAATCTGCCGGACTTCCTCGATGAGCGGATGGGGAGGGGGAAGCGTTGGATCGGCAGATGTGGGCCTGAGGCCTGATACCTGAGGGCCGAGTTGGGTCTGTTGAGATGACCCCTGTTCCAGTTGTGCCAGGACTTCCCGCGCCCGATTGATGACGGGAGGAGGCAGGCCGGCCAGCCGGGCCACGTGGATGCCGTAGCTCCGGTCGGCGCCGCCCTCCACGATCTTGCGCAGAAACAGCACGTCTTCATTCTGTTCCTTCACCGCCACCGTATAATTCTTCACGCCTTCGTGCCGGTTCGCCAATTCCGTCATTTCGTGATAGTGCGTGGCGAACATCGTCCGCGCGCCGACGTGGCCACGGTCCTGGATGTATTCCGCCACGGCCCAGGCGATGCTCAGGCCGTCGTAGGTGCTGGTGCCGCGTCCGATCTCGTCCAACAGGATGAGGCTGCGTCCGGTTGCGCTGTTCAGGATCTGGGAGGTCTCGGTCATTTCCACCATGAACGTGCTCTGGCCCGCGGCGAGATTGTCGGAGGCGCCGACGCGGGTGAAGATCCTGGCCTCGCTCGCCGAAACGGCCGCGCTCAACGGCTATGTGCAGCCCGACATAGACGAGGGCGGGGAAATTCGAATTTCCGATGGCCGCCATCCCGTCGTGGAACGGCTGGATCTGCCGCAGGGTTTCGTCCCCAACGACACGCGGCTCGACCTGGAAGCCAGCCGGCTGCTGGTCCTCACCGGACCCAACATGGCCGGCAAGAGCACGTACCTGAGGCAGGTGGCGCTGATCGTGCTGATGGCCCAGATGGGCAGCTTCGTGCCGGCCCGTTCCGCCCGCATCGGCCTCGTGGACCGGACGTCGAGCGCGGCAATGGCGGTTCCCATCGTCTGGATGCGGGCGGTCTCTCGCGCGAGTTGCACCCTGATGCGCTCAAAAAGTTCCTGCTCCAGGGCCTTCTGCTTCAGGTCGGCGCCGGTGACCTTGTCTTCCAGTTCCTTCAGTTCCGGTGTGATGAACCGCTCGGCGTTGGCGAGCGTCTGCTTGCGGGTGTAGTCGGATGGAACCCTGGCCAGATTGGTTTTCGTAATCTCGATGTAGTAGCCGAAGACCTGGTTGAACCGGATCTTCAGGGATTCGATGCCGGTCCGTTCACGCTCCCGCGCCTCCATCCGGGCGATCCAGTGCTTGCCGTCGCGTCCGATCGTCCGCAGCTCGTCGAGCGCGGCGTCGTGGCCTTCGCGGATGATGCCGCCGTCCCTGATTGACACGGGCGCGTCCGGCAGGATCGTCTTCTCGATCAGGTCGTGGACGTCGGCCAGGTTGTCCCAGCTTGCGGCCATCTCGCGCAGCAGCGCCGCATGGCAGGAGGCCACCCGCGCGCGGAGTTCCGGCAGGACCGCCACCGACTGTTTGAGCGCCAGCAAATCGCGCGGCGACGCCGCCCCCAGCGACACGCGGCTGCTCAGCCGCAGGATATCCTGCACGGACCGCAGCGCGGCCCGGATCGCCACGCGGGTTTCGAGGGCCTGCAGCAGCTCGCCGACGGCCTCGAGCCGGGCCCGGATCGGATCCGTCCGAAGCAGGGGGCGGACGATCCAATCTTTCAGCAGCCGGCTTCCCATTGCCGTGACGGTGCGATCCAGGACCGCCAGCAGGGTCGCGTCCTGCCGGTCTTCAACCAGCGACCGGACGAGTTCGAGATTTCTGATCGTCGCGCCGTCGAGGTGCATGTCCTCGCCGGAGCGGCGGATACGGAGTCCGCGCAGATGCGCCAGGCTGGCCGTCGGCCTGGTGTCGCGCAGGTACCGCACCAGCGCGCCGGCGGCCTGAATGCCGAGCGTCAGGCCCTTGCAGCCGAATCCCTCCAGCGAGGCGACGTGAAACTGTTCCAGCAGCATCCGCTCCGCGTCGCGCAGGTCGAATGAGGACTGATCCCTGGCGCAGAGCCTCGCGCCGCCAGGCCCGTGGCTTCGCCCCGAGGCGAGCGTCGACGCAGGCGCGCCGCCCGCGCGGCAGCAGGCTGCGCGGATCGGCTCGGCCAGCGAAGAGGGATGGATCATTTCCTTGGGCTCCAGCCGCGCCAGCTCGTCCTGCAGATCGTGCGCCGCCTGTTCTCCCGCAAACTCCGTCACCCAGAATTCGCCGGTGGAGAGATCGAGGGCGGCTAATCCGACAGCGGGCCTGTCCGAAGAGGGAAACGCCGAGGTGACGGCGGCCAGGAAGTTGGATTCCGCCGGGCGCAGCAGTTCGGCATCCGTGAGGGTGCCGGGCGTATAGAGCCGGACGACTTCGCGGCGCACCAGGCCCTTGGCCAGTTTCGGGTCCTCCACCTGGTCGCAGAGGGCAACGGTCCGGCCGGCCTTCAGCAGCTTGGCGATGTAGCCGGTGGCGGCGTGGTAGGGGACGCCGCAGAGGGGCACGCGTGTGGCGCTGGATTTGTCGCGCGAGGTGAGGGCGATCGAGAGCAGCCGCGAGGCCTCTTCCGCATCCTCGTAGAACATTTCATAGAAATCGCCCACTCGGAAAAACACAATCGCGCCCTCATAGGCGCGTTTGATCTCCCGGTACTGTCGCATCAAGGGAGTCAGATCAGAGTCGTTCATGTCAATGAACCATATAAGTCAAGCTGGCGTCGCACAAAACATTCGAGCAGCGGAGACTGTCTCATCAGGGGCGTGAGATCGGCGTCACTCATGCCGGGGCCCGTCATCTCCGGCGGAAGGAGGGGCTTGATCGGATTCCAGGCCGCGTTCCGCCTCCCGCAGCTGCTCCAGTTCAGCCTCGGCTTCCTGGAGCTGCTTGGTCTTGCGCCGCAGTTCGATCCGGCCCCGGATCCAGGGGGGAAACAGCAGGATGGACGCAACCAGCAGGCCGATCACGAATCCACTGAGGATCGGCACGTAGACCCTGGTCTCCGCCGACTTCAACCCGAAGAAGTACCGGAGCGTGACTTCCTGGTCCTGGTTCTGGAGAAAAAAACTCAACGCGAGGGCGAGCAGGATGAAGACCAGGATCAGGCGAATCATCGGCCGGTCCGTTTCTTCGGGCGTTTTCCCGGCGCCGCGCTCATCTTCAGGAATCGTGCGCGAAGTATCCGGTACGTCGCCCGCAGATGCTCGGGCATCACGCGGGCCTCGGCACATAATGGCATGAAGTTCGTGTTCTCATCCCAATTTGGAACACTGTGGTGGATCATGAGCGTGCTCGCTTTCTCGATCCTCCACGAACGGGCTTCGCGCTCATCCGCTGGAAGCGTGCATGAAGTTTCTTCCATGTCGCCTGCAGATGCTCGGGCATCACGCGGGTTTCGGCAAAGAGCGGCATGAAGTTCGTATCGCCGTTCCAGCGCGGCACGATGTGGAGATGCACGTGGGCCTCGATGCCGGCGCCGGCGACGCGACCCAGATTGATGCCGACGTTGAACCCCTCCGGCTTCATCTCGGCCCGCAGGACTTTGAGCGAAAGATTCATGAGCGCCATCAGGTCGAGCGAGACCTCCTCGGGAAGCTGCTCCAGATTTTTGACGTGCGCGTACGGCGCCACCAGCAGGTGGCCGCTGTTGTAAGGGAAGAGGTTCATCATGACGAGGCCGTGGCGACCCCGGTGCAAGAGGAGGTTGTGTTCATCGCGCCGTTCTTTCAGCTTGATGCAGAAGATGCACCTGGCGGGCTTGCGCGCGTTCTTGACGTAGGCCATGCGCCAGGGCGCCCAGAGGACTTTCATGACGACGGTCTCCGCTGTCCGGCCGTCCGGCCTGAGAGTCGTTGCATCCGTACACGCGCCAGCAGGCGGCGTGCCCGGGCTCCTCTCGGGACGAAGTCAATCTCACGGACGTCGGGGCTGCGATGCCGGAGATGGATTTCCAGGCGGTCGGCCGGCAGTTCGCCGCCGGCCTTGTCCGCCCATTCGATCGCCGTCACGGTTCGCCCGTCGTCATAGTCCGACAGTCCGATGTGCGGCAGCTCCGCGCTGGATTCAAGCCGGTACAGGTCCGCGTGGGCGAGCCGCACGCGGCCGTGGTACTCGTGGATCAGCACGAACGTCGGGCTGCTGACGGACCGGGGAGACGCGCCGGCTCCCGCGGCCATGCCGCGCACCAGCGCCGTTTTCCCTGATCCCAGTTCGCCGTAGAGCGCCACGACTTCGCCTCCCTGCAGGGATCGGCCGATGCGGCGGCCGAGACGATCGGTGTCCGCAACGGACTTCGACAGACAGTGCCACGTGCCGCCAGCCGGAGTGCTCCGCTCCGCTCGCGGCCTGCGCTGAGCCCGAGGCCTAACAGAGCGTTGAAAGGCCATCGAGGTATCCTTGGTTCACAAAGTTCCAGGAGATTGTAGATAGAGCCAGGGTATTCCGCAGGATGGTCAAAAAGGCCGTCCAGCAAGGCCGCAGCGAGCGAGAAGGCGAAGCGTACTCCTTCCCGTACGTTGAGCCTTTGAGCGACGCGAGAACGTAGCTGGCGGTCTTTTTCAACATCCTGCTAAGCGCCATGGATGGTCTCGGTCAAGGCGGAGGGGATCTGCTCGATCACGTCGCCGGCTATCAGACCTGCCATGCCCCGTTCGGCGGCCGCAAGGTCTCCGGCCAACCCGTGCAGGTAGGTGCCGGCACGGGCTGCGTCCCACGGGGCCAATCCCTGCGCCAGCAACCCGACGATCATGCCGGTCAGCACGTCGCCGGTTCCGGCGGTCGCCATCCCGGGATTGCCGGTCGGGCAGACGGCCGCGCGTCCGTCGGGGTGCGCGACGACGGTGCGGGCTCCCTTCAGGACGAGCATGACGTTCCGCGCCTGCGCGAACGCCACGGCAGCGCCGATGCGATCCTCGTTGATGGAACGGGCCGACGCGCCGTCCACCAGCCGGGCCATTTCTCCCGGATGCGGCGTGAGGATCGGCGGAATTTTGCAGGCATCCAGCAACGACGTCCGCCCGACGAGGGCGTTGAGCGCGTCGGCATCCAGCACGGAGGGTTTTTCCAATCTGGGCAGGAGCGCGTGAATCAGCTCGACGGTTTCCGGATGGGTGGTGAGGCCCGGCCCGACCGCCACCGCGGTCCGCGCGTTGATGAATGACAGGATGTCTTCGAGGCCGGCCAGCGCGAGCGTCCGCGCTTTCGTTTCCGGCATGGGTACGGTCATCGCTTCCAGCAACTTGGCTTCCAGCGTGTCGTTCACGCTGGCCGGCGTGGCGACCGTGACGAGGCCTGCGCCGACCCGCAAGGCGGCTTTGGCCGCCATGGCCGCGGCGCCGGTCTTGCCGACCGAGCCTGCGATGATGCCGGCATGGCCGTAGGTTCCCTTGTGCGAAGACAGCCGGCGATCGGGAATCAGCAGGCGGACTGTTTCCCCGGTGATGAGCGAGACGCGGCTGGCGATGGTCTCGACGAAGGCCGGAGGAATGCCGATGTCCACGACGTGCACCGTGCCGGCATGATCGAGGCCGGCGCCAGAATAGAGGCCGAGTTTCGGAAGCCCGAACGTGACGGTCATGTCGGCCCGGACGGCCGTGCCCATGACCGCGCCGGTGTCGGCATGGATGCCGGAGGGGAGATCCACCGCCACCACGGGGGCCGATGCGTCGTTGATCGCGTTGATGGCGGCACGATAGGGAGCCGAGACGGAAGCCGAGAGGCCGGTTCCCAGGAGCGCATCCACGATCAGATCGCTCTGAGCCAGGGCGGTGCGGATCGTGTCAGCCGACGGAGAAACCGACACCGCTTTCGCGCCGGCGGCGGAGAGACATTTCCGATACATCGTTTTGGCGTCGCCCGACAGATCGCCGGGCTGCGCCAGCAGCAGGACCCGCACGTTGGCGCGCTGCTTCCGGAGCAACCGCGCCACGACGAACCCGTCTCCTCCGTTGTTGCCCTTGCCGCAGAGGACTGTCACGGTTTTTCCGGCCAGGGAGCCGGCGGCCCGTTCCATCGACGCAACCACCCCGCTCCCTGCCCGTTCCATCAGCATGGCGCCGGGCACCTTCGCTTCCGCGATGGTCCGGCGGTCCAGCTCCTTCATTTGGGCGGCGGTGACGATCTTCATGGGAGACAAGAGCTTATAGCAAATAGCGTATGGCAAATAACCGATGGTTCCGGCCATAAGCTATAAGCCATTAGCCATCAGCTCTCCTTTGTTAAGACC
>Ga0209640_10006601_pt1 | contig 10149 bp, 8 predicted proteins | sample RifCSP10_1_FD_184018 | JGI IMG/M metagenome (GOLD analysis project Ga0209640, IMG submission 184018) | Soil microbial communities from Rifle, Colorado - Rifle CSP2_sed 10_1 (SPAdes) (version 2) | ecosystem: Environmental > Terrestrial > Deep subsurface > Rock core/Sediment | place: Rifle... | reverse complement strand
GCGGGGCCGCCGACATGAAAGGCAGTCTCGCGGCCATGGTCACGGCGCTGGAACGATTTGTCACGCGCTACCCTGAACATCATGGGACGGCGGCCCTGCTGGTGACCAGCGATGAGGAAGGCAAGGCCCAGGATGGAACGCGGCAGGTGGTCGCTTATCTGCAGCGACAGGGAATTAACATAGACTGGTGCCTGGTCGGGGAACCGACGAGTAATACCCAGGCCGGTGATGTCATCAAGATCGGCAGGCGTGGAACACTATCGGCCCGACTGAAAGTCCATGGAATTCAGGGACACGTTGCCTACCCGCACCTGGCCCGGAACCCCATCCATCTGGCACTGCCGGCATTGCACGAACTGTGCGCTACCGTCTGGGACCAGGGTAACGAATTTTTCCCGCCTACCGGATTTCAGATATCTAACATAAGTGCCGGCACCGGGGCCGATAATGTCATCCCGGCTGTCATCGAAATTGTTTTCAATTTCCGTTACTCGACGGTGTTTGATGAGGAGGAATTGATCGGCAACGTGCTGGAGGTTTTAAACCGGCACCGTCTGCATTTTGATATCGACTGGTATTCTTCCGGTCAGCCATTTTTAACCGAGTCGGGACCGCTGCTTGAGGCTGTTCAGGCCGCGATCCGCGATAGCACCGGTCTGGAAACAAGGCTATCAACGGAAGGCGGTACATCCGATGGACGTTTCATAGCACCGACTGGCGCGGAAGTCATCGAACTGGGGCCGGTGAACGACACCATCCATAAAGTTAACGAATGCGTGCGCGTGACCGATCTGGAAAAACTTGCCGATATTTATTTCAAGGTCCTGGTGAAGATGCAAGCCCGCATTTCTCACCTCCTGCCGTAGCGAGGACACCGGGGCGCCGCTGTGACGGGTCGCACGGACTGAGGGCCGGTGAAGGCATAGCTGACACTACGTCGAACCGGCCTGAGGGAGTACAGCCCGTCGCAGTGTGTGGATCGGCGTTCGCAGTAGGTTGGTGGTGAGAAATGCGGGCTGGTTTGACCCGGGGCCGGATCAGGAACGGCCAATTGCGCAGTTGCTTACTACCGGGAATATAACAAGCGTAGCGTTATCCCATTAATGCGCGATGCGCTTTTCCTTCACTCGTATTTCTGATGGATTCCGCCCGTTGCACCAGATAAGGGGCGATAACCCCCTTGGACAGGTAATAGGCTTTTCTGGGGCCGGATAATTCGCTGTAATCACCGATTTCGCCACGGCAATCCAGGCTACCGCATCGGCAGTTAAACCGGAACGGAAAGGATTTCTGGGAAGTGGCATAATCAAAAGTCAGTTCTTCGTTCCGCTTGACATGCTGGATGGAGCGGAGAAAAACGCGGTCATCAGCGAATTCAAGTCCGCAACTCGGTTCGCAGGAATGATTGACGTAATCATCCATTTTCCCCGAAGCGCCGAGAAAGGTATTTTCATCTATCTGTAAATAACAATCGGTGCTGCCCTTCATCAGGGCCTGGTTGATTGATGGGCGGATAACCCTGTTGCCCGTGAATTCGAGGATGCGTGTGTTCGCGGGTATCCATTGCTGCGCGAATGTCCCCATACCGCCTTTACATGCCCGGACAACAACATTTACAAAATTAGGCATAGCCCCCCCTCCAAATGAAACATTATCAATTTTGATGTTCCACAACCCCGAGAAACTTTCTGTGTCAGCAGCGAAAGTTCATCGCCCCAAAAATCGTGAACTTTATCCACTATTTCAAAAAAAAAATCAAGAAATTTTTGAGTAGTTAAATAATCCACTGCTGGATGTAGAAACGACAGTGACCGCTACGAGGATCCGATCAAATTTTTTGGCGAGAGCAAGAACCTTACCCGGGGCTTGTTACTGCAGGGGAACGGTAACAACAACAGTTTCAGGTTACGCTATATGTGGAATCTTGTCGGAATTCTCCGGTTTGTTCAACACGATAATTTCGCAACGAGGGAGTGAATTGAAGTCAGTGGCAGTCGAGACGGTATAGGCCCCCATCATTTCGCCAATCACGAGGTCACCTACTTCCAATTGCGGAAGCTGGATTTCTTCACTGATGATGTCGATACTGTCACAGGTTGGCCCGGCAAGGACAGACGGTGCGACTGGCCCGGATTTCAAACATCGGATAGGATACCTGGCATGGTCGAAAATTTGACCGCTGTAGGCGCCATAGACGCCATCATCAAGGTAATACCAGTTGCGGCCGCCGCGTGCGGCCTTGCCGGTCACGGCCGTAATCGAGATGGCGGCCGGCGCCACCAGAAATCGGCCCGGTTCGGCGATAATGTGGATGTCATCGCCCATATTCCGCAACGCCTCGGTAATGGGGGCGCAGAAGGTGTCGATATCCGGCATCGTGTCGCAGTAATCGACCGGGAATCCGCCACCGATATCGAGCATGCTCATGGGCATTTCGGCATGGCGGTTATAATCGTAGATAATCTCCTGGCAACGCCGTATGGCGGTGACATGCATGCTGGAATTGCGGCTTTGGGATCCAACGTGGAAGGACAGGCCCTTCACGTGCATCCCCATCTGCTTCGCTATCTGTAATAATTCGATGGCTTCATCAGGACTGCAACCGAATTTTCGTGACAGGTCGACTATGGCATCCGGGTTGGGGAAACTGACCCGCAGCAATAAACCAACGCGGCTCTGGTATGGGTAAAATTTCTTCATTTCCTCGATATTATCAACCACGAAAGTCGTGCAACCGAACCGCAGGCTGTCAACGATATCGCGGTTTTTCTTGATTGGGTGCGTGTGGATGGTGTTGCGCGGATTGACATAAAACTGCCGCACCAGTTCGATCTCGCCACTACTGGCCAGATCGAAACCGACCCCGCACTGATCCATCGTATTAATGATATCCGGGTGGGGAAATGCCTTGACTGCGTAGAAAAAGTCGACACCCGGCAATGCCCTGCGTAACCGTTCGACCTGTTCTTTCAGGACGTTACAATCCAGCACCAGCAAGGGCGTGCCATGCTGTTGGACGAGTTCCTGGATACGAGTATCGGTCAGGAAACTGTTCATCGGACTTTGCTGGCCGACGGCAAAGTTTCCTGTAAGTACTGCGGCAAGGCGAATGCAGCCATGTGTATTTCGGGATTGTAATATCTGGTTTTAAGCTTCGCCCGTTTGAACCGTCTTTTCAGGACCGGCAAAGACGTTGCTCGTAAAGCCTTGTTATCGGTCGCCCAGGCAAAAGTCATGATCCCGCCAACATAGGTCGGTACAGCGGCACCGTAAAAACTCCAGTCCTTGTACAAGGGTGCCAGGCGTTTGGCCGTGGTCTTGACCTCTTCCAGCTGCATGAAGGCAACTCCGTTTTGTGTGACCAGCACACCGCCTTGCTTGAGGCACCGCTTGCAACTGGCGTAAAAACCCTCAGTGAACAAAATCTCACCGGGGCCGATCGGGTCAGTGGAATCGGATATAATGACATCGAATTTCGCGTCGGTATTCCGCACAAACTCCATACCGTCAGCGATAATCAGGTTGAGACGTGGATCATCGTATGCGCCCTGACTGTGACCGGGCATATATTGTTTAGCCATGTCGATCACAGCCTGGTCAATTTCCACTTGGGTAATGGATTTCACCGCTCGATGCCGGCAGACCTCCCGCAACATACCACCGTCACCACCGCCGACAATGAGAACACTTTTGGCACTGCCATGCGCCAAGATCGGTACATGCGTCAGCATTTCATGATAAATAAACTCATCCCGCTCGGTCGTCTGCACGACACCATCCAACGCCATAACCCTGCCGAACATGGCATTCTGGAAGATGAGCAGATTTTGGTGTGATGTCTTGGACTCGAACAACACTTTATCAGTGTTGAAATGCTGTCCAAACGCATCGTAGAGCGTCTCGGACCAGACTTTCGTCATTTTAGGTCCGTTACCCCTCTCAGGTGCTTGGTAATCGAGACACTGACGGGTTTGAAATAAGCCTTGAGTATGGGCACGGTCTTTTCCGGATCGGCGTCACCGCACATGAAAACATCGAATGCGGCATAGCCCCGCTCCGGCCAGGTATGAACGCTGATATGGGATTCGGCCAGGACGGCTACACCGGAAATACCTTGATAGGGTGTGAAATGGTGTAAATGGATATGTAATAAGGTGGCATTGGCGGCTTCGATGCTTTCCCTTAATGCCTGTTCCATCTTATCGATATCGTTCAGATGGGACGCCCCCCAGAAATCGAGTATCAAATGGGTGCCGGCGAACTCCAGACCATCCTTGATGACAAAGTGATCCTTAGCGGCGGCATGCCTGGCGGTTTGTTGATTGTGGACCGGCCAGGGATTAGCAAAGGTTTTCCCCCTGTCCGGCTTGACAGCAATAGATTTTTTAAGTGCAGTATTTCGACCCAAGAGCGTATCCCCACGGTTAAATGAAACGGGTAACAGCAAATTTTTTTGCTTGCGCGCCATTCAACAGCGAACGACGCCTGGGCTAAGTAACCATAAATCCTCGATTGCGATTAAAATTTGCGTGAATTTTAGTGTTGTTGAAAATAATTACAAGTAGAAATTTCAAAAAGAATAAAAAAAATCAATTCCGGCCGGCGGGGAAATCAGCCGGTAGCGGCCCGGATTTCTCACCGCTTTCCATAGCGAGGTAATGGAGCCGCCGGCGTTGCGGGTTGCGGTGAGTACAGGAACAGGGAAAACCGGATCGTCGTAAATTGAGGTTTGTATGGCCATGGAGAGTGGGCAGAACGGCACCGACTCCGAGCTAGACACCGAATTTCTGCATCCGTTCAAGCCGAGCGTGGCCGCGATTCGATGGCTCGCCGCGGATCCATAAAATCAGTTCCAGTAAGAGGTCGGCGGTAAGGCCCCAGACATAACCGCCGTCCCACTCGAAGGCCTTGGTGACATGGGTCGAGTTGCCACCTCTAGGCAATACCACCTTATGCTCCCGCTCGGCTTCTGGCCGCATAATGGTTGCCATATCCGCGATCAGGACTTCTGCCACCTCACGGGGATTGGGGCACAACGGCGGTCGCTGTTCCAGCCAGCCGACGTAGGGAATAACGTGGTGGCCATACCGGCTCCAGGCATCATCCAGTCTGCCCATAATCGTGATCAATTCAGATGCTATTCCCAGTTCCTCCCAGGTCTCGCGCAGAGCGGCATCCGCATAGCTTAGATCGGCATCATCAACCCGGCCGCCAGGGAAGGAAACCTGGCCCTGGTGGCTGGAAACATTGTCAGTGCGCCTGGTCATGACGAGTTCCACACGATCGTCCCCGGCCGGCCAGAAACACAATAAAACTGCCGCCGTTTTATAGCGCTCAGGCAGGGTGCCAGCTGGAAATTGCATGACTACCCGTTCCGGCAACTGCTGTAGACGTTTGTAGAAATGCTCTCTGAAACCCATAGCGTTGAAATTGTTAACCGATTAATTGAGCTTCTAATATTTAAAGGATAACCAGTAAATATCGTACATAGAGCTTAGCTAAAACCGCTTGAAATGAATATCACTAGTATGGCGTCCCGCAATCAACTTTCAAAATTCATCCCCCTGGAAAATCTGTTCCCGACATTTTCAACCGACTGCATCCTTGCAGTCGTCTCCCTCAGGGAGAGGGCCGGGGTGAGGGCAATCGTGGTGCTCCTTTTATCTACCCCCTCACCCTCACCCCCGCTGATGCGGTGGAAAGGGGATATTTTTGAAAGATACTTGTAGGACAGCACACAAGATCCTAACTCAAAGCCTACCGTCCCGGCTGGATGTCTCATGACTCAGGGGCACCCGATTGGGATAGCCGAATTGAACCGAAGTAAGTCTGTAACAGTTCAAATCAGGTACTGGCGTCAGGGGCTGCGCAAACCTTTGCAGGGATACAAATCGTCTGGGAGGATTACGAGTCGCACCTGATCGCGTTTGTTACTGCATCAATACATGCAGCGCCAAACGACGGTCAATGACTGGCAGCGGCGTAACCACAGTCGATATCAGCTATTTCGGCATTCCTAAAATAATCATATTTTTCAATTAGATATGCATCTTGAGATCACAGCAAATTGGGATGTGATTAACTTATAGACCTATTTCTATAATCAGATATGATATATATTACTAATACTTTTTATTATTATTATTATTATTATTAATACTTAACGATCACTTTTATGGCAGGTTATTACAAACAAAACCGGCTCAAACAATTACGAGCCTTTTGTTATGCAGCCAGGACCGGTAGCGTATCCAAGGCGGCGAAGCAGATGTCACTCAGCCAGCCTTCGGCTTCATTGTTAATCCAGGCGCTTGAAAATGAACTCGCCAGCCAGCTGTTCGATCGCCACGGCCCGAAAATACGGCTCACAAAAGCAGGTACTATCCTGCTCGAATTAGCACAGCCGTTGCTGGAAGGTTTTGACAGCCTGCCTGACGAGTTCCATGAACATTGCCACAATCTGGTCACCGGTAAGCTGGTGGTTGCAGCGGGGGGATCAGCAATTTCCTATCTGCTACCGGATATCGTAAAACGATTTACCCATCAATACCCCGATATCCACCTGAAATTGATCAATGTACCGGGAAAACAGGGCCTCACGCTGGTGTATTCCGGGGAAGTGGATTTTGCCGTGGGACCGATCCTGGGAATCCCCGCTGATATCTACTCCTTACCGCTGTTTTCGTTCGAACTGACATTAATCACACCGCTTGGCCATCCGTTGACACGGATGGATAAAGTCACTTTGGATGACATCGAACCATATGGCCTGATAATGCCTGCTCCCACCATGTCTACCCGCACTGTAATCGATGGGGTTTTACAGCAGAAAAACCTCAAATACAGGATGTTGATGGAGGCGGGCGATTGGGAAGTAATCAAGAAATATGTAGAAATGGGGCTGGGAATAGCCATTGTTTCCAGTATTTGCCTGACGGGTAAGGAAAAAATTACAGGGATATCGCTAGCGGATTACTTTCCGGCCCGCAGTTATGGGATTATCCTGCGGCGAAGTAAATTTATCTCTCCCGCCGCACGCCACTTTATTGAATTAATGGGTCCACATGCACTGAGCAGCCTGACTGATGGTAAAGCAAGCTTTCAACCCGGACCAAGTCCTGCTCATTAAACATACTGGTATAATATATGCGACCGCAGGATCGAAAATATTTTTTAAATAACACTGATAACTATGTATGTTTTTCAGGTCCAACATTCGTATATACTAAACAAAGATGTATAAGTTTTTAGTTAATTAAAATGTCAGAGAAAACTGGCCATCATCCGGACGAAAGCCTGATTGTACAAGAAGCGAAGCCTAAGCTTAAACGTCCACCTTTATTCAAGGTCATCCTGATCAACGATGACTACACACCCATGGAATTTGTCGTCCATGTTCTGGAGGTCTTTTTCAGTCTCGATCGAGAAACTGCAACACGTATCATGCTGGAAGTACATACACGTGGGAAGGGCATATGCGGTATTTATACGCATGAAATTGCTGAAACCAAAGTTTCACAAGTAAATTGTTATTCACGCGAAAACCAACATCCACTTTTATGCACCATGGAAAAAGCCTGAGAGGTCTTACGCCATGCTTGATAAAGAACTTGAACAGACGCTGAATGATGCGCTTAGACGCGCCAGAGAACAACGTCACGAATTCATGACGGTTGAACACCTGTTATTGGCACTCCTGGACAATTCTTCCGCTGCCAGGGTATTACGTGCCTGCGGCGCGGATCTGAATTCCCTGCACAACGATTTAATCAAGTTCATCGCGGAAAACTCCCCCCTGTTACCGGAACACGATGAACGCGAAACCCAACCGACCCTGGGTTTTCAGAGAGTGCTGCAGCGGGCTGTCTTCCACGTGCAATCCTCCGGCAAGAAGGAAGTTACCGGGGCGAATGTACTGGTGGCCATTTTCGGAGAACGGGAATCCCATGCCGCCTATTTCCTGAGCAAACAGAACATCGCGCGGCTGGATGTCGTCAACTATATTTCCCATGGTATCGCCAAGATCGCCGATGAAAATCGCAGCGAAGCTCCGGGGTCAACCACTGATGAAGAGACGCGTACGGAAGAGGGTGGTAACAATCCGCTGGACGCTTACGCCAACAACCTCAACCAGCTGGCTGCCATCGGCAAGATCGATCCGTTGATCGGCCGTGAAGATGAAATCCAGCGCACTGTCCAGATCCTGTGTCGACGCCGCAAGAATAACCCCTTGTATGTCGGCGAAGCGGGGGTCGGGAAAACCGCAATCGCGGAAGGGCTGGCGAAGCTGATCGTCGACAAGCAAGTACCGGAAATACTGCTGGGCAGTACCATCTATTGCCTGGACATGGGAGCCCTGCTGGCCGGCACCAAGTACCGCGGGGATTTTGAAAAAAGGTTGAAGAGCGTTATCAACCAGTTAAAGAAGATCAAAGGCTCCATACTGTTTATTGATGAGATACACACCATCATCGGCGCCGGCGCCGCATCCGGCGGCGTGATGGATGCCTCCAATATCATCAAGCCGGTACTTGCGACCGGCGATCTGAAATGCATCGGTTCCACCACCTATCAGGAATTCCGGGGGATCTTCGAGAAAGACCGGGCCCTGGCCCGCCGCTTCCAGAAGATCGATGTGGCCGAACCCTCCATTGAGGAAGCGGTGAAAATCCTGCATGGCCTCAAATCGAAGTTCGAGGAGCACCATAATGTCCGCTATACCAATCAGGCGTTGCGGGCCGCGGTGGAGCTGACGGAACGCTATATCAATGACCGGCACCTGCCGGACAAGGCCATCGATATCATTGATGAGGCCGGCGCTTCGCAACGATTGTTACCAGCGTCACGCCGCAAGAAAACTGTCGGCATCCACGATATCGAAAACATCGTCGCCAAGGTCGCGCGGATACCGCCGAAGACGGTCAATTCCTCTGACAAGGACATCATGAAGAACCTGGTACGCAATCTGATGATGGTCGTGTTCGGCCAGGAACGGGCAGTCCAGACATTGGCGACAGCCATCAAGACCGCACGCTCCGGTCTGGGAAATCCACAAACACCGATCGGCGCCTTCCTGTTCGCCGGTCCGACCGGTGTCGGCAAGACCGAACTCAGCCGGCAACTGGCGCGCATTATGGGCATAGAGCTGGTGCGGTTTGACATGTCGGAATATATGGAGCGGCATACCGTCTCCCGCCTGATCGGAGCACCGCCCGGATACATCGGATTTGATCAGGGCGGCCTGTTGACGGATGCCATTAACAAACATCCGCATGCGGTCCTGCTGCTGGATGAGATGGAAAAAGCCCATCCGGATGTATTCAATCTGCTGCTACAGGTCATGGACCACGGCACCCTGACCGATACCAACGGGCGCAAAACTGACTTCCGCAATGTCATCGTCATCATGACTACGAATGCCGGCGCCGATCGTATCAGCCGATCGTCCGTCGGATTCACGCAGCAGGATCATACCTCGGACGCAATAGAAGTGATCAAACGCACCTTCAGCCCGGAATTCCGCAACCGCCTGGATGCCATCATAGAATTTGATCCACTCGACAGTGAAACTATCTTAAACGTGGTGGATAAATTCCTGGTCGAACTGCAAGTACAACTGGATGAAAAGAAAGTCACCATGGATGTCGATGATTCAGCCCGGGAGTGGCTCGCCATAAACGGCTACGACAAGATCATGGGTGCGCGGCCGATGTCCCGTCTGATACAGGAAAAGATCAAGAAGCTCATCGCCGAGGAATTGTTATTCGGCAAACTGATGCAGGGTGGTCATTTCATCGTGGCCGAGGAACGGGGTGATATCAAAATAGAAATCCTGGAAAAGGAATCTGCTGCGGACAACCTGGAGAACCCTGACAAACTGGAGGTTCCATAACAGGAAGTATGGAAACTGGTTCTAGTCGCGCCGCTCGACTTCAACCTCGATTCTGTCCACGGGAATAGTATCCCGGAAAAAATCCGGGTGTAAGGGCGCGGCGGACACTCTTACTGCCGCCCGCTCGCCACCACGACCGTCAGGGTATATCACCACGTCCTTTTCATTCATGACACGGCCGTTCAGCATCATGGTGCCGTCGGCGTAAATGATCAGGACCTCCTTTTTCTTCTCGTTGGGTGTGCCAACAGTTGTCT
>Ga0209640_10006599_pt1 | contig 10151 bp, 11 predicted proteins | sample RifCSP10_1_FD_184018 | JGI IMG/M metagenome (GOLD analysis project Ga0209640, IMG submission 184018) | Soil microbial communities from Rifle, Colorado - Rifle CSP2_sed 10_1 (SPAdes) (version 2) | ecosystem: Environmental > Terrestrial > Deep subsurface > Rock core/Sediment | place: Rifle... | reverse complement strand
GGCGTATCGAATCGCAGCCAAGGTGTCGATGGTCTCACCCGACTGGCTGATCCCGATCACGAGGGAGTTGTGGTCGAGCACCGGGTCCCGATACCGGAATTCAGAGGCGATGTCGATCTCGACAGGAAGCCGGGTCCAACGCTCGATGGCGTACTTGGCCATCATCGCCGCGTGAAATGACGTACCGCAGGCGATGACGAACACCTTGTCGATCTCACGAAGCCGGCGATTCTCGATTCGCAACTCGTCGAGCACGACCCTCCCCGGCGCCACGACCCGGCCGACCAGCGTGTCCGCGATGGCGTGGGGCTGCTCGAAGATCTCCTTCAGCATGAAGGTCGCATAACCGCCTTTCTCGGCGGCCTCGAGGTCCCATTCGATGGTTCGCTGGTCCAATTCGAGCAGATTGCCCCCCAGATCTGAGAGCACTATCGAACCAGGGCGGACTTCAACGATTCGGTCCTCTTCTATCACCACCATCTCCCTGGTGTGCTCCAGGAAGGCAGGGATGTCGGAGGCAACAAAGTTCTCCCCGATCCCTCGTCCCACCACCAGAGGTGACCCCCGTCTGGCGCCGACGAGGAGGTCCGGCTCGGAACGCCGCATGACAACCAGGGCCAGCGCTCCGTCGGCCTGGTTCATGACATGACGGACCGCATCAGCCAGGGAGAGCTCGGACATGTCCTCGATCATGTGTGCGATCACCTCGGTGTCGGTGTCACTCTCGAAGACGTGGCCTGCCTGGACCAACTTGTCCTTGAGGTCCATCCAGTTCTCGATGATTCCGTTGTGGGCCACGACGACCTCGCGGCGGCAATCGAGATGGGGATGGGCATTGCCCGTGTTGGGAGCGCCGTGGGTGGCCCACCTGGTGTGGCCAATGCCGGTGTGGGCTTCGGCGGGTTGCTCCCTATCCACCAGATGCTGAAGATCCGCGATACGACCCGCCTGTTTCAGGACAGTTATCGAGTCCCCGTAATTGAGTGCCACTCCGGCCGAGTCATAGCCCCGGTACTCGAGCCGGGCCAGACCCGGCATCAAGACATCGAGCACCGATCGTGGGCCGACGTAACCGACGATTCCGCACATATCTGTTCCCTTTCTTCGACGTAATTGAGACGCTCAGGGGTCAAATGCGGCCCTGAACAACCCAATTTTGGGGGTCTGTACCTGGCGTGCGCGATGGCCGGTGACCGGCGCTCATGGGTGAGTCTCTGTTCCGAGATCGCTCCCGGTTTTTGGTCCCATCCCTGACGACCTGAGCTGGCCGGGAAGGCATCCGCCGAATGTTTCGATGACCTTCCTCCTCGTCACCTCGCTATGCGAGGCCTGGCGCTGTGTCTAAGCCGCACGCTATTCCTTGTCTTGTCCTGCGTCACCCCTTTCCGAAAGAGCTCTCGGTTACTTCCGATAGACGATCAGCGTAATGCCTCGCTGTCTCTTCGGAAGAGGCTTCCACCATGATCCGGATCACGGGCTCGGTCCCGGACGCCCGAACCAGGACCCGACCCTCGACCCCCAACTCCTCTTCCAACGCACGCACCTGCTCCCAGTACTCACCGGCAGCGTCGAGATCCACGGTTCGGTCGACTCGAACGTTGGTCAGGATCTGTGGGTATTCGATGATCGCCTCTGCCCGCAGCTCACGAAGCTCCTTGCCGGAGCCTGCCACGACATCGAGAAGACGCACCGCCGTCAAAAGGCCGTCCCCGGTGTGACCCTGGTCGAGGAAGATGACGTGACCTGACTGCTCTCCCCCCAACAACCCTTCGCTCTCGATCAGGGCCTCCATCACGTAGCGGTCGCCGACTTTGGTCTCGATCATCTCGATCTCCGCCTCAGCCATGGATCTGCGGAACCCGAGATTGGACATCACGGTTGCCACCACCAGGTTCTTGGTCAGTTTCCCCTGGGCTTTGAGGTGGCGGGCGATGATCGCCATGATCACATCGCCGTTCGCCACACGACCGTCCTCGTCCACGGCGATCAAGCGATCAGCGTCACCATCGAAGGAGAGCCCGATTCGGCCCACTGCATGCTCTGCCAGAAACTCGGGGTGGGTTGCCCCGCAACCGTTGTTGATGTTGCTTCCATCGGGCGCGTCCCCGAACACCGCGACATCGGCCTTGAGCCCTTCGAACAGCATCGGGGCTGCCCGGTACGCCGCGCCATTGGCACAGTCGAGGGCAATGCGGACCCCTCTCAGTTTGTAACGGGAGACACTGAGGAGATGGGCGACATACGCCTCGAGAGCATCAGTGTCCTGGAAGCGGGTGCCGATCGCAGGGCCGAGAGCAGATCGGAACCCGGACGATCGCAACTTGTCCTCGATCTCACGCTCCACCTCGTCGGGCAGCTTTGTGCCGCGGGCCGTGAGCAATTTGATGCCATTGTCCTCGGCGGGGTTGTGAGAGGCGGAGACGACCGCCCCCATGGTGGCGCCCGAGGTTGCCGTCAGATAGCTGATGCCGCCGCTCGGGAGCACTCCGACATCAACCGTGTCGATCCCGACCGCGTGAAAGCCGGCCTGGAGCGCCGAGGAGAGCATCTCTCCAGATCGCCGGGTGTCTCGACCCACCACTACCGGCCCGCCCCGGAGAAGGGACCCTGCCGCCCTCCCGATCGCCAAAGCCAGCTCGGGTGTCAGCTCGGAACCGGCTACGCCCCTAACACCGTCGGTTCCGAAGATGGGCTTCCCATCGTCGAGGAGACGACGGAGATCAGCCAACTTCAGCGCTTCGTGTACTGCGGGGCCCGGCGCGCCTTGCGGAGGCCGTACTTCTTGCGCTCAACCACCCGTGCATCACGGGTGAGCATGCCGGCCTTCTTCAGCATCGACCGAAGCTCGGGGTCGAGAACGATGAGGGCACGGGCGATGCCCAGCCTGAGGGCGTCGACCTGACCCGAGATCCCGCCGCCTTCGAGGGTGGCATCGACGTCATAGCGACCCTGGGTCGTGGTGATCTGCAAGGGCTCCATGACCCGCAACCTGGAAGCCATCGTGGGGAAGTAGTCCTCGAGTTGGCGCCCATTGAGGGTGACCTGACCCGATCCGTCGCGAAGTCGGACCCTGGCGACCGACGCCTTGCGACGACCGGTGGCCTGGACGAGTGGCTTCGGCATCAGAGTTCCACCTTTCGAATGTCCAACTCCAGGGCCTGTGGGCTCTGGGCGACATGGGGGTGATTCGGTCCTGGATAGACCTTGAGCTTGCGGGCCATCTGGCGACCCAGTTTGTTCTTGGGGAGCATCCCCGTCACCGCCCGCTCGATGATGGCTTCGGGTCGGCGCTCACGGAGGTTCTCGAATGTCTCGGCCTTGATGCCCCCCGGATATCCCGAGTGGCGGTAGTAGATCTTGGTCTGGCTCTTGCCGGAGGTGACCGCCACCTTCTCGGCATTGACGACTATCACGAAATCCCCGCCGTCGACGTGGGGTGCATAGGTGGGCTTGTGCTTACCGCGAAGGATGGTGGCCACCTCGGATGCGAGACGGCCCAGCGGCAAGTCGGTGGCATCGACGACATGCCAAACACGGGTTATGTCACCGGGTTTGGGAGAATAGGTCTTGTTCATTGCCATGTGAATTGGGCCTTGGCAGGTCGAAAGATACCGGGGACGTTGGGAAACAGCTTCCGCGTGGGGAGCGGGCATATGCTACGCCGGAGCCATCATCTAGGCCAATCGCGATGATCACACTGGAAGACATCCAAGAGGCCCGTTCGAGATTCGAGGGCCGGGTCACACGGACCCCGCTCGTGTGGTCGCAATCGTTCAGCCGTCTCACCGGTCGCGACGTCTATCTCAAAGCCGAATGCATGCAGCGGGCCGGGTCTTTCAAGATCCGTGGGGCGCTGAACGTGGTTACGAGGTTGGAGGGCCAGGCCGTGGTCGCCGCATCGGCCGGCAACCATGCCCAGGGCGTTGCGCTCGCCGCCGCTTTCTGCGGCTCGAAGTGCACTGTTTTCATGCCCCAGGGAGCCGCCATCCCCAAGATCAAGGCCACTCAGGATTACGGGGCCGTGGTCGAGCTGGCCGGCAGCTCGTTGGCCGATGCCGTGGAGGCCGCCACCTCGTATGCGGCCACCACCGGAGCCCGGCTGGTCCATCCGTACGACGACCCGCTGATCATCGCCGGACAGGGGACGATCGGACCTGAGATCCTCGATCAGCTGCCGGAGGTGGGCACGGTCGTCGTCCCCACAGGAGGCGGCGGGCTCCTCGCCGGCACGGCTGTGGGCATCCGTTCCCTGAAAGCGACCGTCAAGGTCATCGGTGTGGAGATCGAGGCCGCCGCGGTGTACGCAGAGAGCCGCCGCCGGGGGCAAGTCGTTCGAGACTTTCCGAGGGGAAGACCCACGGTGGCAGACGGCATCGCGGTCTCGGTCCCCTCGGACCTGGTTTGGGAGATCGCCGAAGAGCTCGTCGACGAGTTCCTGGTGGTGAACGACGCTCAGACCACGGCCGCCCTGACGCTGATCTTGGAGAGGTCCAAGCTGATGGTGGAGGCGGCCGGAGCGGTGGGAGTGGCGGCCCTCATGGAGAAGTTGATACCGGACGACGCTCCCGATCCGATCTGCATCGTGCTCTCAGGAGGCAACATCGACCTGATGTTCCTGGGCAAGGCAGTGCGACACGGTCTCGAGGCTTCCGGCCGATTCGCCAAGTTCAAGGTCCTGGTTCCCGACCAGCCCGGCAACCTCTTCCGGATTCTGGGGGCGATTGCGGAAAACGGGGGAAACCTGGTGCATGTCGAGCACCACCGCGAGGGGTTCCAGCTCCCCTTCGGCACCGTCGAGATCGAGCTCTCGGTCGAGACCAGAGATGCCGATCACGCGGCCCGCATCGCCAGCGCCCTCGATTCTGTCACCAGCTGATGTCACCCATGGGGGAGATCCCCCAGGGGAAGGGTCCCCATACCGGTATGAGGCCCCGGGCTGTCTCATTGAGATCACGCCGACCGCGATGGGCGGCGGAATGACCAGGAGGACAAATTGTCACGGAAGTCTGCCAAGAAAGCCGCCGGTAAGCCCGACGAGGCCAGGTTCGCCGTAGATGGGGGGCGGCTCCGCCAACATTCGATCGATGCCGAGCCAGCCCGCAATCCCGTTTTCGACGCCATCGGCAGAGGATTGATGACCCTGGGCCAAAAGGTGAATCGGCGGGGATTCGACCCGGGCCGGATCTGACCTTCAGCGGGGCCCGGGCCCTCCCGGCCCGTAGCCGACCTCCCACAACGTCAACCCGTGAGCTGGGGCGACGGTGGCAATCCTGCTCCGATCGCCGGCCTCGATGATCTCTGGGATCGAATCCACCCCGGTGAAGCCCCGTCCCACGTCGTAGGCGAAGCCGACCAGGGATCGAACCATCTGGTGACAGAAGGCGTTGGCCTGGATCCAGAACGTGAGCAGGTCCTCACCTGAGTCCCATCGGGCCTCATCCACCAGACGGACATTGCTCCTGCCCTCGACTGACCTGCAAAAGGCGCTGAAGTCGTGCTCGCCGACCACTGCCGCAGCCACGGCCTGCATCGCACCGATGTCCAGTGAACGACCCACGTGCCACACCTGGTGGCGTGTGAGGGGATCCCCAGCCGGGTTGACGGATATCAGGTAGCGATAGCGCCGAAAGGTCGCCGAGAAGCGAGCGTTGAAGCCGTCTTCCACTATGCGCACCTCCGCGACCCCGATCTCGGGGCCCAATATCCCGTTCAGGGACTTCGCCAGTTGAAGGCAATCGACGTCTCTCTCGAAGTCGAAGGAGACCACCTGGCGTCTGGCGTGGACCCCGGCATCAGTCCTTCCCGCCACCGAGGTCGACGGCATGACCCCGAGCACGGTCTCCAGCGCGGTTTCGAGAACGCCCTGGATCGTGCGCTGGCCATCCTGACGGGCATAGCCCCGGAACCCGGTGCCGTCGTATGCCAAATCGATGCGGTAGGAGGGCATCAGAACAGGGCGCTGAGCGCCGCAAACGGCACGCTGAGCAAAGCCCTGAACACGACGGCGACGGCGAATCCGATCAACACCGACACCGCGGCATCACGCAACTTGAGATCGGTCGCCTCCCGGGTTGCCACCACCAGGATCACCAGGTACCAGACCAAACCGAGCCCGCCGATGGCGGAGCCGAAGATCTCCAGCAGGAGGGGAGGGACGGCCAGTCCCTGGAGACCGATCATCGTCTGCGGCCGGGAAGAGGCCCCAAACAACCGGTTGGCCACCAACCAGGTGGCAAAGCCCAACACCAGCCATGAGACGACCCCGGCGATCACAACCCTGAACATGTCGGCGATCGAGAATGCGCCCAGGACGCCGAGCCGGGCCAGCGTCCCGACATACACCGCGGCAGCGACCAACGAAACGAGGATGGCCGAATCCGCGGGAGCATCCCCGTCGAAGAACGCCTCTGTGAATGGCTTTCGGTCCAGGAGGCTGGCTCTACCCGCTCTGGAGAACATCTTGATCACTGGCGGACGAGGGTACCGCCTCGTAATTGGGATTCACAGGTCCGGATATGACCCCTGTAGATCCCAATTAGGAGAAGGGGCGACGTTCAGCGACGAAGCCGGACCAACTGCACCGAGTGGTCCTCCGCCTTCTCCAGGATCAGCGAAGCTCGCTCCCGGGTGGGGAGGATGTTCTCGACGAGGTTTACCCCGTTGATTCGCTCCCAGATGTCGAGCGCCACCTTTGCCGCTTCCTCATCGGACAATCCTGCGTAGCGCCGGAAGTAGGCGTCGCTCTGGGTGAACGCGGTGGCGCGCAATGTCAGGAAACGCTCGATGTACCACTTGCGGATGTGGGCCGGATCGGCATCGACGAAGATCGAGAAATCGAAGTAGTCCGAGACAAAAGCCCCGGCGTCCCCGGCCTGCAACACGTTGAGTCCTTCGACGATGAGGATGTCCGGTCGCCCCACCACCCGAGCCTCATCCGGAACGATGTCGTAGGCGATATGTGAGTACACCGGCGTCTCGAGATGCTCATCACCAGCCTTGGCGCTGGCAACGAAATCGAGGAGCCGACGCCGGTCGAAGCTCTCGGGGAATCCTTTTCGATCCATCAGGCCCCTCTCCTCGAGCACCCGGTTCGGATAGAGGAAACCGTCTGTTGTCACCAACTCGACCCTGGGATGGTGGGGCCAACGGGCGAGCAGCTCTTGGAGCACTCGTGAAGTCGTCGACTTCCCCACCGCCACCGAGCCGGCAACACCGATCACAAACGGGACCGGCGTCGGAGGTGAGCCGAGGAAGGTGTCGGTCACCGTGGCCAGCTGATGACTGGCCTGGACGTGGAGGTTGAGCAACCGCGAAAGCGGAAGATAGGTGTGCTCGACCATGTCCATGTCGAGGAGGACATTGATTCCCCTGATCTTCTCGATGTCCTCCTCGGTCAAGGTCAGCGGGGTGTTGGCCCGCAGCGCCGACCACTCGGAACGGTCGAAATCGAGGTATCGAGGTTGGGTCACGTCGGATCAGGCTACAACCGAGGCCGTTTTGGGCGACACCGACCTGGAACGGCGTGCGATAATCGAATCATGACCGAACGCCCCTACCCGGAAGCGAGCCAGGCGACCACCGCACTTGTGTTGGGAATCCTGGGGATCGTCCTCTGTCCGGTCCTGGGTCCGTTCGCATGGTCGATGGGCAACAAGGAGATGCAGGCCATCGACGCAGGAAGACGGCCACCCGAGAACCGGGGGACCGCAAACGCGGCCAAGATCCTGGGGATTGTGGGTACCGTGCTGGTTGTCATCGCCGTCGCCTTGATTCTCCTCGTCGTCGTCTTCTCCGTCTCGTTTTCAGTCTTCGAATCCTGACGTTTTTCGCGCAAGTCGGGGTCATATCTGCCGATAAATGACCCCATGGGCCAATTCAGTGCTTCCCTGAAAGTCCCCGGTGACACCAGTTCTCTTCCGGCAACTGTGGATATAGATGACGGCCGTCTTCGGGTGGCATCGGGTGATCATGAAATCGGCAACTGGGCTCTGGTCGACATCGACCTCACCCCGGGCGTCGAAGGTGTTCACGTCTCAGCCGAAGGCGAGGAACTGATCCTCCAATTCAGCGACAGCGCGGCCTTCGAAGAGGCGGCGGGTCTCAACGGTCGCAAGAAGTTGGCGGTGTCCCTGCCCAAGCCCTTCAAGCTGCCCATTCTCGCCAGGGCCCCGAAACATGTTTCGCCTGCCCGCTCGGCAACCCGCCCCGAAACTGCGGCCCCCAAGCCCATTTTGGAGATGGCTACGGCGCCCACGAAGCAGGCCGCGGTCAATGAAACGAAACCGCCCAAGCAGCCGGGGTCCATCGACCGGGCTCTGGAGCGGGCGGAGAATGCGGTCGGAAGTCACCTTCCGAGTTGGGTGTTCACCCGAGGCGGAGCGCTGGTGGTCCTGGCGTCTCTCGCCGTCGCCATCATCTTCCCGACCCTGGTATCCACCTTGCTGATGATCGCAGGAGTGCTCCTCCTGGTCCTGGGGGGCGTGACGATGCTCGACGTCGTCCTGGCGGCTCGTCTCCTCAAGGCCAAGGTGACGCCGACCCAGACCCTCATCGTCGGCGGTGTCCTGATTCTGCTCGGCGTCCTCTTCGCGATGCTCGCCTAAGAGACATCCTTGTCGGCCGACCTCATTGGCCGGCCGACACCGGCCGACCGGCGTCTGTTCGACCGAGACTGCGTCGGCGCGAGTTACTCGAGGCCTTGGAGGCGTGAGGGTTGGTCTCGGTCGAAGTCGGCCGGAATTTGTGGTCGGCCGGAGCTACCGCTCCGCCCCGAGTCAAACGAGCTCGATTATCGCCTCTTCGGCGCCATCTCCACGACGGGGGCCGAGTTTTGTGATTCGGGTGTAGCCACCGGCGCGATCCACGTAACGGGGAGCCACATCGTCGAACAGCTTGGACACGGCTTCGCGGTTGCGGATGGTGCGGAGAACCGTCCGTTTGGAGTGAAGATCGCCTTTGCGCGCCTTGGTGATCAGCTTCTCAGCCAGCGGTCGCACCGCTTTGGCCCGAGGCAGCGTGGTCGTCACCTTCTCGTTCATGAACAAATCGGTCGCCAGGTTGGCGAGAAGCTTGCGCTCATGAGACGGCGACCCACCAAGCCGGGCGCCCTTGCGGGGTCTAGGCATCAGGAACCGCCGGTAGCGTCAGCCAGGCTCAGCCCGAGCTCGTCGAGCTTGGCTGTCACCTCTTCGAGGCTCTTCTGACCGAAGTTGGTGATATTCAACAGGTCATCGGAGGTCCGCTCGATCAGCTCCCCCACGGTCTTGATCTGGGCGCGTCGCAGACAGTTGCGGGGCCGCTCGGAGAGATCGAGCGCTTCGATCGGCAGCTCTTTCTCCGGGAAACCGGCATGCTCGGTCTGCACGTCGCCGAGCTCGAGGCCCTGGCCCTCGCCGATGTCGGCGAAAAGGCCCATCAGCTCGCGGAGGGTCTTGCCGGCGGAAGAGACTGCCTCACCCGGATCGATCGCCCCGTTGGTCTCGACATCGAGGACCAGCCGGTCGAAGTTGGTCATCTGGCCCACCTGGGTGTTCTCGACTCGGTAGGAGACCTTGCGAACCGGGGAGAAGATCGAGTCGACAGGGATGACACCGATGGTGGAGACCGAGCCCTTATTGGAGTCGGCGGTCCGGTAGCCGACACCGGGGGCAACGGTCAGCTCCATCTCCAGACGCCCGTTGGCGCTCATGGTTGCGATATGAAGGTCAGGGTTGACGATCTCGACGCCGGCGGGGAGTCGGATATCACCGGCCTTGACCTCACCGGCTCCTTTGGCCGTGAGATGGATCACCTCGGTGTCGGTCCCCTGCATGCGCACCACAACCCGCTTGATGTTGAGGATGATGTCGACAACATCCTCGACGACACCCGGGATGGTCGAGAACTCGTGCTCGACTCCTTCGATCCGGATCGAGGTGACGGCTGCACCGGGGATCCTGGACAGCAGAGTGCGACGGAGGGTATTGCCGAGGGTGTATCCGAACCCGGGCTCCAAAGGCTCGACCACGATCTTGGACCTGATATCTGAGATCGATTCCTCTTCGATCTGGGGACGCTGAACGATCAACAAAGGATTACCTCACTTCGAGTAGAGCTCGACGATCAACTGTTCGTTGATGTCCGTGTCGATCTGGTCCCGTCTGGGCTGATCC
>Ga0209640_10006597_pt1 | contig 10155 bp, 12 predicted proteins | sample RifCSP10_1_FD_184018 | JGI IMG/M metagenome (GOLD analysis project Ga0209640, IMG submission 184018) | Soil microbial communities from Rifle, Colorado - Rifle CSP2_sed 10_1 (SPAdes) (version 2) | ecosystem: Environmental > Terrestrial > Deep subsurface > Rock core/Sediment | place: Rifle... | reverse complement strand
GCCCCCGGCCGTAACCCTGGTAGGCCAGGGAAGCATCGGTGAAGCGGTCACAGAGCACGATGCGGCCTTGCTCTAAGGCGGGAAGGATGACCTGCGAGACGTTCTGGGCGCGGGAGGCGAAGTAGAGCAGCACCTCGGTCCACGGGTCCATGCCGGCGCTGGCGCGCGGCAGCAGCAGCCGGCGAATGCGCTCGCCGAGCTCGGTGCCGCCGGGCTCCCGGGTGGCAACGAAGGGGAGGCGCAGCCGGCCGAGGTAGTCGGCGAAGCGCTGAAGCTGGGTGGTTTTGCCGGAGCCATCTATGCCCTCGAAGGTAAAGAACAGCCCGGCGTGGCGGCGCGTCATCTCAGTCGTGCAACCGAATCCTCGATCGTGTTTCTCGGGGCAGGCGGCCATCCACTATAGCACGGGTCGGCGAGAGGCTACGCGGCGGGACGCAGGGGCGCGGGTGATAGAATGCCCGCAGGATGAGTGACCGAGAAACAGTTTCTGTCGATGAACGTCTGGAACAAGTGCAGGAGCGCATCCGGGCGGCGCTGCACAGGGTGGGTCGGACGGATGAGGTCACGCTGGTGGCGGTGAGTAAGGCGGTTGACGTTGACCGCATCGCGGAGGCCTATGGGGCGGGTGTGCGGCACTTCGGCGAGAACCGCGTGCAGGAATTCGAGGAGAAGCGGCGATTCCTGAACCTTCCTTCAGCCATCTGGCACATGGTGGGGCACGTGCAGGGCAACAAGGCCAAGCGGGCGGCGGAGATCTTTAACCACATCGACTCCGTGGACAGCGAGCACGTGGCCGAGAAGCTATCCGCGGCGGCGACGCCAGCGAATCTGCGCCTGCCGGTTCTGGTGCAAGTTAAACTGGGGGAAGAGCAGACGAAGTCGGGAGTGATCCCAGAGGACCTCGAGACACTGGTGGAGCGCCTGAAGGGACTCGAAGGCTTGGAGATCCGAGGATTGATGACCTTGCCGCCGTATCTGGAGCCGGCGGAGCGCGTGCGGCCGTATTTCCAGCGGTTGCGCGAGCTGGCGGAAAAACTCGCGCTGCGGGAACTTTCCATGGGCATGAGCCACGACTTCGAGGTAGCCATCGAGGAGGGCGCCACGCAGGTGAGGATCGGCACGGCGCTCTTCGGCGAGCGGCCCGGACGATGAGCCTGGAAGTAGAAAGCCGAGGCGGAGCGGTTCGTTTCCGCCTCAAAGTGCAGGCGCGGGCACGCCGCGAGGAAGTCGTCGGTGTGCATGGTCAGATGCTGCGCGTGCGGGTGACAGCGCCGGCGCTCGAGGGTCGCGCCAACAATGCAGTGGTGGCCCTGTTGGCCGGGCAATTGCGGGTGCCGAAGAGTTCCATTAAGATAGCCGCTGGCGAACGCTCCCCGCTGAAGGTGGTCGAAGTGGCGGGCGTGAGCGCCGCTACGGTCCTCGCACGACTCGGGCTCGGGCCTTCCAACACCAAGCCCAGCGACAGGCAGTAAATTCTTACCCCGGTGGTTGCCGGGCAGGAGCGGGCATGCTCTACGCAGTTGTCTTGATTGCGATTCTGGTTACGCTTCTGGGCGTCAGCATCTATCGCAGCCTGGGAGTGAAGACCAAGGCCGATTTCGTAGTGGCCGGGCGGCAACTGACGTGGCCGGTGCTGGTCTTCACGCTGCTCTCGAGCTGGATTGGGGCCGGCAGCCTGTTTGCCGGCGCCGAAAATGCCTTCAAGAACGGATTTGCGTCGCTCTGGCTGCCAGCCGGCGGCTGGGCGGGCTTGCTGGTGATCGCCTTCATCGCCGGGCGGGCGCGCCGCTTTGCGCAATACACGGTGCCGGACTTACTCGAGGCCCGTTATGACAAATTCGCGCGCCTGTTCGGCACCCTGGCCATCGTCATCGCCTACACGAGTATCGTTAGTTACCAATTCCGCGCCGGGGGCGACATCCTGCACTTGATTTTTCCTGAGGCCATCGGCCGTCAGGAGGGAATGTACATCATCGCAGTCTTCGTTGTTCTCTTCACGGCGCTGGCGGGGATGAGCTCGGTGGCCTACCTGGACCTTGTCATCGGCCTGCTGGTCACCGTGACCGCCTGCCTGGCGCTGCCGCTGCTCATTGGCACAGCCGGCGGGTGGGCCGGAGTTCGCGCGGCGTTGCCGGAGACGCATTTCACCACGCTGGGCACCCTGGCGTGGTACCAGGCGCTTAACTTCTTCTTGCCGACCATGTTCCTGCTGCTTGGCAACCAGGCGATGTACCAGAAGTTCTTCTCCGCCAAAACCGAACGGGACGCCAAGCTGTCGGTGCTGGGCTGGATCGTAGGCACGGTGGTGCTGGAGACAGTCATCGTGGCCCTGGCAGTTGTGGGCAGCTCCATGTACAAAGACGCCGTGCCGCGTGAGATCATCCCCGTCTCCGCGCGCCAGGGCTTGCCCGCGCTCCTGGGGGCCTTGTTGTTGGGTGGTGTCTTCGCCAAGGTAATCTCGACAGGAAACAACTATCTGTTTTCGCCGGCGAGCAACCTGATCCACGACATCTACCACCGCTTCCTGAATCCGCAGGCGAGCGAGCGGCAATTGCTGCTCTATTCGCGGCTGTTCGTCATCGGGCTGGGAGTGGTGGCCGTGGTGCTGGCGGCGCACACGGAGTCCATTCTGCGGATGGCGCTGTATGCCTACACGGTCTATGGGGCGGGCGTTACGCCCGTAGTGCTGGCCGCCTTCTTCTGGAAGCGGGCCAACGCCCGGGGCGCGCTGGCTTCCATCTTGGTGGGCACGGCCATCAGCGTCGCCTGGACCTACGCCGCCAGCCTGGAGCCGACGACGGAATTCCTGCGCCTGGCGCACGATGTAGATGCGGTCATCCCGGCGCTGATTTTCTCCCTATCGGCATTGGTTTTGGTCAGCCTGGCGACGCCGCCCCCGCCGGCGGAGAAGTGGCAGACCGTAATGCCCGCCGCGTGAGGAGAGGAACATGCCTTTCGAGCTAGAGAAGATTCAAGCGGAGTTGCGCCGCCGCGGGTTGGACGGCTGGTTGCTCTACGACTTCTCCAAGCGCGACGCCATCGCCTATCGGGTGCTGGGCCTGGAGGCGATGATGGTGACGCGGCGCTGGTACTACTTCATCCCGGCCAGCGGCACGCCGCAGAAACTGGTGCACCGCATCGAGTCGGGTCGGCTGGATGCGGTGCCGGGGCAGAAACACGTCTATGCCGCCTGGAGCCAGCAGCGGGAAGAGCTGGCGGCGATGCTGGGGACGGCAAAGAAGCTCGCCATGCAGTACTCGCCGCTGAACAACATCCCCTACATTTCCATTGTAGATGCGGGGACTATCGAGCTGGTCCGCAGCCTGGGAAAGGACATCGTCAGCTCGGCCGATTTGGTGCAGCGGTTCGAGGCGCGCTGGTCGGAGGCGCAGCGCGAGTCGCACTTCGCCGCCGGCAAGGACATGGACGAGATCATGCGCGGAACCTTCGCGGAGCTGGGCCGCCGGTTGCGGGAAGGGAAGACCCCCGGGGAACTTGAGATTCGCGAGTGGATCCTGGAGCAGTTCGCCGCCCGCGGCTTGACCACGGCCGACGGGCCCGTGGTGGCGGTGAATGAGAACAGCTCCGACCCGCACTACGAGCCTACTCCGAAATCGAGTCGGCCCATCCGCCGCGGCGACTGGGTGCTGGTGGACATGTGGGCCAAGAAGAAGCAACCGGGCGCGGTGTACTACGACATCACCTGGGTGGGGATCGCCGGCGCCGAGCCTACCGCCGAGCAGCAGAAGGTGTTCGAGACGGTGCGGGCGGCGCGGGATGCGGCGGTCGAGTTCGTCTCGGGCGCGGTGTCGCGCGGCGAAGTGATCCACGGCTACCAGGTGGACGATGTCGCGCGCGCGGTCATCCGCCAGAGCGGCTACGCGGACTACTTTTTCCACCGCACCGGTCACTCCATCGGCGAAGATGTGCACTCGACCGGCGTGAACATAGACAATTTGGAAACGCACGACGAGCGGGAAATCATGGCCGGCATTTGCTTCTCGGTGGAGCCGGGGATTTATTTGCCGAAATTCGGCGTGCGACTCGAGCTGGATGTCTACGTCGGGGAAAAGTCCGCCGGCCCCACCGGCGCCGTGCAGACGGAGATTGTGCGCATCCAGGCCTGAGCGCCATGGGCGAAGCAGAAACCCTCAAACCCGATTCGGGTAAGCCGGCGGCGGTAGCGCCAAAGTCGGTCCCGCCTGCCCTGGAAGCCCGAGGCTGGGTCCTGGGGGCGCTGGGTTGGGCGATTCCGGGTCTGGGCCACTTGTTGCAGAAAAAATACGACCGGGCGGCAGTATTCTTCGTCTGCGTAGTCTCCTTGGGGCTGTTGGGGCTGGCCATGGGGGCCAAGCTCTATGCGCCGCCGTTCGACCGTAGCCAGGGGTTTTTTGTCTTGCTCCTGCACGTCCTGGGTTTCGTGGGTGACCTGGGGACGGGGGCGCTCTTTGTGGGGGCGCGCATGATGGGGCTGGGTCAGTTCTACATGGACCGCGCCCTGGGCGACTATGGAACGGTGTTCTTTCTCTGCGCCGGGATGTTGAACCTGCTCACCGCGCTCGATGCCTACGACATCGCGGTAGGGAAGAAGGGGTAGGCATGCTGCTGCTGGCCTCCGTGCTGGAGCTCACCCACTTTCAGGCCATGACCCTGTTCTCGTTCTTCACCTCGCTGGTCTTCGCCTTCCTGACCAAGCAAAGCGGCCGAGAGCGCGCCAAGTATTTTCTCTGGGCTTTCTCTCTGTTCATGCTGGTGGGACTGGGTCTGGGCTGGTTGATGTATCCGTTCCCTCGATGAAAGCGTCGGGGGTATGGGGTGAGTGAACTGTGGCGGCTCCAATTTGCTGTTCTATTCCGGGACAACGGTGGGTTATACTCCCCATGCTTGGTAGCCGGCGGGGTCCGGCAGCCAGGGGAAGCACCAATCCTCCGGTGGAGCCCGAGCCTCGTCACACTTGAGATGGCAAACGCGGCGAGTACTGGCCGGAATCGAACCCGGCCGTAGGACAGGATGTCTGCCCGGAACGTGTGAAGCAGTCTCCCCCCTCGGGGGAGGGCCCCTTCGATGACGGAAGAAAAGCAACCCCCGCTGCAAAGCCTATCCCGCGCCAGCCTGCTCGAATTGCGGGCGGTGCTGGAGCGCCTGGAGCGGCGCAACTGGTGGCTCTGGGGCGTAATGGTCACGGTCCTGGTGCTGCTGGCCGGCGCCCTCGCCACATTCACTCTGCCGGCTGTTCTCGGGCAGCAGGACCGGGACTATGAATTTCAGATCGGCCTGGCTCTGCGGGGTCTGGTGGGGATGGTGCTGCTCTTCAGCACCTATGCGGTTTACCAGCAGTATCTGAACCGCCGCCTGCGACAGCAGATGGCCGATCAAATCGAAGTGATGGCGCAGCTTCAGGTTCGGGCGGAGGAGTTCCACCAGTTGGCCATGCTCGATCCGCTGACGGGGCTTTACAACCGCCGCGTGGCGGAAGAGCACCTGACGGCGGAAATCTCCCGCTCGGGCCGCCACGACTATGACCTGACGGTCTTGGCGCTCGACCTCGACGGCATGAAGGAAATCAACGACACCTTGGGCCACGCCGCGGGAGACCTGACGCTGCGAGTCTTTTGCAACCGCCTGAAAAAGGCTATCCGCAGCTCGGACCTGGCGGCGCGCATGGGGGGCGATGAATTCGTGGTGATTCTCCCGGAATGTCACCCCGAGCTGGTGCCGCGCGTATTGGCCCGCCTGAGCGAGACCGAGGTGGAGTACGCGGGGAAGCGCTTCCCGGTGATTTTCTCTGCGGGCTGGGTGGGCTATCAACCCGGCGAGCGCGCCGATCAATTCTTGGAGCGGGCCGACCAGGCGCTCTATGCCAACAAGCGCACCGGCAAGGTGGAGGAGCAAGTTGCCAAGGCGCAGGCCGACATGCGGCAGGCGCAAAGGCTGCAGACCGTGGGCCGCCTGGCGGGCAGCGTCGCCCATGACTTCAACAACCTGCTCATGCTCATCAAGGGGTACTGCGAACTGCTTCTGGAACAGATGCCTCCGGACAGCCCGTCGCGCAAGCACCTGACTGAAATCCAGAAAGCCTCCGACCGCGCCGGCACGCTGACCCGGCAGCTACTGGCCTTTGCCCGCAACCAAGCCATCGAGCTGCGCGTCCTGGACTTGAACGAAGTGCTTTTGGAGATGGAGAGTCTGCTGCGGCGGCTGGCGGGCGCAGGGGTCGAGCTGGCGGTTGTGCCGGGCTCTTTCAACGGCCGCATCAAGGCGGACCAGGGACAGGTCGAGCAAGTGATCCTTAACCTGGGGGTGAACGCCCGGGAGGCTATGCAAGAAGGCGGGCGGCTGACCATCGAAACCAGCGAAGTCGCGCTCGACGATGAATTCGCTCGCACCCACCGCGGGGCGCGGCCCGGGTGCTACGTCTTGCTGCGCGTGGCGGATACCGGCGTGGGGATGGATTCGGAGACCTGCGCGCACGCCTTTGACCCCTACTTCACCACCAAGGAAGGCAGCGGCGGGACAGGGCTGGGGCTGACCACGGTCTACGGCATCGTCAAGCAAGGCGGAGGCTACCTGTGGGTGGACAGCGAGCTGAACCGGGGAACGGTCATGCAAGTCTACTGGCCCTGCGCCCCGGTGGAGCCCGCCGAGGTAGGGGCTTCCCGCGACAAAAGTCTGCGCGTCGACGGCCCCGAGACGGTTCTCGTGGTCGAGGACGAGGAGGCGCTGCGGAGCCTGGCGCGGGAATACCTGCAGAGCTGCGGGTACCAGGTGATCCTGGCAAGCGATGGCAGGGAAGCCATGGCAGTCGCGGACAAGCACCACGGTCCGATCCAGTTGTTGCTGACCGACGTGGTCATGCCGGGGATGACAGGGTGGGAGCTGGCGAAATTGCTCACCATCCGGCATCCCGAAATCCGCGTGGTTTACATGTCGGGCTATACGGACGACGCGGTGGTGCGTCGCGGGCTGCTGGATCCCAGCGTGGTCTTCCTGCAAAAGCCCTTCACGCTCGAGGCGCTGTCGCGCAAGCTGAAAGAAGTGATGCGAACGGATGCCAAGGTCTGAAGTCCGGGGCGGCGTCGGGGCCGGGCGGACCTGATGAGCGGCCTCTGGCTCCCGCTTTTTCCTCTCCAGGTGGTTTTGTTCCCGGGAATGTCCCTCCCGCTTCACATCTTCGAACCGCGCTACCGGCTGATGATCCGGACCTGCTTGGAGCGGAAGGAGGAGTTCGGTGTCGTTCTGGCGCGAAGAAAAGGCATGGCTCAAATCGGCTGCACGGCCAAGATCCTGCACATTTCGCGTGAATTTCCCGATGGAAGGTTCGATATTCTGACTCTCGGGCGGAGACGCTTTCGCATCGGGGCGCTCTCCGACGAGCTCCCCTACCTGCAGGCCGAGGTGGACTTCTTCGCCGAGGGTACCGGCCCCGAGCCGGCCCCGACTCAGATCAACCAGTTGGTGCAACTCTGGCCGGAGGCCTACCGCCTGGCGACAGGCGAGACGCATACGCCCGAGCAACCCCCAGAATTCGGATCCCTTTCCTACTTCATCGCTGCCACGCTACCGTTCGAGCTCGAAACCCGCCAGGAAGTTCTGGAAGCCGAGCCGGAGGCGCTGCGGCTACGCTTGCTCACGGAGCGGCTCTCCACCTGGCTCCCGCGCCTGCGGCGCCTGGCTCATGTGAAGGAGAGGGCCGCCGGCAACGGCCGCGGCTGACAAGGCCTACCAGCCCGCCGGCGTTCGTTTCCGATACCGCCGCACATACACAAGCAGAACCGCCACGCAAACCGCTACGGCGCCTCCCGTCACCACTGCCTCGGGCAAGTCCGGATAAACGATGCTTTCGAGGTAGTGCACCAGGAACGGCTCGCGGTAGGCGGCTTGCCCCGCCCGGCGCGCAAACTCCACTTCCACCAGCGTCAGCGGGCAGGGCCAGCGGAAAACTTCAATCAGGATGCCATAAATCACCGAGCCGATGTGGAGCCAACGAACCAGTGGACGCCGGCGAGTCACCAGGCCCCCCAGCACCACCCATGCTAGCCAGAGGAGATGCAACAAAAGCGCCGCGACCGCGAGTGTGGGATAGAAGTTCACGGGAGTTCGGCCCCGCGCGGCCCGACTCTGCGAGCCTCACACGGAAAGCGAGCGCAGGCGATCTTGCTCGTGGCGATACAGCTCCACAGCGTCTCTCAGGATTTCCCCGGCCGCCGTGGGATCGAGAAAATCTTCCACCACCACTTCTTTGTGCTCGAGAACCTTGTACTCCTCGAAGAAATGCCGCACCAGCCGCCGAATGTGTCGCGGGAGCTGGTTCAGGTCGGTGTAGTCGGCCACTTCGGGGTCGTCCACGTGCACGGCGATGATTTTGTCGTCCGTCTTGCCCTCGTCCTCCATCCGCATCACCCCGATGGCCCGGGCACGCAGCACCGAGAGCGGCTCCATCGGCTCGCTGTTCAACACCAGCGCGTCCAGCGGGTCGCCGTCGTCGCAGTAGGTCTGCGGGATGAAACCGTAGTTGGCGGGATAGATCACCGAGCTGTAGAGAATGCGGTCGACGCGCAACAGCCCCGAGCGCTTGTCGAGCTCATACTTCACCTTCGAGCCTTTCGAAACCTCGATCACCACGTGGAACACGGCCCGTGAGGCGTCGGTGTAGGGAGGCAGATCGTGCCAGGGATGCATGGAAGCCTTTGGTGTCGCGCCGACTATAGCACGGCCACCGAGAGAAAGGGGAGGGCCCCGGTTAGCTCACCGGAGGCGAGGCGGTGGTGAGGTCGCAGGCAGTCGTCGCGTTCGCGCCCTGGCGGATGATGCCGCCGTCGCTGGTGCAGAAATTGCGGATGCCGGTGCGGTTCTGCAGTTGAGGGCAGGCATAAATCTCGAAGGTCATGTACAGCCCGGCGGTGCTGAAGTTGGTGAAGAGGGCATCGGGGGAGGTGCAACCGTCGGTCGCGCCCGTACTCTGGAAGCCGTAGCCGCTCTTCAGCCCGCTGGCGAGTGAAGAGTCAATGATGTCGGCCTGGGTTTGATCGGGCGGCCCCGCTGCCGGGCCCAGAGCCGCCAGCGTAGCGGCGTAGCCAATCTGCGGGTATTGGCCGGTGTAGGTTATCTGGGCGGTGATGAGCGTGCGCAGGGATGCAACTGTGCCCGACTCGTTGGCGGCGATGCGCGAGCGGAGGAGGTTGGGGATGGCGATGGCGGCGATAATCAGAATAATCGCCACCACAATCAAGAGCTCAATCAGGGAGAACCCACGCTGCGGGTTTCGCATAGTTCGGCCTTAGCCTCGCTGTGGTCAAATGATGGACCGGCTTCCACCCTGTCCTCGGTATAGTAGTGCACTTTGGTTCCCAAAATCAAAAAATCTCGCAAGTGCAATCTCCTGTGTATGATACTGCAAACTGAATCTTTACTCCCCACGCGGTGTTGACATTCGGTGTCGCGCCGCCTGTGACAAGTTGTGTCACAACAGGGCACGGGGAGGACGTTCGCGTTGAATAGCTGGAGCCGGCGATCGGACTTGAACCGATGACCTGCCGATTACGAATCGGCTGCTCTACCACTGAGCTACGCCGGCTTGCTGACTAGCATAACATCAGGTAGAGGATGGGTGAAGAGCCAACGAAGCGGGCAAGACAGAACGGTAGGCGAGTCTAGGGGTTCTTGAAGCTGGCCAGGGCGGCTGTTTCATCGTCATACGACTCGATGCGCTCAATCAGGCCAAGCACCTTCAAGGCTACGCGCATGACCGGCGAGAGGTTCAGCAGCTTCAAGTTACCGCCGCGGTTGTGCAGCGAGATAACGCACCGCACCAGCGCACCAATACCCGCGCTGTCAATGCTGCTCACCTGGCTGCAATCCAACAAAAAAGCGCGATGCCCGTCGTGAATCAGGGCCTGGAGCTTCTCCTCCAGGGCATCACTCCCTGCGCTAAGCTCGAGGCGTCCGATGACGTCGACGAGAACGACGGAGTTGATCTGGCGGTCTTTGATCTCCCACGACATTTGAGTCTTCGCTCGGGGCCGGATTCACGCTTATTTCCCGGCCATCCTAAGCCAAACCCCGGGGCAAGTCAACGAAAAGGCCTCCTGGCCGTATGCCATGTGGGTAAGGGCGCCTACGCACATGGCATACGGCCAGGAGGCCTTTTCGTTGACT
>Ga0209640_10006596_pt1 | contig 10155 bp, 7 predicted proteins | sample RifCSP10_1_FD_184018 | JGI IMG/M metagenome (GOLD analysis project Ga0209640, IMG submission 184018) | Soil microbial communities from Rifle, Colorado - Rifle CSP2_sed 10_1 (SPAdes) (version 2) | ecosystem: Environmental > Terrestrial > Deep subsurface > Rock core/Sediment | place: Rifle... | reverse complement strand
TCCGGTTTTGTCAGTCGCGAGTGTCTCCACTACTGCTGTCCGTGGACGGATCGTGAATCTCACGTCACCACTCATCCCAGATTTCCATTTTGAACGTCACCAAGAAACCTTGTGAGGTGACGGAGGGGTGTCTGACAAAACCGGATGGGAAGGCCGCGGTCCGCCGTTTCGGGACTTGCGTTGCGGCAGACAGGACCCTGTCGCGACCCCCTGGGCGCAACCAAAGAAAAAATAGTGCGCTGGAATCCCTCGAGGGGCGTACAATGTGCGCGTGTTGGAAGCTACAATGGATATCCCGGTTACGACGGACGATTTCAAAGCGCCAGTGGAGAATATTCTTTCGGGTTTTGTTGGCGCTGTACTCGGTACCTGGTTCGGGCAGGGATAGGCATACCAGCCGTTCCGATCATGGATCCTCGGACACCGGAATACGGAAGCCTCCTGTGCCTATAGCCGGGACAGTAGGAGGGATAATGGATAAGCCATTCAGTTACTACATTTCGCTAGACGGTCCGCACCTGGACGGGCTCATAGGCCATGCCGGGCTTCTGAGGTTCGACTGGCCTTCGAAGCAGATCTCGACCGAGTACTACGACGGCGTGAGCGCCGGCCACAACATTTCCATCGCGCCGGGTGGAAGGCTGGGACTTCTGGGCAACTTCAGTCAGCAGATCGTGCTTGTAGATATGGACAATTTGAAGGAGTTGGCCCGGCAATCGACCCTCGCAATCGAGCCGGCAAACTATCGGCTGCGCGCAAACACCCACCACCTCTGGTATGACGACAACCAACGCTTTATCGGTGCCGTCGGCGAGCATTTGTACGTCTTCGACATCAACGACCTTTCTAACCCGCAGAAACTTGGGCCGCACGGCCTGTGGAACGCCCATGAGCTGCGTTGGGACAACACGAAGCGATACATCCTCATGGGTGATCTTGGCCCGGAAGATCGAGCCGCCAAGCAGGTAGGAGTTTTCGATTTACAGACGAAAACGGCGACAGTCATACAGTTGCCGGATACCTGTTGGCACGTGTGCGTCCACCCGGAAAAGCCGCTGGGTTATGCAGCCACCTATTCATTCGCCACCGAAGATGAGAACTACGTCGACTGGTCACCAGCCTTCAAGAGGGAATACGTCTTCGAGATTGACCTCGACAAAAAGATAGTCCGTCGGAGCTGGAGTGGCGGAGCTGAATTCCCGATCCATTTGAACTCGGATATTGGAGTCTATGGGAACAAGCTTTACATCGGATGCGGTGGCAGTCACACGGTGGTTGAGTTGGACTTGGAAGAAGGAAAGTTCCGGGAACCACGGATCCTCGACTGTAAGCCGAACCGATGGTACCGAACGAAGATGTGGCGCCAACAAATCTATAACCTGGTCGGGGCGTCCGCCCGCCGGCCAACGCTGCTCAGCACGCATTTCATCTTGCAGACGCTCCTGGTCAGCGGTGGGCGCATCATGGACGGTATTTATGCTTCCCGTATTTCGCCGGACGGCAAGTACTTGGTCACAGGCAACCGCGGCTACAACGTGCTGACCGTTTACGAACGAGACACCTTCCAAGAGGTTTATTCAACCCAACTGCCAACCTTTGGGCCGGGCGTGTTTCGCCGTCCCTACGCACGTTATCTGAAGCACATTTTTGGAATGCACTTAGGCATGCATCACAGTGAAATGTATGCTCGGTAATGCCTGGCAGGTACGGAGAGCCCGGCTCTGGTTTCGTTGCGGATGAGGGAGTCTTGAATCAAGCCGGGGAAGAGGGGAGCGTACAGTGTCGTTTCTAGTGAAGGGTACGGTGCGAGACATGGACACCGGAGACGCTCTAGGAAATGTCCGAGTCCTCGTCATGGACAAGGACCTTTACTTCGACGATCGGTTGGGTGAAGCAACGACCCGTGTGGACGGTACGTTTTACGTTGATTGCTACAAGCCAGCGAATCGCGAGCTCCTGGCGGAGCGTCCGGACGTCTATTTGGTTGTTGAAACAGCACAAGGCCAGCCTCTTGCCACGACGGCCGACGACGTGCGTGCGGACGTCGAAGGCGAAGTCAACATCGACGTCGCAGTTCCTCACGCCGCTTTGGTTCAAGTCGGCCTGGCCGATCCGCTGCCCACAGCGTGGATGGATGAGATCGCTCCGGAGGCGGCGAAGAAGTTCACCACCTGGACTTGGCGAACCGATGCCGACACTACCAAGGCCATGGCCGCCGAACTGCGGTCGGAGCTGGCCCAAAGCGCCTCGTTGCTGGAGTTCATGAAGGACATCAGGGACGCGCTCAAGGCCAACCCCGACAACGAGGCTCCACCGTTCCAGAAGCTGGAGCAATTGTTTTCCCTTGGACTTACTCCCGAAGCGCTGGAAGGTCACTTTTACGGTCTCCCCATTGGCATCAAGACGGGCGATTGGAGAGGGCCGGCGGCCGCTTGCGCTAACCTTTTGAATTTTCTTTACGGCCGCTTGGTCGCGGACGTTTGCCCCTGGGTGGGCAAGAGCCTGACGCCCATGTCGCCTGCCCGACGCGATGCGCTCACGGAGCGCCATCTCGATGTCGACATGGTCGCGCGCGCCGGGATCAATCATTTCAACCGCATGGATCTCAGGCCAGTGAACCTGGCGTCGTTCCATTTGCTGAGCTGGTGGATGGGGCAAAAGGATGCGTCCGCTGCAGACCGGACGACTTATGGCCACGAAAAAAACGGCGGCTGCTTCGTGGCCTACCGCGCGCCCTCCGTTTACCGGGACAGTCCACGCGAGGTCTTGCAACTCAACTACCGTTGGCGCAACCTCGAGAATCCACCACCCTTTCGTTGGTTGATCGACGAGCTGGTCCAGGTTGCCGAAGGATTCTACTTAGGGCAGCTGCTTTTTGCGACGGGACACTTGTTTTCCGGCTTCGATCCAGCAGCACCGGTCGCGCAAAGCCACTATCAGCACTTCGGGTATTTCGTGCTGTTTGACGAACGCTGGAATGCGGAGGCCCGCCGACTTTTTCCTCACCTGGATATCCCAGGAGGCGCGCCGGGAGTACATCCAACAGCTGTCGGAAGCGATCCGGGCAAGTACCGCCGCTTGACGTTGGCTGAGTCTCCGCCGGCAACAGGCAACGACGCAGTCATGGCGGAGATACGAAGCGAATTGGAACGCGTGCCCAGCCTCCTGCACCTCCTGAAGCGGTACTCCGATGAGCTGCAAACGAGGTTTGATAATGAGTCACCCCTGTTTTTGCGCCTGCAGGAGCTCTTCCATCGCGGCATTGGCATCGGCACACTCGTGGGACGTTTTCGCGGCGCGCTGGTGACGTGGCATTCTGCCGGTTTGACCCAATTCTTTGGTGTCAACGCGCTCAACCTAGCATGGATGCGCATCGGTTCCACTTTTAGCACTTGGACGGGTAAAACCTTTGAACCCATCGCTACGCAAAAACTCGGGCACTTCACCGACGGCTGGGAACACGGCGATATCCCAACCTTTTGGGGGTCCAACACCCAAGCGCTGCGCACGCCTCGCGAACGTTTCGTCGGCCATCTGATGAAAATTGCGAACGTTTGGAGCGAAGAAGTTCCCCCGCCCGAAGCGAGGGCCTTCGGCTACGATCTCAAAAACTTCTTCTTCATTGCTCACAAGGCGCCATCGGTTCATCCGGCGAACGCCCGCAAGGAGATCTTTCAGTTCAACTACCGTTGGCCGAAGCTGAAGACGATCGTTCCGGACTGTTACTGCCTGGACGAACTGGTCCAGATCGCGGAGGGGCTCTACTTGGGGCAGCTGCTGTACGCGACCGAGCTCCTGAAACCATATGATCCCCGAGTCGCTCCCGAGGAGTACCGCTATCGTCATTTCGGTTACTTCCTGCTGCTGGACGATGATTGGCATCGTCTGCGGTTGGATATTGGTTTCGATCTCGAGAACATCTGAGGCCGGCGCGGTCATTCCTACGGGTCTTCTGCTCTTGTCTATGCTGAGGCTTTCCGAATCAATTCACGGAGCCACTGGTGGGCTGGATCCGAATCGTAGCGAGGATGCCAAGCCTGAATATAAGTAAACTCTTGGAATTCGATCGGCGCCGGCAGAATCCGGGTTTTCGATAGAGTGGTCAGCCGCTTTGCCAGCCGCTTCGGGAGGGTAGCGACTAAGTCCGTGCGCTCCACAATGGCGCCCACCGCACCGAAATAGGGAATCCTCAGTTGCACCTTCCGCCGATACCCAAGTCGGTCCAACGCTTGTTCGACCAACCCCTGCCGTCCTCCCAAAAGCGAAACGACGACGTGGTTTTGTTCCAGATAGCGTGCCAGCGTCAACCGACGCTTCCCGAGCGGATGCCCCGCTCGGACCAGGCATACGATTTTCTCTCGAAACAAGGGCTGGGCTCGCAGCGTCGGGGGCGCTTCGTTCACCCAGAGCGCCAAGTCGAGCGCGTTGCTTTCGAGTTTCCGAAAGACGTCATCGTCCACCGGGAATATTTCGAACTGGATTCCCGGCGCAGTCCGCGATACAGCTTCCATCAGTGCCGGCAATAAGATGACCGCGGCCTGGTCTGACGCCGCGATCCGGAAAGACTCAATCGCCTGAGCCGGGTCGAACTCCCCACCCCGCAGCAACTGTTCGATGGGGGGGAGGAACTGCTCGAGTTCGGCGTAAATGTGAAGTGCTCGATGGGTGGGTTCGTATCCTCTCCCGGTGCGCACCAAGAGCTCGTCTTTGAATAGCCCTCGGAGCCGGTCCAGCACCCGGCTCATGGCCGACTGGCTCAAGAAGACGCGGCGCGCCGCTCGACCGACGCTGCGCTCCTCGACCAGAGCTTGCAGGCTCACCAGCAGGTTGAGATCGGACTGTTGGATATGTGTATAACGCATTCACATCATGATAAGAATGCACTTGTATCATGTCAAGGCAATGTTGCAATAATGAGCCGTGGGGCGAAGAAAAGAGCTGCAAGAGTCGAGCTCGCGAAGGAAGGAGGGGCCGGTGGACGGGCCAGAAAATCCCGGTGCAGGGAAGAATCAGGGGAGTCTCCGGCCCCGGTGGGGGATGGCCATTGATCTCAAGCGCTGCGTGGGCTGCCAGAGTTGCACGCTGGCTTGCAAGCTGGAAAACGGCACTCCGCCCGGGACGTTTTGGATGCGGGTGCTGGAAAAGGAAGAGGGGGTTTTTCCCCTCGCCCGCAAGGTGTTCCTCCCCGTACGCTGCAATCACTGCAACAATCCGCCTTGCGTGACCGTCTGCCCGACCGGGGCCAGTTACACACGGGAGCAAGACAATCTGGTGCTCATCAACCAGGACAAGTGCATCGGGTGTCGCGCCTGCGTCGTGGCCTGCCCGTACCAGGTTCGCTTTCTCGCCGGGGATTCCAAGGGATACTACGGCGAGGAACTGACCCCGTACGAGCGGACGGCCTACCAGAACTGGCAGCCCCGGACGGCGCAGAAATGCACCTTCTGCGTCCACCGCCTCGACCAGGGGTTGGGACCCGCCTGCGTGCAGACCTGTCCGACGCGGGCTCTGATTTTTGGAGATCTCAACGATCCGGAGAGCGAGATTTCGCAGGTGATGCGAGAGCGGTTCCGATGGCAGCCGCGGGCGGAGCTCGGGACCGATCCTTCGCTTTACTATCTTCCCTAAAAGGAGCGGACCCCGATGACGGCTGATTTCAGCATGCAGCCACGGAGCCAGCAGGAGTGGTCCTGGCTGGTGGCGATGGATCTATTCCTGGGGGGATTGGGCGGCGCTCTGTTTCTCTTCTTCGTATTCCTGAAGCTCCCGGCTGCGGTTGGTCTTTTGTCTCTGGGACTGGTAACGGCCGGAGGACTGGTGTTGTTAGCGGAACTGGGACATCCCGCCCGGGCCTGGCGCGCCATCTGCCGGCCGTTTTCTTCCTGGATCAGCCGCGGCGTGATTTTCGTCTTGCTCTTTCTTGTCACCGGCTCGCTGACGGTCGGGCCCTTGCTGGCTTCGTTCTCCTGGCTGCCCTGGGCTCCCGATACGTTGGGCGGAAAGACGCTCGGGATGATTGCCGGTGTGAGCGCACTCCTGGTAACGCTGTACCCTGGTTTTGTGCTTGCTGCCTCTCCCTCGATTCCTTCCTGGAACACGCCGCTTCTTCCCGTGCTCTTTTTCTCGAATTCCGTGATGGGTGCGACTGGAATCCTTCTTTTGTTTTCATCCATCGGATTCTGGAGTCAAAGCATCGCCGAGTTGAATGCTCTGGCCACCCTACTCCTCATCGCCAATTTCGTTCTGTTACTCGTTTATCTCCTGGTGCTGGGTAATTCGGGGATCTCCGCCAAGGAGTCCGTGCGGCGCCTGCGGGAAGGCTCGTTGGGCTGGGTCTTCCGGTGGGGAGTCGTTCTGGTGGGAACGATCGTCCCTCTGCTGCTCGTTGTTTTGCTCCCATCCGCGGCGGCTCTGGCGGGCGCTTGCGTTCTGGCGGGAGGAGTGCTGTTCCGCTACTGTGTGCTGGAAGCCGGGGTATACGTTCCCTTTGCTTTGACCTAAGAGAACCATGAACGGAAACGAGGATTTTCGGGATCAGAACGCCCTGGCCATCAAGGTTCGGTTCCTGGGCGACTTGCCGGCCGTCGTGGGAGGGCGGGACACGACGGTGAGCCTACCGCAAGGAAGCAGGGTAAGAGACTTGGTAACATCCCTTTGCGAACGCTATGGGGACGGCTTCCGCCATCGTGTTGTCAGTCAGTCCGGGGCGCTCCATCACGACATTCTCATCTTCCTCAACGGCGAGAATATTGACGAGATCGGCGAGCTCGCGGCGAGGCTGGAAGGGAACCCGGACATGGAAATCATTATGCTGCCCGCGTTTGAAGGAGGATAGTCATGGCCACCACGGCAACCAGGTGGGTTCCCACTACCTGTGGGATGTGCTATGTGGGGTGCGGCGTTCGGGTTCGGTTGGAAGACGGCGTCGTCCGGAGCATCGAGGGGGACCCCAATCATCCGCAGAACCGGGGCAATATGTGCGCCAAGGGAAAAGCGGGAGTGATGAGCCTGTACAACCCGCGCCGGGTGCAGGCGCCTCTGAAACGGACCAACCCGAACAAGGGCCTGCGTGTGGATCCCGCGTGGCAGGAGATCTCGTGGGAGGAAGCGCTCAGTACCATTGCCGCCAAGCTTCAGGAGATCCATGACGACCCCAAAAAGCTCTATGTTCAATCGTGGGAGTCCAGCGGGGATCTGCACACTTGGCTGTTGAACCTGGGCAGCGCCTTTGGCTCTCCTCATCTCAATAACAATGCCTCCCCCACCTGCGGCAAGGTGATCCATCCGGTGGAGTTCTTTTCGGGCGGCGGCTTCCATCAGCAGCCCGATCTGCATTACTGTCAATACTTAATTCTGGTGGGGACCCAATTTGGGATAGCGACCCGGGGTGCTTTTAATCACATGCTCCGAGACATGGCCGATGCCCGAGCCCGGGGCATGAAGTTGGTGGCCATTGATCCCATCGGCGCCTTTGCTGCCAGCAAAGCGAACGAGTGGGTCCCCATTCGGCCCGGCACCGACACCGCCTTGGCTCTCAGCATGCTCCATGTTCTGTTGAACGAGCTGGGAATTTATGATGCGGAGTATTTGAAGCACCACACCAATGCCCCCTACTTGGTGGGTCCTGACGGACGCTACGTCCGCGAAGCAGGGTCCGGCAAGCCTTTGATTTTCGACGCGGCGGATGATCAGGTCAAACGGCATGATGATCCCACCTTGCGCGATCCGGCCCTTACGGGGGGTGGGCAGGGCGGACGGCCAACCTTCGAACTGCTGCGGGAACACGTGGCGCAGTACCCTCCGGAGAGAACGGAAGAAATCACCACGATCCCGGCGAAGACGCTGCGACGGATTGCCCGGGAGTTCGGCGAGGCAGCCAGCATCGGGTCCACGATCCGCATTGACGGAGTCGAGCTTCCCTATCGGCCGGTGTGCGTGGATTGGGCCAAGGGATCCCAGGGGCACAAACACGGGTTTCACCAGTGCTGGCCGCTCAAGCTTTTGAACATCGTGGTCGGGGCGGTCAATGTGCCCGGAGGCATTCTGAGCACCGCAGCCGCCGGCAAGAAACCGCACCGCTGGTGGCCGGAAGGAGGCACCGATGGCATGCTCGAGAAGGGGGGGAACGTCATGCCGGTGCCCCATCCGAAGGCCTTTCCCGGTCGGACTCCGACGAAGCCCATTCGGCTGGACCTGGCAGAGCTCTTTCCCTTAGCTCCCCACTTCGGCACCCTTCTGCCCATCACTGCCCAGAACGGCGAACGCTATGGCCTCTCCTATGGAATGACAGTGATGCTGCATAGCCCCGTCAACTCCCTCTTCAGTTCCTTTGGCGATCACAAGATGGTGGAGAGTTTCTACCGATCCATCCCCTTCATCGCCGGCTTTGCGGTCGAGATCAATGAGACGAACCTCTTCGACGACATCATTCTCCCGTTCCCCCACTATTTAGAACGCTTCGATTTCACTACCGGGACGGGCACCCGCAGTATCCCGATCTGCGGCATGGATGATTATTACTGGACCGTCCGGCACCCGGCGGTAGAGCTTCCCAAGGGGATCAGGCATCCGCAAGAGGTGATCATGGAGATTGCCGATCGGGTTGGCATCCTCTCCGACCTCTATCGGCTGATCAACCATGCCTTTCGGCTGAAAGAGCCATACGCCTTACAGCCCGGCCAGCGCTACTCGGCCCCAGCGCTGATGGACGTGATGACGCGCTGCTGGTTTGGGGAGGAGCGGGGCCTACCTTGGTTTCAAGAGAACGGCGTGATCCGCTTATCCAGGGACGTGGAGGAAGCCTATATCGGGAGGTCCCTCCATGCCAGAATCCCCATCTACTTGGAGCACTTCCTGGACCGAGGGGAGGAGTTGCGGGAGGTAACCAGCCAAATGGGGTTGGAGTGGGACCTGTCGGATTACAAGCCCCTTTCCGAGTGGATGCCCTGTCCTTCCTATGATGCCCTTCGGAAGGGACAATACGATTTTATCGCCGTGCACTACAAACTGCCCTATGTTTACGGAGCCTTTGCCAACGAGAACCCATGGATCAACGAACTTTGTGAGAGTATCCCTTACGCTTACAGCGTGCTTGTCAATGCAGATGCGGCCCGGGCCAAGGGGATCCAGGAAGGCGATGTGGTGTGGCTGGAAACGCCCGCAGCCAAGATGACGGTTAAGGTGACGCTGACTCAATGCATTCATCCGGAGGTGGTGGGCATCGCCGGGCATTTTGGCCACTGGTCTCCGGGGATGCCCATCGCCCAGGGGAAGGGCGTCAATTTCAATTCCCTACTCCCGACCGACATGGAACACATCGACAAGATTTCCACAGCCCTGGATCATTGTGTCCCAGTCAAGCTATCTCACACCCCCCCAAGGGGTTACATCAAGCCCTATTTCGGTCCGTAAAAGTCTAGGGCATTTCCCTAAATGGTGTAGACCGGAACGCGCCACCGTCAGGGCACGACTTAAAGCCATGCCCTGACGGGGGGGCTGGACTACACCTATAGTGAAACCGCTTTCGATCCAAGACTATTTCTCTCTTGGATAGTCCGTTTTTTGCCCGTCTTGGGGAGCCATTTCTTTTTCCGCGTGAACTTGCTTGCCCGGCAGTTCAATCCATGGCTCCCCGGAAGTGTCTTTGCCGAAAACTGGAGAACGGATACCCGGGGGTGTCCCAAACTCAGTGGGCGAAAAATGTCGCCTCCCCATAAGCCAACGGGTGTACACTTTCCACCACAGGATACTGCATCAATCTCGGCGGCCTTTCGCATCGAACCTCCCCACCAGGGGAGGAGGGGCCAAAAGGAGGGAAGACATGAGGACGACAAGATTACCCAATTCAGGTGTGGTGACGGCCGGCTTCGCCGTCGTTTTGGGAATTGCCCTGTTCGGGATGACCGCCTGCCAGCGCGGTGGAGTGCCGATTGACAACGACGACATCGGCGGGGTGGTTACCAGCGTCGAAGGACCGGAAGCGGGCGTTTGGGTGATCGCGGAGACAACCGACCTGCCCACGAAGTTTGTCCGGACCGTCGTCACCAATGAGCAAGGGCAGTACGTGATTCCGGACCTGCCGAGCGCGAACTACAGCGTGTGGGTCCGCGGCTACGGGCTCGTGGATTCGGAGAAGGTTCAAGCCGAGCCCGGCTC
>Ga0209640_10006595_pt1 | contig 10158 bp, 12 predicted proteins | sample RifCSP10_1_FD_184018 | JGI IMG/M metagenome (GOLD analysis project Ga0209640, IMG submission 184018) | Soil microbial communities from Rifle, Colorado - Rifle CSP2_sed 10_1 (SPAdes) (version 2) | ecosystem: Environmental > Terrestrial > Deep subsurface > Rock core/Sediment | place: Rifle... | reverse complement strand
CTCCAGCAGGACAAGCGGTTCCTCAAGCTGCAGGAGAAAAACAAGGGAAACAAGCAGAAACTGCAAGAAGAGCAGATGAAGCTCTATAAGGAGCTGGGGATCAATCCCTTCTCCGGCTGTTTGCCAACCGTGATTCAGTTCCCGATCATCTTCGGACTTTACGGGGCGGTCATCCGGGCCCTGGCCCACGCGCCGGTCCAGCTGCTTGAACTCTCAAAGCATATTTACAGCGCCATCCCTTCCGCCATCATCCCGCTCGACAGCCGATTCCTGTGGATGGACCTCGGTCAGCCCGAGCGGCTTCCGCTGAGTTTCCTGAGCGGTGTTCCTTTGCTAGCGCAGGGGCTCCCGGTGCTGGCCATCATCGTCGTCATCACCACGTACCTGCAGACCAAGCTCACCACCCCGCCCAGCCCCGGCGGCCAGGGTGCCCAGATGACCCAGGTGATGAACGTGTACATGCCCCTGTTCCTTGGCTATTTCGCCTACAGCCTGGCCTCCGGGCTCGCCTTGTATTTCCTGGTCAGCAACTTGCTTGGCATCGTGCAAGCGGTTGTGCTGAAGCGGATGCGGGCGAACCGGCTTGAGTCACCCTCGGTCGTCAAACAGAATGTGTCGCCGAAGGGTTGAGAATCAGTGAAGAAGACCAGCCTGGAGGTCATCGCGCCAACGGTTGAAGAGGCGATCGCCCGGGGGGCAGCCGAATTGGGGATGCCTCGGGAAGACCTGGAAGTAGAAGTCCTCGACGAGGGCGGTAAGGGCTTCCTGGGGCTGTCCGGCCGGCAGGCTCGGGTGCGCCTCAGCATCGCGATCGAGGATCGCCCCGGATCGATGGCGGCTGATCGGGCGCCCGGGGAGGATTTGAAAGACCAGGTGGAGGTCGAAGCTGGCCCACAGGCCGCACCGCCTGGAACAGATCCGCGCTCAGTGCAAGCGGTTCAGGATACCGTCCAAGAGCTGATTACGCTCATGGATCTCGAGGCCGAGGTGCGGGCCGGCTGGGGCCCTGCCGATCCGGAAGCCCGTACCCAGCCGCTCTTGGTGGATGTGCGGGGCGAGGACCTCGGAATCCTGATCGGCAGGCGCGGCGAGACCCTGGCCGCGCTTCAGTACCTCACCCGGCTGATCGTCGCCAAAGAGCTCCAGCAGCAGGTAGCGGTGGTCATCGACATCGAAGGTTATCGGGCCCGCCGCGAGCAGGAATTGCAGCGGTTGGCTGTTAAGCTCGCCGACCAGGCAGTCGAGTTGGCGCGCACCATGGAACTGGAACCGATGCCGGCTAACGAACGCCGGGTCATTCACCTGGCGCTGCGCGATCACCCGGCGGTTCGGACCGAGAGCGTGGGCGAAGGTGTCGACCGCAAAGTCACGATCATTCCGAACCCTTAGTCACGCGGAGCTGAATCCCTCTGGCTGATGCCCCGCGCCTCGGGTCTGAACTTCCCCCTGTCAACTACCTCCTGATTGGGCACCTTTCGGAGGATGCCACTCCCGAAGGGCGGACCCTCGGAGGCACGGTCGCCTACGCCGGTCTCACCGCCCACGCCCTCGGTCGGCAGGTCGGGCTCGTGACCTCGGCCGCGGACAGCCTTGGCCTGGAGCCGGTCCAGGCCCTGACCGTCTGGCGGAAGGATGCCCCGTCCTCGACCTCATTTGAGAACCGCTACACCCCCCGCGGGCGGGTCCAGACTCTACGCTCCCGGGCCACCGACCTCGAGTTGGCCGATGTGCCAGAGAGCTGGCGAACGGCCGATATCGTTCATTTGGCTCCAATTGCCTGCGAGATCCCGACAGATCTGGCCGGTGCGTTCCCGGAGTCTTTCGTTGGGGTCACGCCCCAAGGATCGATGCGCACATGGGATTCCACTGGACGGGTCAAGTTGCAATCCTGGCAAGCAGTGGGCGACCTGCTTCGGCTGGCTGATGCAGTGGTCCTTAGCATCGAGGACCTGGGGATGGACCGCAAGGCGGCAGAAACGATGGCGTCCCACTGTAAGACCTTGGTCGTGACAGAAGGCCCGCTGGGCGCCACGGTGTACCATTCGCAGCGGGTAGAGTTGGTCCCTACTACGCCTGCGCAGGAAGTGGACCCGACCGGCGCCGGAGACATCTTCGCTGCGGTGTTCTTTATCCGCCTCCACGCAACCGGCGATCCCTGGGCGTCGGTCCGCTTGGCCAACCAGATCGCAGGTCGCTCCGTTTCCAGGCCTGGCCTGGCAGGCACCCCAACACCTGCCGAGGCCCGGGCCGCGCTGGAGGCGGCTGGCGACCGATGACGATCTACGCACTGGTCAATCAGAAAGGCGGGGTGGGCAAGACCACGACCGCGGTAAGCCTTGGCGCCCAGTTGGCACAGCTCGGCGGCAAAGTCTTGATCGTCGATGCCGATCCGCAGGCCAACGCCACGGCCTGCCTGGGGATCAGGCCCGAGCAGGTCAGCCGGGGAACGTATGAAGCCTTGATCGACGGCGTCCCCGCCCGCGACTGCGTGCTTCATAGCCCGAAGCTGAAGCTGACCTTGCTTCCCTCCACTCCCGCATTGGCCGGAGCCCAAATCGAATTGGTCGAGTTACCGGAGCGCGAGTTCGCCCTGCGGCGGGCGCTGGGTCCATTGGCCGACCAATTCGACCAGGTGCTCATCGATTGCCCGCCCTCGCTGGGGCTGTTGACCCTCAACGGTCTTGTCGCCGCCGAGCACGGAGTCATCATACCGGTGCAGTGCGAGTATCTCGCCCTGGAAGGGCTTTCACAACTGATGCGGACTCTAGACCGGATTCGGCACAGCCTATTTCCGGAGCTCAGGGTCCGGGGACTGCTGCTAACAATGTACGATTCGCGCACCCGATTGTCCGATGAAGTCGCCGAAGAGCTCCGCAAGCATTTCGGAGATTTGGTCTTTGACACGGTTATCCCTCGGAGCATACGTTTGGCGGAGGCGCCCTCTTTCGGGCTGCCGATTGCCCTCTACGCCCCAACTTCACCCGGAGGCGAGGCCTACCGCGCCTTCGCCGAGGAACTGCTGACCACCGACCGCAGCCCGCTTCCGCTCCAGGCCAAAATACCGCATGGCGCGTAAGCGTGCGCTTGGCAAGGGTCTGGAGGCCCTGATCCCGCCAGGGTCGGCCCAGGGCATCCTGGAACTCCCGCTCGATCGCATCGGTCCTAATCCACGCCAACCCCGCACTCGCTTCGCCAAGCAGGAACTGCGCGAGCTGGCCGAATCCATTAAGCGCCACGGCTTACTGCAGCCGCTGCTGGTGGTGGCCACCCCGGATGGTTACCAACTGGTCGCCGGCGATCGACGGCTGCAGGCCTCCCGCCTGGCCGGTCTGCGGGCCGTTCCAGCCCTGGTTCGCCAAGCTGGGGAGCAAGCCAGCTTGGAGATGGCGCTGATCGAGAATCTGCAGCGGGAGAACCTCAACCCGCTGGAGGAGGCGGAGGGATTCCGCCAATTGGCCGACGACTTTGACCTCTCCCACGACCAAATCGCCGGATTGATCGGGCGGAGCCGAAGCGACGTCAGCAACACCCTGCGACTGCTGAAACTCTCCAGCGGCGTCCGAGAGGCGCTCGCCGAGGGTCAAATCAGCGCGGGTCACGCCCGAGCGCTGCTCGGATTGGGCACCGCTCAGGACCAGACGGCCGCGCTGCGGACCGTACTTGGCAAGGGACTCAACGTGCGCCAGACCGAGGCGCTCATCCGCCAGCTTGGGGCAGGTCCACGCCGGCAGCGAGCAACACCCAGGCAGGGTGCGGAGGCCGCCGCGCTAGAGAGCCAACTGGAGGCAGAGCTGGGGACCCGAGTCAGAATCAAAGGCGGACCGCGCGGGGGTCAGGTGATCATCCACTACTATTCGGACGAGGAACTCAACGCCATTGCCGACCGACTGCTGAGCGAAGATCGAGCGCGCAAATGAGCCGGCAGGTCGCTGGAATGTCGAAGGGTATAATGCGCTCCGCACTCGGGACCTCAACGTGAAGTTCGAAGGTAAGGTGGCCATTGTTACCGGAGCTTCGCGCGGGATCGGCCGGGCAATCGCCGAAGAGCTTGGCCGCGGCGGAGCCCGGGTCGTGGTCAATTACCACTCGGGTGCCGAGGCGGCCGCCCAAGTCGTGGACGCCATCGCCCAAGCCGGGGGGCAGGCCGCTGCCCATCAGGCCGACGTCGGCGACCCGCAGCAAGCCCAGGGATTGACTCAGTTCGCCATCGAGCACTTCGGCGACCTCCATATTCTGGTCAACAATGCCGGCATCACTCGCGACGGACTCATCATGACAATGAAGGAATCCGACTGGGATGATGTGCTTCGGACCAACCTCAAGGCGACCTTCAACTGCTCGAAGGCCGCCGTTCGCCACATGATTCGGAAGCGGTACGGCAGGATCATCAACATCACCTCGGTTTCGGGGCAGATGGGCAACCCGGGGCAGACCAACTATTCGGCCTCCAAGGCCGGCCAGATCGGGTTGACCCGAGCCCTGGCCAGGGAAGTCGGCTCGCGCAATGTGACCGTCAACGCGGTGGCCGCCGGCTACATCGAGACCGACATCTGGAAGGACACTCCTGAGGCTGCGCGGCAGGCTTTGATGGGATTGATCCCGCTCGGACGCGCCGGCCAGCCGGCAGAAGTTGCCAAGGCGGTCGCCTTCCTGGCTTCCGACGACGCGGCCTACGTGACCGGCCACGTCTTAGCCGTCGACGGCGGAATGGCGATGCGCTAGGCCATGAGCGATCAAGCGGAGGAAGCCCGCCGCGCCCCAGGCCTGACCACCATCGCCCCCGGGGTCCTGGTCCGGATCGCCCAGCTCACGGCCATTTCGGTCCCGGGAGTCTCGGGCCTGGCTGCGGCGCCTGCATCGGTCGATCGCCTGTTCCGGCGCGGCAGCGGCGAGGGGGTGCAGATCGAAATCGAGGACAATCAGATCTCCGCCGAGCTCTACCTCGCTCTGGACCAGGGGGCCGATGCCCGGAAGGTCGGACGCGCAGTGCAGCAGGCGGTCGCCCGGGCGATCGAACAGATGGTGGGGATGGAAGTCGGGCGAATCGATGTCCACATTGAAGAGATTGACTTCGAGCAGGGTGAGGGTTGAAGCACGAACGCCGCCGGGTTCGTTCGTTGGCACTCCAGGCTCTCTATGAGGTGGACAGCGTCGGCCACCCTGCGGAGGAGGTTCTGGAGCGCTACGAGGAAAACCTCACCCCGGAGGGAAAGAGTTTCCTGCACACCGTGGTGACCGGTACCCTCAAGTTGACGGCCGAGATCGACGCGCTGGTGGCCGCCAACGCCCCTGAATGGCCAGTCGCCGAATTGGCGGTGATCGATCGCAACATATTGCGGCTAGCGTTGTGGGAGCTGCTCTACTGGGGCGAGACTCCGGTCAAAGTGGCGATCAATGAAGCCGTTGAACTCGCCAAGACCTATGGTTCCGACAGCGCGCCCCGCTTCGTGAACGGTGTCCTCGGCACCCTCGCCAACCAGAGGCCATCCAAGAGACCATTTCCGGTTGAGTAGGCCTGCCCATGGAGATCCTCGGCATAGGCCCCCTGGAAGCGATCTTCATCGTGCTGCTCGCCTTGATTGCGATCGGTCCGCGCGATCTCGGGACTACCGCCCGCTCGCTCGGCCGAAGCCTGAACCGGATCTACCGATCCGAGGCCTGGCATAGCCTCACCCAGGCCTCCAGGAATCTGCGCGGGCTGCCGAACCGACTGGCGCGGGAGGCCGCGCTTGAGGAATTGGACCAAGTTCGGCGAGAACTGAAAGACGGCCCTGCGCCCCCAACCCTGCCCGGCCAGTTGCGGCAGCCGGCCGGGAGCGAACCGGATCCGGTAGGGCCCAGTCCGACAGCGAGCCCGAAGGCCGGGCCCGATGCGACCCGGGTTGCCGGAGAACCGCCGCGAAAGAAGACCCGCGCGACGAAACTAGCCTCCGGTGTAGTAAGCCGGCGAAAAGTGGCCCGGGGTAAGAAAGCGTCCCCCCGCCCCAGCGCCCGCCGCAGGCGCCCGAGCTAGCCGATGGCTGCTGCCGCCCGCAGGCTCAAGCGGGTGCTCTCCGCTCCGTTCCGCCTGCTCACCTGGCCGGTCCGCGCCATCCGCAATTTCCTAAACTACGAGCCCGAAGACACGCCGACCGCCGACGTATTCAGCCGCGCCTTCGAACAGCCCTCCGTGCTGATCGACCACTTAGACGCCCTGCGCCGCCACTTGTTGCGGTCGTTGCTCGTGCTCAGCCTGACCACCGCGCTCAGCTTCGCCGTGGCGCCAAGCATCATTGATTGGATGGCCCAGCCGGTCGGCGGGAAGGCCGCCCTGCAGGCAATTGAAGTCACCGAATCGATCGGGGCCTTCATGCGGGTATCGCTGTTGAGCGGATTTGCCCTAGCGTTCCCGTACCTCTGCCTGGAGTTGTTCGCCTTCGTGAATCCGGGGCTGAAGAAGAACGAACGGCGCCTGGTGATCCTGTCAGTGCCGCTGGCCTCCCTGTTGTTTCTGGCCGGGCTGGCGTTCACTTACTACGTCGTGCTGCCGGCCGCGCTGCCCTTTCTGCTCAATTTCATGGGTATTCCCACCACGCCTCGCCCGTTGAACTACATCCGCTTCGTGACCAACCTGATGTTGTGGATCGGGGTGGCATTCGAGTTTCCGCTTCTAATCTATGTGTTGGCCGGACTGGGGTTCGTACGGGCCAGCTCGCTGGCCCGCTCATGGCGTTTCGCCATTGTTGGAATTGCGGTGTTGGCGGCCGCCGCAACCCCGACCGTCGACCCGGTAAACATGGCGCTGGTCATGGCCCCGATGCTGGTCTTGTACCTGGTAAGCATTGTATTGGCGGCCATCGCCCAAGCCGGGCGGCGGCGGTCTCAGCGGCTGTAGGTCCCCCTCAGCTCCGCCTGGGCCAACACGTGAGTCTCCATGGCCGCCTCCAGGTCGGCTTTGGTGGCGCCCCCTTCCAGATCAAGGATCGCATCCAACGCGTACAGCTTGAAGAAATAGCGGTGCGTACCACCCGGTGGGCACGGCCCGCCGTAGCCTAGCGAATTGAAGCTGCTGGTGCCGTGGACGCTCCCATCAGCCAGAGTCGGGTCGGGCGAGATGCCCTCGGAGAGAGACCGAGCAGCCGCTGGAATGTTGAACAGCACCCAGTGCACCCAGGTGCCACCCGGCGCATCGGGGTCATCAAAGATCAGCGCGAAGCTCTGAGTCCCGGGCGGGGGGTCGCTCCAGGCCAGCGGCGGAGAGATGTCCTCCCCATCGCATGAGTACTTCGGCGGGATCACTCCCCCAGCGTCGAACCCAGTGCTCGTAACGGTGAGGGCCATTGCTTCATCACTCTCCTCCGCTGTCGCCGGCCCGACAGTCTCGAGTGCCGCACTCTCTGCAGCGGGGGTCGCCAGCGAGTAGGGTCCGGCTGCCGCTTGGGTCGGGGCAGCCGGTTCATCCGCGGCCTGTGGAGCACCGCAGGCGCTCAGCATGCTGATCGTGAACAGGATCGACGGCAAGCAAATCCGGCTCCATTTCATAGGTCACCGCCCTGCGGGAGATAACGTGCTGCGAAGCAGAATTCCATTCGCCCAGTACAGGCCAGTCTCGCTCGATGGGAGAATGTCGTAGGTGTAGGTTTCCTCCCACTCGATCCACTCCGCCAGGACAACCTCCGAGCCTGCCAGGCGTTCACCGGGGAGGACCCTACCGAGTCGCTGCCCGTCCGCGAGCGGGTGGCCCGGGGATGCGAGCACTTCGCGGCCGTCTTCGAGCACCAGGTGAACCATCGGGTGGCCGACCGGGACGCGGACCCGAGCCGTGCGCACAATGGGTGCTACGATTCGGGCACCCGAATCGTCCAGGGTCCAGACCAACATTCCAACTCTCAAGTCTTTCGCCGCCACATTCCCTGCTGGGGTAGCGATCCGGGTGTCGCCGTCCAGACAGATCGGACATGTGTTAAAACTTGTTTCCTTGCTCTCAATCTCGATCCGACCCGCTCGATCGATGGTGCCGACCAGCAGGTCGCCCGCCTCGCCTTCCGAGATCCGCATCTCAAACCGATAGCCTTCACCCGTCGGGCTCAGGTTGATCGCGGTCAGTCGCTTGTGTTCCCGATAGGCAGCGAGCACCTGCTCGCTCGTCAGCCCGGTTGAGCCGGTGAGGTCGAGCTGCCGCAGGATGTTCTGAAACTCCTCGCTGCTCTTATCCACTTGGTCGAACCACGTTTGGGCCAGTTCGCTCTCATCCGCACGGGCTACGGGGTAGTAATCGGGGTCGCAGTAGAAGGGTTCCCCCAGCACCTCGATGAGCGAATACTTGATCTGGGTGGCTGACAGGCCGAAACCAAGCGGCGGCGCCGTCGGCGCTGGCTGCCCGGGCAAGATCGCCTCGAGCGTGCTGCAGCCGGCCAACCCGGCAGCCCCCCAGGCCAGCAAGCCGATCGCGACCGCGCCCAGCCGGCTCATCGTCCAAACCCAGCCGAAGTACAATCCCCACCCAGCGATAGAGTCAATGAGGAGCTAATGCGCCCAGTCTACGCCATATCGGGCGGGGTCTCCAAGTTCGCCAAGGCCCGCCCGGACAAGACCTTTCAAGCGGTCGTCAAGGAAGCTTACGATTATGCCTTCCGGGACCTCGGCCTGGATTTCCCAGCTTTCACCGCCCAGGTGGATGGCTCGGTCGCCTCCTACTTCTCCGACCATTTCAGCCGCCAGCTCATGTCGGGGATCATGGCTCAGGATTACCTCGGCCTGTGCCCCAAGCCCAGCCACCGGGTAGAAGGCGGCGGCGCCACCGGAGGTTTGTGTTTTCAGGAAGCCTGGAAATCGGTGGCCTCCGGTCATATGGACGTATGCGTGGCGTACGGATTCGAGACCATGAGCCATGTTGAAACCTGGAAGGGCAACGAGTTCATCGCCCTGGCCTCCGACGTGACCTGGGATTACCCGGTCGGCGGATTCTACTCGGGCTATTACGCCATGATGGTCACCCGCCACATGAAGGAGTACGGCACCACCGTCGAGCAGATGGCGGCGGTCTCGGTAAAGAATCACATCAACGCCTACTACAACCCTTACGCCCAGAAGCGCAACCGGTACACGATCGAGGATGTGCGCAATTCGCCCATGGTGGCTTGGCCGTTGACCCGGCTCGATATATGCGTGATGTCGGATGGGGCCGCAGTTGCGGTGCTGGCCTCAGAAGAGGGACTTCGGCGGCTGGAGCGGGCCGGGGCGGTCATTCGCCGCCCATTGGTGCAGGTCACCGGGATCGGTCGTGGGACCGACGCCATGCGGATGTCCGACCGTCCCCACCTGGACTATGACACCTTCCTGCGCGAATACGCCACCGAACAAGAAAAGGAATCCGACGATACCCGGACCTACTACCGCAAACTCTGGGATCACGGAACCCGCTATCCCGGAGTGCACTCTTTCCGGGCGGGGCGGACCGCCGGCAATATGGCCTACAAGCATGCCGGCATCCGCGATCCGCTCAATGAGCTGGACTTTATCGAGCTGCATGATGCCTACACCTCAAGCGAGCTCCAGACCTACGAGGACCTGGGACTGTGCCGTTACGGTGAGGGCGGGAGCTTTGCGGTTTCAGGCAAGGCCTTTATGCCCGGCATTGATTACGGACTGGAATTGAAGGACCTCCCGGTCTGCCCGGTCAACCCGTCCGGCGGGTTAATCGCCTGCGGACACCCGGTTGGGGCGACCGGGCTGATGCAAGCGGTCTTCGCGCTCTGGCAGCTGCAAGAGCGAGTCGGCGCCCACTTCCAGGATGAAACGTTGCAACTCAAGGATGCCCGCCGGGGAGCGATCCACTCGCATGCCGGCACCGGGACCTACGTGACGGTTACGATCCTCGAGCGTGCGGAGTGAGCCCGGGTCCAGCGATAAGCCGGGTCATATTGTGTAGAAATTCACAAAGGAGGCCTGAGGCGTAACGATGGCCAAACTACCCACTCGGCGACCCGAAACCCTGGGCGGCTACGTCGTCCACGGGATCCCCTTCCCGAAGCAGACCGACCCCGATTCGCTGGCCTTCCTCAAACAGATGGCCCCGATTCAGATTGAGCAGGAGTACCGGATCACCTACTTGCACTCCTATGGACAGGACAGTCCCTGGTTCGCGGCCGCCTCGAACAAGCACCTGTTGGCCACCCG
>Ga0209640_10006594_pt1 | contig 10158 bp, 7 predicted proteins | sample RifCSP10_1_FD_184018 | JGI IMG/M metagenome (GOLD analysis project Ga0209640, IMG submission 184018) | Soil microbial communities from Rifle, Colorado - Rifle CSP2_sed 10_1 (SPAdes) (version 2) | ecosystem: Environmental > Terrestrial > Deep subsurface > Rock core/Sediment | place: Rifle... | reverse complement strand
ATGATGCCGCCGCCGCAGCCGACGTCGAGCGCCGTCCTGCCCGAGAGCGGCGCGAGCCGGTCGATCCAGCCCAGGCGCAGCGGATTGATCTCGTGCAGCGGGCGGAACTCGCCGTCGCGGTCCCACCAGCGGTGCGCGAGCTCGTTGAATTTCTCGAGCTCCGCAGGATCGACGTTGGAGGAGTCCGCCATAAATAAAAAGCCCCGCCGGAGCGGGGCTTCTCAAAAGTGCTGCTGAATGATCAGCGCTTCTTCGTGCCGATGACCTCGATCTCCACGCGGCGGTTCTTCTGGCGTCCTTCTTTGGTCTTGTTCGACGCCACGGGCTGTTTCTCGCCCTTGCCTTCGGTGTAGATCCGGTTCGGCTCCACTCCCTTGGAGACCAGGTAGGCCTTGACCGATTCGGCGCGGCGTACCGACAGCTTCTGGTTGTACGCGTCGCTGCCGATCGAATCGGTATGGCCGATCGCGATCACCACCTCGAGGTTGATCGCCTTCACCTTGCTCGCCAGATCGTCGAGCTTCGCCTTGCCTTCAGACTTGAGCACCGACTTGTCGAAGTCGAACAGCACGTCCGCGGCAAGCGTCACCTTCTCGGCGACCGGCTTGGGCTTCGGTTTCGGCGCCATCGGCTTCGGCTTCATCGGTGGCGGTGGCGGTGGGGTAACCGCGGGTCTAGCCGCAGGCGGCTTCGGCACGAGATCCGGATCGCACTCGGCGATCGCCATCGCAGGCGTCCAATACCCTGCGCGCCAGCACAGCCCGGTGCCGCTCCTCCACACTGCGTTGCCACCGGCTGGCTCTGTCCAATATCCCTGTTTCGACTGAGCCATCACGCTGAACGGCATCGCAAGCAACGCGAGCACCATCGCAGCGACCGGCATCAGGATTCGTTTCATGGTGTTTTTCCTTTCTGACTTTTATGAAACTTGTTTCTATTCAAGAAACTTGGCGTCTTCCCAAGGCATTCTGCCATAACTTGCTGCGGGTCTCCAAGCCGGAAAGCGCAAAGCTTTGCGGTTCACGGTCTTTTAGCTGTTGCTTTCCCGCAACCCAGACATCCGTGATGTGCTCCCGGCCGGCGGCATAGACGAGATGGGACACCGGATCGAAGCACGGTTCCAACTCCGGCCCATGTAGGCGAACGGCTACAAGGTCGGCGAACTTGCCGGGCACGATCGAGCCGATCCGATCGGCCAGTCCGAGTGCTGCGGCACCGCCGAGCGTCGCGCAACGCAAGGCGGCATGCGCCGGCAACGCTTCGGCGTCCCGCGCGACCGCTTTTGCCAGCAGCGCCGCCTGACGCATCTCCTGCATCAGATCCAGGCGGTTATTGCTCGCGGCGCCATCGGTGCCGAGTGCGACGTTCACGCCGGCCGCGAGCAGGCTCGCGACGGGCGCAAAGCCGCTCGCGAGCTTCAGGTTCGAAGACGGGCAATGCACGATGGAGGCGCCGTGATGTGCGAGCAGCGCGATTTCCTGCGGCGTGAGATGGACGCTGTGCACCGCGATCAGGCTCGGGCCCAGCAGGCCGAGCCGGCCCAGGCGCTCGAGCGGCCGCATTCCATGCTCCGAGACCGAGCGCTCGATTTCCTCTTCGGTCTCGTGCACATGGATGTGCAGCGGCACGTCGAGCTCGCCGAGAATCGTCGCGATGCGGCGAAACGTCGCGTCGGAGACCGTGTAGGGCGCATGCGGCGCAAGGCAGAACGAAGCGAGCGGGTGCTCGCGCCAGCGGTCGCGCATCGCGAGGCCCTTTTGCAGGTAGTCGTCCGGGTCGGCCGCGTAGGCTGACGGGAACTCGACCACGATCATGCCCAGCGCGGCGCGCATGCCCGCCTCGAGCGCCGCTTCGAGCGCGGCCTCGGGAAAGAAGTACATGTCGCTGAAGCAGGTGATGCCCCCGCGCAGCATCTCTGCGCAGGCGAGCAGCGTGCCGTCGCGCACGAATTCCGCGGATACGTGGCGTGCTTCCGCAGGCCAGATGTGATCGTTCAGCCAGCGTGCGAGCGCTCGATCGTCCGCCAGCCCGCGCATCAGCGCCATCGCGGCATGCGTGTGGGCGTTCACGAGGCCGGGGATCAGCACGTGCTCGGGAAGCGCGATTCCTCGGGCTTGCGGGTAGCGAGCGCGAGCTTCGGCGGCCGGCAGCACCGCTTCGATGCGCTCGCCCGTCACCGCGACGGCGTGATCCTCGAGGATCACTCCGGCCGGCTCGACCGGCGCCACCCAGCGCGCGCGAATCAGCATCGTCTCGCTCATTGCCGAAGCATAGCGCTTGCGCCTGCGAGAGGCGCGCGCGGAGCAAAAAACGCCAGAGCGGATGCGGTAAAATTCCAGGCTTCCCTCGCTTCGAGAATTGCTTCTTTCGCCGCCTCGCCCGCAATGGATTCGTTCGCCAAGGAAACGCTGCCCGTCAGCCTCGAAGAGGAGATGCGGCGGTCGTATCTCGATTACGCGATGAGCGTGATCGTGGGGCGCGCGCTGCCCGACGTGCGCGACGGCCTGAAGCCGGTGCATCGCCGCGTGCTCTTCGCGATGCAGGAAGCGAACAACACCTGGAGCCGCCCGTACGTGAAGTGCGCGCGCGTCGTCGGCGAAGTGCTCGGCAAATACCATCCGCACGGCGACACCGCGACGTACGAGGCGCTCGTGCGCATGGCGCAGGATTTCTCGATGCGCTATCCGCTCGTCGACGGCCAGGGCAACTTCGGCTCGATCGATGGCGACAACCCGGCCGCCTACCGCTACACCGAGTGCCGCATGGCGCGGCTCACCGCCGAGATGCTCGCCGACATCGACAAGGAAACCGTCGATTTCGTCGAGAACTACGACGGCAAGGAGCGCGAACCGGTCGTGCTGCCGACGCGCGTGCCGAACCTGCTGGTCAACGGCTCGTCGGGAATCGCGGTCGGCATGGCGACCAATATCCCGCCGCACAACCTCGGCGAGGTGATCGGTGCGTGCCTGCACGTGCTCGAGGACCCGCAATGCGCCGTGGAAGACCTGATCAAGCTGATGCCGGCGCCCGATTTCCCGACCGCGGCGATCATCTACGGCGTCGCAGGCGTGCACGAAGGCTATCGCACCGGGCGCGGCCGCCTGGTGATGCGGGCACGCACCCATTTCGAGGAGATCGGCAAGGGCGACCGCCAGTCGATCGTGGTCGACGAGCTGCCGTACCAGGTCAACAAGAAGGCGCTGATCGAACGGATGGCGGAGCTCGTGACCGAGAAGCGCCTCGAAGGCATCTCCGACATCCGCGACGAATCCGACAAGGACGGCATGCGGATCGTGATCGAGCTCAAGCGCGGCGAACTTCCGGACGTGGTGCTGAACAACCTGTACAAGCAGACGCAGCTGCAGGATACGTTCGGCATGAACATGGTCGCGCTGGTCGACGGCCAGCCGAAGGTGCTCGACCTGAAGTCGATGATCGAGGCGTTCATCTCGCACCGGCGCGAGGTCGTGACGCGCCGCACGCTGTTCGATCTGCGCCGCGCGCGAGAGCGCGGGCACATCCTCGAGGGGCTCGCGGTAGCGCTTTCGAACGTCGATGACGTGATCGATCTGGTGAAGCGTGCCCCTTCGCCGGCAGAAGCCAAGCGCCAGCTGATGGCGCGCGCGTGGCGCTCGGACCTGGTGCTGCAGATGCTCGAGCGCGCAGGAAGCGGAGCCGATAACGTGCGTTTCCGCCCCGAGGGCTTGCCGGCGGGCTATGGGTTGACTGCGGAGGGCTACCGGCTGACCGACGTGCAGGCGCAGGCGATCATCGACCTGCAGTTACGGCGCCTGACCGGCCTCGAGCAGGACCGGATCCGCGAAGAGTACCGGGAAGTGATGGCTGCGATCGCCGACCTGCTCGACATCCTGGCCAAGCCCGAGCGCATCGTGGCGATCATCACCGACGAGCTCGCCGGCATCCGCAAGGAATTCGGCGACGCGAGGCGCAGCGAGATCGTGCTCGTCGCCGAAGATCTGTCGCTCGAGGACCTGATCGCGCCGCAGGACATGGTCGTCACCTTCTCTCATAGCGGATACGTGAAATCGCAGCCGCTCGCGGATTACCGCGCGCAGCGCCGCGGCGGCCGCGGCAAGATGGCCGCGAGCACCAAGGAAGACGACTTCATCGACCGGATGTTCATCGCGCATTCGCACGACACCCTGCTCTGCTTCAGCAATCGCGGGCAGGTGTACTGGCTCAAGGTCTACGAAGTGCCGCAGGGCAGCCGCACGAGCCGCGGCAAGCCGATCGTCAACATGTTCCCGCTCGCCGAGGGCGAGAAGATCACCGCGGTCGTGCGCGTACGCGAGTTCGACGAGAACCATTTCGTGTTCATGGCGACCGCGAAGGGCACCGTGAAGAAGACGCCGCTGGCCGATTTTTCGCGCCCGCGCCCCTCCGGCATCCTCGCCGTCGGTCTCGAGGAAGGCGACTACCTCGTCGGCGCGGCACTCACCGATGGCAAATTCGATGTGATGCTGTTTTCTTCCGAAGGCAAGGCGGTGCGCTTTTCCGAGAACGAGGTGCGGCCGATGGGACGCCAGGCGTCGGGCGTGCGCGGCATGCGGCTTCCCGAAGGTGGCGAGCACCGGATCGTCTGCATGCTCGCGGCGAACGACGAATCGAAGACCGTGCTGACGGCGACCCAGAATGGTTTCGGCAAGCGCACGCCGATCGCCGAGTACACACGGCATGGGCGCGGCGGCCAGGGCATGATTGCGATCCAGGCTTCGGAGCGAAACGGCGCGCTCGTCGGCGCGGTGCTGGTCGATGACACCGACGAGGTGATGCTGATCTCGACCGGGGGCGTGCTGATTCGCACCCGCGTCGACCAGTTGCGCGAGCAGGGCCGCTCGACGCAAGGAGTCACGCTGATCGCGCTCGGCGAGGGCGAGAAGCTCGCCGGGGTGGAGCATATCCTCGAGACCGACGAAGACGACGGCACGAACGGCGGCGGCAAGGCAAACGGCGGCAACGGCGGCGATGGCGAAGCGCTGGGGACTCCCGAGCCGCCCGGGCCGACGGTGCATTGACGTGACGCGCATCTGCAACTTCAGCGCCGGTCCCGCGGTGCTGCCGGAGGAAGTCCTCGCCCGCGCGGGCGACGAGATGCTCGACTGGCATGGCACCGGAATGTGCGTGATGGAGATGAGCCATCGCGGCAAGGAGTTCCTGTCGATCGCGGCCGAGGCCGAGAAGGACCTGCGCGAGCTGCTCGCGATTCCTGCGAATTACAAGGTGCTGTTCCTGCAGGGCGGCGCGACCCTGCAATTCGCGCAGGTGCCGATGAACCTGCTCGCCGGCCGCACCAGGGCCGACTACGTGCTTACCGGCGAATGGTCGAAGAAGGCGGCGAAGGAGGCGCAAGCGTATTGCGACGTCGCCATCGCGGCAAGCTCGGAGGACCGCAAGTTCACCTACGCACCGGCGCAGAGCGCGTGGAAGATCCGCCCGCAAGCCGCGTACGTGCACTACTGCTCGAACGAGACGATCGGCGGCGTCGAGTTCCAGTGGATTCCGCAGACCGGCGGCATTCCGCTCGTCGCCGATGCATCTTCGCACCTGCTTTCGCGCCCGCTCGACGTCTCGAAGTTCGGCGTGATCTACGCAGGGGCGCAGAAAAACGTCGGGCCGGCCGGTCTGGTCATCGTGATCGTGCGCGAAGACCTGCTCGGCAAGGCGGCGAAGGGCACGCCGAGCGTGATGGATTACCAGCTGCAGGCCGAAGCCGATTCGATGCTGAACACGCCGGCCACCTATTCGATCTACGTCGCCGGCCTCGTCTTCAAGTGGCTGAAGCAGCACGGCGGCCTTGCCGCGATGGAGCAGCGCAACCTCGCCAAGGCGAACCTGCTGTACGACTGCCTCGATGCGAGCAAGCTGTACCGCAACCCGGTCGAGCCGCGCGATCGCTCGCGCATGAACGTGCCGTTCACGCTCGCCGATGCGAAGCTCGACGAGCCGTTCCTGAAGGGCGCCGCCGGGCGCGGCATGGTGCAGCTGAAGGGCCATCGCTCGGTCGGCGGCATGCGCGCGTCGATCTACAACGCGATGCCGCTCGAGGGCGTCGAGCGCCTCGTCGGGTACATGAAGGAGTTCGAGCACAGCCATGCCTAAGGCGAAGAAGTGCGAGATCCTCGTGATCAACCAGATCGCGGAGGTCGGCCTGAAGCGCTTCCCGCCCGAGCGCTATGCGATCGTCAAGGAGTCGAAGGACCCGTGGGCGATCCTGGTGCGCTCGCAGGACTTGCACAAGTTCGAGTTCGGCCCGTCGCTGCGGGCCCTCGGCCGGGCGGGCGCCGGCGTCAACAATATCCCGGTCGCGGTCCTCTCGAAGCGCGGCATCCCGGTATTCAACGCGCCGGGCGCGAATGCAAACGCGGTGAAGGAGCTGGTGCTCGCCGGCATGCTGATCGCGGCGCGTAACCTCGCGCCGGCGCTCGACTTCGTCCGCGGCCTCGCGGGCGAAGGCCTGGACAAGAAGGTCGAGAGCGGCAAAAAGCAGTTCGCCGGCTTCGAGCTTCCCGGGCACACGCTCGGCGTGATCGGGCTGGGCAAGATCGGCAGCCTCGTCGCCGACGCGGCGATCCGTCTGGGCATGAACGTGCTCGGCTGCGATCCGGACATCACGGTCGAGGCCGCGTGGAGCCTGCCTTCGCAGGTGCGCCGCGCCGCCTCGGTGGACGAGCTGCTGAAAGCGAGCCACTTCGTGACGCTGCACGTGCCGCTGGTGGAGAAAACGAGGCACCTGGTCCACGCGAAGAACATCGACCTTCTCCATGCGGGCGCCGTGCTGCTCAATTTTTCGCGCGAAGGGGTGGTGGCGGACGACGCGGTGCTGAAGGGGCTCGCGAGCCGCAAGCTGCGCTGGTACGTCACCGATTTCCCGAGCGCAGCGCTGCTCGGCAAGCCGGGCGTGATCGCGCTGCCGCACCTTGGCGCATCGACTGCCGAGGCCGAGGACAACTCGGCGGTCATGGTGGTCGACGAGCTGCGCGACTATCTCGAGCACGGCAACCTGCAGAATGCGGTCAACTTTCCCGACGCCGCGATGGCGCGCGAGGCGCCGTACCGCCTGGCGATCGCGAATGCCAACGTCCCCGACATGCTCGGGCGCATCTCGCACACGCTCGGCAAGCGCAAGATCAATATCCACAACATGCTGAACAAGTCCCGGGGCGAGATGGCCTACACGCTCGTCGATGCGGACAACGAGGTTCCACGGGAAGTGGTCGACGAGCTCTGCAGCACTGCCGGCGTGCTCGCGGTGCGCTACCTGCCGGTCGAACCCGAGGCGGCCTGACCCCGAATGGCCGACGACATCGAGAGCCTGCGGCGCGAGATCGACGGCATCGACGACGAGCTGCTGAAACTGCTCAACCGGCGAGCCGGCGTGGCCCAGCGGATCGGTGCGGCGAAAGGGGGCGCAGTCGCCTATCGCCCGGAGCGGGAGAGCGAAATCCTGCGCAGCCTGCGCGAGCGCAGCCGCGGCCCACTACCGGCCGAGCGCGCGATCGCGGTCTTTCGCGAGGTGATCTCCGCGTGCCGGGCGATGGAAGCGCCGGTTCGCGTTGCCTGCCTCGGCCCCGCGGGAACGTTCAGCGAGCAGGCGGTGTACCGGCATTTCGGCCGCGCGGTGGAGGCGGTGGCGTTCGCTTCGGTCGACGAAGTGTTCCGTGGAGCCGAATCCGGGGGCACGCAGTTTTCGGTGGTCCCGGTGGAGAACTCGACCGAGGGCGTGGTCGGCCGCTCGCTCGACCTGCTGCTCGGCACGCCGCTCAAGATCTGCGCCGAAATCGAATTGCGCGTGCAGCAGACCCTGATGTCGAAATCCGCCTCGATCGCCGCGGTGCGCCGCGTGTACTCGCACCCGCAGTCGCTCGGGCAGTGTGCCGGCTGGCTCGGGCGAAACCTGCCGGCGGCGGAGCGCGTGCCTGCGTCGTCGAACGCCGAGGCCGCGCGGCTTGCTTCGCTCGAAGACGCAGCGGCCGCGATCGCCGGCGAGGTGGCGGCCGAGCGCTGGGGGCTCGCGATTCTCGAGCGCGCGATCGAGGACGATCCGTCCAACACGACGCGATTCCTGGTGCTCGGCACCATCGAACCGGAGCCGACCGGCCGGGACCGGACTTCGATCGTGCTCTCGGCGGAGAACAAGCCCGGTGCCGTGCACGCGCTGCTCGGTCCGCTCGCGGCGAACCAGGTCAGCATGACGCGCATCGAGTCGCGGCCGGCGCGCACGCGCGCGGTGCTGTGGGAGTACGTATTTTTCATTGACGTCGAGGGCCACCGCAAGGATGCGCGCGTCGCGACCGCGCTCACCGAGCTGGCGGCGAAGGCGCCGTTCCTGAAGATCCTCGGCTCCTATCCTGTCGCGGTATCGTGATCCTGCCCATGGACCTGAGCGAACTTTCTCCCCCCTACGTGCGATCGATCTCGCCGTACCAGCCGGGCAAGCCGATCTCGGAGCTCGCGCGCGAGTTCGGCCTGGAGGAGCGCAAGATCGTCAAGCTGGCGTCGAACGAAAACCCGCGCGGCATCGGCCCGCGCACGCGCGCGGCGATCGACGCTGCGATCGTCGACATCGCGCGCTATCCGGACGGCAACGGCTACGAGCTGAAGCTTGCGCTGTCGAAGCGCTACGGCGTCGAGATGTCGCAGATCGTGCTCGGCAACGGATCGAACGACGTGCTCGAGCTGATCGCGCTCGCGTTTCTCGGCCCCGGCCGCTCGGCGGTGTACTCGCAGCACGCGTTCGCGGTGTATGCGCTGGCAACGCAGGCACGCGGTGCGCGCAGCATCGCGGTGCGGGCGGCCGATTTCGGCCACGATGTGGAAGCGATGGCGGCCGCGATCGACGACGATACGCGCGTCGTGTGGATCGCGAATCCGAACAATCCGACCGGCACGATGGTGCCGGCCGACCGGCTGGAAGCGTTCGTGCGGCGCGTGCCCGAGCGCGTCATCCTCGTCATCGACGAGGCCTACAACGAGTATCTGCACGCCAATCTGCGCTCGCCGACCGTGTCGTGGCTGCGGCGCTATCCGAATCTGGTCCTCACGCGCACGTTCTCCAAGGCCTATGGGCTCGCGGGGTTGCGCGTCGGCTATGCGCTCGCGCATCCTTCGGTGGCGGACCTGATGAACCGCGTGCGGCAGCCGTTCAACGTGAACAGCCTCGCGCTCGTCGCGGCCGCGGCTGCGCTCGACGACATGGAGTTCGTCGCCCGCAGCTACGCGGAAAACCTGCAGGGGATGCGTCAGATCGAAGAGGGCGCGCGCGCGCTCGGCCTGGAGTGGATTGCGTCGTACGGCAACTTCCTCACGATCCGCGTCGGGCGCGCGCAGGAGGTCTACAAGCGGCTGCTGCGGCGCGGCGTCATCGTGCGGCCGGTCGGCGGCTACGAGCTGCCCGAGCACCTGCGCGTGACGATCGGCACGGCCGAAGAGAACGAGCGCTTTCTCGGCGCGCTTGCTGCGAGCCTCCGGGAGTGACGCCTGTGACGCGCTTCGAGCGCGTTGCGGTGATCGGCGTCGGCCTGATCGGCGGCTCGTTTGCGCTCGCGCTGAAAAAGGCGGGCGCCTGTGCCAGCGTCGCCGGATCGGGTCGCAACACGGAAAACCTGCGGGTCGCGCGCGAGCGCGGCGTGATCGACTCGATTGCGGCCGATCCGGCCGAAGCTGCGCGCGGTGCCGATCTGGTGCTGATCGCCGTGCCGGTGGGCCAGATGGAAGCCGTGTTCCGGGCGATCGGGCCGGTCCTCGGCGACACTGCGGTCGTGACCGATGCCGGAAGCACGAAGCGGGATGTGATCGCAGCGGCGCGGCGTGCCTTGCAGGAGCGGTTCCCGCGGTTCGTGCCGGCGCACCCGATCGCAGGCGGCGAACGCAGCGGCGCGGCCGCTGCGCAGGCGCACCTCTTCGAAGGAAAGCGCGTCGTGATCGCGCCGGCCGCGGAGACTGCGCCCGATGCGCTCGCCAGGGCCGAAGGCGCGTGGCAGGCCTGCCGCGCGCGGCTCTCGCGCATGACGCCGGAGGAGCATGATTCGGTGTTCGCCGCCGTGAGCCATCTGCCGCACCTGCTCGCGTTTGCGCTCGTGCACGACATCGCAAAGCATCCGGATGCAGCGCAGCTCTTCGGCTACGCCGCCGGCGGCT
>Ga0209640_10006593_pt1 | contig 10159 bp, 9 predicted proteins | sample RifCSP10_1_FD_184018 | JGI IMG/M metagenome (GOLD analysis project Ga0209640, IMG submission 184018) | Soil microbial communities from Rifle, Colorado - Rifle CSP2_sed 10_1 (SPAdes) (version 2) | ecosystem: Environmental > Terrestrial > Deep subsurface > Rock core/Sediment | place: Rifle... | reverse complement strand
ATCCAGATTTTGATCTTCTTGCTACTGCAGCAAACTTTATAAAGAAAGACTTTAATGTAGATTATGAAGCCTGGGAAGGAAGTCCCTTTAGTTGGATATTAATGCTACCCGCTGCCTCTAAAGGGAAACTTGGAAAACTTTTAATATATCAATGGTGTGCGCTAAAGGGGTTATCTGTTGATCGAAGCCCAGACCCGGAAGCGGACATGTTAATAAACGGCCACAGAGTTGAAGTTAAGTTCTCGACATTATGGAAAAGTGGCGTTTACAAATTTCAACAAATCCGAGATCAAAATTTTGAGTATGCTGTCTGCCTTGGTATTTCGCCATTTGAAGCCCATTGCTGGGTAATCAGCAAAGCAATTCTGAAGAAATTTGTTATTGGTCATATGGGACAGCACACAGGTTCGGGTGGAAAGGAAACATCATGGATTCCCGTGAACCCGAAGAGCCCTCCCGAATGGCTAAATATAAGTGGCGGGACATTAGACGAAGCATATAAAGTTCTAAAGAGTCTACGTCGATAGAGTTTAAGCCGTATATTCCAATCGGTAAAGACGCATCCAAGGATAAGTTCAAGGCCGCTTATAGCGAGGCGTTTGAGAAGAAAAGGACTCCCTATTTCTTTGCACGTTTTGTGGGTGAACGGGCTGCAAAGCCGGACAGAAGTCGATTAGCCGTGGGGCCAATCAGTCAGATAGGGCGCGCATGAAAATCTCCCTTTAGGCCAGGCTCGGAGACTGCGGCAGCGCCTGCATAAGGACTGCTCGGAAGGGTTCAGCAGCTTAAGGCGCTGCTCCGCAAAGAACGCTCCTCGCAGCGACATTTTTTAAGTTTATATAAAGACTAGCGGGGAACCCCAGGAGGGCGGCTACACATCGAGACGGTAGCCAACACCACGGATGGTCTTCAAAAATCGGGGGTTGCGAGGATCCTCTTCGATAGCCTGCCGTAGCCAGCTGATATGAACGTCGAGGGTGCGGGTATCCACGGTATATTCCGTATTCCACACCCTGCGGAACAAATCCTCGCGCTCGACCACTTCTCCGGCATGCTTCATGAGAATCTTGAGCAGGCCGACCATGCGCGGCGTGAGGCGTGCTTCTTTGTTGGCGCAACGCACCTGATTTCGCTCAACATCCAACTTGATGGGACCGACCTTGATAAGATCCTCATCATTGGCAGGCAAGAGAGGAATGATCCGGTTGACCAGTTTGCGGAGAGTAAAAGGAAGATTAAGAATAACATTTGCGCAGCCATCATCATTCAGGGGATGGTCGGGGCTGGCAATAACCACCACGGGCAACTTCGAATCCTGCTCACGGATGGATTGGCAAATTCGCTTACCGCTGGTTCGCATGGAAGCGGCATTGAGAACCACCAGGTCTGGATCCAGCGCGGGAATGCGCGTAAGAGCAGCCTTGCCCGTAGACACGGTTTCGATGGCATAGCCTTTTCGCCTTAATCCGGGTATAAAAGGCGGGCTGTCAGCCCGCCTTCCCTCAATCCACAGTATTTTTGTTCTCATCCAAAGTCAAACCCTGATAACGCTTTGTTGTAGTGTGTTGATGCCCGTTCGCACCCCCACAGCTGCTGGATTGTGGAATCGGTGCGAGGTATTATACCTATTATCTCCGAAAACGGCAAACAAATTTAAGCACCATTTTTTAACATTTCTCAAGATCCATTCATTTTTGTGGAGCGCGTGCGGCGTAAGGATCTCGAGACAGGGCCAATCACTTTCGGCTCTTTACCCCCAAAATAGCCTGAATATGGTAAAACAAAAAAAGAAATGAATCTCAAACAAATTGCCGCCAGCCATGCCCTAAATTTCGTCCGCGACGGAATGGTATTGGGATTGGGCAGCGGCTCCACTGCGGGGCATTTCGTACAGCTTTTAGGAGAAAAACTGCAGTCGGGAGCGCTGCTCGACATCCGGGGGGTGCCGACCTCGGAGAACACCGCCCGGCTGGCGCGCCAATTGGGTATTCCGGTTACAACATTAACCGAGCTGGGCAGCCAGGCGCAGGCGCCGCGATTAGACCTGGCAGTTGATGGCGCTGACGAAGTCGATCCGACCCTTAACCTTATCAAAGGACTGGGCAAAGCCCTACTTCGAGAGAAGATCATCGAGATGCATGCCCGCCAGTTTATCGTTATCGTCGATGAGAGCAAGCTCAGCCCCCGCCTGGGGATGAAGGTGCCCTTGCCGGTCGAGATCGTGATCTTCGAAGCCGAAACCCAGGTGCGCTGGCTGAACACCCTGGCGAGCCGCGCCGAACTGTGGCTGGATGAAAATGGCCGGCCGGTGGTTAGCGACAACGGGAACTACCTGGCGCTGGCCTGGTTCGAGGATGGCATTGCAGATGTCTACCAGCTGGCAAAGATGCTGGCGGAACGACCGGGAATTGTAGAGCACGGTTTGTTTTTGAATATGGCGAGCAAGGTGATCGTAGCTGGCAAAGAAGGAGTCAGAGTCCTGGAGCGTGAATAATGAGCGTTAAGATTGCCCCTTCTATCCTTTCTTCCGATTTCGCCCGGTTGGGCCAGCAAGTGCAGGAAGCGATCGACGGCGGCGCGGATATCATTCATGTGGACATCATGGACGGCCATTTCGTTCCCAACATGACCATCGGCCCGCTGGTCGTAAGCGCCATCCGGCCGATTGCGGCCGGAGCCGGAGTGCCACTCGACGTGCACTTGATGATCGAGCAACCGGAGAGGTTGATCGCTGAGTTCGCCGAAGCCGGTGCGAATGCCTTAACCGTACACGTGGAGACCTGCCCCCACCTGCACCGCATCCTCCAGCAGATCAAAGAATTGGGCGTTAAGGCCGGGGTCACGCTCAATCCGGCAACACCCCTGGTCACCCTGGAAGAGATCTTAATCTACGTCGACCAGGCGCTGATCATGTCCGTAAATCCAGGTTTCGGAGGGCAATCCTACATTCCCAGCAGCACCAGAAAGATTGCAAGTTTGCGCCGGATGCTGGACGAACGGGGGTTATCGCAGGTCGATCTGCAGGTCGACGGGGGGATTGAGCCGCAGAATGCGGCGAAGGTAGTCGCGGCGGGCGCAAATGTGCTCATTGTCGGTTCGGCAATATTTAACGAGAAAGCGAGCGTGGCGGAAAATATTGCGGCGCTGAGAAGAGCAGTCGATTAGTGATTGGGCAATTGGTCAATCAGGCAATTAGGGGATTGGGCGATCAGGGTATTAGGGGATTGGTGGATCAGGTAAGAGAACCTCGATAACGAGGTTTTTGAGTTTCGAGCAAGAAATTTCTCCGCTGAACAGGAACCGCAAAGGCACGAAGAACGGCAAGATACGCGAAGGATAATGGCTGCTCGTAAGCAGCTAAAAAATCTTTGCGCAGCTTTGTGCTCGGGCGGTCTTTGCCCGCCTTGGCGGTTAGCCTGTTCCCGGGGATGAAAGGATACTTTTCATGGCTGATGATTTGAAGGTTTTCATTACTACTTCGGAAGCGTCTTGTGATGAGTGCGGCGAGGAGCTGGGTCGCAGTGCCTGGATAACGTTGGTCGAAAACAAAGGGGCAATGTGCCTAGCGGGCGCCGACCTGCATCACCTGGTCTTTCTGCCCTCAGGTGATGCAGCACTCACCCGGCGGGCGCGCAAGCACTCCACGCTGGCGGCAGCCGTTTTGAAGTGGAGCCGGGCGCGCAAGCGTTATGAACGGCAAGGACTGCTGGTTGAATCTCAAGCGCTCGACCAGGCCGAAGTTGAGTGCTTGAGCGACAGTGAGGCCAGGGCGCACCGCAGAGAGCGGGAAGCGGAACGAAGGGCCGAGATGGATCGCCAATATATGGAGCGCTTTGCGGCGCGTGTGCGCGAACTTTTCCCCCGCTGCCCTCCTGAAAGAGAGGTGATCATCGCCGAACACGCTTGCCTTAAGTACAGCGGCCGCGTGGGGCGTTCGGCGGCGGCCAAGAGCCTGGACGAGACAGCGGTTCGCCTGGCAGTTATCGCCCATATACGACATAGCGAGACGGAGTATGACAGGTTCCTGGCCAGCGGCCATGATCGATACGCTGCCCGAGCAGAAGTGGAAGACGCAGTTTACCGGGTGCTGGAGCGGTGGGAAGCGGGGGAAGCTGGGGAGCCGGGGAGATAGGGAGTAGGGGAGCGGCAGAGGACAGCCTCGCTCGGGAGAAAAGGATGGAATGAGGAATTGCGAATGGTGAATTGCGGGTGGCGGGGTACGAATGGTACACGGATCTGAGGGATGAACACGGATTTATTGCGAAGGGTGGCTTCCCTGAAAAAAGGTCGGCTTTAACCGCCAAGGCGCGGAGAACGCCAAGGTCCGCGAAGGACAAATAAAAAGTTCTGAAATATGTTTAGCTGCTAAATTGACGCGGAAACCACCGGGTGGTAAAATCGAAATCGATAAAATTTGCGGTAGCGGGAGGGAGAAACAATGCTGCCTGAATCGATACCGGACGCGCAACTGGTCGACAGCCTACGCTTGCATTTTGGCTTCCCTGATTTTCGAACGGGACAGGTAGAGGCAATCCAAAACCTGCTGGACGGGCGCCATACCCTGGTGGTCATGCCCACCGGGGCGGGGAAATCGCTGATCTACCAGCTGGGCGCCCTGCACCGGCCCGGCCTGACACTGGTCATCTCGCCGTTGATCGCCTTGATGAAAGACCAGGTGGACAGCCTGAACCGCCACAAGATCCCGGCGACGTTTATCAACAGCGCAATTCCAGCCCATGAGCAGAGCAGGCGGCTGAAGGGGCTCTCCCTGGGGCAGTACCGCATCGTTTACGTCGCCCCAGAGCGGCTGCGGAGCGTTTCCTTTGGAGAGGCCCTTGACCATCAAAAGGTCAGCTTGCTGGCAGTGGATGAGGCCCACTGCATTTCTGAATGGGGGCACGATTTCCGCCCGGACTACCTCTACATCGCCGCCTGGCGCGCCAAACTGGGCAATCCCCTGACGATAGCGCTGACCGCCACAGCCACACCGCAGGTACAGGACGATATTTTGCGATTGCTGGGCCTGCCAGCCGCCTGCAAAATGGTCACGGGCTTCAACCGCCCAAACCTGACCTTTGGTGTGCGTTATTTTACGCTCTTGCCGAGGAAACTTGAAGCGCTGCGCGAATTGATCGCCAATCACAAAGAGGGTGCAACGATTGTCTACACTGGCACCCGGAATGACGCTGAGCAAGTGGCAGAGTTCCTGCGCCGGGTCCTCCGGGTAGCAGCCCAGCACTACCATGCCGGGCTGGAAAGCGAGGCGCGGGCAAACATCCAGGAGGATTTCATGTCCGGTAATCTGCGCGTTGTGGCAGCGACGAACGCCTTCGGACTGGGCATAGACCGGGCTGACGTGCGGCAGGTGATCCACTACAGTTTGCCCGGCTCGCTGGAAGCCTATTACCAGGAGGCCGGGCGCGCCGGCAGAGACGGCCTGCCGGCCAACGCCACGCTGCTTTACGCCCCACAGGATCGCGCCCTGCAAGAATGGTTCATTGAAAACAGCTTCACATCGGTCAACGAGCTGCGGGCGCTTTACGAAGCGCTGGATGTGCCGGATGGCGAAGAAATCTGGGTGACGGCTGAGAAGCTCTCTCGCCTGTCCGGCCTGCCGGAAGTGAAGGTGCGCGTTGGGTTGGACCAGCTGGAACGAAGCGGTGCGCTCAAGCGCTTGGGGAGCGCAGGCGTCCGCATGCTGCTGCGCCGCGGCGCGTGGGACGGGGAGGCAATTCAAGCGGTCAGCAACAAGGCGAGGGAACACAAGCATCACAAAGAAACCCAACTGGGAAGGATGATCGCCTATGCCGAGGCGAACACCTGTCGCCGCCAGATTCTGCTGGCGCATTTTGGCGACCGGGGTCCGGCAGACGCTCCGCAATGCTGTGATAACTGCCAATCAAATCAGACCTCTTCAAGCCCCAGCAGCGACGTTTCCAGATTGACCGAGCACCAAAAGGTAGCCCTAATTATTCTCGATTGTGTACACCGTCTGAAGACAAGGGTGGGGCGCGAGAAGCTGGCGCATATCCTGAAAGGTTCGAGCGCCAGCGATATCCGGAAATTTCACTACGATCAAAACCCATACTACGGCCGCCTGGCGGTCTTTTCGCAGAAAGAAATCAAAGGGCTGATCGAGCAGCTCATCCAGCAAGGCTACTTCAAAGTCGTTGGCGGCGAGTACCCGGTGATTTGCCTGACGCCGCGGGGTGAGTCAGGCTTACGGGCAAAGGCAGCCGTCCCGCTGCAACTGCCGCGCCCGATCTCGGCGGAAGCAGCGGAGCGTCAGAAAGCCGAACGCGAGGCTGGCGGGAGGGTGGATGGTTTTCACCGACAGATGCGTTCTTCATCAGATCTTTCAACAGCCGAACAAATTCAGCGAATTGTACACCTAGGGGATTCGAAGGCTTCTGCAGCTGTGCCGGAGTTAATCAATTCACTGGAGGACTCCAATGGAAATGTGCGCAGGCTGGCAGCCTCGGCTTTGGGCAAGATTAAAGATCCGCGGTCAGTAGAGCCATTATTAAAGCTGCTTGGTAAAGAAAAGAAGCCGCAGGTACGCCAGTATGCAGTTAAGGCTTTAGGAAGCATCGGCGATCCCCGAGCACAGCATTTACTGGAAAAAATTGCCAGGGATGAGTGCGAACGTGAATATACACGGAAAGCCGCAATAATCGCCATTGGGCGATTGAGGACTACTTCGAAGAAGGAGGCCAGTCAATAAAGCCCTGGAGCAAATGCAGTCCGACGTCGTCGGCGCTTTTGGCGCCGAGGGCTGTGTGCGCGGCCAATGACGCGCGCGATCCATTCTAAGGCATTATTCCGGTTTTATCCTGGTTCATCGGACAAGTGCGCCAGCAGGTAGCGAATTCGCAAAACCAGGTCGCCGGGCTTCAAGACAGTTATCGAAGGGTGTCCAGGTTGATAATGCCGGACATTGAAAGTAACCAGGAGTCCGCAACCCTCCCTTATCGCGGCGACTAAGATAGGCAGATCCTCTGGATTGGCTAATCCAGCACAGTCGTCCAGCTCGGCTGGATGGGGATCGCCGACCACTTTCAAGCTGCGGCTGACCAGTAACTGGAATGCCGGCAGCGCTTTGGGCATCTTATCAATAATATTTCGCTCGGCTTCGGTAATCACCTGGGCTGAGGTTATGGATTCGATCAATTTGAGTTCCCCCATGCGCAGAACCAGGTTGCTGGCGCTGTGTTCATTAGGAGAAGCGGCGCCGGCAATGAGCACGTCAGCGTCTATAAAGACGCGGGGCTTGGCTGGCTCATTCGGATCCATACTTCTCGTGGTGGTAGCGCTGGCGCTGCTCGCGTATACCCTGCAGCAATTCCTCGATGCTCAAACCGGCTTCAAGGCGCGCTTGTTCGATCTCGCGCGCCAGTTCTGGAACCATGGGCACCATGGGGGTGAGGACAAACACGCCGTCCAGGTCGACCAGGCGGAAAATGTCGCCCCTATCGATCCCATACTTTTCTCTTAGTTCGGCGGGCAGAGTGATCACTCCACGGTTACGTACCTGTATCACAAGATCCATTTGTGTACTCCTTACCGTAAATCTGCGACTGCAGAAATTCAGTAAGATTATACCGCGTTTAAGTGGAATGGATGCTGCGTATTACATGGGGCGGATTGCAGGTTGCAGGAGGCGGGTTAGAAGCGGGTTGGGGTTGGAGGGTTCGGGGCAGGTGCAAGGGGTGAAACTCAAGGCTGTCACGAAAACCCCATCTTGTGTATAATATCAATGTGGAATACACATTTTCTGATAACTTGAACTCCTGATTACTTTCTCGAGGCAAATATGCGCACAAATATTGTCATTGATGATCAACTTATGGACGAAGCACTTAAGGTTACCGGCCTTCCCACCAAGCGAGCTGTTGTAGAAGAAGCCCTTCAATTATTAATTAAAGTCAAAAAGCAAACGGGTATTCGCAGACTAAAAGGAAAGGTTAAATGGGAAGGCAACCTGGACGAAACGCGTACTGGCAGAGCCTTGGGTAGCGAATGGTCATCATAGATACGACAGTCTGGATTGATTACTTCAGGGGTTACGAAACGCCGCAGGTTTCATGGCTTGATCATGAATTAAACCAGCAACGGTTTGGTCTGACCGACCTTATTCTCTGCGAAGTTCTACAGGGTATCCGAAACGAGAAGCAGTTCCTTGATGTCCAAAAGGAGCTACTGAATTTTGAGATATTTCCAATAGGGGGTGTCAACTTTGCAATCCATGCCGCTCAGAATTTCAGGTTGCTCCGTTCACAAGGATTTACGATTCGAAAAACAATCGATTGCCTAATCGCTACATTTTGCCTTGAAAATGGTTTCGCCCTCCTGCACAACGACAGCGATTTTGGCCCATTTGAACAAAAGTTGGGCTTAATTGTTGTGAACCCGTCATGAGGGATTCCTGCGCTGCAGAGAATGCCTCCAGATTGCAAGGAGCGCAAGATCCCAATTGACAGGGAGGGGAGGCGCCGCAGCAGATGGAGTAGCGCGAGGTTCTCTGGATGGTCGAGCTGACAAGGAGGTACTCATGCAAAGCAGCACAGACAGAATCCTGACCACGCATGCGGGCAGCCTGCCGCGGCCAAAGTCGTTGATCGCCCTGCTCACCGCCGGCTATTCCGGTAAGCCGGTCGACGAGACCACGCTGGCGCAGAGCGTCGAGCAGGCCACCCGCGCCATCATCGCCAGGCAGATCGAGGCCGGGCTGGATATCGTGAATAACGGCGAGCTGGGACGGGAAAGTTTCTTCACCTATGTCCAGCACCGCATGACCGGGTTTGGCGGGACCAGCACCCGCCCGATCATGGCAGACCTGATCCGCTACCCGGGCAGCCTTGAGCGCCGCCGCCAGACCATGGCCACGGAGGAACGGGTAGACCTGCTCAAGGCGCCGAAGGCGATCGCCGAAGTCAGCTATGTGAACGCGGCGCCGATCCAGGGGGAATGCCGGCAGCTGCAAGATCTGCTCGCAGAGACCCAGGGCAGGTTCAGCGAGGCTTTCATCTCTTCCCCTTCCCCCGGCATTATCGCCGCCGCCATGCAAAACGATTACTACGATGAACTGGAAGACTACGTGAACGCCGTGGCCGCGGCCCTGCGTACCGAGTATGCGACCATCGCCGAGTCCGGTTTCCTGCTGCAGATCGACGCGCCGGACCTGGCGCTCGAGCGCCACACGCTCTTCCAGGATAAGCCCCTGGCGGAGTTCCTGGCTTTTGTGCGCGTGGTCGTCGCCGCCATCAACCGGGCGCTGGAGGGGATTCCCAAGGAGCAGGTGCGCCTGCACGTTTGTTGGGGCAATTACGAGGGCCCGCACGATTGCGACGTCCCCCTCGAAGATATCTGGCCGGACGTCTCAAAGATCAACGCCGGCGCCTTAATGCTTTCCACGGCCAACCCGCGCCACGCCCACGAATACCGCCTGTTCGAGGATCCCGATTTTCTCGGCGACCGGCTACTGATCCCGGGCGTCATCGAGACGACCACCAACTACATCGAACACCCCGAAGTGGTGGCCGACCGGATTGAGAGAATCGCCAAAGCGGTGGGCGACCCCCACCGGATCATCGCCGGCACCGACTGCGGGTTCGAGACGGCAGCCGGATCGAAGATGGTCATCGAGGAGGTGGTGTGGGCCAAGCTGCGCTCGCTAGCGGAGGGCGCCCGCATCGCTTCACAGAGACTGTTTGGTTAGGGAAGAAGGGGTAAGGGATAGGGCATTGGTCCAAAACCCTCAATAGGCTGGTGGGACGTAAAAGTTTATCGTTTCAAGGGGCGCATGGCCGGTGTTGCTGATCTCGTGGGCTTCGCCGCGCCCGATCAGCACCAGGCTCCCGGCATGCAGCTCGATCTCCAGCCCCTCGACCACCGCCGTGCCATCACCGCTTACCACGTACAGCCACTGGTCGCTGCCCGCATGCCTGTTATCCGGGCCGCCGGTGGACTCGCCCGGGCCCAGCACCATCACCGCGGCCTGGGAGCTCTCGTTTCCGCTCAGAACGCTAAACTCTGCGTTAAATTTGACCTGCTCGTGTTTCATGTTCTCCTCCCATTGAACCGCTAAGGCGCGGCGGATGCGGCAGATCAACACGATAATGGATAGAGCTTCTATGCCGCATCCGACGATCGGGAAGAT
>Ga0209640_10006592_pt1 | contig 10161 bp, 8 predicted proteins | sample RifCSP10_1_FD_184018 | JGI IMG/M metagenome (GOLD analysis project Ga0209640, IMG submission 184018) | Soil microbial communities from Rifle, Colorado - Rifle CSP2_sed 10_1 (SPAdes) (version 2) | ecosystem: Environmental > Terrestrial > Deep subsurface > Rock core/Sediment | place: Rifle... | reverse complement strand
GCATCCGCCGGATCTATTCTCAAATCGCTGACATTCCGCGCGACGCACACTATGACCGTATCACGGCGGTTGCGACGCTCGAGCACCTCTGCGATCTGCCCCAGGTGGTCGCGCAGGCCGCGCTTCACCTTACGCCTGAGGGCACGTTTCGCGTGGCCATTCCCAGTGAGGGAACCCTCTTGTGGACGCTTGGATGGCGACTGACGACGGGACTGGAGTTCTGGTTCAGGCACCGCCTCGATTACGGCGAGCTGATGCGCCACGAGCACGTCAACAGCGCCCGTGAGATCGAGCAGGTGCTCGAGTTCTGCTTCGAGCAGGTCGAACGTCGTGTGTTCGGGCTGAGCCGTGCGCTATCGCTCTACCAGTCCTTCGTGTGCTCGCAGCCGATCCTGTCGAGATGCACCGCGCTCGTCTAGGCCTTCACGGCCAGCAGCCCGATTCCACTGATGATCAGCACCACCCCGGCGGCCTTCCACCAGGTCAAGGCTTCGCCGAGCCAAAGTGCGGCACTGACCTGGGTCGCGACGATGACCATCCCTGTCACCAGCGGAAATGCAATCGACAGCGGCATGCGCAGCAGGATCACTATCCAGAGCAGGAAGCTGAGCGCATAGCAGATCGCTCCGACGAAGAAGCCGAAGGACGCGACCTCGGGCGCCGCCTTCATGCGGTATAGACCGAGGGTCGCAGTCAGGACATACGCAGCAAGGAGCGCTCTGCTGGTCCAGTCATGCATCGTTCAGTGCTCCGTCTCCGCGGTCGGCGCCCAATAGAGATTGAACTCGCCGATCCGCTCTTCATGTCGATACCACGCGCGCATTTGCATCACCACTTGCTGTGTAAGCTTCGTGTTGTACTTGTCGCCCGGACGATGGATGAGTACCGCGGGAGGCTGCGATCGCAGCTTCAACAGCAGCGTCTCGACCTCCGCTTCCGTGCGCAGCCCGAGCGCGCTGTTGAAGAATCGTGTCGGATTGCAGCGCCCCGAGATGAAATAGAGCTCGGCGTCACTGGGCACAGCGAGAATGCAGTCACCCTCCCGGGAGTTCGCCGCGATTCGGGCTACGAGCTCTCGATGGACGACGATTTCGCGGGGTTCGAGCCGCAGGCTGCAGCGTGGCAAGCCGCACGCCTCGAGGCGATCCGTGCGCTCGCCGATGATCGTGCCGTGAACGCCACGCGCGAGCGATTGCCCGGCATGGAAATACAGCGCAACGATGCTCAGGCCGACGAGGGCGGCCGACACGATCGCGCGACCCGGCGTGCGTGCCGCGATCACCGCTGCAGCCACCGCTGCGGCGTTGAATCCGGCGATATAGAAGAGATAAATCGGGACCTGGTAGTGAACCGCCACCAGCGAGTAGAAGCTCGCGCACCACATCAATGCGCCGGCGGATCCGTAGGTCAGCGTTCCCTGTTGCAGGCGCCGCAGGACGTTGATGCCGTTGATGACCGGCAACAGGATCAGCGTCAGCCAGAAGAGCGCATTGAGCACCAGCGCCGGGCTGCGCCACTCCTCGAGTTGCGGCACGACCAACATCGCGAATGACGTGAAACTCTGGGCATCGATGAATGCGAGCTGTGGGATCTGAAATGCCGCGGTAACGGTGTCCGCAAACCAGGTCGACAACGAGCCATGGTGGATGTGATAGCCGAGCAGGGGCAGGCACGCGAGCGTGGACCCGATGGCAAGCCCGCCCATCACGCGCAGGCACTCGCGCATCGAAACGCTGGCGTGCCAACCGGTGACGAGCAACAGGACAACGGGCCAGGCGCCGAAGACGAGGGCGGTTGCCGTATCGGCATGGCTGAGGACATACGTTCCGACCAGCAATGCGAGCCCGAACAGCAGCAACCGCGGTGTCCAGACGCGCGGCAACCCCGGTGCCGAGCCCTCCATGATCAGCCAGCCGATTACCGCGATGGCCGCGATCACGCCCGTGAGCTGACGGAACAGGGCGATGCTCCCGACTACGAGCCCCAGCAAGATCAGTCGCAGCCAGCCCGGTCCTGGAACGCGGCTGAGGATGACGGGAATGAGCAGGGCGAGGAACAGGCAATACCAGTGGGCCGTCGGGTTGAGGAACTGGACGAACGACAGTGAACTGACCGCGAGGCTCCCGGCGAACGCCAGCCAGACCCCACCACGCCGCAGGATGAGATAGACGATCAGCGCCTGGATCACGTTTAACAGTGCGAGCGGAATTCGCAGACTTTTGAAATCGACGCCGAAGTACGCGAGCGCCGCTGCGTTGGCGAAATTCACGTAGCCGGCGTGAAAGTCCTGCACGTCACCGTTGAGAACCTCTCCCTGAAGGATTCTGCTGGCAACGTGCGCGTAGGCACCGTCGTCGGGTGGATACCAGAAACGATCGTAGAAGAAAACGGTGATGGCGGCTGCGGCGGCCAGCGCAGCGAGCGGACCGATTGTCTTGAACAGCGTGGCCTGCGCCAGATCACGAATGCGCCTGATCACGATCCTCCCCGGCCGGCCGGCGAACGGGGCGGAGCATATCGCAGTCGCAATCTACTTGTGCTGAAAGCGACCGCTCGCGAGGAACTTTGCGGTCTGCTGCGCGACCTCGGTCGAGAACAGCATCCCGGTGTGGCTGATCGGGAGCACGATCTGGTCGGTCGCTCCGTGGAGCCGCGTTTCTTCGACACTCACGGTGCCGTCGTTCGGTCCGCCAAGATCATTGAAGAATCGCCCCAGCCCCAGGGAAAGATCGCCCGCGACGATGCCGAGATCGCGCCGGCCGTCCCAGCGTCGCGCCGGCGGGTGCAAGACTTCAGCCTCGATGTTGCGGCCGAGTATCGCGGCGCCGATTGGCCAGCGCGCGAGTCCTTGTGCCGCGCGACTGCCACCGAGCGGGGCGCCGAGGAGCACCGCGCGTCCCGGAGGAATGCTGCGATGCTGCTCGAGAAAACGCAGCACTACGATTCCACCGAGACTGTGGCCGACAAGGTGGAGTGCGTCGCTCGCGAGCCCCATCAAGAACTCATTGAGCCGCGCGAGCACTTCGTCCATCGACGCGGTGACGGACGGATAGTGAAACGCGTGCGTTGCGCAATTCAGCTCCGATGCAAGCCGCCGGCGCAGCAGAGTGGACTCGACGCCGGTCAGCCAGAGGCCGTGAATGAAGACGATCGATGTGGAGGACACGGACCAGTGGGTTGGCGGTTGGCGGTTGGCAGTTGGCGGTTGACAGTTGGCGGTTGACAGTTGGCGGTTGGCGTTTGGCGTTTGGCGTTTGGCGTTTGGCGTTTGGCGTTTGGCGTTTGGCGTTTGGCGTTTGGCGTTTGGCGTTTGGCGTTTTGCGTTTGGCGTTTGGCGTTTGGCGTTTGGCGTTTGGCGTTTGGCGTTTGGCGGTAAGGAATTCCAACTCTATTCTTGCTGTCAACTGTCAACCGTCAACTGTCAACCTTCCTCACCCTTATATGCAGTTCCCTCAGTTGCTCTTCCGGCACCGCGGTCGGCGCGTCCGTCAGTGGGCAGGTCGCGGTCTGCGTCTTCGGGAAGGCTATGACCTCACGGATGCTGTCGGCGCCCGCCATCAGCATCACCATGCGATCGAGACCAAAGGCGATCCCGCCATGCGGCGGACAGCCGAACTTGAGGGCGTCGAGCAGGAAACCGAACTTCGCCCGCGCCTCATCGGCCCCGATGCCCAGCAGGTCGAACACGGTCGATTGCATGTCCTGGCGGTGAATTCGCACCGAGCCGCCGCCGAGCTCGGTGCCATTCAGCACCATGTCGTACGCCCGAGCGAGCGCGTGGCCGGGGTCGGACCTGAGCACGGCGGGATCGTCCGTGTGCGGGGCGGTGAACGGGTGATGCATCGCCACCCACCGCTTCGCATCTGCATCCCATTCGAACATCGGGAAATCGACGACCCAGAGCGGGCGCCAGCCCGCCTGGACCAGGCCGAGATCGTGTCCGACCCGATTGCGCAGTGCGCCGAGCGCGTCGTTGACAACCGTGGCGCTGTCGGCACCGAAGAAGATGAGGTCACCGGACTGGACAGCGGTTCTTTGCAGGATGCCCGCGACCGCCACGTCACTCAGGAACTTGAGAATCGGCGATTGCAGACCTTCGCGACCCCTGGCGGCGTCGTTGACCTTGATGTAGGCCAGGCCCTTGGCACCATAGCGCGCCACGAACGCGGTCAGGTCATCGATCTCCTTGCGAGTGAGCTTTCCGCCTTGGGGAACGCGCAGCGCCGCGACGCGGCCGTTGGTGTCAGCGGCGGGTCCGGCAAAGACCTTGAACCCGGAGTCCTTCACCAGGTCCGCGACATCGACCAGCTCGAGCGGAATCCTGAGATCCGGCTTGTCGGATCCGAACCGGCGCAGGGCTTCGGCGTAGGTGAGCCGCGGAAAGGGGTCCGGTACGTCGACGTTCAGCACTTCCTTGAAGAGGTAGCGGATGAGTGCTTCCATCAAAGCCATGATCTGGTCACGTTCGAGAAAGGAGGTTTCGACGTCGAGTTGCGTGAACTCGGGTTGTCGATCGGCGCGCAGATCCTCGTCGCGGAAGCAGCGCACGATCTGGTAGTAGCGATCGAACCCCGACATCATCAGCAGCTGCTTGAAGATTTGCGGCGATTGCGGCAGCGCGAAGAACTTTCCGGGTTGAGTGCGACTGGGAACGAGGTAGTCGCGCGCTCCTTCTGGCGTCGCCTTGGTGAGCATCGGCGTCTCGAGATCGACGAAACCGTGCTCGTCGAGAAATGCGCGCATGGCACGCGTCACCGCATGTCGCAGACGCAGCCGCTGCGTCATCACCTCGCGACGCAGGTCGAGATAGCGATACTTGAGGCGGATCTCCTCGTTGACCAGCTCATCGAGCTGAAATGGCAGCGGTTCGCATCGATTGAGAAGCTCGAGCTCGCGGGCGAGCAGCTCGATCTGACCCGAGGCGAGATTGGGATTGGCGGTGCCCGCGGGCCGCGCGCGCACGAGGCCGCGCACCCGGATCACGAATTCGCTTCGCAACCGTTCCGCTTCCGCAAATACCTTGGGCGAGTCCGGATCGAACACGACCTGTAACAGGCCCTCGCGGTCGCGCACGTCGACGAAGATGACGCCACCATGATCGCGCCGGCGGTTCACCCATCCCGCGACGGTGACTTCCTGACCGGCCAGGCGCTCGTCGACCTGGCCGCAATAGTGGGTTCGCATAGCTTGTACTCTTGATCTGCTTTCAACCGGGGTTCGGCGTTCTGCGCGAACCTCGTTGAACCCTGGGCGCGGTGCGCTTCTTCGCGGTGCCCGCTTTGGTCTCGCTCTTGGCTTCCGGCTTGGAATCCGCTGAGGTTTCGGGCTTCGATTCGGCCTTGTCCTCGGTCTTGAGCCCGGCTGCCGGCTCGGCCTTCGAATCGACTTTCTCCGGCTGGTCGGCGAGATTGCGTTTGGTTTCCTTGTCCGACTTGAAGTCGGTCTCGTACCAGCCCGAGCCCTTCAACAGGAACATCGGCGCCGACAACAGGCGCTTGAGCTTCGGCTTGCCGCAGTCCGGGCACTTCTTGAGCGGCCTGTCCGAGACTTTCTGCAGGGCTTCGTGAGGCTGCCCGCACGCAGCACATTCGTACTCGTAGATCGGCATCGGCCAATTATAAGGTGCGGCGTCTAGCGCTTGGCCTGTTTCTGGAACACGAGCTCGCCCTTGCGAGCCGTCACCAGGATGCGATCGTCCGGGCCGAACTCACCGCGCAGGATCGCCTGCGCCAGCGGGTTCTCGACCTGCTGCTGGATCGCGCGCTTGAGCGGCCGCGCCCCGTACACCGGGTCGTAGCCGGCTTCTCCCAGCATCGTACGTGCGGCATCATCGAGGTTGAGCTCGATGTCGCGCTCGAGCAGCCGCTTGCGCAGGTATCCCAGCTGGATCTCGACGATCTGCCGGATCTGCTCTTCGCCGAGCGGATGGAAGACCACGATGTCATCGATGCGATTGATGAACTCGGGACGGAAATTACTCTGCACGATCTCCATCACCGCGCTCTTCATGCGCGCATAGTTGGCCTCGCCTGCCATTTCCTGGATCACCTGCGAGCCCAGGTTCGAGGTCATGATCACGACGGTGTTGCGGAAATCGACCGTGCGCCCCTGCCCGTCGGTGAGCCGGCCATCGTCGAGCACCTGCAGCAGCACGTTGAACACGTCCGGATGCGCCTTCTCGACTTCATCGAGCAGGATGACGGAATAGGGCCGGCGGCGGACCGCCTCGGTGAGATACCCTCCCTCCTCGTAGCCGACGTATCCCGGCGGCGCGCCGATCAGGCGGGCCACGGAATGTTTCTCCATGAACTCCGACATGTCGATGCGGACCAGCGCCTCTTCGGTGTCGAACAGGAATTCGGCGAGCGCTTTGCAGAGCTCGGTCTTGCCGACACCGGTGGGTCCGAGGAACAGGAACGAACCATTTGGGCGCCGCGGATCGGCGAGCCCGGCACGTGAGCGGCGTATGGCGTTCGCTACGATGTGCACGGCTTCTGATTGACCGACGACGCGCCGCTCGAGCGCCTCCTCCATCTTGAGGAGCTTCTCTTTCTCGCCCTCGAGCATCTTGGACACGGGAATGCCGGTCCACTTGGAAACGACTTCCGCCACCTCTTCTTCGGTGACCTTGTTACGGAGCAGCCGCGTTTCCTTCTTTTCGGCCTCGGTCGCCGCGGACAGACGCTTCTCGAGCTCCGGGATGCGCCCGTATTGGAGCTCCGACATGCGCGCGAGATCGCCTGCACGACGCGCGGTCTCGAGCTCGAGCTTGGCACGCTCGAGCTCCTGCTTGATGTGTGCCGTCCCCTGGAGAGCGGCCTTTTCCGCTTTCCACACCTCTTCCAGATCGGCGTACTCCTTCTCCAGGCCACCGAGGGTGTCTTCGAGCGCCTGCAGGCGCTTCCTCGACGCTTCGTCCTTTTCCTTCTTCAGCGCTTCGCGCTCGATCTTGAGCTGGATGATGCGCCGCTCGAGCCGATCCATCTCCTCGGGCTTGGAGTCGATCTCCATGCGAATGCGCGAGGCTGCCTCGTCGATGAGGTCGATCGCCTTGTCGGGGAGCTGACGATCCGCGATGTAGCGGTGTGACAGCGTCGCCGCGGCCACGATGGCGGGATCGGTGATCTCCACCTTGTGATGAATTTCGTAGCGTTCCTTGAGACCGCGCAAGATCGCGATCGTGTCCTCGACGCTCGGCTCGTCGACCAGCACCTTCTGGAAGCGCCGCTCGAGCGCCGCGTCTTTCTCGAGGTACTTGCGATACTCGTCGAGCGTCGTGGCGCCGACACAATGCAGCTCGCCGCGTGCGAGCGCGGGTTTCAGCATGTTGCCCGCGTCCATGGCGCCATCGGCCTTGCCGGCGCCGACCACGGTATGCAGCTCATCGATGAACAGGATGATCTGGCCTTCCTGCTTGGCGAGATCGTTCAGCACGGCCTTCAGGCGCTCCTCGAACTCGCCCCGAAATTTCGCGCCCGCGATCAGCGCGCCCATGTCGAGCGAAAGGATGCGCTTGCTCTTGAGTCCCTCGGGCACTTCGCCGTTGACGATGCGCTGTGCGAGACCCTCGACGATCGCCGTCTTGCCGACACCGGGCTCGCCGATCAGTACCGGATTGTTCTTGGTGCGTCGCTGCAGGACCTGGATGGTGCGCCGGATCTCGTCGTCGCGGCCGATGACGGGATCGAGCTTGCCCTGCTCCGCCCGCTCGGTGAGATCGATGGTGTACTTCTCGAGTGCCTGGCGACTGTCCTCGGCGTTGACATCCTCGACCTTCTGCCCGCCTCGTACCTCGTCGATGGCTTTCTCCACCGCGCCGCGGACCGCGCCGCAGTCGCGCAGGATGGTCTTGAGCGTGCCGCGATCCTCGAAGGCCGCGAGCACGAACAGCTCGGAGGCGATGTACTGGTCGCCGCGGTCCTGCGCGAGCTTGTCGGTAACGTTGAGCAGACGGCCGAGATCATTGGAGACATGCACTTCGCCCGCCGCGCCCTCGACCTTGGGCAGGCGATCGATCGCGGCCATGAGCTCCGAGCGCAGCAGGCTGACGTTGGCACCGGCCTTCTCGAGGAGCGGCCGCACGCTTCCGCCCTGCTGGTTGAGCAGGGCAAGCATGAGGTGCACGGGTTCGATGAACTGGTTGTCCCGGCCGATCGCCATAGACTGCGCATCGGCCAAGGCCGACTGGAACTTGGCTGTGAGCTTGTCCATTCGCATAGTCGACTCCGATGGGGTCAGGTCTTGCAATCCAGCAGCGGCCTGCTGGATTGCAAGACCTGACCCCCTCGCGATGTAGGGTCGGATCGTGGAGATTCAATGAGATCGGTTGACAGTTGGCGGTTGGCGGTGAGCTTTTTGCTCGCGCTGTGAACTGTCAACCCTTCTTCAATGCGCGTCGCTCAACATGATGACCGCAATTCCGACCGCAATCAGGACCCCCTGCTGGATGCTGGCAGCCGGCCCCACGCGCTGGTGCAGACCAGGAATCAGGTCCGCAACGGCGACATAGAGGAAATTGGCGGCTGCCACGGCCAGGGCATACGGCAGTACCGGCTCCGCGAATCCCAAGGCGACATACGCAATGAGGCCGCCGACGATCGACGTCAAGCTCGTGAGCAAGTTGAGCGCCAGCGCGCGGTTGCGGCTCATCCCGCCGTTCAGCAGGATCGCGAAATCGCCGACTTCCTGCGGGATCTCATGCGCGATTGCTGCGACGCCCGTGGCGATACCGAGCCGTACGTCGGTCATGAATGCCGCCGCGATCAGCACGCCGTCGAGGGCGTTGTGGATGGCATCGCCGGTCAGAATGAGCACCACCGAAGCGCGGTCCCGCTCCGCCTGGCTCGGTCCGTGCGCATCCAGATCGTGCGAATGACTGTGCCGCCACAACACCAGTTTCTCGAGCACGAAGAAAGCGAAGATCCCGGCGACCAGCGCGAGACCGACCAAGTGGGCATTCGCGATGCCTGCATCCCTGATGGCGTGGGGCAAGAGCTTGAGCAACGCGGCGCCGAGCAGCGCACCGGTCGCGAAGCTGACGAGATGTGGAAGCCAGGCCGTACGCCGGCGTGCCGAAAGCAGCAGCAGCACGCCCGCGATCAGTGCGCTCAGCAGGCCACCGAGCGTAGTGAAAACAATGATCCAGGAAAGTGTGGACATGCGGGCCGCGGATTATTCGAGTGATTCTTGGCCGGCAGATCGTAGCACGCAGAAAAGGCCAGGCGCCTGACGCCAGATGCCCGATGCTCTCCTACTCGATCCAGATCAGCGTCGCCATCCTGCCGCACTGACCGTCGCGGCGGTAGGAAAAGAACACATCGGCCTCCTCGAACGTACATCGTCCCCCGCCATAGATCGCATCGATGCCCGCGCGATTGAGATGCTGGCGGGCCAGCCGATAGAGATCCGCCTGCCACCGGGCGCGCTCGTTGGCGCGAAAAGCGCTCGCGGCTGCGGGATCGAGGTTCATGAATGCAGCGCGCACTTCGGGGCCGACTTCGAAATGTCCAGGTCCGATGGCCGGGCCCAGCCACACGAGCAGTTCCCGGGGCGGAATCGCCAGTGCGGCGATCGTGGCCTCGAGCACGCCGGCCACCAGCCCACGCCAACCCACGTGAGCGGCGCCCACGCGCGTCCCATCGGTGCTGGCGAACACGACTGGCAGGCAGTCCGCGGTGAGGATCGCGCACACGAAACCCGCCTGGTCGGACACTGCCGCGTCGGCAACCGGATAGTGCGGGGCGGCCGGTGCCATAACCACCTGTGCGCCATGCACCTGGTTGAGCCACAACGGTTCGACATCGAGTCCGAGCTGGGCGCACACACGTCGCCGGTTCTCGACCACGCAGTCCACCTCGTCCCCGACGTGTTGAGCGAGGTTCAGAGAATCGTAGGGCACGGGGCTCACCCCGCCGCCGCGCGTGGTCGATACCGCTCGCACGTGTCGCGGCGCCGGCCAGTCGGAAGCGATGAGCTCGATCACGGCCGCGTCATCTGCGCCACGCGCGCATCTTCGCGCAGGACGCGCAACAATGCCTTCATGTCCGCCGGCAGCGGTGCGCGCCACTCCGACATGCGCTCGAGCTCAGGGTGAATCAGTTTCAGTCGAGAGGCATGCAGAGCCTGGCGCGGAAAGGCGCTGAGCGCCGCGACGAGTTCGGG
>Ga0209640_10006591_pt1 | contig 10164 bp, 9 predicted proteins | sample RifCSP10_1_FD_184018 | JGI IMG/M metagenome (GOLD analysis project Ga0209640, IMG submission 184018) | Soil microbial communities from Rifle, Colorado - Rifle CSP2_sed 10_1 (SPAdes) (version 2) | ecosystem: Environmental > Terrestrial > Deep subsurface > Rock core/Sediment | place: Rifle... | reverse complement strand
AAGGCCTCGACCCGAACACGACTGACCCCGCCGTGCTCGAGTCTATCAAGCCCAAACTGCAAGAACTGGTGGGCGCGGTAAAACTCTTCGACAGCGACAGCCCCAAGACCGCGCTCATTGCCGGTGACGCCGACCTCGGCTACGTTTGGAACGCGGAAGCCGAGCTCGCCTTCCGCGAGAAGGACTCTATGCGGTACGTCTTCCCCGAAGAGGGATCGATTCTCTTTCAGGATGGCTACGTGCTGTTGACAGACGCGCCGCACCCGGACGCGGCGTATGCCTGGCTCAATTATTCACTGCAAGGCGACGTGTTCTGGCTCATGCTCCGCGACTTCCCCTACACCATGCCCAACACCGCGGCCCTCGACTATGCCAAGAACGCCACCTTCACCGTGAAAGACAGCGACGGCAATGACGTGACCCCGGCCCAACTCTACGAACTCTACATTAACTCACCGATCACCAATACCCCGCCCGAAGCCTGGGCCGCCGGGCACCATACCGTAGACGTGGGCGATGCCACTCCCCTCTACGATCAATTGTGGCTGGAAGTGAAAGGCGGCGAATAGCCGGGCGTATACAGCCACACAGGTTAGCAGGGAGTTGGGCGGCTCTTTCATCGGCCCTGGTAGCATCCTGAGTGGCGCGGCGGTGTATGCCGCGAAGTCGAACGCTTCGCGTGCGGGCCATCAAGTTGTCCGCAATTTGCTCCAGGAATGTTCACCATGAAACGCGAATACCTCGCCCAATTGAGAAAAGAGTTCGACCGTCAAGTCAACAACTTACTTCAAAAAGGATACCCTGAAGCCGCTGGCGTATCGGCTGAGGAATTCTTGAAGCCCATCGAACCGCTCAAAGAGAGAATGGGGGAACTTGCTCTACCTGAAATAGATTTAGAGCAGGGTCAACTCCCGATGGTGATTGTGGTCAAAAGCGACTGGGTGGCCGCCGAAAAAGCAATGTCGCTTGTGGAGCGTGAAGGCAAAAAAGGATTTACCAAGATGTATCCACGCGAGCCAAAAGACTTCAAAATTATTGATGGGGTGAGTATACCCAACGGCCCGGCCTATCTTTTGGCAGATATCGACCGGGGCAAAGGCAGCCTCAACGTTACTCCTGGTGAAGCGCTGAAAATGATTAAAAACGAAAATCGCTCTCCGCTCACCATAGAGGAGGGTATTGCTATTGTGACCCAGTATCCAGAATTCTTAATGAAAAACAACTGCTTTTCTTTACTCGCATCTCGCCATGTCGGGGACAAGCGAGTTCCCGCCATATGGATTAATAGTCAAGGCCGGTCAAATCTCGGCTGGTGTTGGGAAGGAAATCCGCATACGTGGCTAGGTTCTGCCTCCTGCGCCAGTAGAGTCTGATATACCTGCATACCGATCAACCGAATACATACGGCCTTCCTTAAAGTCCATTGACGCGTTTCGGCAGTCCTGTTAGACCCGGCCATCTACATCAAAAGAATCCGCGTTCACACCGCACTTGGTGCTGGTGCAAGTGTCTGCGTTCCATCAGCGTTATCTGCGTTCCCCATCTTTAGGGGAGCCGTAACCGAATACCGAATATCCGCGTGTTTGCCCATTCTTCATTTAATCAGTATCATACGCGCCATTCGCTCAACCCTGCCCCGGAGACTCGCCATGCCATCTGTCAAACTCAACGTGCCGTATAAATCACAATGGGACCCCGACGCCAAAGATCACTCCGCCGATTGCGGCCCCACCAGCCTCGCCATGTTGCTGGCCGCCCTCGGTGATAACATCTCACCCGATCAACTCTACCGCCACATCGGCGCGCGCGGCGTGAGCGAGTACACTTCCTTTACCGATCTCACCACCGCGGCCAAAGCGCGCGGCTTGCCGATGACGCGCAAGAACTTTCTGCCCGGCCACGCCCTCGCCGAACTTCAGAACACGATCAACAATGGCACGCCCTTCGTCGCCCTCATCAAATACGCGCTGGTCGACCACATCGCCAAGAATAATTTCAAAGGCGCGCACTTCGTCATCGTCACCGGCTACGACGAAGACGAGATATTCATTCACGATCCGCTGTTCAAGGGCCAGCGCCGCGAGTTGGGCATGTTCTGCCGCTACACCTTCGACACCTTCCTCAGCGCATGGGGCGGATTCCGGTCGGGCGAGAACCCCAACTACGCCGCCCTGATCTCCGGCAAACCCGTTTCATTTCTCGAACACTCCTCTGGCGCGCCTGCCGAACCCGTTCCCCAAATCGAACTCGACGAGTCCATGCGCCGCCGTCTCCGCGCCAAAGCCGCCTACGACGGCCAGCCCGACCCCGACCTCAACAACCCGAACGTCGCCGCCAACCTCGTCGCCCAACTCGGCGATTGGGGCGCCTCGTGGGAATCGCACACCGTGCGGCGCGGCGACAGCATCTCCAAGATCGCCGCCATGTACTACAACGACCGGAACAAGTGGCCGGTCATCGTCTACTTCAACAACATCACCGACCCCGCCAAAATGTCGCCCGGCGACACCTTCCTCATCCCCCTGCCCGAACTCACCGCCGCCTCCGACGGCAAAGTGCCCCTGCCCGGATTCGGCGGCCCCACCGGGTAACCTGCGGTCACCCCCTAAAATGTGGGGCGGCGCACAAGGCCGCCCCGTTTTTGTTTGCCACCATGTATGCCTCCCATCGAAGCCCGCCTCCTCTACCTCGCCTTTTTTCCCCACACGCTCCCCGCGCCGGGCAAAGGCCACACCCTGCGTGGAGTCCAGCCGCCGCTCACCAAGCAGGCCCCTTACTTCCTCGACCTCGACATTGAATTTGCCGACCTCGATCAACGCGAAATTGATGTCGACGGACAATCGATCCGAATCCGGCGGCAGATGATTGACGAGCAGATCGTCGTGGTGGAATGCGCCTATACCCTCGCCGACCTGCTCAGCCCGGCCAGTAACACGCACAAACAGTCTCTGCACGTCAAACTGCTCAATAGGATTCGGGCCGAGAGCGGCTACACCGGCGCGTTTCTCGAAGAGTACACCATCGTCTGCATCGCCGGAGCCGACTTCTCACCCGACGATTTCGTGCAAGCCAACCGCCTCACCCTCGCCGCCCTGCTTCGGAATCTCCCCGGCCCCCTCTCCGAAGCCGACGCCGACCACGCCCTCAGTTCCCGCGCCCGTTACACCGAGCGCGACCTCGCCATCGTCGATTGGGAAGGCGCGCTCCTCATCGACGACGAAGCGGACTTTCAATCCGATATCGAACTGCTGAAAATCGGCAACTACGAACTCCTGCGCTACCGCCTGCTCGACCGGGCCATCGAGCGCAACCTCGAAACCGTGCGCCGCGAACTGGAGAGCAAACGCCGCCTCAGTTTCTTCAGCAACCTGGTCCGCACCTCCCTGCAACAGCGCCTCGAACTCCTGCTCGACTTTGACAAGACTGCCCAGACTCTCCTGCTCATCGGCGACTGGTACACCGCCCAACTCTACCGCCTCATCGTGGACGAGTTCTACATTGACGAGTGGAAGGCCAACGTGCAAAGCAAACTCGACCATCTCGAATCCATCACCGACACCATCCACGCCAACTTCACCCTGTCGTGGGATCAAACCCTCGACCTCGTCCAACTCGTTGGCTGGCTCATCCTCCTCGTCGGCTACTTCGTCCTGTTTTATTTTGACGTGATCCAGGCGGTGAAGTAACAACGGATACACTTGAGCAAGTGTGTATAAACTCTTGATCTGCCGACTGTATCCATGCATTTGTTCACCACCCCTCACCCTCTCCGTCGCTTCTTTCCCTATCTCGCCCTCGCCTTCGGCACGCTTGGGCTTGGCTTTTCGGGATCTTTGTCACATGGGCCAATGCGCCCGGGTCGGTGAGCGGGTTCTATCGGGTGGCGATAGCCGCCGCCACGCACCCCCTTCCCGTTACCACCTCTGGATCGCCGCCTTGGGCGGACTCTTTTTTGCGGGCGACCTCGCCGCGTGGAACACGTCCGTCCTTCTTACCTCCGCCGCCAGCGCCACGTTGTTTGGCAACACCTCGCCGCTGTGGGTGAGTCTCGGCGCATTGTTCCTGTTCAAAGAAAAACTGGGGCGCGGGTTCTGGGCCGGGTTGGGGCTGGCGCTCGTCGGCGCGCTCATCATCCTCGGCGAAAATTTTTCCGCGCAACCCTCGGTGGGCCTCGGCAGTTTGCTGCCATCGTCGCCGGAATGTTTTATGCCGCTTTCTTCCTCTGCACCCAGCGCGCGCGCGAAGGGCTGAGTTCTCTCACCGCATGGTGGGTCTCCACCGCCTCCAGTGCCGCGGCGCTGACCGTCGCCGCAATACTCTTCAACGAATCATTTCTCGGCTACCCGGCCATCACTTATTGGAGTTTGATCGGCGTGGCGCTGATCACACAAGTGGGCGCATACCTCGCCATCAATTACGCCCTCGGCCATTTGCCCGCTTCGATTGTATCGCCCACCTTGCTGGGCCAGCCGGTGCTCACCGCCCTGCTCGCTGTGCCGCTGTTGGATCAACCGCTCACCCTGCCGCAAATCGCCGGCGGCCTTATCGTGCTGGCCGGAATCTGGGTGGTGCATCGGCAACGCCAATGACCAAAGTCGGCTTGTCCTGCATCCGAGTGCGGTTTACAATGGCCGCCAGTCTGAGAGGGGTTGAAGGCTGAACCCCAAGAAAGTCATGCTTCAAGCATGACCTGCAATTCCATCCCAAGTATTGCGTGTTGCGTTGCGATACGCCATACACCCTACGCGATACGCGACATGCCCAATCACCCTCAATACTCCATCGTCGTTCCCATCTTCAACGAAGAAGAAACCATCTCCGAATTGTATCGACGCATGGCCGCCATGCTCGACGGCCTCGACGGCCCCAGCGAACTTATCTTCGTGAACGACGGCAGTCGCGACAACTCACTCGGCTTGCTTCGCGAATTGCCCGGGCGTGACCCGCGGGTAAAGGTACTCTCGTTCTCGCGCAACTTCGGCCACCAAATTGCCATCACCGCCGGGATCGATTATGCGGCGGGCGATGCGGTCGTGGTCATCGATGCCGATCTACAAGACCCGCCCGAAGTGATTCCTGATCTGATCAAAGAATGGAAAGCCGGAACCGAACTGGTCTACGCTGTGCGGGCCGAGCGCAAAGGCGAGACCTTTTTCAAGAAGTTCACCGCCTCGGTGTTCTATCGCCTCATAGCCAGCATGACCGAACTCAAAATCCCGTCCGATGCGGGCGACTTCCGGCTCATGGATCGCAAAGTGGTGGACGCGCTTAAGCAGGTGCGTGAGCATCATCGCTTTATGCGCGGGCTGTCGGTGTGGGTCGGGTTCAAGCAACAAGGCGTGACCTACGTGCGGCACGAACGGTTCGCCGGATCGACGAAGTATCCCCTGCGGAAGATGATCCGGTTCGCCACCGACGGCATTACCAGTTTTTCATATGTGCCCTTGCAGTTGGCGACCACCGCCGGGTTTATCTTCGCCGGGATCGCGCTGGTCGCCATTCCCGTTGTTGCCATATTGAGATTGCAGGGCAACGATTTCTTTGGCGGGCAAGCCACCACGCTGATCAGCGTGCTTCTTCTCGGCGGCGTGCAATTGATTTTCCTCGGCATCATCGGCGAATACCTCGGGCGCATCTACAACGAGGTGAAACAGCGTCCGCTGTATTTGATTTCGGAAAAGATCGGCTTTAGTGAATAGGGTGAATCATGCAGACATCTCAGAACGCGCCATCCCAACCTCAACAGCCAAACACGCTCGGCAATGCCAGCCTCGGGCTGGGCATCGCTTCGGCGGCGTTCGTGTTCGGGATTGGACTGTGCGCGCTGGTTGGCTTCCGGCAAAGCCCGCAGGTGGTGGGGGCGCTTGCCACGCCATTGTTTGTGTGCGGGGCCAGCAGCGCGTTTCTCGGCTTGCTCGGGGCTGTGATCGGTGTCGGCGCCCTGTTCGGGGGAAATCGATCCAAAGCCACAGCCGTCGTTGGGACCATACTCAGTCTCATCGGCCTGTGTCTCTTCTTCACCATCCTCGCCGCGTTCCGCCGATAGTGTTACCGCCGAGCGCACAGAGAACGCAGAGAGTCTTATCCATCGGTCTCTGCGCGCCCTGCGCTCTCTGCGGTGGATAAAACTCATGAACAAAGTCTATCGACACAAACCGCTCGCCGCCGACGAATACCTCGGCCACGTTGCCTTCGACGGCAAAGTGTACGAAACCCGCTTCGGCCCCGATAAATACGTGGGTTGGGTGGAACTGGATACAGGGAAGGTTTACGAGAGTCGATTCGGCCCGGATCGATACATCGGCCAGGTGCAGCTCGACTCGGGCAAGGTCTATCGCCACAAGCCCATGGCCGTCGACGAGTATCTCGGCCAGATGGGCAACAACGGCAAGTTCTACCGTCACCGGGTCGGCCCCGACGAATACATCGGTCAGATTGAAGGCACGAACGCTTACGCCATCGGGGGCGCGGGGTTCATGTTGTTGGTGTGGCCGCTGGTGGAAGAAGAAATGAAAGCTCAGGCGGCAGAGACGGAACAACCGGAGCCAGACAAAACAGAGGAATAGCGTTTCGTGCTATAGTTTGACTGCTGAGCGATTATTTTTCAGAGCCGCTCCGCGTTTGCATGACTGTCTTTCCATCCGAGTGGGTCCTCACCGTCAGCGCCCCGGCCGCTGGCACAACTTATTACACGCTGAAGCAGGGCCGCAATCTGGTCGGCCGGGGCCAGGGCGTCGACGTTTTCATCGACGATGCCAGCGCCTCACGGTCACACGCCGAGATAATTTTCGATCCCGCTCAAAACACCATCACCCTCGCCGATCTAGGAAGCACCAATGGCACGTTCGTCGCCAATGAACGCCTGAGCGAGCCGCATCTGTTGTCGGCCAGCGACATCATTCGCATCGGCGAATGCACACTGACGCTCAACCCGCAAAGCCGCCACGCCGATGTGCGCGGCCCGGCCAAGACCGCGCCGCTGACGCGGAACATGCTGGTGCAATCGGTGGGCCGCCATGCCCGGCTTCTGTTCGATGTAGCCGTCAAACTCAACACCGTGCTGGATGTTGACACGGCGCTCAACGAAGTCGCGAGCCTGATGAGCGCTTCGATGGGCGCGGACAAATGCATGGTGATCCTGGCCGCGCAATTCGACCGCCTGCACGACCTGGGCTTCCCCACTTCCGTTGCCCAACAGGCCATCGGGCAAAAGGCCGCCGTCATGGTTCCGGTCGTGGTCGCCGACCCGAAACAGTCTGGAGTGAGCGCCATGCTCTTCCGGGTTCGTTCGGCGTTGTGTGTTCCGGTGCTAAACGGCGATGAGATCATGGCCCTGTTGTATGCCTACAAAAGCGATCCAACCGCCGGACCATTTGACGAAATGGATTTACAGGTGGCGATTGCGATCAGCCATCAGGCCGCGCTCACCCTGCAACGCACGTTCCTCGTCAAACAAGCCGAAGAAGTGCTCCGGGCAAGCGAACAACGCTTTCGCACTGTGGTCGGCAATTCACCCGATCTGGTTTATACCGTCGAGGCGGCGACCGGCCACCCCACCCTGCTGAACCGGAACGAGTATTTTGGATATACCAAAGACGAGTTTGAATCGCCCGGCGGAAATTTTCTGGCGGTGCACCCCGACGACCAGCCGGCCGTCACCGCTCACTGGCAAGGGACACTGCGCCGCCGAAGCCAGGAGAATTTTGTCAAGTCTATTGAATACAGAATATGCAATAAGGGCGGCGATTGCGACTGGGTTCAGAGCCGCGATACCGTTTTTGAATATGATGTCGAGGGCAATCCCAAACATATTCTGGTGACGATGACAGTGATCACCGAACACAAGGACGCTCAAGAGCGGATCCGCAAAAGCGAGTCTATGCTCGCCGATGCCCAACAGTTCGCGCACCTCGGCAGTTGGGAGTGGAATGAAACCACGAATCTTTTCGTTGGGTCAGCCGAATTCTATCGGATGTATGGGATCGAGTTGGACTCTAAAGGGGTGGCCCCAGACAATCTCGCCGAGCGGGTTCACTCGGCTGATCGGCGCCGGGTGTTGAGCATCATTCGCGGCGCAATGCAGACGCGCCAGCCTTTCTCTTTCGAGCATCGCCGCGTTCTGCCCGATCAGCACATCCGTGTCTACCAAGTGCGCGGGTGGATCACTTTAAACGGCGGCGCTGGCCCAAACCGGTGGCACGGGACGACGCACGATGTCACCGAAATCCATCAGGCCGAGCGGGCGCTGAAGCGGCGCGGCGACGAGTTGGCGATGCTGAACGCCATTATCAGCACCATTAATGGGTCTCTTGATCTATCCACTATTCTGTCATCGACCCTTGAGCGGACGGCGGCTCTTGTCTCGGTAGATGGAATGATCTGCCACATTTTGAGCGAGAGCGGCAAATTAAAAATCGCGGCCCAATACGGCTTCAGCCCGGAACTGGCTGGAAGTCACCTGAAGCTCAATGCCTCAACTGATGTTGATCTCAATCGACATGCGTTAGCGCAAGAGGAGCCAACGTATGTGCCCGAAGTGCCCGCCGACAGCCGCTATAAACAAAACGACGTGGCCCGGGTGGCCGGTTATCAATCTGCGCTTTACATCCGCATTGTTGGGCACGACCGGCCTCTAGGCACATTGGCCTTATACACCGTCTCACCCCGCGATTTCGGCGCTGAATTGCTGAATTTACTGGTGACGGTTGGGGCCCAGTTGGGCGTCGCTATCGAGCGGGCCAATTTGTATGAGATACAGCGCAAGCGAACTGATCAACTCACCCGGTCGAGCGCGCTCATCACGGCTCTAAGCCGGGTGACGGCTCGTTTGCAGAAGACGGTCGACCCGTATAGCGTCATCGAAACACTGGGCAATGAACTTAAAGTGATCGGCGTGCGGTGTTTTGTCTTTCTCATCAAACCCCAAACCGACATGCTTGTGGTGCATTACACCTCGATTGACGAAGCGACTCTCGTCCAAATCGAGTCGCTGACCAAGAAAAAAATCCGGGGCCGCTACATTCCACGCAAAGAGTTTCCCTCTTACGACCGGATCATTCAACAAGGTCAGGTAGTGTTCCTCCCCGACACATCCCTCCTCATTCAGGCTCTATTCCGCGGCCAGCCGGAGGCCGCTGCCCAGAATTTCTTTGAGCACGAGGGTGTGTTTTCCGGCGCGTCGATGATCTACCTTCCGTTGGCCGTCGAGGATCGAGTGATGGGCGTTCTGGCCGTTGTGGGACGCGGGTTGAAAGACGACGATGTGCCAGCCTTTTCTGCCTTTAGCGGCCAGGTGGCTGTGGCAATCGATAACGCACGCCTGTTTGACGAGGTGCGCAAAGGGCGGGAGCGTCTGCGGCAGTTGGCAAATCAGGTCATTTCGGCTCAAGAAGATGAGCGCCGCCGGGTGTCTCGAGAATTGCACGACGAAGCTGGTCAGGCGCTTACAGCGCTGAAAATCAGCCTCGATTTGATGCGCAAAGAATTGCCTACTGAACTGGACGATTTGCGGACCCGGTTGGAGGAGGCAACCCAGGTTGCCGATGCCACCCTGCTGGAGATCCGGCTGTTGGCTCAGGCCCTCCGCCCGCCTTCGCTCGACGCACTCCACAATATCAACCTCACCATCGAGGGTTACTGCCGCGAGTTTGGCCGGCGTACCCAACTTGCCATCAGTTACACCGGCGCAGAACTGCCGCCGTTGTCAGATGAAGTCAACATGTGCCTGTATCGTTTTTTGCAAGAGTCCCTCACCAACGTCGCCAAACACGCGCGGGCCAAAGAGGTCTGGGTGGCATTGCAGCCGGCTGGGGGCGAGGTGCTGTTGTCGGTTGAAGACGATGGGGTTGGATTTGATCCGCAGGCGGGTGTGGTTATGGCCGACCAGCCAGCGGGCCTGGGTATGCTAGGGATGCGTGAGCGGCTTGAGCTTTTGGGAGGCTGGCTGGAAATTGATTCACAGCCCGGAGAAGGGACTCGGGTGACGGCACATTTGTCCGGCCATTTGCTGGAGCGTGGCTCACTGGGGGCAGCATGATTCGGGTCATTGTAGCCGACGATCACAATTTGGTCCGGCAGGGAATTCGCGCTTTGCTGGACAAGGCCGACGATATTGAAGTGGTTGGGGAGGCTGGCGACGGCCAAGCAGCGATTGAGCTGGTCGAG
>Ga0209640_10006590_pt1 | contig 10165 bp, 5 predicted proteins | sample RifCSP10_1_FD_184018 | JGI IMG/M metagenome (GOLD analysis project Ga0209640, IMG submission 184018) | Soil microbial communities from Rifle, Colorado - Rifle CSP2_sed 10_1 (SPAdes) (version 2) | ecosystem: Environmental > Terrestrial > Deep subsurface > Rock core/Sediment | place: Rifle... | reverse complement strand
CGGTCCGGGTTGAAGTGGACGTTGTAGAAGTGCCAGATGACGATGGCCAGCGTGGCAAGCATCGCCTCGTCGCTGTGCATTTCGTGGGCGACGTCCAGGACATACTTCGGGAAATACTTGAGCACGATCATCTCGAACCAGAGGAAGAGCCCCGATCCGATCATGATGACGCACCCCCAGTAGACGGCCCAGTAGTCGAATTTCTCGAGGTAGCTGAACCGGCCGAACCGCGGCTTCTCCGGGGTTTTTCCCAATAAATGCCGGATGTTCTGCATCAGGTCCCTTGCATCCTTGGGGGTGGGGATGAGGAGCACGAAATCGCGCCGGCCCCGCCGGGAGAGCACCGTGTAGAAAAGGTGATGCACCATGAAGTAGATGAGCATGCCCGCGCCGATCCGGTGCACGATCGTGGAGTTGTGGATCCCCCCCCACAGGGCCACCAGGTAGTGGGACAGCACGAAGTCGGGAAATTTGATCGGCATCCCGGTGATGACGAGGAGGATGACCGAGGTGAACATCACGATGTGCTGGAAGCGGAAGTTCCTGTTGAACCGCTCGAACATCTCCCCTTCTTCGGGATGCCTCTCCCGACGCTTCTCCTCCCGGCGTCTGCGCTCCTCCGCCCTGCGCTCCGCCGCCGTGCGGATCCGTCTTTCCCGCTCCACCTCCTCGAGGACGCGGGCGCGGACCTTCTCCCGGATCTTCTCCGCCTCGGACGGTTCGAGGCCGCCGGTCTCCTCGGCGACGGCCGCCTCGATGTCGCGTTCCAGGGATTCCTGCTTCGGGTCCTTCTTCTCGTTCCTGGGCATTCGTTCTCTCTCCCGCTCCTGGTTTTCATCCTTCGGGCAATGCCCGCGATCCCGTTACTGCTCGCCGCGAAGCCTTCGGGTCCGCCCGTACATGTCGAGGAAGATGTGCGCGATGAGGGCGAGCATGGTGCCGATCGTGAGGTATTTGAAGAACTGCGCGGTGTAATAGATGATTCCGGACTCCTTCTTGTGGGCGTCCACGTGCATCTTCCCCACGGCGAAGTTGGGGTTGGCCCCCGGGTGGCATTTCCCGCAGGTGGCGGGAACGTTCTTCGGGTTGACCATGGAGAGCGGATCCTCCGGCGGCCGGATGTCGTGGATGCCGTGGCACGAGGCGCAGTTGGCCACGGTCCGGGAGCCGAAACCGCTCGCCACGCCATGGAACGAGTTCTTGTACGTGGCCACCTGCTCGGTCTCGATGCCGAACTTGCTCATGATCGAAACGGAGGCGTGGCACGTCGAGCACTGCTCCGCGACGTGGGTCGCGTACACCGAGGACTTGGGATCCAGGTGGCCGTAAATCTTGTGCTCTCCGTGGCAGCCGGTGCACGAAGGGGCGTCCATGATCCCCTTCGACAGCGCCACGCCGTGGATCGAGGTCTTGTACTGCGCGTAGATCTCGATGTGGCACCTTCCGCACGTCTCCGCGACGTTCCGGGGGGAAACCGCCGACCCCTCGTCCTTCGCCTTGCGGATGGAATGGTCCCCGTGGCAATCCTGGCACAAGGGAGCCTTCGTGTTCCCCTTCGCGATCGCCGTGCCGTGGACCGAACCGAAATACTCCAGGTAGGAGTCCGACTGCGGGGCCCCTTCGGCGTTCCCCTTGTAGTGGCAGTGGGTGCAGACCACGCGCTTGGGGCGCTGGCGGTGGGGGATCTCGCTTACGTCGAAATGGCAGTCCACGCACGTCTTCTTCTCGTGCACGGACCCTTTCAGGCTGTCCCCCGTCGCGAACAGGTCCCGGATCTTCCCATCGACGAGGATCTTCCGGAACTCGGGCTTCCCATGGCAGAGCGTGCATTTTTCCAGCGAGATCCTGGCGTCCGCGGAGGACCAGAATCCCTGGGCGGCTACCCCGAAGGCGATGAAGATCCCGGCTGCGAAGAACTTCCCCCTCATATCGCCCCTTCTCCTTTTAATTTTTCGTACTCCGCGGGATGCTCCGCCCTGAGCCACTCCGCGTTCACCTTCCCCGTCAGCCACGCCCGGTTCATCGGAAATACGGACGGGTGCAGGTGGACGATGTACAGGTGCCAGAACAGGAGAATGATGAAAAGGAGAAGCCCCTGGTACCCGTGGATGATCAGGGTCAGGTCCAGGACGAACTTGGGGAGGAACCGCATCGAGAAGGTCTCCGCCCAGAGGATGACCCCGGTCACGGAGAGGAGAAAGACGCCGGTCGTGGTCCCCCAGTACTGGAACTTCTCCTTGTACCCGTATTTCCCGAACCGCGGGTATTCGTTGCTCATGCCGAGGTTGAACCGCATCGCCTGGAGAAAGTCGTCGAAATCCCGCCGTGTGAGCCAGACCTCTTTGAGCTCCCGTTTCCCCTCGCGGGAAAAAAGCATGTAGAAGGCGTGGTAGACCAGCTGGGCCATCAGGAACACGGCGGCGACGCGGTGGATGATCCCCCGGTACATCACCCCTCCCTCGAGGCGGATCAGGGCCTGCGCCAGCCGGTTCTCGTGGTACATCAGCGCGAAACCGGTTACGGCAAGGACCAGGAGGGAGAGGATCAACAGCATGTGCTGCATGCGAAACAGCACCGACATGCGCTCCACGTACACCGGGCTGCGGGATTCTTCGCTCATCGGGGTTACTCCTTCGTCCCTCTCGTCTTCGGTTCCCCGCGCCGGCGCCTTCCCAGAAGATCCATCGCGATGTGGAGGACGAACAGGATGACGAGCGTCCCGATGAAGATCGTGTAGAAGACGCGGACGGTGAACACGCCCAACGCCTTCTGGGGGGTCACCTCCACGTGGACATCCCCCTTGGCGAAGTTCGCCCCCGCGTTGGGGTGGCACTTCCCGCACGTCTTCGGAAGGTTCGCCTTGTTGACGGACGAGGCGGGGTCCGCCGCCGGAAGGATCCCGTGGAATCCGTGGCACGAGGCGCAGTTCGCCACCGTGGTCATGCCGTACTCGAGGGCGACGCCGTGGAACGAGTCCATGTAGGTGGAGAACCGCTTCTTCGGAAGGGCGTACCGCGTGGCGATCGCCTCGTTCCCGTGGCACGCCGTGCAGGTCTTGGGGATGTTCTTCACGTATACCTTCGATTGGGGGTCGGTGATCTTCGTGATCGAGTGCTCGCCGTGGCAGTCGGTGCACACCGGGGACTCGGCGATCCCGGCGCGCATCCCTTTCCCGTGCACGGAGCGGTCGTACTCCTCCAGGATCCCGGAATGGCACTTCCCGCAGAGCGTCGGGATGTTCTGCCGGTGGGTGGCGGAACGCGGCTGGTCCCCCGGGAGGATCATGTGGTTCCCGTGGCAGTCCGGGCAGACCGCGGCGCCCAAGAGGCCGGATTTTTTCTGAGCCCTCCCGTGGACGCTCTCCCGGTAGGCCGCCATCACCTTCTGGTCGGGGAGCCCGTACTTCTCCTCGATCACCCTGTCCTCGTGGCATTTCAGGCAGACCTCGACGATGTTGAGCCGGAAGGTGCGCGCCTTCGGGTCCTGCGCCTTGCGGATGGCATGCTTGCCGTGGCAATCTTCGCACCCCGGGACGTCTTTCACCCCCTTCGCGTGCACGATCCCGTGGGTGCTCTGGGAGTACGACTTCTGCGCGTCGGCGTGGCACCTTCCGCACGCGGCCGCCGCCAGCTTTCCGTGCGGAACCTTCGCGTCCGCGTGGCACGACGTGCACGTTCCCTTGCCGTGGACCGACTGCCGGAACTCCTTCTCGTCGACGAACAGCGACTGCGTCTTCCCGCCGGGAAGGGACTTCTCGATCGTCTTGTCCCCGTGGCATTCCTGGCAATCGCCGACCGTGGGACCCGCATCCGCCGTCGCGGCCAGCGCGACTCCCGCGGCTGCCAGGAGTGCGGCGATAAGGAACGATCGAAGCGGTTTCATTTCTCCTCCGTCAGCAGGATGGTCGATCCCGGCTCGGCTTTCTCCCCCCGCCGCTCCCTCTCCTCGATCTCCTCGAGTTCGAGGGGATGCTCGTGCTCCATGTGGTGGCGGGAGAGCTTTCCGTCGATCCAGGTGAGCGACATGGGGGCGAAGTCCGGGTTGATGATCACGTAGTAGAGGTGCCAGACGAAGATGGCCAGGGTGGCCAGGATCGCCTCGTAGAAGTGAACCAGGGTGGCGACGTCCAGCCCCCACATCGGGATCCGCTTCAGGGTCTCGTTCTCGAACCAGAGCATGAACCCGGTGACGACCATCACGATCGTTCCCCACACGAGGGCGAGATACTCGGCCTTCTCCACGTAGCCGTACCGGCCGAACTTCGGCTTGTGATCGGAGAGCCCCGCGTAGTATCGGAGCATCGACACGACGTCCAGGGCATCCTGCCACCGGGGCATCATGCGGGCCAGCTGGTCCCGCCCGCGGGCCGTGAAAACGGCGTAGATGACGTGATAGAGGGAGGTCCCCACCATCACGAGCGCGGCCGCCCGGTGCCCGTTGCCCCGGAGCGAGACGTTCGCGTGGTCCGAAAGGAACGGGATCGACCACTTGAACTTGAGGGCGAACCCCGTCACCACGAGCACGAAGAAGCTCGAAAGCGTCAGGAAATGCTGAAGCCGCTCGGAACGGTTCAGCCGCTCGTAACCGGGGTGATCCCACTTTTCCGCTCTCTCCCGGTAGAGGGCCTGCATCTTCCGGAGATAATCGGCGCCATTGTGAAGAACCATCCCCCCGATGACGAGGACGATCAGCCAGATGTAGATCCCCTCCACCCAGGCCTTGACGGTGCTCCCGATCCCGCCGGCGCCCGCGTGGATGCTCCCCTTGGCGAAGTTCGCCGTCGCCCCGGGATGGCACTGGCCGCAGGTCACCGGCAGGTTCTTCGGGTTCACCGTGGAGCGGAGGTCGGAGCTCGGGAAGATCTCGTGCACCCCGTGGCAGGAGGAGCAGTTCGCCACCGTCCTGTCGCCCAGCCGCTGGGAGAGGCCGTGGAAGCTATCGCGGTACCCCTTGACCCGGCTGATCTCGACCCCGTACCGGGAGGCGAGCCTCTCCGCGGTGTGGCAGGAGGGGCACGTCTTTTCGGAAATGGCCATGAAGGATACGGGGGACCGGGGGTCATCCGCCTGGCGGATTTCGTGCTCCCCGTGGCAGTCGGCGCACCCGGGGGCATCGGGGACGCCCCGGTAGAAAGCGACCCCGTGCACGCTCTCGCGGAAAATGGTGAGCACGCCGTAGTGGCATTTCCCGCACGTCTCCGGGATGTTCGTCCGGTAGATGGGGGAGGACGGGTCGAGCCGGTCCTTGAGGTCGTGGGCTCCGTGGCAGGCGACGCACGAGGCGGATTTGTTCAGCCCCTTCTCCACAATCGCGCGGTTGTGGATGCTCTTCTCGTACATCCTCGCCGCCCCGGGGATGGCGATCCCCCCCTGCTCGATCACCTCCTTGCTTCCGTGGCAACGCGTGCAGGTTGCGGCGACATTCCGGAAGTAGACCGGTGAGGTGGACAGGGTCGTTTTGGAAATCGCATGCGCCCCGTGGCAATCCGTGCACTGGGGGGCGTCGATCCCCACCATCGCCTTGCGGCCGACCACATGCCGGCTTTTCGCGTACACGGCGGTCTCCTTCGTGTGGCAGCCGGAACAGTCCACCGGCTTGAGGCGCGCGGTGTGGGGCACCCCCTGGGCATCCTGGTGGCAGTCGGTGCAGGAAAGGTCCCTGTGGACCGATCCCTCGTACGCAGCGGGGTCGACGAAGAGGCTGGTCCCCGGGAAGGGGGAGATGCTCCGGCGGGGTTTCTCCGGACCGCCCGGGCGAACGTTCGACTCTTTCTCCCCGGCCGACCACGAGAGGATGTCGGAACTGCCGTGGCAGTCGAGGCAGTCGGAGTTCCCCCGAGCCCACGGCGAAGAGGGCGTGAATGCCAGCAATCCCGCCGTTGCCGCCAAGATGCCTGCGATGCGGATTCCTCCCCGGAGCAAGGGGGACATGGTCACTCCATTCCTATTCTTAGGATCGGTTTGAGGCGGGTTCAATGCCGTTTCCCCTGGTGCGACCCATTACGAATATTGCCGACTGCATACATAACTCATCAACACCCAAGAATCAAGACGAATTTTTGCCTCTTCGGGTGGAAATTCGATGTTTTTGTTGAAAAATTCTGTGGAAAAAATTTACGGTCCGTCGGGGACGGGGAATATGCCCCCGTACAGGCGGTGCCTCCCGAACCGCGGCGGGCGGAACGACCAACCCGCTTCCTTCGCCTCCCGGTCCTGGGGGAAAAGACGATGCGAACCTTTTTTTCGGGACGCGCTCCACCCCCACCGGTACGGTCTCCTTGGATACGGAGAGCCGGAGAGGATCATCGGGACGATACACCTCGTTCTCGATCGTACCGGCGGGGGAAATATCCGGGGACGGAAGCAGCCATTGGAAAAGATCGCTGTTTTATCCTGGCGAAAATCGCCACCTCGGAAAGAGTTGGAGGAATTTTCTTTTTTCCCCGGCTTTTCCTTGACAGCCCCCCGGGGACACCATATCTTGTATGCGTGATGAACTTCCACCACAAGATACGCCATCATTAGAGTAGGATAATACCTACAAGGGAGCAGCGATCATGAACCTGGACTTCCCGGTTTCCGTACCCTCCATCCCGGCGAACGACAAGGCGGAAGGCGTAGTCGTCGCCGGAACCCGAAAGCTTGCGGACCACCCTCCCGGGGAGTGGGTCGAAAGGATGAAGGCGAAATACGGCCCGATGCCGGTCTCGGAGAACGCCCGGAAGGTCCTCGAGCGCCGGTACCTCAAGAAGGACCCCGCCGGAGAGAGGATGGAGTCCCCCGAGGAGATGCTCGCGCGCGTGGCCTACAACATCGCGATGGCGGAGGGGCTCTACTACGGCGCCGTGCCCGAGGTTGTCCTCCGGTGGGCGGAGAGGTTCTACGCGATGATGATCCGTCTCGACTTCATGCCCAACTCCCCCACCCTGATGAACGCCGGACGGGAGCTGCAGCAGCTGTCGGCGTGCTTCGTGCTCCCCGTCGACGACACGATGGAGTCGATCTTCGAGGCGGTCAAGAACACCGCGCTCATCCACAAGAGCGGGGGGGGTACCGGCTTCTCCTTCTCCCGGCTTCGGCCCAAGCATGACGTCGTCAAGTCCACCAAGGGGATCTCGTCGGGGCCCATCTCCTTCATGACCGTGTTCGACGCGGCGACCGAGACGATCAAGCAGGGCGGGACGAGACGCGGGGCGAACATGGGGATCCTGCGGGTCGACCATCCCGACATCCTCGGGTTCATCACCTGCAAGACGGAGAGCCGGCGCATGAACAACTTCAACATCTCCGTGGCGATCACCGAGGACTTCATGAAGGCGGTGGAGGCGGACGCGGATTACGAGCTCGTCAACCCCCACGGCGGGATGGTCGTCGCGCGACTCTTGGCCCGCGAGGTGTTCGAAAAGATCGTGGACGCGGCGTGGCGGAACGGGGAACCGGGGATCATCTTCCTGGACCGGATCAACCGGGACAACCCCACCCCCAAGCTCGGCGCCATCGAAAGCACGAATCCGTGCCTTGCCGGGGATACGCTGGTCGCGGTAGCGGACGGCCGCGAGTCGGTCTCCATCCGGCAGCTCGCCGAGGAAGGTAAGGATGTGCCCGTCCATTGCCGCGGTCGGAACGGCCGGGTGACGGTCCGGATGATGCGGAACCCTCGCGTCACCGGGCACGGAAGGCGCATTCTCAAAGTCGTGCTGGACGACGGGAATTCCCTGAGGGTTACGGAAAACCACCGGTTCGTCCTTTCCGACGGCGCGGTCCGGGAAGCAAGGGAGCTGGTCTCCGGCGACAGCTTGGGCGTCATGACCCGCCGTGCATCGTCGTTCGAGAAATTGATGCCGTCCTCGAGCAGCAGCTCGCAGCCTTACTGGTGGGTCACATCCACCGACCATCCGAAATGGAATCCCGAGCATCGGCTGATCGCCAACTTTCATCACCGCAGGCGGACCGGCAAGAACATGGATTGGCACAGGCACGACGAAACGAAGGCGCGAATCGGGTTCTCGACCACGCGCCGCTTCACCGATGAGCACTTCCGCGCGCGTCACGGCGCGGCCGTGACCTCCGCCATGGCCGAGAACCGGGAGGCGTTCATGGCGGCGATCCGCGAGCGGGCACTTAAGCGGCTCGTCGAGTGCCAGGGGGCCACCGACCTCCGCTGCTTCCTCCAAGGCAATGTCGTTTTGGTCGAGCGGACATGCGAACGTTGCGGTGCCCCGTTTGCCGTCCGGTGGACGCGGCGCGAGCAAGCCTTCTGTTCTCGGTCGTGCTACCTGTCCCGGCACAACGGGGATTCCGGCATCCGGGAACGGATCGTCCAAGGCATACGCTCCACGGGTCTCAACAAGGCAGAGGATCGATATCGGAGACAGATCACTTGCTTCCTCGACCTGAAATTCGAGAGCGGACGGACCCCGCTCAAAAAGGAGTGGGAGGCGCATTGCGGATCGGAAGGGGTCTCCCGACGCCTCGGAACGGCATACGGATTCTCGACATATGATGCCCTGAAAAACGCTGCCCTGACGCACAACCACCGGGTTGTCGCGGTGGTTCCTGACGGCGTCGAAGACGTTTACAACGGCACGGTCGACGAGCACCACAATTTCTACGTCGGCCATTTCCGCGGAACCGTGGACGGCGACCTCTCCTACCACTATGTGAATGTTCGCCAGTGCGGGGAGCAGCCTCTTTTGCCCTACGAAAGCTGCAACCTGGGCTCCATCAACCTCTCCCGCATGGTGTCGGGCGAGAACGGGGGCCCCCGGATCGACTACCCGAAGATGCGCGAGACGGTCCACGATGCGATCCGGTTCCTCGACGACGTGATCGACATGAACAAATACCCCCTCCCCGAGATCCGCCAGATGACGATGGGGAACCGGAAGGTCGGGCTGGGGGTGATGGGGTTCGCCGACACGCTCATCCGGCTGGGCATCCCCTACGACTCGGACGAGGCCCTGGCCGTCGCCCAGGAGGTGATGAGCTTCCTCCAGGAGGAGTCGGTCGCCGCCTCGTCGAACCTGGCACGCGAGCGGGGCCCGTTCCCGAACTACGACGTGAGCGTGTTCCCGGAGCGGGAGAATATCCCCCGGCGCAACGCCACCACCACGACGATCGCCCCCACGGGGACCATCAGCATCATCGCCGGGTGCAGCAGCGGGATCGAGCCGATCTTCGCCCTGTCGTTCATCCGCAACGTGATGGACAACGACCACCTGGTCGAGGTGAACCCCCTCTTCGAGGAGGAGATGAAGGGGCGCGGCATCTACTCGCTGGAGCAAATGAAGGAGATCTCCCGGAAAGGGACCCTGCGCCACGTGGAGAGGATCCCGGAGGAGGTGCGCCGGGTCTTCGTGACGGCCCACGACATCTCGCCCGAGGCGCATCTGCGGATGCAGGCCGCCTTCCAGAAGCACGTCGACAACGCCGTGTCCAAGACGGTCAACTTCCCCTCGGACGCGACCCGGGAGGACATCCGCAAGGTCTACCTGCTCTCGTACCGGCTGGGCTGCAAGGGGGTCACCGTCTACCGGGACAAGAGCCGGGACGAGCAGGTGCTGAACATCGGCGAGGTGAACCGGACGGAGTCCGACCGGAAGGCCGACGCTCCGGAGAGGGGCTCCGGCTACGTCTCCACCCGCCCGCGCCCCGATACCCTTCTCGGGGTCACCAAGGAGATGAAGACCAGTTGCGGGAAAATCTACGTGACGATGAACCGCGACGAGAAGGGGATCTTCGAGGTGTTCAACCAGATGGGGAAGGCGGGAGGATGCGCGGCCTCGCAGTCCGAGGCGATCGGGAGACTCGCTTCCCTGGCCCTCCGCTCGGGGGTCAAGCCCGACATGATCGTCAAGCAGCTCAAGGGGATCTCCTGCCACCTCCCGGCGTGGGCCGGAAACGGCGCGAAGATCATGTCGTGCGCGGACGCGGTGGCCAAGGCCGTCGAGTGGTACATCGACCACGTCGACACGATGGTCACCGCCAACGCGTTGCCCGCGGAATTCCCGCTCTCCGGAGACGGGAAAGAAGCCACCCGGCAGGTGGGAGCCCTCGGCGGCGAGGCGTTCGGAGTCGCGCGGGGGGCCTGCCCCGACTGCGGCAGCCAGGTCGAGATGCAGGAGGGGTGCCTCAAGTGCCGTTCCTGCGGGTTCTCGGAGTGCTAG
>Ga0209640_10006589_pt1 | contig 10166 bp, 8 predicted proteins | sample RifCSP10_1_FD_184018 | JGI IMG/M metagenome (GOLD analysis project Ga0209640, IMG submission 184018) | Soil microbial communities from Rifle, Colorado - Rifle CSP2_sed 10_1 (SPAdes) (version 2) | ecosystem: Environmental > Terrestrial > Deep subsurface > Rock core/Sediment | place: Rifle... | reverse complement strand
CGGGTTCGAGGAGTACGACGGCCCGCCCCTCGAGCCGCTCGAGCTGTACACCGGGAAGAGCGGCGACGAGATCGTCGGCCAGCTCTACTGCTTCGAGGACAAGGGTGGCCGGGCGGTCGCCCTGCGTCCCGAGATGACGCCTTCGCTCGCGCGCATGGTCGCCGCCCGCGCCGGTGCGCTGCGCAAGCCCATCCGCTGGTTCTCCATGCCCCAGCTGTTCCGCTACGAGCGGACCCAGCGCGGCCGACTTCGCGAGCACTTCCAGTGGAACGTCGATGTGATCGGCGAGCCCAGTGTGGCAGCCGACGTCGAGGTGCTGGCCGTCGCGCTCGACGCGCTCCGGCTGCTCGGCCTGGGCACCGCGGACGTGGTGGCCCGCTTCAACGATCGCGGCCTCATGGAGAAGCTCCTGCGCGCGGCCGGTGTCGACACCGCCCTGCTGGGAGCCGCGTACGCAGCGATCGACAAGCTCAGCCGCGAGTCGCGGGACCGGGTGGGAAAGCGCTTGCAGGATGCGGGAATTCCCGCCGCCACGGCGGCGCGCGTCCTCGCCCTCTTCGATTCCGACCAGCTCGGCGACATCGCGCGGCGGTTCCCGCAGGCCGGCATCGAGGAAGAGGTGAGCCGGCTGGAGAGCTACCGGCAGCAACTGGCCGAGCTGGGCCTCGACGGATTCGCGCGCTTCGATCCCCGCATCGTGCGGGGGCTCGCGTACTACACCGGCATCGTCTTCGAGATCTTCGACGGCGCCGGTGCGCTGCGCGCGATCTGCGGCGGTGGCCGCTACGACCGGCTGCTCGCCTCTCTCGGGGACGCGGATCTGCCGGCTGTCGGCTTCGGCATGGGCGACGTGGTGCTGCGCGAGCTGCTCACCGAGCGCGGCCTGCTGCCGGACCTCGCGCCGGCCGTGGACTACTTCCTGATCGCCGTGACCGACGCCGAACGAGCCGTGCTCCGGCAGGTGGCGACCCGGCTGCGCGCCGCCGGCCACAGCGTCGGCTACATGTTCCGCGGCACCAGCGTCGCCCGCCAGTTCAAGGAAGCGGACGCCCGCGGCGCCCGCAACGCCGTCGTGATCGGACCCGACGATGTCGCCCGGGGCCGTGCGATCGTTCGCGAGATGGGCTCGGGCAGTGAACGGAGCGTGCCGCTGGACGACCTGGGGCGCTCGTGAGGCCGGGCGGCGATGAACCGGATCGCGAGGCGCGGGTACGACGCGACATCCTGCGGCGGGCTTCGCTGTACAGCTACGGAATGCTGGCTCTCACGCTCGCCGTCGCGGTTGGAGGCTCGGCGCTCATCGCCTGGGCGTTGTCCCTGGGCGGACTGCCGTTCCTCGGGACCTGGATCGGGCTGGCGGTCATCGTTCTCGCGCCGCCGCTCGTGCGCATGGCCGTGAACGCGCTGCGCGCAAGGAAGCACGACTGATCCGCCGCGTCCGGGTGGGCGCAGCGTTCCCGTGAAATCGAGGCGAACCGGAGCATGGCCGAGGAGAAGGCGCTGACCAGCCGGCAGGACGATTTCTCCGCCTGGTACAACGAGGTGGTGCAACGCGCGGAGCTGGCGGATTACGCGCCCGTTCGGGGCTGCATGGTGATCCGGCCCTGGGGCTACGCGATCTGGGAGAACATGCAGCGGGCGCTGGACGACATGTTCAAGGCGACCGGCCACCAGAACGCGTATTTCCCGCTGCTCATCCCGCTCAGCTTCATCGAGCGCGAGAAGGAGCACATCAAGGGGTTCGCCCCGGAAGTGGCCGTCGTCACGCACGCCGGCGGCAAGGAGTTGGAAGAACCGCTCGTCATTCGGCCGACCTCGGAGACCATCATCTACTCGATGTTCTCGAAGTGGGTGCAGAGCTATCGCGATCTTCCCCTGCTCATCAACCAGTGGGCCAACGTCATACGCTGGGAGTTGCGCACCCGGCTCTTCCTGCGCACCTCGGAATTCCTCTGGCAGGAAGGTCACACGGCCCACGCGACGGAGGCCGAGGCGGAAGAGGAGACGCTGCTCATCCTGGGCCTGTACCGGAGTTTCATGGAGGACTGGATGGCGATGCCACCCCTGACCGGCCGGAAGACGGACTCCGAGCGGTTCGCGGGCGCGCTCCGGACCTACGCCTGCGAGGCGCTGATGCAGGACAACCGGGCGCTGCAGGCCGGCACCTCGCACAACCTCGGCCAGAACTTCGCGCGCCAGTTCGATCTCCGGTTCCAGACGGAAACGGGCATGGAGGAGTACGCGTGGAATACGTCCTGGGGCGTGTCCACCCGGCTGGTCGGCGGGCTGGTCATGACCCACGGGGACGATGCCGGTCTCGTGCTGCCGCCCCGGCTGGCGCCGATCCAGGTCGTGATCGTGCCCATCTACCGGACCGATGACGAGCGCGGCCGGGTCCTGCAGAAGGCGGATGAGGTGGAGGCGTTGCTGCGGCAGTCGAACATCCGGGCCAAGGTCGATGCCCGCGACAACCTGAAGCCGGGGTCGAAGTACTACGAATGGGAACGGAAGGGCGTGCCCGCGCGCATCGAGATCGGTCCGCGTGACGTCGATCGCGGCCAGGCCATGGTGGTGCTGCGCACGGTGACGGGAACCGACCTGCCGCGCAAGGAGGCGCTGCCCGAGCACGGGCTCGCGGAAACCCTGCGCGCGCGGCTCGACGCCTACCAGGCGGCGCTGCTGGCGGCCGCGCGCGAGCGGCGGGAAGCCCACTCGTACCGGGGAATCCGGAGCTATGGCGAGTTCCGCGAGCTGATGGAAGGTGCCGGCGGATTCGTCTACGCGGGCTGGTGCGGCTCGGCCGCGTGCGAAGACCGGGTCAAGGACGAGACCCGGGCCACGATCCGGGTGCTGCCGTCACCGGAGTTCGCGTCCGCGGAAGCGCCGGCTCACTGCCTGGTGTGCGGCGCGAAATCCGTATCCGAGGCGGTGTGGGCGCGGGCGTATTGAGTACCGTTCTGCGGGACCCGTTCCGCTACCAGGGCGACCGGCTGCACTGCGAGTCCGTTTCCATCGAGGGACTCGCCCTGGAACACGGGACGCCCCTCTACGTCTACAGCCGGGCGGCGATCGAGGACCGCTACCGCGCCTTCGACTCCGCGTTCGCGCCCCTCGACCGCCTGATCGCCTACTCCGTGAAGGCGAACGGCAACCTCTCCGTCCTGCGCCTGCTGGCGGATCTCGGGGCGGGCGCCGACATCGTGAGCGGCGGCGAGTTGCATCGTGCCCTGATCGCCGGCATCCCGGCGGACCGCATCGTGTTCAGCGGTGTGGGCAAGACACGCGCCGAATTCGTCCAGGCGCTCGAAGCGGGCGTGCACGCGTTCAACGTGGAGAGCGAGGGCGAGCTGCACGCGCTCGCGGCCACGGCCGAGGCCATGGGCCGGCGGGCACCGGTGGCGCTCCGGGTCAACCCCGACGTGGAAGCCGAGACGCCGCACCGCTACACGCGAACCGGTCATCTGGCCACGAAATTCGGTGTGCCTGCGGCGGACGCGACCCGGCTCTACCGCGAGATCGCGGGCCACGCCTCGCTTCATGCCCGCGGCATCGACGTGCACATCGGAAGCCAGATCATGGATGCGGTGCCGTACGAGCTTGCCGTGCGCCGGGTCCTGGAGCAGGTCCGCGAGCTGAGGAGGGAGGGCATCGAGCTGGAGTACATCGATGTGGGCGGCGGATTCGGCATCGCCTACCAGGACGAAGCCGACCCGCCGGCCGAATCCTTCGCCCGGGTGCTGCTGCCGGAACTGGCCGGCAGCGGGTTGCGCGTGATTCTCGAGCCCGGCCGGTTCATCGCAGGACCCGCGGGCGTTCTGGTCACGCGGGTCCTCTACGTGAAGCGGATGGGGGCCAAGATCTTCGTGATCACCGACGCGGGCATGAACGACCTGCTCCGGCCCAGCCACTACGCGAGCTATCACCGGGTCGAGCCGGTTGTGCAGATCGCGAACCGGCAAGCCGCCGTGGTCGACGTCGTGGGGCCGGTCTGCGAGAGCGGCGACTTCCTGGCGCTCAACCGCACCCTCGCGATGCCGGAGCCGGGCGAGCTGCTCGTGCTGAGGACGGCCGGCGCCTACGGCTTCGCCATGGCGTCGACCTACAACTCGCGGCCGCGGCCGGCCGAAGTCCTCGTGGACGGCGGTCACGTCCACCTGGCCCGCCGCCGCGAGACCATCGAAGACCTCGTCCACGCCGAGCTCGAGCTGCTCGGCGCACTCTGAGACCGGACGTCCATGCGCAACCGCATTCTCATCCTCGACTTCGGATCCCAGTTCACGCAGCTGATCGCGCGCCGCATTCGCGAGGAGCGCGTCTACTGCGAGATCCATCCGCCCACCGTGACCGTCGACTGGATCCGCGACTGGGACCCCGCTGGCGTCGTGCTGTCGGGCGGGCCCTCCTCCGTGTACGACGACGACGTCCCCATGGCCGACCCCGCGCTCCTCGATGCGGGCATCCCGGTGCTCGGCATCTGCTACGGCATGCAGATGATCGCCCACCTGAGCGGGGGCCGGGTGGTGCCCGGCAAGCGCGAGTACGGACGGGCCGAGCTCCAGGTGGGCCGCGCCAGCGACCTGTTCGACGGCTTCGTGCCCGGCGAACGGGCCACCGTCTGGGCCAGCCACGGCGATCACGTCCAGGAGGCTCCGCCCGGGTTCACCTCGCTGGCCTCGACCGCGGACCTCCCCGTCGCCTCGTTCCGCGCACAGGACCGGCCGGTCTTCGGCGTGCAGTTCCACCCGGAAGTTGCCCACACTCCCCGGGGCGACGAGATCATCTCGAATTTCCTGTTCCGCATCTGCGGCTGCGAGCCCGACTGGACGGCCGGGTCCTTCATCGAGCAGGCGGTCGTCCGGGTGCGCGAGCAGGTGGGTGAGGCGCACGTGATCTGCGGCCTGTCGGGCGGCGTCGACAGCTCCGTCGCGGCGGCCCTCGTCCACCACGCCATCGGCGATCAGCTCACCTGCATCTTCGTCGACACCGGACTGCTCCGCATGAACGAGCGCGAGAGCGTCGAACGGACGTTCCGGCGCCACCTCGGCATCGAGCTGGTCGTGGTCGACGCCGCCGACCAGTTCCTCGGCCGGCTGCGCGGCGTCGAGGAGCCCGAGGACAAGCGGCGCCGCATCGGCGAGACGTTCATCCGCGTGTTCGAGCAGGCCGCCACCGATGCCGGCCGCGATGCCCGCTTTCTCGTCCAGGGTACGCTCTACCCCGACGTCATCGAGTCCGTCTCGGTGCGCGGCCCTTCCGCCGTCATCAAGACGCACCACAACGTCGGGGGCCTGCCCGCCGACATGCGCTTCCAGCTGATCGAGCCGCTGCGCGAGCTCTTCAAGGATGAAGTCCGGCAGGTGGGTCGGGAGCTGGGACTGCCCGAAGAGGTGGTCGGACGCCACCCCTTCCCCGGGCCCGGCCTTGCCATCCGCGTGCTCGGCGACGTCACGCCCGCACGCCTCGCGATGCTGCGCGAGGCCGACGCCATCTACCTCGAGGAGATCCAGGCGGCCGGTCTCTACGCCGACATCTGGCAGGCGTTCGCCGTCCTGCTTCCCGTGCGCAGCGTCGGCGTCATGGGGGATGCCCGCACCTACGAGCACGTCGTCGCGCTGCGGGCGGTCACCAGCCGCGACGGCATGACCGCCGACTGGTTTCCCTACCCGCCCGACGTCCTCGGCCGCATCTCCTCGCGCATCATCAACGAGGTCGCCGGCGTCAACCGCGTCTGCTACGACGTCAGCTCGAAACCGCCCGCCACGATCGAGTGGGAGTGACCCGAGAAGAGCCGCCGGTGAGGGGCGGTGCCCTCAACAGCCCGGGATCCCCGGCTGACAGCGGACCACCACCACCGAGCTCGCAACCGAAAGCCGGGCCTGCGTGCCCGGCCCGTACGCGACGCCGTACACGTCGACCTGGGTATTCGTGGGCAGGTCGGGGACCGTGAACTCGAACTCGTGATCGAGCCCCGCGGCCGCACCCGGCCGGAACGCCGCCGAGTCCAGCGTGGCGGCGCCCGACCCGGAGCGCCGCGCCACGAAGCCCACGCCCTCCAGCCGCGCTCCGCCCAGGTCGCGACCCTGGATCCGCACCGCCAACGGCCGGGCGCCAAGCACCGAGATCCCGTGGCGCGGCTCGATCACCTGCACGCTCAGAGATGCCGTGATCTCCGGCTCGGACGGGCCCGGTCGCGAACGGTCCACGTAGCAGCCGCCCACGGGCACCGCCAGCAGGACCCAACAGAACGCGCTTCCCGGCCGGCGACGCCTCACCGGTGCATCACCGTGTCGGCCCCGGCTTCATCGCGCGACCGACCGTTCACCCGGCCGTCGATCGACTCCCAGACTTCCGACATGAACCGGACGTCCGTGGCGTGCGCTCGCACGAACCCCAGCAGCAGCGAGTCCGTCACTCCCGCCGAATCCAGGATCTGAACACGCCGGCCGTCGAACCCGGCCGAGTCCGTTTCCTGCTGCGCCGTCCGCAACGCGACCATCACGTCCTCGAACGTCGCCCGGTCGAGCTGCGGCGCCCCACCGCCACCGCACGCGCTCACAACCAGGCCCGCAAGGGCCGCCAGGATCAGGCCTGCCCGGCTTCGCATCGTCTCATCCGTTTCGCTTCCTCGCCTCTCGAACCATTGTATATACCCGATGTCCGGCGCGGGGGTCGCGGCCCTGCCTTTTCGGCAGTCACCGGGGGCATGCGGCTTGCCCTCGAGCGCGGGGGATCGCCGCGCGCACGGGCGGCGGAGAGAAAGGGAAGGCGAACGGTGCTGAATCACGAGCGGTTGACGATCAAGGCGTCGGAATCGATCCAGGCGGCGGCGGCGGAGGCGCAGAAGCGGGGGAATCCGTCGCTGGAGGACGTACACCTGCTGCACGCGCTGCTGGACCAGGATGAGACTGTGGTGGTTCCCATCCTGCACAAGGTCGGCCTGAACGTCGCGCGTCTCAGGGAGGGCCTGCTGGCAGCGCTGGAGCGGCTGCCGAGGGTGAGCGGGGGCGCCTCGGCGACGATCAGCCGGGAGCTGAACCGGATCCTCGAGGACGCGGAGGCGGCGGCCCGGAAGCTGGGCGACGAGTACACGTCGACGGAGCATCTGCTGCTGGGGCTTTCGTCGGAAAAGGGATCGACGACGCGGGAGCTGCTGGCGGAGCAGGACGTGACGCGGGAGGACCTGGAAGAGGCGCTGGAAGCGGTGCGGGGTCCGCACCGGGTGACGGACCAGGCGCCGGAGCAGAAGTACCGGGCGCTGGAGCGGTTCACGCGGGACCTGACGGAGGTCGCGCGGCGCGGCAAGCTGGATCCGGTGATCGGTCGGGACGAGGAGATCCGGCGCGTGATCCAGGTGCTTTCGCGGCGGACGAAGAACAACCCGGTGCTGATCGGGGAGCCGGGTGTGGGGAAGACGGCGATCGTGGAGGGGTTGGCCCAACGGATCGTGAGCGGGGATGTGCCGGAATCGATCCGGGACAAGCGGCTGGTCCAACTGGACATTGCCTCGTTGATCGCGGGCTCGAAGTTCCGCGGCGAGTTCGAGGAGCGGCTGAAGGCGGTGCTGAAGGAGCTGACGGAGGCGGACGGCCGCTACATCGTGTTCCTCGACGAGTTGCACACGATCGTAGGGGCGGGGGCGGCGGAAGGCGCGGTGGACGCGGGCAACATGCTGAAGCCGGCGCTGGCGCGCGGGGAGCTGCGGCTGGTGGGCGCGACCACGCTGGACGAGTACCGGGAGCACGTCGAGAAGGACCCGGCGCTGGAGCGACGGTTCCAGACAGTGTATGTGGGGGAGCCGAGCGTGGAAGACGCGGTGGCGATCCTGCGCGGGCTGAAGGAGCGCTACGAGGTGCACCACGGCGTGAAGATCACCGATGGCGCGATCGTGGCCGCGGTGAAGCTGTCGGATCGCTACATCGGCGGCCGGTTCCTGCCGGACAAGGCCATCGACCTGATCGATGAGGCGGCATCGAAGCTGCGGATCGAAATCGACTCGCTGCCGCAGGAGATCGACGAGGTGGAGCGGCGGATCGTGCAGCTGGAGATCGAGCGGACGGCGCTGGAGCTGGAGCGGGACGCGGAGGCGGTGGAGCGACGTCGCCGGATCGAGTCGGAGCTGGCGGAGCTGCGCGAGAAGGCGAGCGGGATGAAGGCGTCCTGGCACGCGGAGAAGGCGCAGATCCAGCGGATCCGGGACCTGAAGGCGAAGATCGACGAGGTGCGGGTGGAGGGTGAGCGGGTGACGCGGTCGGGCGACCTGACGCGGGCGGCGGAGATCCGGTACGGCGAGCTGCCGCGGCTGGAGCGGGAGGTGGCGGAGGCGGAGGCCCGGCTCCGGGAGCTGCAGAAGACGGGCAAGTTCCTGAAGGAAGAAGTAGACCCCGAGGACGTGGCGGAAGTGGTGTCGGGCTGGACGGGCATTCCGGTGACCCGGATGCTGGAGTCTGAGCGTATCCGGCTGGCGCGGCTGGAGGAAGTGCTGGCGGGCCGGGTGGTGGGGCAGGCGGAGGCGTTGGGCGTGGTCGCGGACGCGGTGCGGCGGAGCCGGGCGGGGTTGCAGGACCCGGACCGCCCGATCGGCAGCTTCATCTTCCTGGGTCCGACGGGCGTGGGGAAGACGGAGACCGCGCGGGCGCTGGCCGAGTTCCTGTTCGACGACGAGGACGCGATCGTGCGGCTGGACATGTCGGAATACATGGAGAAGCACTCGGTCGCGCGCCTGATCGGGGCCCCGCCGGGCTACGTGGGGTACGAGGAGGGCGGGCAGCTGACGGAGCGCGTGCGCCGGCGGCCATACTCGGTGGTGCTGCTCGACGAGGTCGAGAAGGCGCACTCGGAGGTGTTCAACGTCTTCCTCCAGATCCTGGACGAAGGCCGGCTCACGGACTCGCAGGGCCGGACGGTGGATTTCCGCAACACCGTGATCATCATGACCTCGAACATCGGCGGCCAGTCGATCCTGGAGCAGGCGGGAAGCGGGGACTGGGCGGCGATCGAGGATACGGTGCTGGCCGAAATGCGCCGATACTTCAGACCGGAGTTCCTGAACCGGGTCGACGACGTCGTCGTGTTCCGGCCGTTGGGTCGCGAGCAGCTGCGGCGGATCGTCGAACTGCAGCTGGACCGGGTGCGTGCGCTGCTGGCGGAGCGGCGCATCACGCTCGACGTGACGGAGGCGGCGGAGGACGTGGTGGCGGAGGAAGGCTTCGATCCCGCGTTCGGGGCCCGCCCGTTGAAGCGGGCCATCCAGCGGCTCATCCAGAACCCGCTTGCCTTGAGGCTGCTGGAGGGTGACTTCGGCGATGGCGACCTCATCCGGGTGGACCGGGACGCGGAGGGCGCGCTCGAATTCAGGAGGGTCGAAAGCGAGCCCGTCGTTGCTTGACACGGCGGCGCCGCATCCCGACCTTCAACCCACTTCCGCAAGCGGGAAGGAACCGAAGCGAATGCGGACTCGTGGCCGTTTCCCGGTCGCTGCCGTTGCCCTGTGCATGGTCCTGGCGGGCGCCTGCGCGACGAAGACATCGATCGACCGAACACCCGCGCCGCCATCCAGCGCGGAAGTCGCCGCTCCCCTCGTGATCGACCAGTTCCTGCGGGCCGCGAACTCCAACGACCTCGACACCATGGCGCGCCTGTTCGGGAACCGGGACGGCTCCGTCCTGAACCGTGACGACAAGGAGATGGTCGACCGGCAGATGTTCGCGCTGGCGTCCATTCTCCGCCACGACAGCTATTCCATCGCGAGCAGCCAGATCGTGCCGGGCCGCCGCGATGAGGCCACGCAGATCAACGTGTCCATGAAATTCGGGTCCCGTGAGATCGTAGTGCCCTATACGCTGGTCTACTCGAAGGCCGGGACCTGGCTGGTCGAGCAGATCGAGATCACGCGCATCACCGGGGCGCGCTGAAACCCGACTGCGCCGGTCGGGCGTCCTCGACCAGCTCGATCAGGACGCCGTTCGCCGCCCGGGGATGGAGGAAGGCGATGCGCCGGCCGTGCGCGCCCCGCCGCGGTTCGCGGTCGATCAGCGGCGTGCCCCGCGCGGCGAGCGCCGCGAGCGTCGCGCCGAGGTCCGCGACGCGATAGGCCACGTGGTGAAGGCCCGCTCCCCGCTTCTCGAGGAAGCGGGCGACGCCCGTGTCGGGCCGGCTCGGCTCGATCA
>Ga0209640_10006588_pt1 | contig 10167 bp, 7 predicted proteins | sample RifCSP10_1_FD_184018 | JGI IMG/M metagenome (GOLD analysis project Ga0209640, IMG submission 184018) | Soil microbial communities from Rifle, Colorado - Rifle CSP2_sed 10_1 (SPAdes) (version 2) | ecosystem: Environmental > Terrestrial > Deep subsurface > Rock core/Sediment | place: Rifle... | reverse complement strand
CGTGAACCCGGTCAGCCGGTCCACGGTCGCTTTCCAGGTCGCGAAGCTCGTGTACGCGTTGATGAACCAGGACAGCGCCCCCTGCACCTGGCCGAACGCAGACGAGATCTGGAAGAACTCGCCGAGCGGAATCTTCCCCGAAAAGTAGCGCGGCGCCGCCACGACGTAGGGAAAAAGGATCGCGACCTGCCCATAGAAGGACGTGAACCAGGTGAGCTGTTTCTGCCTCTTCATGATGCCCCACCAGTTCCCGATCACGTTGGCGAAGCGCGCGCGGAAGTTGGCCGATTCGCCCGCCTCGCCCCGGTAAAGCGCCACGCCCTCGCTGTTCTCGCGCAATCGCACGAGCGAAAAGCGGAAGTCGGCCTCGAAGCGCTGCTGGTTGAAATTGAGCGGGATGAGGGGCTTTCCGATCACGTGCGTGAGCCAGGTGCCGCCGACGGCGTAGAACAGCGCGACCCACACCATATAACCCGGGATTTCGATGCCGGCCACATTCAGCGCTCCGGAAAGGATCCACAGGATCGTGACAAAGGAAATCAGGGTCACCACCGCGGAGAGCAGGCCGAGCGACAGCGAGAGCGTTTCGTCCACGAACAGGCGCAGGTCCTCCGCGATCCGCTGGTCGGGGTTGTCCGTGCCGCGGTCGAGCAATTGCAGCCGGTAGTAGGCCCGGTCCTTCAGCCAGTCGGCCAGATAGCGCTCCGTGAGCCAGGTGCGCCACTCGATCAGGAGCATCTGCTGGAAGTAGATGCGGTACACCGCGGTAACGATATAAAGCACAGCCAGCAGGATGAACTTTCCAAGCTGGCGATAGAACTCCGCCTGGTCCTTGATCTCGAAGGCGTTGTACATCTCCCGCACCCAGGTATTGAATTGCACCTCGACCCAGACAAACAGGAGCGCGAGGCCGACCACGGTCGCGAGCAGCACCAGACCCGTCCCGCGTTGCTCCGAGACCCAGTACGGCCGGGTCAGAGCCCAGAGCGTTGAGAAGAAGCGCTTCTTCGGCATGGAATTACCTCTGCAAATTGAACTTTTTCCTGCGGGAGTTTACAGAACGCCCGCGAGCGCGCGAGAATGCCCGTCATGCAGCAGGTCTACCGCTTCGGGCCCACCCCGGAGCATCCGGCGAACCACCTCTTTGTGTTCCTGCACGCGAGCGGCGCCGACGCCCGCTCGATGATTCCCGCGGCGTTCAAGTACCAGGCGCGCTTCCCGAGCGCGGCGCTGGTGGTGCCGAGCGGGTTCGCGCGCTATGAGAACGACACCGGATCCCAGCAGTGGTACTCGTCGCGGGGCCTGAACGACGACAACCGGCTCGCGCGCGTGTCTGCGATCCTGCCGAAGATCGAGGCCCTGGTACGCCGCGAGCAGACCAACTACGGCGTGCCGCTGGAGAGAACCGTCCTGATCGGCTACGCACAGGGCGGCACCGTCGCGCTGGAGACGGTGAAGACTTTTCCCGGGCTTGCCGGCGCGGTGGTCGCCTACTCCGCGCGCTTCGCGCGCCTGCCGCATTCTGGCACGCGAATGAATTCGCGCATCCACCTCGTGCACGGCGGCTACGACTCGGTGGTTTCACGCGTGCACGCCGAGCGCGCCGCGCGCGTGCTCGCCGGCCTGCACGTTCCCGTGACCCTCGACATCATCGAGGACCTCGGCCACGCGCTCACCAACGAAGCGGTCTGCCGCGGCTCGCTGCGGCTGCTGCAGGGCATCTACGAGCGCCGCCGCGCGACGCTGCACTGAAATACTACGATGCGCTGCGGCGCATCAGTTCCTGACGCGCCGCACCGCGAACGTCCAAGAAAACCTGGATCAGGCTTGTAGGTCGGGCAGATCCCTGAACAGCTCCAGCGCCTCGGGATTGGCGAGCGCGTCGGTGTTGGCGATCGGCATGCCGTGCACCACGGCTTTCACCGCCAGCTCGACGACCTTGTTGTTCTTGGTGCGCGGGATGTCGGCGACCTGCAGGATCTTCGCCGGGACGTGGCGCGGGGTGGTGTTTTCCCGAATGCGCAGGCGAATCCGCTCGGCGAGCGCCTCATCGAGCGTGTAGCCGGGCCGGAGTTTCACGAACAGCACGACGCGCGTGTCGGTGGGCTTGTCCGGCGGCCACAGTTGCCCGATCGCGACCGATTCCTCGACCTCGTGGATTTTCTCGACCTGGCCGTAGATCTCGGAGGTGCCGATCCGGATCCCGCCCGGGTTGAGCGTCGCGTCCGAGCGCCCGTACACGATCATCGTCCCGCGCTCGGTGAGTTCGCACCAGTCGCCGTGGCACCAGACGTTCGGGTACCTCGCGAAGTACGCGGCGTGGTACTTCTCCCCGCCGCGGTCGTTCCAGAAACCGAGCGGCATCGAGGGAAACGGCTTCGTGCACACCAGCTCTCCCTTCTTGCCCACGATCGGGTCGCCCTGCTCGTCGTAAACCTCCACGGCCAGGCCGAGCGAGCGGCATTGAAGCTCGCCGCGATACACCGGCAGCACCGGGTTGGCGTCGGCGAATCCCGCCATGATGTCGGTGCCCCCGGAGATCGACGACAGGCACACGTCGCGCTTGATGTTCGCGTACGCATAGTCGTAGCTCTCGGCCACCAGCGGCGAGCCGGTCGAGACGATCATTCGCAGGTCGGAAAGATCGTGCGTCTGCGCGGGCGCGAGCCCGCGCTTCTCGATCGCATCGATGTACTTCGCGGAAGTGCCGAAATGGGTGAAGCGTTCCTTCGCCGCGTAATCGAACAGGATCCTGCCGCCGCGCTCGAACGGCGAGCCGTCGTACAGCATCACGCTCGCCTCGGCGCCCAACCCCGCGAACAGCAGGTTCCACATGACCCAGTTGCAGGTGGTGTAGTAGAAGAAGCGGTCCCCGGGCCGCACATCGAATTGCAGTTTGTACATTTTCAGGCCGGAGAGCAGCGAGCCGCCCACGCCGTGCACGATGCACTTGGGCTTTCCGGTGGTGCCCGAGGTGAACAGGATGTACAGCGGATGATCGAACGGCAGTTGCGCGTACTGGATCGGCCCGGGCGAGTGGCGCCTGAGCCATTCTTCGAGCAGCACCGCCTTCGGGATGCCGCTGACGTCGGGCTTTGCGCGCAGGTGCGGCACTACCACGACCTTGCGCAACGCCGGCAGGCGCTCGGCGATTTCCGCAACGCGCGCGAGCGAATCGTGTTCCCGGCCCGCGTAGCGGTAGCCGTCGGCGCAGAACAGGATCTTCGGCTCGACCTGCCCGAAACGGTCGAGCACGCCCTCGACGCCGAAATCGGGCGAGCAGGACGACCAGACCATGCCGTGCGACAGGGCCGCGAGCGCGAACATCGCCGTCTCCGGCATGTTCGGAATGAACGCCACTGCGCGGTCGCCCGCGCGCAGACCGAGCTGCTGGAGCGCCTGCGCGGCGCGCGAGACGTCGCTCGTCAATTCCGAGTAGCTGACGCGCCGCCGGAACCCGGTCTCGTCCCAGAACACGAACGCATCGCCGCGGTCGCCGCGCCGCAGCAGGTTCTCGGCAAAATTGAGCCGCGCCTCCGGAAACCACTTCGCCCCGGGCATCCGGTCGCCGTCCACCAGCACGGTGGAGCCCTTCTTCGAGGCGATGACGCCGCACCACTCCCAGACTTCGCTCCAGAACAGTTCGGGATTCTCGACCGTCCAGCGATAGAACTCGGGGTACGTATTGAAATCGAGCTTGTGCTTGCGCACCGCGTGGCGCGCGAACTGGGTGATCTGGGCAGCCTCGATCGCCTGCTCGGAGGGCTGCCAGAGAATGGGTGGAGCGGGGTCCACGTTGCTGTCGGCCAGATTCAGAAAGCGTAGGATTTTGCCGTGGATTATAGGGGTCGCGGGAGAACGCCGATGACCGCCGCGTTTGAAACCCTGCGCGCGGCGATCGCGCGCGACCACCGGCTCGAGGAGGCCGAGGCGGTGCGCCGCCTGCGGGCGGCACAGCCGGACGAGCCGGCGTCGCGGCGCATCACCGCGCACGCGCTCGCCCTCGCCGGGCAGGTGCGCGCCGCGCCGCTCGATCCGCTGAGCGCGGAGTCGTTCCTGCGCCACTACGGACTTTCGACGCGCGAAGGCGTCGCGCTGATGTGCCTGGCCGAAGCGCTGCTGCGCGTTCCCGATGCCGAGACCGCGGACGCGTTGTTGCGGGAGAAACTGGCCGGCGGACGCTGGGCGCTCGGCGACGACCCGGGCTCATGGCTGGCGAACGCCGCCGATTGGGCGCTGATGCTCACCGGTACGCTTGCGCGCTGGCACGATGCCGCCGACGAGGACGCGGCCGCGCAACTGAAACGGGCAGTCGCGCGCCTCGGGGAGCCCGTGGTGCGCGGCGCGGTGCGCCAGGCGATGCGCATCCTCGCCGAGCAGTTCGTGCTCGCCGAGTCGATCGAAGAGGCGGTCGAGCGCGGCAAGGCGCGCGCACCGTACCGTTTTTCCTACGACATGCTGGGCGAATCGTCGCGCACCGGGGAGGACGCCGGGCACTACTTCGAATCCTATGCGCGCGCGATTCGCGTCGTCGCCGCAGGCAGCCGTCCGGGCCGCGATTTCGAGCGCGACGGCGTATCGGTGAAGCTCTCGGCGCTGCATCCGCGCTTCGAAGAAGCCAAGCGCGCGCGCGTCTTCGCGGAGCTGCTTCCCCGCCTGCTCTCGCTCGCGCGCCTTGCGCGCGACGGCGGAATCGGGATGACGATCGACGCCGAGGAGTCCGAGCGGCTCGAACTGACGCTCGATCTTTTTGAATCCCTGGCGCGCGGCGCGGCGCTCGACGGCTGGAACGGGCTCGGCATCGCGGTGCAGGCCTACCAGAAGCGCGCCCCCGCGGTGTGCGAGTGGCTGGTCGCGCTCGCGCGCGATGCGCGCCGGCGCGTGCCGGTGCGCCTGGTGAAGGGCGCTTACTGGGACGGCGAGGTGAAGCGCGCGCAGCAGCTCGCCATGGCCGACTACCCGGTGTTCACCCGCAAGGCCGCGACCGACCTCTGCTACACCGCCTGCGCCGCTCGTCTGCTGGAGGCAGCGGACGCCGTCTATCCCGCGTTCGCCTCCCACAACTGCCGCGGCGTTGCAGCGATACTCGAACTCGCGGGCGGGCGCGCGGACTTCGAGTTCCAGCGCCTGCTCGGCATGGGCGGGGCGCTCTACGAGGCGCTGCTCGCCGAGCGCCCGGTCGCCTGCCGCATCTACGCACCGGTGGGAAGCTTTACGGATCTCCTGCCCTATCTCGTTCGGCGGCTGCTCGAAAACGGCGCCAACACCTCGTTTGTGCACCAGATCGCCGATCCCGCGGTCGCGCTCGAAGCACTCGTCGCCGAGCCGCTCGGGCTGCTGCCCGAGCCGTACGTGCCGGATGCACGCATTCCGCTGCCGCGCCGGCTGATTCCGGATCGGGAGCTGTGCCTGGGCCTCGACCTGTCCCGGCGCGATGTCCTCGCGGCGCTGCGCGAGCGCGTCGCGGAGGATCGGCATGCGGCCGCGGCGGTCGAACCGATTTCGGCCGGGGCGCTCGATTCCGCCCTTGCGCGCGCCGCGCATGCGTTCGAATCCTGGTCGCGGACGCCCGCGGCGGAGCGCGCGGCGATCCTCGAGCGCGCCGCACGGGACATCGAAGGCCGCACGGCCGAGCTGGTCTCGCTCATCGTGCGCGAAGGAAAGCGAACCTGTGCCGATGCGGTATCGGAGGTGCGCGAGGCCGCAGACTTCTGCCGCTACTACGCGCTCGAAGCGCGGGTGAAATTCGGCGGCCCGCTCGCGCTGCCGGGCCCCGCGGGCGAATCGAACGCGCTTGCGCTGCACGGCCGCGGCGTGTTCGCTTGCGTGAGCCCGTGGAACTTCCCGCTCGCGATTTTCACCGGCCAGGTGGCCGCCGCGCTCGCCGCGGGTAACGCCGTGCTCGCCAAGCCGGCCGAGCAGACGCCGCGGATCGCCCTGCGCGCGCTCGAAATCCTGCATGCGGCCGGCGTGCCTCCGGATGCCGCAATTCCCGCCCCCGGAGACGGCGAAACGGTCGGCGCGCGGCTCGTCGCCGATCCCCGCATTGCAGGCGTCGCATTCACGGGGTCGGTCGAGACCGCGAGGGCGATTCAGCTCGCGCTTGCCCGGCGGCCCGGCCCGATCGTGCCGCTGATCGCCGAAACCGGCGGCATGAACGCGATGCTGGTGGATTCCTCCGCGCTTCCCGAGCAGGTCGTGGACGATGTTGTCGTCTCGGCCTTTCAGAGCGCGGGCCAGCGCTGCTCGGCGCTGCGGATCCTGTTCCTCGACGAAGGCTGCGCGCAGCGCGTGCTGCGCCTGCTCGCAGGAGCGATGCGCGAGCTGAAGGTCGGAGATCCCGGCGAGCCCGACACCGATATCGGTCCGATCATCGACGCCCCGGCGCGCGAGGCGCTCGGGCGCCACGTCGAGCGCCTGCGCGCGTCCGCAAGGCTCGTCGGCGAAACTCCGCTGCCCGCCGGTCTGCCGGAAGGCGATTGGCTCGCTCCCGTCGCCTTCGAGATCGCGCTCGAAGCATTGCCGGAGAGCGAAATTTTCGGCCCGGTCCTGCATGTGGTCATCTACTCGCGCAGCATGCTCGACCGCGTCCTTCACGCGATCGGCGCCACCGGCTACGGCCTGACGCTCGGCATCCACAGCCGCGTCCAGGGTTTCGTCGATCGCGTGGTGCGAGCCGCGCGCGTCGGCAACATCTACGTGAACCGCAGCATGATCGGCGCCATGGTCGGCGTGCAGCCCTTCGGCGGCGAAGGTCTTTCGGGCACCGGCTTCAAGGCGGGTGGGCCGAACTACCTCCTGCGGTTCGTGACGGAACGGACACTGACGGTCAATACCGCGGCGGTCGGCGGCGTCACCGAACTTCTCGCGCCGACCGGCCCGCTCTGACCACGCGTGCCAAGGATCGCGCGGTTCGGCGCCGGGCCGCGTTGCTTGACACGCCTCCGGGCGTTATCGAGAATGGCCCATCTTTCAGAGGAGGAAAAATGAATTCCGCCCGTTTCGCACTCGCCCTGCTCGCCGCAGCCGCCCTCGCCGCGCCCGCGGCCGCGCAGGAAGGCACGCTGAAAAAAATCAAGGACAGCGGCTCGATCACCATCGGGCACCGCGACGCCTCGGTGCCGTTCTCGTATTACGACGACAAGCAGCAGCCGGTCGGCTACGCCGTCGACCTGTGCATGAAGATCGTGGACGCGGTCAAGGCCAACCTGAAGATGCCCAAGATCGAAGTCAAGTATCAGCTCGTGACCTCGGCGAACCGCATCCCGCTGATGGGCAACGGCACCATCGACCTCGAGTGCGGCTCGACGACAAACAATCTGGAGCGGCAGAAGCTGGTCTGGTTCACGATCACGCACTTCGTCACCGCCAACCGCTGGGTGGCGAAGAAATCGGCGAAGCTCAACAAACTCGCCGACCTCAAGGGCAAGACCATCGTCTCGACCGCGGGCACCACCAACATCAAGGGGATGACCGAGATCAACGCGGCGCAGAACCTCGGCATGAACATCATCTCGGCGAACGGCCACTCCGAAGCCTTCCAGATGGTCGAGACGGGCCGCGCGGCCGCCTTCGCGATGGACGACATCCTGCTCTACAGCCTGGTCGCCCAGGCGCGCAATCCCAAGGATTACGCGATCTCGGCCGAAGCGACATCGATCGAGCCGTACGGCATCATGGTGCGCAAGGACGACGCCGCGTTCAAGAAGGTGGTCGACGCGGCGATGACCAACCTCTACAAGTCGGGCCAGATCAAGGCGATCTACGACAAGTGGTTCCTCAAGCCCGTGCCGCCCAAGAGCATCAACCTGAACGTGCCGATGAGCGGCCAGTTCAAGGCGGTCATCGCCAAACCGACCGACTCGGGCGATCCGAGCATGTACAAATAGCCTGATCTGGTGCAGCCACGGGGAGCTGCGGCTCCCCGTTTTTGCTTTTCCGCGGCGTGAACTATCCCTGGAACTGGAAGATCTTCTTCGCCGCCGAGCCCGGCGGCACCGGGACCTATCTCCAGTACCTGATCGTCGGGCTGGGCTGGACGATCGCCACCGCGCTTGCCGCCTGGGTCATCGCGCTCGTCGTCGGCGCGGTCATCGGTACCGTGCGCACCACCCCCCTGCGCTGGGCGGTGCGGCTGGGCGACGCCTACGTCGAGATCTTCCGCAACGTGCCGCTGATCGTGCAGATGTTCCTCTGGTTCTTCGTCATGCCCGAGCTGGTGCCGACGGGGATCGGAGACGCGATCAAGCAGATGCCGCCGCCCTGGGGCTCCTACATCCCGGCGGTGCTGTGCCTCGGCATCTACACTTCGGTGCGGGTCGCCGAGCAGGTGCGCGCCGGCATCGGATCGCTGCCGCGCGGCCAGAGCATGGCCGGCACCGCGCTTGGGCTCACCCTGCCGCAGACCTACCGCTACGTCATCCTGCCGATGGCGGTGCGCATCGTGCTGCCGCCGCTTACCTCCGAATTCATGAACATCGTCAAGAACTCCTCGGTCGCGCTGACCATCGGGCTGCTCGAGCTCACCGGCCGCGCGCGCGCGATGCAGGAGTTCAGCTTCCAGGTGTTCGAGGCGTTCGCCGCGGCCACGCTCATCTACCTGCTCGCGAACCTGGTGGTGGTGTTCGGGATGCGCGCGCTGGAGGCGAAGGTCCGCGTCCCCGGCTTCATCGGCGCCGCGCCCGGCGCCGGAGGCCACTGATCCATGGGACCCGGATTCGACTTCGACGTCATCCAGAGGTCGCTGCCGTACCTCTTCCGGGACGGAATGACGTTCACCCTCACGCTGACTTTCATGGCGATGGTGGGCGGGATCTTCTTCGGCACGCTGCTCGCCATGATGCGGCTGTCGAGCATCCAGCCGCTGCCGCTGGTCGCGGGCGGCTACGTGAACCTGATGCGCTCGGTGCCGCTGGTGCTGGTCATCTTCTGGTTCTACTTCCTGGTGCCGTACATCGGCGCGTGGCTGATCGGCGCGAACGAGCCGGTCAAGGTGGGCGCGTTCCTCAGTACGGTGATCACGTTCACCATGTTCGAGGCGGCGTATTACTGCGAGATCATGCGCGCCGGAATCCAGTCGATCGCGCGCGGCCAGGTCTGGGCGGGATACGCCCTCGGCCTCAACTACTGGCAGACGATGGGCCGGATCGTGCTGCCGCAGGCGTTCCGCAACATGATCCCGGTGCTGCTCACGCAGACGATCATCCTGTTCCAGGATACCTCGCTCGTGTACGTGATTTCGGTGACCGACTTTCTCGGCGCGGCCTCGAAGGTCGCCAACCGCGACTACCGCCTCGTCGAGATGTACACCTTCGTCGCGGTGGTCTACTTCATCGTCTCCTTCGGCCTTTCCGTGCTCGTCAGGCGGCTGCAGGAGCGCATCGCCATCATTCGCTGAGGGCCCGATGATCTCGATCAAGAACGTCAGCAAGTGGTACGGCAGCTTCCAGGTGCTGACCGACTGCTCCACCGAAGTGAAAAAGGGCGAGGTGGTCGTGGTCTGCGGCCCCTCGGGCAGCGGCAAGTCCACGGTCATCAAGTGCGTGAACGCGCTCGAACCGTTCCAGAAGGGCGAGATCCTGGTCGACGGCGTCTCGGTCGGCGACTCAAAGACCGACCTCCCGAAGCTGCGCTCGCGGATCGGCATGGTGTTCCAGAATTTCGAGCTGTTTCCGCACTTGAGCGTCACCGAGAACCTGACGCTCGCGCAGATCAAGGTGCTCAACCGCACGCCGGGAGCGGCGGCCGAGAAGGGCTTGAAGCTCCTCGACCGCGTGGGGCTCCTCGCCCACAAGGACAAGTTCCCCGGTCAGCTCTCGGGCGGCCAGCAGCAACGCGTCGCCATCGCGCGCGCGCTTTCGATGGACCCGATCGCGATGCTGTTCGACGAGCCCACTTCCGCCCTCGACCCGGAGATGATCAACGAGGTGCTCGACGTGATGGTGGAGCTTGCCCAGGAGGGCATGACCATGATGGTGGTCACGCACGAGATGGGCTTCGCGCGCAAGGTCGCGCACCGCGTGATCTTCATGGACGCGGGCAAGATCGTCGAGGACGCGCCGAAAGAGGAATTCTTCGGCACCCCGCGCTCCGAGCGCGCGCAGCTCTTTCTCTCCAAGATCCTGCACCACTGACGCTATTCTGTTTCCCCTCCTCCCCGAGGAGGGG
>Ga0209640_10006587_pt1 | contig 10168 bp, 5 predicted proteins | sample RifCSP10_1_FD_184018 | JGI IMG/M metagenome (GOLD analysis project Ga0209640, IMG submission 184018) | Soil microbial communities from Rifle, Colorado - Rifle CSP2_sed 10_1 (SPAdes) (version 2) | ecosystem: Environmental > Terrestrial > Deep subsurface > Rock core/Sediment | place: Rifle... | reverse complement strand
CGGTCCCATGAAACGCAGTACGGAACGGATTCTGACCACGCATACCGGCAGCCTGATTCGGCCACCAGAGCTGCTCGACCTGGTGCGCGCCCGCCAGGCCGGGAAACCGGTTGACCAGGGCGCCTTCGACGCCACGCTCAAGGAGTCGGTCGGCGACGTCGTCAAGCGCCAGGTCGCAGCGGGCGTCGACGTGCCGAACGACGGCGAGTTCGGCAAGTCCACGAGCTGGTCGCTGTACGCGCTCAAGCGGCTGAGCGGATTCGAGCTGCGCGAGGTGAAAGGCGCCAACCCGTTCGCGCGTGGCGGGGATCGCCAGCGCTTCGCCGAGTTCTACGCCGAGCTCGAAGGGCGCGGCGACGGCAAGGACTGGTCGAACGTCACGCGGCAGGACGCGGTGTGCGTCGGGCCGATCACGTACAACGGCCTGTTCGAGCTGCAGCGCGACATCGACAATCTGAAAGCCGCGACGAAAGCAGCCGGCGTGGACGAGGCCTTTCTGCCGGTGGCGGCGCCATCCAGCGCCATCCCGGACCGCAAGAACGAGTACTACAAGAGCGACGAGGAGCTGGTGGTGGCGCTGGCCGAAGCGCTGCGCACCGAATACCGCGCCATCGTCGACTCCGGGTTTCTACTGCAGGTTGATGACGCCCGCGCGGCGGTGACCTTCGACCGCATGGTGCCGCCCGGGACCTTCGAGGAGTACCACAGGTGGCTGGCGCGCCACGTGGACGTGTTGAATCACGCGCTCGAGGGGATCCCGCAGGACAGGATTCGCTATCACGTATGCTGGGGAAGCTGGCCGGGGCCCCACACAACCGACGTCCCGCTTCGCAGGATCGTGGACCTGATCCTCAAGGTGAACGCCGGCGCGTACCTGATCGAAGCCGCCAACCCGCGGCACGAGCACGAGTGGAAGGTGTGGCAGGACGTCAAGCTGCCGGCGGGCAAGATCCTCGTTCCCGGCGTCGTCAGCCACGGCACCAACGTGGTGGAGCATCCGGAGCTCATTGCCGAACGCCTCACCCGGTTTGCGTCGTGCGTCGGGCGCGAGAACCTCATCGCCGGCACCGATTGCGGCTTCGCGCAGGAAGAACTGAATCGCCGCGTGCATCCGTCGGTCATGTGGGCCAAGCTGGAAGCGATGGCCGAAGGCGCACGGATCGCCAGCGAGCAACTTTGGAAGAAACCGGGGTTGGTTTTTTCGTAAAGGGTAAAAACCAAACCCGGTTTCGTTTTAACGAGAAACGAAAATGATCAAAGTGATTGACATCGAGAGCAAGCGCCGGACCCCGAATGCGGCAGGCCACGCGAGGAACATCCTCGGCCCCGCTGACGGCGGGACGCGGGTTCAGGCCGCCATCGCGGAAGTCGATCCGGGCAACACATATCGCCTTGCCGCCAGCGACAGAACGCAGGTCGTGTACATCCTGGAAGGTAAAGACGCGAAGGTCACGTATACGACCGCGGGGCAGAAATCCGAGCGGACGGCCCAGCGACGCACTGGCGTGTATCTGGAGCCGGGCGAGGAAGCCGCGGTCACCGCAACCGCATCCCCGCTGCGGCTGCTGCTCGTCACGGTGCCCAAGCACACCGGCAAGCCCACAGATATCAAGTCGCCGGCCGGCTACTTCTTCGAAGAGGCACAACTCCGCGCGCTGATTGACGAGAAGAATATCCGGGAGCGGACGTTCTGGGTGAACAAGGAAACCGGCATGTCCGGCTCCTGGGACCTGCAGCTCGGCCGCATGCTGTATGCGCCGCACGGGTATTCTCCGCGGCACGTCCACCACCCCTCGAAGACCAGCTCGATTTCACCGGAGCATTTCTACTTGATCGAGAAGGGCACGGGCGAAGTGAAGGACGATACCGGCACCCAGCCGATCGGTCCCGGCAGCCTGGTCCTCATCCCGGCTGGCGAATGGCATCAGCTGACCGCCTCCGACACCGGTCTTGATTACATCGAGTTCCAGGCGCCCTTCGACTTTTCCACCACGATGGATGCCGATCCGCTCGGGAAGAACTGGTACATCAAGGGGACCGACGACGGGACCGGAAAGCCCAAGCTCTGGGTGCAGAGCTGAAAAGTGGGGTCGGAGGAGATCATCCGCGGCGCTGAGGATGGTCCACCGCAAACGCTGAAAGCGTCAATCTTAATTTGAATTTGAGCTTGGACCTGCATTCTGAGTGTCCGACCTCGGGCCCCCTACAGGCTTCCGGGTCGCGAACGTAAGGCATCCGCCTAGTCGAAATCATGTGTCGACGGGATTTTGGCGTCTGATCCGCTGATATAGCGTCACGTCCAGCACAACGCCCGAGATAGACCGGCTCCAACAGTCTCGGGGCCAATAACGGATGAACGCTTCGGAATGATCGCCTTGCGCGTCGCTGCGGGTGAACGTCGGCGCGCCTGCGCGATTCTGCTCTTCGCGTTTACGGGCTACGCGGTACTCACAGTCCTCATCACGTTCCCGCTCATCCTTCATCTCTCGTCACGGATTCCGAAGGACCTCGAGGATTCCCTCTGGTACGTCGCGATTCTGTGGTGGAACGCGCACGTCCTGCCGCTGACCGAGCAGTGGTGGAACGGATTCGCGTTCTACCCGGCGACCGGCATGATGGCATTCTCGGACCATCTGCTCGGAGCCAGTCTCATCGCCTCGCCTCTGCAGTGGCTCGGGTGCAGTCCGATCACCGCCTATAACCTGACATTCCTTGTCTCATTCCCGCTCTGCGCGATCGCTGCACATGCCCTGTCGTGGACGCTGACGAGCCGACATGATGCCGCGATCGTCTGCGGCCTCGCCTATGGGTTCAATCCCTATCGGGTCGCGCACCTGGAGCATCTGGAGCTGCTGATGGCGTTTGGAATGCCGGTGGCCCTTGCCGCGCTTCACCGGTACGCGGCGACGCGCCGCATCCGATGGCTCGTGGTATTCGCTGCTGCACTGACGCTCCAAGCCCTTTCGGCCAGCTACTACGCCCTTTTCTTCACGGTGCTGCTCGGCATGTGGGTCCTCTGGTTCATGCGGCCGCGCGCCTGGCGTGACGCGCTCGCCGTTGCCGCAGCAGGCGCCGTGTCGGTGCTGGCCTTGTTGCCGATCGTTTTCGGCTACGCGCGCATTCACGAGCGCCACAACTTGACGCGAGACTTCGCAGAAGTTCTGACGTCCAGCGCCGACGTCACCTCTTTCGTCACAGCATCGGCTGTGTCGGCCCTCTGGGGATGGACGGCGCCCCTGAACAGCGGAGAGCGGCAGCTGTTTCCCGGCCTCACGATCACGGCGCTGGCGATCGCTGGCGCAATCGTGTCGCATCGCCGATCAGCGCAGCGAGACGTTCTCGCGATCGTGTCGGCCGCCTGCTGGGTGTTGTCGATATGCCTGGCGGCGATCGCGGCGGCAGCGCACGTAGCCGGTCCCTGGCTCTTCGATTGGGGTTTGCTGCGGCTGTCGATTAGCGTCCCCTACAAACCGCTGTCGCTGTCGGTTGCGTTCGCGACAGGCGCAATCGCACTGAGCCCGGCGGTGCGGGATGCCTTTCGACGACGGTCGGCGCTCGCCTTCTATCTGATCGCGGCCTCGGTTCTCTTTCTGTGCAGCCTCGGGCCAAAGCCGGCGTTCCTCGGAGCGCAAATCCTCTATGAGCCCCCGTACGCCTGGTTAATGCGTTTGCCTCTTTTCGCGGATGGTGGCGCGTCCGTTCCCTCCGTGCGGGTGCCCGCGCGGTTCGCCATGGTCGCCGTGCTGGCATTGTCGGTCGCCGGCAGCCTTGCTTTCGCGCGCCTGACGTCGTCGAAGCGGCGCAGAATCGCCCTGCTGCTGGCAGTGAGCGCCGGCATCATCGCCGACGGATGGATCGGGGGCCTTCCCTTGCGCAGCCCGCTAAGCGGCTTCCGGATCTCACCGGACGATCGGTCGGCGGCCGTGATGGTGCTGCCGCTTGGCGAGACCGGCGTCGACACCGCCGCAATGTATGCGGCGGCGCTCAATGGTGTGCACACGGTCAACGGTTACCACAGCTACGCGCCCCTTTCTTATCACGTGTTGAAACTCGCGCTCGAGGATCGCGACCACACCGTATTCGACGCGCTCGCGTTGTTCGGACCCCTGGTGATTGCGGCCCAAGACAACGTCGCGTCGAAGCAGTCGTGGGCCTCGTTCGCCTCAGGCCATCCTGATATTGCACGGATGCGCGACGATCGCACCTGGACGCTGTTTCGGCTTCCATGGAGGCAGCCGCGGAAGCACCACTGCGCGAGCGATCCCGTCCCGATAGCGGCAGTCTTCGACAAGCGCGGCGAGGTTGATCTCGCAATGCTGACGGACCAGAGTCCTGTGACCCGGTGGATCACGTCACACTCTCAGCGCGTCGGCGACGCGCTGGTCCTCGACCTTGGACGTGCCGTGCGGCTGTGCGAAGTGGTCGTGTCGATGGGCGCCGAGGCGGGCTTCTATCCTCGTACGCTTCGCCTTGCGACGTCCGTCGATCGCGGCACATGGAAGACCAGGTTCCTCGGCAAGATGGGTGGATCCGCATTTCTCGCTGCCCTCGACAATCCCCGGGACGCCCGAATGTCCATTCCTCTACCCGGGACCGCTGCTCGATTCATCACACTCCGGCTCGAGGAGTCGCAGCGCGATTATCCGTGGGCGGTCGCAGACGTAGTCGTACGCGAAGCCGCGGTGACCTCAGGCCCCATCGAAGGGGTCGCTCATGGCAAGTCAGTGAAGCCGAGTCGAATGCCTTGAGAGCTGAAATTTAGGTGGCACATTTAGGTAGCTAGGCTATAGTCCAGGTAGCTGCCCCGCACCCCAGCACTCCAGCTACCTTCTGAACAGATCATCCGCAGCACTGAGGATTGTCCACCGCAGACGCTGAGGGTACTGCAGCTCCCGCCCGAGAAAATCCCGAACGACCGACGCGGCCTCCGCTGACTGATGGCCGCCGAGCGCCGCCTCGGTCCACCGCGTCGGAAAGAAGATGTCACCGGTGCGCTGGATCTCGCGCAGCAGATCGAGGCTGGGCCCGACGAAGCGGCGCGCGTGCGTCTCCCGCAGCGGATGATTCAGGTAGCCGAGCGATTCGAGCACCCACGGTTCGCGCCGGCGGTTTTCGAGCTGCCGCAGCCGCTCGAACGCCTGTTCGCGAACATGCGGGTCTGCCGAAAGCGCCGGCATCACGAACGCGAAACGGGCCTTGCGATCAGGGTTCTGCGTGCGGTCGAGCTGCGTCTGCAGAATCTCGCGCCAGGCCGCCACCTCGCGCACGGCGAGCTCCAGCGCCATCGCGATCTCGTCCGTCTCGGCGAACGTCAGGCCGGGGATGGTTTCGCTGCGCCTCCACACGCGCTCGAGCCACGCGACCCCGGCCGGCGTGACCGTCACGTCGCGGAAGGCGGAAAACCATGCGGACTTCGCGCTGCTCGTCGCCGCGCGCGTGATGCCGGCGCGCAGCATCGCCTCGAGCGCCGGCGCCCGCCGCGACCGCTCCGCGGCGGTCAGGCTCCGCCAGAATGCGCGGGTCGCGTACCCAAGCACGCGCTGCACGTTCTGCTCATCGGCTTCCGACGGCAGCGCGCGGACCACGAGATCCAGGAAGTCGCTCACCCGCACGCGCGACTCGACGAGGTTCTCCCACAGCGTCACCCATGCGCTGCCGCGGGTCAGCGGGTCGGGAATCGCCTCGACGTGCTTCAGCAGATACGCGCGGCTTTCCTCATCGAGGATGAACAGGCCGTACCCGAGGCCGGCGCCGTTCGGCAGCACGAACAGCGGCCGTGGTAGCCCCTCGGCGCCAGTAATCGTCGTTGAAGCGCCGCTCACGTACACGGGGAGCTCGCGGACGCCGTCCGCATAGCCGAGCGCCACGCGAAGCCGCTGCGGCCACACGAGCCCCCGCTGCAGCGGGTCCGTGGCGGCCAGCGTGAGCTGCGACACCCGGCCGCGCGCCACGCGCAGGTCGGTTGCAAATTGCGGACGCCCCCGCTCCTCGACCCACGCCCGGCTCCAGGCCGCGAGGTCTTCGGACGTGCGCGCATCCAGGAGACGAACCAGGTCGATCCAGGTCGCGTTCCCGAACGAGTACGTCTTCAGGTACTCGCGGAGTCCATCGCGGAATGCGCTCTCGCCGACGACGAGCTCGAGCTGCCGCATCATGATCGGCGCCTTCTGGTAGATGATGGGACCGTACAGCTGCCCCGCTTCCTCCAGGTTCGCGAGCGGCTGCCGGATCGGGTTCGACCCGGCCGTTCGATCGACTTGGTACGCGGCCGGATAATTCGCGAGCAGGAAGCGGAGGTCGTGATTCACCTGCGGGAACGACGGGTTCACGATCTTCCCCGCCATGAAGCTGGCGAAGACCTCCTTCATCCACACGTCGTTGAACCACTGCATCGTGACGAGGTCGCCAAACCACATGTGTGACGTTTCGTGGGCGATCAGGTTGGCGCGATCGAGCATCTGGTTCTGCGTGGCCGACTCGTCGAGCAGCAGGCCTGCCGCGTTGTAGAGGATGGCGCCCGGATGCTCCATCCCGCCGAACTGGAACGAGGGAATCGCGACGAAGTCGAACTTGCCGAACGGATACGGGATCGCGGTGTAGTCCTCGAGCCAGGCGAGTGCCGCGGCGTGCAGATCGAAGATGGTGTCGCGGTTGCGCGCGACCTTGGCCGCGTCGGTCTCGCGATGCAGCATCCTGAACTCGCGGCCGTTCCGCTGCGCCGTTTCCACCGAGAACTTTCCGGTCACGAACGAGAAGAGGTACGTCGCGATCGGCGGGGTCTCGACAAACCGCACCCGCGTCCGCTGTCCATCCGTTTCAGTCGACGACACGGGGCCGTTGGCGAGCGTCTCCCAACCCGCGGGTACGTCGAGCGAGAGTGTGTATCGCGCCTTCAGATCGGGCTGGTCGAAGCAGGGGAACGCGCGATGCGCCCGCGCAGGGACGAACAGCGTGTACAGGAACTCGCGATCGCGGTTGAAGGGTTCGTTGCCGGCGACGAACTCAATGACGATCTCGTTCTCCCCGGCGCTGGTCGCCTGGGCCGGGATCACCAGATGCCCGTCCTCGAATGCGGCCGTGAGCGCGGCCCCGCCGGCCCGCAGGCTGCGGACGCGATCCGGCGGCTGCGCGAAGTCGAAGACCACCCGGTGCGGCGCCGCCAGGGTGAACCGTACGACTGCACGTCCCTGCACAGGTTCGCCAACGTCGGCGGGGACGACGAAGGAAAGGTCGTAGCGGAGCCCGCGAATGGCGGCGGCCCGTTCGCGCGCGAGTGTCTCCGGAATACCCCGTCCGGGTGGCGGCGTGGAGCCGGTCTGGTTTGCCAGCGTCATCGCCAGTAACAGACTCAGCATGTCGTGACGATATCAGACATGAACGGAATAAAATGCAGCGCGTGCTTTTCAGGGACCCCAGGGGACCGCTCACGCTTGTACTTGCGGCTCTGGTGGTGGCGCCGGGCGTCTACCCCGCGGCGCAGCAGTTGCCCGCGATCGTGCGCGGCCGCGTGGAAATCGGCATTCCCATCACGGCCAGGCGGCCCACGTCCGCGTACCCGGCCAGGACCATCACCACGCCCAAGCGCGCGCCTGAATCGGAACGCCGCCACGTCGTGGTGTACCTGCGCGATACCCGCCCGCAGGACGTCATGCCGATGCGCGTGGCGATCCACCAGGTCAACGAGAGCTTCACGCCGCGGGTCGTCGCCGTGACTGTCGGATCGGAAGTCGAGTTTCCGAACGACGACCCGATCTATCACAACGTCTTCTCCCTGTCGCGGGCGAAGAACTTCAACCTCGGGCGCTATCCGCGCGGCGACACGCGGCGCGTCCGCTTCGATCGCCCCGGCGTCGTGAAGGTCTTCTGCGAGATCCACTCGCACATGAGCGCGACCGTGATGGTGTTCGACCATCCGTGGTTCGCGGTGCCCGGCGAAGACGGCCGCTTCGAGCTGCCGCCGATCCCGGCCGGCGATCGCCAGATCACCGCGTGGCACGAACGCCTGGGCGATACGACGCAGCGCGTGCGCGTCGAGTCGGGCCGCCCCGCGACCGCAGATTTCGTCCTTCCTGTTCCCGAGCCGTGAGACGGCCACCCCGGCTGGTCGCCCGGACGCTCGCGGTGACCTTCGTCACCGTCGCGATCATCCTGTCCGTGGTCTTCATCGTCCTGATGGTCGATGCCCGCGGCCGCGTGCGCGCATCGGAAGTGGAACAGCTGAGCGTCGCCGAAAAGGTGTTCACGGCGCTCGAGGCGCGCCGGCAGCAGGAACAGCTGGCCGCGATTGCCACGGTCGCCGAAAATCCGACGCTGAAGGCGGCGCTCGACACCTACTTCACCGAAAGCAGTTTCACGGGGCTGCCTGCCGAACAGGAGCTGGCGCTGCGCAACACGGTGACGGTGGAGGCGGAGAAGCTGGCGGCGCTGACCGGCGCCGACGTGCTGGCGATCCTCGACCCCACGGGCCGCATCTTCGTGAGCGCGGGACCGCTCCAGGATCGCTGGCCGGGCAGCGAGCGCATCGCCATCCCCGCCGGGCTTTCCACGTTCCAGGACATCGCGGTCCTCCCGCAGGGCGCCTTCAGGATTTCGGGGTCGGTGCTGAGCCTCGTCGACCGCGACATCGGCGCGCTCGTCGTCGGCACCAGCCTCGATGCCAATTACGCCCGCGAGCTCTCCAACCTGGCCAGCGCCGACATCGTGATCACCGTGAACGGCGCGGTCGCGGCCAGCACCGCGCCGGACGAGGTTGCGGCGGATCTGGTGAGTGCCGGCAGCGACGCAGGCGAGACCGCCACGCTGAGCGGCGAAGAGTACGCCGTGCGTACGCTGGTCCGATCCGGTCCGGCACGGATTTATACCCTGGCATCGATCGACGCCGCCGCGCGCACGGCCACGCGGGATGCGCTCACGGCGCTCGCCACGGTGGCGTTCGGCGCGTTCGTGCTCGCGGGGCTCGGCAGCCTCTGGCTGGCGCAGACGCTGACGGATCCGATCGATCGGCTCTCGGGCGAGATCGCGATGATGACGGCGTCGCGCGACCTCCGCCGGCCGCTGCCTCTCACAGGGACCAGCCGCGAGCTCGATTCGCTCGCCGAGGCCTTCAACGATCTCGTGCAGGGCCTCACGGCAGCTGAAGCCGATACACGCGCCGCCTACCTCGGCGCGATTCGCGCGCTCGCCGCCACGCTCGACGCGCGCGACCCGTACACCGCCGGCCACTCGGAGCGCGTGAGCGCGATGTCCGTCCTGATCGGGCGGCACATGCAGCTGGGCGACGCGGAGCTCGACGTGCTCCGCCTGGGCGCGCTGCTTCATGACATCGGCAAGATTGGCCTGAGCGACGAAATCCTCCGCAAGCCCGGCCCGCTCACGCCGGAAGAATACGAGCAGCTCAAGAGACATCCGGGACAGGGGGCGCGCATTCTGAGGCAGGTGCCGTTCCTCGCGCCGCACATCCCGATCGTCGAGCTGCACCACGAGCGGCCTGACGGCCGCGGCTATCCGTTCGGCCTGCGCGGCGACGAGATCCCGGTGGCCGCGCGCATCGTGCACGTCGCCGACGCGTTCGATGCGATCACGAGCGCCCGCGCCTACCGCCCCGCGCGCGGGACGGCGGAAGCGATCGCCGAGCTGCAGCGTTTCGCGGGAACAGAGTTCGACCCGGCGTCGGTTGAAGCGCTCGAGACCGTGCTGCCGCTCTCGACCACGACGCCGGAGCCTGCGCTCCAGGAGCTGCTCGGCCGGCAGCTTGCGTGAAAGACATGAGCATGTGCGGGGGTGCGACGGTGCGCGGTGCGATGGTGCGCGGCGGGATCATCGTTCTTCTGGTGCTGGCATGGCCGGCGCTCGTTGCCGCCCAGCAGGCGCGGCCTTCACCCTTCGCAATCGACACAGCTGTTTCGATCGACGAGACGGTTGATGCCAATGGCAACGACGCGACCGGCGTTTTCCTGGACGCCGTGGTCACGGCCGGCCTGGGCCGGGGCTTCGAAGTCGTGACCTGGCCCATCGCGCAGCGGCTGGCGAGCAGCGGCGACTGGACGTCGGACCTCTGGATCGCCGCCGTTCGCTATGAGCGCGCCGGGCGGGTCGGCGTCAGGATCGACGGAGGCCTGATTCCCTCACCTATCGGCCTCGCGAACCTGACGGTCAGGCGTCCGCACCT
>Ga0209640_10006586_pt1 | contig 10168 bp, 11 predicted proteins | sample RifCSP10_1_FD_184018 | JGI IMG/M metagenome (GOLD analysis project Ga0209640, IMG submission 184018) | Soil microbial communities from Rifle, Colorado - Rifle CSP2_sed 10_1 (SPAdes) (version 2) | ecosystem: Environmental > Terrestrial > Deep subsurface > Rock core/Sediment | place: Rifle... | reverse complement strand
GGCGCGGATTTCCTGGTCAGCCCCGGCACGCCGGCCGGTCTGGCGCAGGCGCTGCTCGAGGCGCCGGTCCCCGCGCTGCCCGGCTGCGCCACCGTGTCCGAGGCCATGACGCTCGCGGCGCTGGGCTTCCCGGTGCTGAAATTCTTTCCGGCCGAGCCGTCGGGCGGCGTGCGCTGGCTCCGCGCGGTGGCCGAGCCGCTGCCCCACATCCGCTTCTGCCCGACCGGCGGCGTCAATGGCGACAATGCCGCGTCCTACCTGGCACTGCCCAATGTGATCGCGGTCGGCGGTTCCTGGGTGGCGCCGGCGCAGGCCATCGCCGCGGGCGATTTTGCCGGCATCGTCGAGCGGGCGCGTGCGGCGGCGGGCTTGCGCAAATGACACGCTTGCCAGTCGCCTGAGCAGGGTTCAGGTTGCCGCCGCAGCATCAGCCGCGGCTCATATTCGCTTGTCATCCGAAGCACCCATCCAGCGCCGCCCGCGCAAGACCTTCGACTGGTCGACCGCCTTCATTGCCGTCGTGGTCGTGGTGGCGGCGGTGATCGTCTATCGGCGCGACGGCGAGGCGCGGTTCCTGGAAATCCTGGTCAGCGATTTCCATCTGTTCGTGGACATTCTTCCCAAGGTGCTGGCGGCCTGCCTGATCGCGGCATTCGTCGCGGTGCTGATGCCGCGCGAGGTGGTGCTGCGCTGGGTCGGCGCCGAGTCGGGATTTCTCGGCATCGTGGTCGCGACCGTCGCCGGCGCGATCTGCCCAGGCGGGCCGATCACGATCTTTCCGGTCGCGGCCGCCTTCGTCGCCATCGGCGCCGATATCGGCGCCGCCATCGCCTTCATCACCAGCTGGACGCTGCTCGGCTACGCCCGCGCACTGGTGTGGGAGTGGCCGTTCTTCGGCGCCGAGTTCGTGACCTGGCGCATCATCATCTCGATTCCGCTGCCGATCGTCGCCGGCGTTCTGGCCCGCTTCATCGCTGGCCTCGCCGCCCGCAAGGGAGACGGCGAATGATCTATTTCGTCGACGGCCTGCTGTGGGGGATTGCGCTCGTGCTCGGTCTGGTTGCGGCCTCGCGCAGCCGGCACCTGCTGCGCGACAGCGTGCGCGAGGGCGTCATCGATTGCATGCGGCTATTGCCGCGCATCATGCTGGGCGTGGTCGGCGCGGGCTACATCGCAGCGTTGCTGCCGCAGGAGGTGGTCGGCCGCTGGCTCGGGGCGGACTCCGGCATCACCGGGCTGTGCATCGCCGTGATTGGCGGCGCCTTCACGCCGGGCGGACCGGTGATCGGTTTTTCGATCGGCGCGGCCGCACTCAAAGGCGGCGCCGGCACGCCGCAGGTGATCGCCTACACCGTCGCCTGGGCCCTGTTTGCGGTGCAGCGTCTGACGCTGTGGGAAATCCCGGTCATGCCGCAACGGCTGGTGTGGCTGCGCGTGCTGGGGTCGCTTCCGCTGCCGTTCCTGGCGGCTGCCGGCGCGATGCTGCTCGGACGGCCGTAGCACGAGCCGCGCACGGCTGCCGCCCGATCCTTTCATGGCGAAGTTCTGGCTGCGACGGCGCCGCCGATGCTAGGATGCCGCAAAACGACCTATGGGGAGACGCCATGACCACGACTCGTCGACAGCTTCTGACCGGTGCCGGAGCAACCGCCGCGGCGCTGACACTTCCGCACGGCGCAATTGCGGCCGACGACTATCCGACCAAGCCGATCAAGATCATCGTGGCGGCGGCGGCCGGCGGGCCGACAGATGTGCCGGCGCGTCTGGCGTCGGAAATCCTGAAGACCAAGCTTGGCCAGCCTGTGGTGGTCGAGAACCGTCCCGGCGCCGGCGGCGCCATCGGCGCGCGCGCAGGCGCAAGTGCGCCGCCCGACGGCTACACGCTGTTCATGGGCAACACCAGCACGTTCGCAGTAATTCCGGCGGTGTCGAGCAACGCCGGTTACGACCCGGTGAAGGACTTCGTGCCGATCATCCGGATCACCGAGGGCTTCCAGATCCTGGTGGTGCATCCCTCCTCGCCTTGGAAGACAGTCAAGGAGTTCGTCGATTACACCAAGGCCAATCCCGGCAAGATCAATTACGCGCACACCGGCGCCGGCGGCTTGCCGCATCTGGCCGGCGAACTATTCATGCTGCGCAGCGGCGCAAAGATGACCGGCGTCGCCTATCGCAGCGGCGGCGAGTCGAACACCGCGGTGCTGAGCCAGGCGGTGCACGCAACGCTCGAAAACATCGCCATCCTGCGCACGCTGATCGGCACTGGCAAACTGCGCGGACTCGGAGTGCAGAACAAGGCCCGCACGCCGCTGCTGCCCGACGTGCCGACCATGGCGGAGGCCGGCGTACCGGATTGCGAGGCCAACACGTTCTTCGGTGTCGCCGCCCCGAAGGGCACGCCGGCAGACATCATCAAGAAGCTCAGCGATGCGTTGAGTGCGGGCCTTGCCTCGCCGGAAATGCAGAAGACCATCACCAACCTTGGCAGCGAGGCGAAGCCGAACACGCCGGCGGAGTTTGCCGCCTACATCGCCGCCCAGCACAAGAAATGGGTCGACGTCGGCAAGGCTGCCAACGTCAAAATCAACTAAGGTAACGATTTCGTGCAGATGAGTGAGACACGCTCGAACCAAAGAAACTACGCCGCCTATATCGACGACCGGCCGCACGACGCGGTGTTCCGCATCGACCGGTCGATCTACAACGATCCGGAGATTCTCGAGGCCGAGTACCGCTACATCTTCGAGAGCGGCTGGGTCTTCCTCTGTCACGCTGGTCACGTCCCCAAGCCGGGCGATTTCTTCGCCACGCACATCGGCCGCCAGCCGGTGTTCGTGGTGCGGAAGGCCGACGGCACGCTCGCCTGCTATCTCAACGCCTGCGGCCACCGCGGCGCGACCCTGGTCACGGCGCGCACCGGCAATGCGCCGAGCTTTACCTGCCCCTATCACGGCTTCTGCTTCGACACCGCAGGCAAATGCACCGCGGTGACGGCGCCCAAGACCGGCTGGTCCGACGCGCACCTCGACATGGCCGCGTTCGATCTCGCGCCGATCGCGCGGCTCGACAGCTATCGCGGCTTCGTGTTCGGCAGCCTGTCGGCGGACGTGCCCGATCTCGGCAATTACCTCGGGGGCGCCAAGGCCCTGATCGACATTTTCGTTGCCCCGGCGCCGCAGCAGCTGGAGATCGTCGCGGGCTTCAGCGTCTACCAGACCGCGTGCAACTGGAAGATCATGCACGAGAACGGGCCCGACGCCTATCACGCGCCGGTCGTGCACAACAATTTCGCGCAAGCCATCAATTTCCGCGAGCAGCGCGCGGTCCGCACCGGCGTCGCCAAGACCGATACCGGGCGCCTGACCGGCCGCATCGAGTCGGCAAGCTACGATCTCGGCAACGGCCACACCGCCTTCTGGCACAAGCGCCGCGATCCGGAGGCGTTTCCGATCTACGCGCAGAAGGAAACGCTGGAGAAGAAGTTCACGCCCGGCCAGCTCGAATGGATTCTCGGGCGCGGCCGCCACATGACGATCTTTCCCAACCTGCTGCTCAATGACCTTGCCAGCACGCATCTGCGGACCTATCGCCCGCTGGCGGTCGACCGCATGGAAACCATGATCTGGTGCATCGCGCCGGCAGGCGAGCCCGCCGAGATGCGCTCGGCGCGCTTACGCAAGTTCGAGGACTTCTTTCTGCCGAGCGGCATGGCCACGCCCGACGATGTCGCAGTCGCCGAATCGGCGCACAAGGCGAGCTTCGCGCTCAACAGCCCGTGGAGCAACATGGGCCGCGGCATCGATTTCAAGATCGCGGGGCCGGACGCCGCCGCGCGCGAGCTTGGCATGGCGCCGAAGGCCAGCAGCAACAGCTGGGATCATGAGATCGCCTTGCAGGGCGTCTACCGGCGCTGGCTCGAGCTGATGGAGCGCGGCGAGGAGCGTCGCCGTGGCTAGTGCTCGGAATTAAAGAATGATGGTGCAACAACTGCCGATTCTGACCCCCACCTTATTCCTCCCCCTTTCAGGGGGAGGAAAGAGCAAGCGGCTCGTTCGTTCGTTTCCAATCGCGCACGGAGCGTGCAGCTCGCTCCTCCCTCCCCCTGAAAGGGGGAGGGGTGCGGAGGGGGTCGAACCGACATCGGTTGTTGACCCACGGAATTGCAAAAGTGAGTACTAATTCCGTGCCGATCGCGGCGGTTGAGCAATTCCTCTACCGCGAAGCTCGCCTGCTCGACGCGCAGAAATGGGCGGAGTGGCTCGAGCTGTACTGCGAGGACGCGGTGTTCTGGGTGCCGGCCGTCACCATGGCCGGCAGCCACACGACCGACGCCGAGAATTCGCTGAATTTCATCTATATCGCCGGCCGCGTCGGCCTTGAGGCGCGCGCCTTCCGGGTCGCCAGCGGCGGCTCGCTGGCGTCGAACCCGCTGCCGCGCACGCGCCACCTGATCAGCGGGGTGATGATCGACGAGGACAAACCGGACGAGCTGCGGGCGTTCGCCAACGCGCAGACGGTGGCGTTCTGCGAGGCGCGCGGCCAGCAGATCCTCACCAGCTCCTATGAATACATCCTGCGCAAGCAGAACGGGACCTTTCGCATCGCGCAGAAGAAGATCCTGCTGCTGGAATACGTGATCGACGGCTATTTCGATTTCTTCACGATCTAGCGCGATTATGTACGAACCCAGCGGCTTCGGCTTGGTTCACTCGATGATCTCGTCCGCCAGCGCAGCCAGCGTATTCGGCACAGCGAGATTCATCGCGTTGGCGGTTTTTAGATTGAGCACGAACAGGTAGCGCGTCGGCTGCTCGAAGGGCAGATCGGCAGGCTTGGCACCCTTGAAAATGCGGTCGACCAGGGCTGCGGCGCGCTCGAACGATTCGCGCGGGTCAGCGCCGTAAGACATCAATCCGCCGTCGCGAACGATCGCGTCGGCCTCGTAAATCGCCGGCAGCCGATGCTCGGCGGCGAAATCGATCACGCGCTTGCGATTGAGCAGGGTGAGCGAGTCCGAAACCATCAGGATGGCGTCGGGCTTCTCGCGATTCATCGCCGCGAAGGCGTCGTTGAAATCGTCGGGCTCGCGCACCCCAAGCGCTTGTACCACGATCCCGATCTGCTGCGCGGCCTTTGCGGACGCCTCATAGCGCAGCGACATGCCAAGATCCTGCCTGTTCCATAGCATTGCCACCCGGCGAAGTTGCGGCAACATGGCCTTCAATAGCGAAAGGCGCTTGGTGGAGAGCGTCGAGGCGTCGTCGGCAATTCCGGTCACATTGCCGCCCGGCCGCGGGAGGCTTTTGACGAGCCCGGTCGCGACCGGATCGCCCGAGCCGGACGCGATCACCGTTGCAACGCCCGATGCCTTGGCGGCGGCCGCAGCCGGGTAGCTGATGGTGACAACCACGTCCACATTGGCTGCCTTCAACTCCTGCATCATTTGCGGCGCCAGGCCCGTCTTGCCCCTTGCGCCGCGAGCTTCGTAGGCGAGGTTTTGCCCAAGCGTATAGCCGCGCTTCGAAAGCGAGTTGACGAGTATCGCGCCACGACTGTCTTTGGCAGTGAGCGGCGGTCCAGCGGTGAGCGTCCCGAGCCGATAGACCTTGGCGGTCTGCGCTGCGACCTCGCGCGGCCCAGCGACCGCCATGCTGCCGAGCAAAGCGATGAATTCACGCCGTTTCATGAAAGGCCCCTGAAATGCGCGCCGTTTGGAAACCTATCACGTCCCGGTCCGGCAGTCCGGGGCTTTGGATCAGGTGCTACACCGACAAGCGCAATCAAACATCCCACACCCGAACATCGGGTTTGAGCCAAACTCAATGACGGCACGCGCCTATCGGAGCGACAGCGCGGCCCGCAGCGCTTTGAGCACGTCTTCAAAATTCAGCGTGAATTCTCGGTGCTCTGAAGGTGGCAGATAGCGGTTCGTTTCATCGCCATGCTGCTCGGGAACGTAGCCGCCGCCAAAGATGGTGTGCAATTGATTGGAGCCCTGTGTGCTGAGGTGCATAACGAACCTCCTCTTGAAACGTGTATGTAGCATCTGCCGAAGTCCCTGACTCGTGAAGTGCGTAATGTCACAGAGCAGGATGACCAAACTAAGTACCTGATTCTATTTATCTTTCCTATGAAATGCCGGCAGGGCAAGGCAGCTCCGGTGGCAAGCATGTCAGAAAGCGCGTTGCCGGGAAGCTCTTAGCCGGCTTCGCCTCAAGTCCTTCAATCGAAAGCGCTCTCGCGTTAGAACCCCCGACAATGCCCAGTATCCGAAACATCCCTGTGCTGATCGTCGGTGGCGGCCCGGTCGGCCTGGCGCTTGCCGCCGATCTTGGCTGGCGCGGCGTCGGCTGCGAATTGATCGAGCAGGGCGACGGCGCGATCGTCACGCCCAAGATGAACGAGGTGAATGTCCGCACCATGGAGTTCTGCCGGCGCTGGGGCATCGCCGAGAAGGTGCTCAACTGCCCGTTTCCGGCCGACTATCCGTTCGACGTGGCGTTCGTCACCAGCCTCGGCGGACACGAGATCGGCCGCATGCGGCGGCCGGCGCGCGCACGCCAGACGCCGGAGCGCCACAGTCCGATGCGGCTGCAGGCTTGCTCGCAGATGTGGTTCGACCCGATCCTGCGCAGCTTCGCGCAATCGGCGCCGTCGGTGCGCCTGCGCCACCGCACCCGGCTGGAAGCGTTCGAGGACACCGGCACGGGCGTCATGGCCGATATCGTCGATCTGGAAAGCGGCCGGCGCGAGCGCATCGCCGCCGATTATCTGGTCGGCTGCGACGGGGCGACCAGCATGATCCGCAGCGCGCTCAACATCGGGCTTGCCGGCCAGGGCGTGATGGGCCATCCGCTGCACCTGTTCTTCCGCGCCCCCGATCTGCTCAAGCAATGCGGCAAGGAACCCGGCACGTTCTTCCTCGCCATCGACCGCGACGGGTTGTGGGCCAACATCAGGGTCATCGATCCGGCCAATGACATGTGGCGGCTGATGGTGCTCGACACCGACGGCAAGCAGACGCCGGAAACCATCGACCGCGACGCGCTGATGCGCCGCGCGGTCGGGCGGCCGATGCCGGTGGAATGGCTGGGGCTCAGCATCTGGAGCCGGCGCAGCCTGGTGGCGGAAAGCTATGGCAAGGGCCGGGTGTTTCTCGCCGGCGACGCCGTGCATCAGCTCTCGCCGACCGGCGCGCTCGGCATGAACACCGGCATCGGCGATGCGGTCGATCTCGGCTGGAAGCTGGCGGCTACGGTGCAGGGCTGGGGCGGGGATAACCTGCTGGCGAGCTACGACGCCGAGCGGCGGCCGATCGGGCTGCGCAACGTCGGCATGGCCGCGGAGTTCTATCTGGCGCACGAGCATTTCGAGGACGGGCTGTCGGCGATCGAGGACGACAGCGAGCAGGGGCGGACATTGCGCGCGCGCCTTGGCCGGGAATTGGAGCGCGACGTCGGCGCCATGTTCCGCACCGTCGGCTTGCAGCTCGGCTACCGCTATGAGGATTCGCCGATCTGCGTCTCCGACGGCACGCATGCGCCGCCGGACGATCCGGAAAAATTCGTTCCATCGGCGCGCCCCGGCTCGCGCGCGCCGCATGTGGTGCTGCGCGACGGCCGCTCGTCGCTCGACTTCTACGGACGCGGCTTCGTGCTGGCGCAATTCGGCGCCGGTGCGCCGGACGGCGCGGAGATCGCGGCCGCCGCCGCCGCGCGCGGCGTACCGCTCCGCACGGCGACGATCGAGGAGCCGGAGGCGGCCGAACTCCACGAGCGCAAGCTCGTGCTGGTGCGGCCGGATGGGCACGTGGCCTGGCGCGGCGACCGGGAGCCGGCCGATGCGCTGGCCGTCGTCGATCGGGCGAGGGGCGGCTAGGGAAGGTTGGCCTATTGGGGTCGGCCACGACCTCCGTTCATTCCCGCGTAAGCGGGAATCCAGAGGCAATACTTCGGAGTCCCTGGGTCCCCGCGTCCGCGGGGACGAACGGATCTTGAGCTCAATGCACCACGGCCGCGTTGCGCGGCATGATGGCGCCGCGGTGGCGGATCTTCCGCGCCGCGAGCTTATGCGCGGCGGTTGCCGCGGCCGCCGGGTTCTCGCCCGAAAGGCGGGCGGCGATGTAGCCGGCGTTGAAGCTGTCGCCCGCCGCGGTGGTGTCGATCGGCACCACGACCTCCGGCACCGGGATGAGTTCCTGCTTGCCGCCGGCTGCCACCAGCGCGCTGTTGGGACCGTTCTTCACCACGATCTCGCCGATGCCGAACGCCTGCATCCGCTCCACCGTCGCCTCCGGGCTCGGATCGCCCCACAGCACCGCCTCGTCGTCGAAGGTCGGCAATGCGATGTCGACGCGCTTGAGCGCTTCCATGAACACGGTACGGGTGCGCGGCAGATCGCCCTTCCAGCCTTGCGGGCGGAAGTTGCCGTCGAAGGCGACCTTGGCGCCCTGCTGGCGCGCCATCTCGATGATGGCGAGCATGCGGCCGACCCCGGCATTGGAATAAAGCGACAGCGTGATGCCGGAGAAATAGATCAAGCGCGCGGCGAGCATCGCCTCCGCGATGCGGTTCCAGTCGCGAAGCTCGAACAGTTCGCGCGCGGGGGCCTCGCCCCGCCAATAGTAGAAGCGGCGTTCGCCCTTGGGCTCGGTTTCGATGGTGTAGAGCCCGGGCTGGCGGCCGGGCACGCGCAGCATCAGGTCGGTCTTCACGCCTTCGGCGGCGGCCATGGCAACGATGCCGTCCGAATAGGGATCGTCGCCGAGCGCGGTGGCATAGGCGGCATCGATGCCCGCGCGGGCGAGATAGACCGCGGTGTTGAAGGTATCGCCGCCGCAGGACATGCCGAAGCGGCCGTCGTTGCCGCGGGCCATCTCGACCATGACCTCGCCGATCGCGACCACGCGGGGCTTCTGATCGGACATCTTCGATTTTCCGCCCATTTCGGTTTCAGGCCCTTATCAAATTCGGGGCAGTGCCGCGACCCGGCCCGTTCGCGGGCCAGAATGGCCGCCCGGGTGCGGCTTGGCAATGTAGCAACGGCGTCGCGGCGAAGCGATTTCCTCGAAAGATGAATGGTTTAGATCGCCTGCAAGATCGCCTGCAAGATCGCCTGTCAGATTATCTGGAAGATGTCGAATTGTTACATTATAACATCAACCATGAGCGATCGTCACATCCGTCACCCCGACCATCATCACCACCCGGGCCACATCCATCCGCCCGCCTCGCTGCACCCCTCGATCTTAAGACTGTCGGCGCTGCAGCGGCTCGGCTTCGCTGCGGTCGTGATCGCGGTGCTGTGGTCGGCGGTGCTCTGGGCCATGCGGTGAGCAGCCCGCCGATGACCGCACAACTGCAATTCCACGATTTGACGCTGGGTTACGACCGCCACCCAGCGGTGCATCATCTCGACGGCGCCGTCCCGGTCGGTTCGCTGACGGCGGTGGTCGGCCCGAACGGCGCCGGCAAGTCGACGCTGTTCAAGGGCGTGGTCGGCGTGCTCAAGCCGCTGGCCGGCCGGATCGAACGCAACGGCCTGCGTCCGCAGGATATCGCCTACCTGCCGCAGATAGCCGAGATCGACCGCAGCTTTCCGATCAACGTCTACGACATGGTGGCGATGGGCCTGTGGCGGAGCAAAGGCCTGCTCGGCGGCATCGGCCGCAAGGATCGCGACAAGATCGAGGCGGCCATCGCCGCGGTCGGTCTCACCGGCTTCGAGCAGCGTCCGATCGGCACGCTTTCGGGCGGGCAGATGCAGCGCATGCTGTTCGCGCGCCTGCTGCTGCAGGACGCCCGCGTGATCGTGCTGGACGAGCCGTTCAGCGCCATCGACGCCAAGACCTCGGCCGATCTATTGGAGCTGGTGCGGCGCTGGCATGCCGAGCAGCGCACCGTGCTGGCGGCACTGCACGATCTCGACGTGGTGAAGGCGAATTTTCCCGAGACGCTGCTGCTGGCGCGCGAGCCGGTCGCCTGGGGCAGGACCGCCGACGTGCTGACGCCCGAGAATATGCTCAAGGCGCGCCGCATGTGCGAGGCGTTCGACGAGCAGGCCGAGGCCTGCGTGGTTGAGGCGGCGTGATGCTCGATGCCTCTCCCCGCGCTTTCTTCCCCTCGCCCCGCGCAGCGGGGAGAGGGTGGCGAGCGCGGAGCGATAGCGA
>Ga0209640_10006585_pt1 | contig 10169 bp, 10 predicted proteins | sample RifCSP10_1_FD_184018 | JGI IMG/M metagenome (GOLD analysis project Ga0209640, IMG submission 184018) | Soil microbial communities from Rifle, Colorado - Rifle CSP2_sed 10_1 (SPAdes) (version 2) | ecosystem: Environmental > Terrestrial > Deep subsurface > Rock core/Sediment | place: Rifle... | reverse complement strand
AAATGAAGGAGGACGTACTCAAAGCGAAGGCCGAGATGGCATCAGAAGCCAAGGTCACGATCGAGCAAGCCATCAAGGCTGCTTCCGAGAAAGTTCAGGGAACGGTGATTGAGGCTGAGTTGGAAAAAAAGCAAGGAAACATCGTGTGGGAAGTAGAGGTGGTGACCACTGATGGAACTGTGATGGAGGCAATCGTAGACAGTGCGACCGGCGCCGTCACCAGTATTGAGAAAAAGAAACCTGAAATGGAGAAGTGTTGTTGAAGGCTAACGACGGCGAATGACAGCAGGCGCACGAAGCGAGCAGGTATCACATGATTCGATCGATGCAGTAGCTCCAACGGGGGCTCGAGCAGAAAGTGATGATTGTGGACATACTGCAGGCTGAAGGTGATCCAGCAACCGAGATCGTGAAGACGGCTGAGCAACACCGAGCGGATTTGGTTGAGGAAGCAGTAATGGGTCCGACCCCTTAAAGGGTCACAAATGGCCTGGCAAGGGGAACCCATGAAGGATCCCGTGTGCGGCATGACAGTGTCCGTCGAGACGAGCTTCGTCGTCTCGTATCAAGGACAGTCGTTCTATCTTTGCTCGGATCTCTGCAAGCGAGCATTTCTCGCTGCACCCGAGAAATATGCTGGGGCCTTGGCAAGTCCAGACGCTGGTGCCGCGGAGACGGTACGGCGCATCGCCTACTTCTCCATGGAAGTGGCGATGGATCCCCGCATGCCTACCTATAGCGGCGGCCTCGGAGTGCTGGCCGGGGACACATTGCGATCCTGTGCCGATCTGAAGATTCCGGTTGTCGGCGTCAGCTTGCTCTATTGGAAGGGGTACTTCGAGCAGACCTTGGACCAATGGGGAAACCAGCATGAGCGTCCCGTGCAGTGGGACCCCTCACAGTTCGCCCGGTTGCTCCCTCCGACGATCCACGTGTCCATTGAAGGCCGCCCCGTCGTCGTCCGGGCATGGCAGTATGACATCACTGGCCTCACGGGCTATGTAATTCCCTTGGTGCTCTTAGATACGAATGTCGAGGAGAATGTAGCGAGCGATCGGGAGCTGACCGGTTATCTGTATGGTGGCGATGAACGGTACCGCCTGGCTCAGGAAATCGTGCTGGGCATCGGCGGCGTCCGAATGCTCCAAGCCTTGGGCTACACCCACATCGAACGGTTCCACATGAACGAAGGTCATGCGGCATTGCTGGCCCTCGAACTCTTGCGGACGTCAAAGGCGACAAGCACGACGGAGTGGGATTTCGTCAGGGTCCGAAGCCTGTGCGTCTTCACGACCCATACGCCGGTATCGGCCGGCCATGATCAGTTTGACTATGGCCTCGTGCAACAGGTCATGGGTGACTTGTTGCCTCTAGAAGTGTTGCAGATGCTGGCCGGGCGGGACCGACTCAACATGACTCTGCTCGCTTTGAATATGAGCACCTATGTAAACGGCGTCGCCAAGCGCCACGGGGAAGTTTCGCAGGAAATGTTCCCGGGGTATGCGATCGACTCCATTACGAACGGTGTGCATTCGGCCACCTGGACGTCTCCCAGCTTCCAGCAGCTTTATGACCGGCATATCCCTTGTTGGCGGACTGATCCTTTCGCCCTCCGCTATGCCATCGGCATTCCGACCCAAGAGATCTGGGCGGCGCATGTTCAAGCGAAGGCACGATTGCTTGAGGAGATCCGGAAACGGACGTCGTTGCCGTTCCGCGACGACGCGCTGACCATTGGATTCGCACGTCGCGCCACCCAGTATAAGCGGGCAGATCTCGTCCTTTCGGAGCCGAGCCAGTTACTCGACATTGCCCGCACGGTGGGTTCGATCCAATTCATTTTTGCGGGGAAAGCCCATCCCAAGGACGAGCCGGGAAAAGAGATCATTCGGCGGATCAACCACATCGCTGAGCAGCTCAAGCCGGAGATCTCGATCGTCTACTTAGAAAATTACGACCTGCGCTTGGCCAAGCTTCTCACCGCAGGCGTCGACCTGTGGTTGAACACGCCACTCCCACCCTTGGAAGCCTCTGGAACTTCCGGGATGAAGGCCGCGCACAACGGGGTACCAAGCTTCAGCGTGCTCGATGGTTGGTGGATCGAAGGTCATATTGAGGGGACTACAGGGTGGTCCATCGGACCAGGGTCAGCTGAATCCATTTCGCAGGAAGGGAGCCGCGATCAGGATGCGTGCGAGTTGTATGAGAAGCTGCGCGGGGTGATTGCGCCCTTGTTCTATCAGAACCAGGAGCGATGGGGTGAGATCATGCGGTCTACCATTGCGTTCAATGCCTCGTTTTTCAACACACACCGGATGGTCCAGCAATATGCCGCCAATGCTTATGTATAGGAGACGATACCCTCTGGTAGGAGTGAGGACGGCAGCGCAGGAGGACATCGGGGTTCACAGAGAAGCTCTTGTGCGGGTGGAGCGGAAGGCAATCGTGGGCGTTGCTGAGAGGAGGAACTTCCGATGGTGAACCATTGCTTACGAGCGATCCTGCTGTGTGCCATTTTGGCCATCCTCGGGTTTTTCCTGCTCACCGAGCACCGGGCTCATCTCTTCGGTGCACTGCCGTATGTGTTTCTGCTTGCTTGTCCATTGCTCCATCTCTTTCTGCACGGGCGACATGGCGACCATGTCGCCGAACCTCAACATGGCAAGAAGCAGGCCAGCTCACAGGACAACACCGGAGGACATTCCCATGGATGAAGGACCAGCCTATGGGTTGTGGTCGCTAGTGGTCATCAACTCGGTGGTGTTTATCCTCTTCGCGTTCAGCTTCACGCGTCCGCGGACGACACGCGATTGGCGATCCCTGGGCGCGTTTTCAGCGTTTATCGTGGCCCTGTTTGCGGAGATGTATGGGTTTCCATTGACCATCTATCTGCTGTCGGGATGGCTGGCGAGTCAGTATCCCGAAGTCAACGTGTTGTCTCATGAAACCGGGCATCTCTGGCATACCCTGCTGGGCATGAAAGGCCATGCGCATGTTGATCCCGTGCACATTTTCAGCGAGCTGCTGATCTTCGGGGGATTAATCCTGCTGGCGGCCTCGTGGGAAGTCTTGTATCGAGCGCAACGGGCCCAGACGCTGGCCACGACCGGACCCTATGCCTGGATGAGACATCCTCAGTATGCGGCCTTCATCGTGATCATGCTCGGTTTCCTCCTGCAGTGGCCAACCATTCCCACGCTGCTCATGTTCCCCATACTGGTGGGGATGTATGTCCATCTCGCGCACAAAGAGGAGGCAGAGGTCCGTGCGGAATTCGGCGAGACCTATGCACGCTATGCGGCGGCAACGCCAGCCTTTTCCCCACGATGGAAGAGGAAGTCACGAGAACAGATTGGTGAGCGGCCGGGCAGCTGATGAGGTGATCTTGAGAGACCGCAGTTCTACGGCCACGATGAGACGGACGGAGCTGGAGCGTCATAGCCCATGGTGATCTGGCATCTCACATCGGCCACGCCTCGTTTTCCGTTCCATGTCAGTGCGGGACAAAATGTCAACCTCCAGTTCGGCACCTGGCCCATCGAGGAGGGCCAACGAACCTGGATCGACGTTCGGATCGTGCATCCGGACAGCTCGGTGAATACGGAACAGGTGGAAGGCACGTGGAACTTCAACCGCGACGCCAATAGCTATTGGTTCATCAATGTCGGGCCGTTTGCTGATGGGGATCGGGTGGAGTACCGGCTGCACGGGAGCTCATCAGCTGGCCCATGTGCAGCAGGTACCTTCGCCTTCCAGGTCGATCCCAAGATTCATCTCGCGATTCTTTGGCACCAGCACCAGCCGCTCTACAAGGATCTGCAAGCCAAGCGACCACAGGGGTCGTACCGGTTCCCTTGGGTGCGCCTGCACGCCATTCGCGATTACTATGCCATGGCCGACCTGCTGGAAATTTATCCGCAGGTTCACCTTACGATCAATCTCACTCCGGTCCTCCTGTGGCAACTCGAGGACTATGCTGAGCGCGGTGCCACAGACCGCGCACTGGAATTAACCCTGACCCCGGCGTCCCGCCTGTCCGCGGCCCAGCGCGAGGAATTCCTCGCCACGTTCTTCGAAGCCGACTGGCACACCCAGATTTTCCCCTGGCCCCGCTATCGCGCTTTGTTCGAGCAACGCCAGGACGGTCGCTCGTTCACGATTCAGGATCTCACTGATCTTCAAATGTGGTTCAATTTGTCCTGGTTCGGCCCGGAGTTCCAAGAGGGGCCGGTGAAACTTCCCAACGGGGAAGTGGCCTCCGCCCTGAGCTTTATCGCGCAAGGCAGCGGATATCGCTCGGATCAGATCGCTCAGATGGTCGATGAGCAGCTCAAGATCATGCGCAACGTGGTCGCGGTTCATCGCCGGCTTCAGGACCGCGGACAGATCGAAGTCTCCACAACCCCCTTTTACCATCCCATACTTCCGCTGCTTGCAGACACTGATCAGGCCACGATCGACCGCGACGGTGGCACGCATCCCACGCGCTTTCACCGGCCGGAGGATGCGACTGCGCAGGTGCATCAGGCCGTGACCTTCTATCAGGAACGGTTCGGCCATCCGCCGGTAGGGATGTGGCCCGCCGAAGGCGCGGTTGGTCAGTCGGTGGTCTCGCTGTGTGCCAAGGCCGGCCTTCATTGGATCGCCACAGATCGGGGCGTGCTGGAGCGATCGGGGCAGTATGGGTACAACGTCCAGGACCCGAACGTGCTCTGTCTGGCCTACCGGGCGGAAGATGAAGCGGGCCGCGGTGTGGCCGTCTTTTTCCGGGACACCGTGCTGTCGGACAAGATCGGCTTTCACTACCAGCGCTATGTGGACCCTCAACAGGCGGCAATGGACTTCCTGCGAGAACTGAAGGAGCGATTCGCGTGGCAGGTGAATGATCCACCGAACCGGATCGTGTCCATCATCCTGGACGGTGAAAACGCCTGGGGAGCTTATCCGCAACAGGCGCGGCCGTTCCTGCACGCTCTATATACGGCGCTTGCCGGCGATCCTGAGATCCGGACCGTCACGTTCCGCGAATACCTCGAAGGCAATCCAACACGGCGGGTGCCCGCGCATCCGCTGTCGGCCTTGCCCCGCGTCTACGACTTGTTCCAGGCGAGTTGGATTGACGAGAACAGCTCGGGGCCTGGGAACGATCTCGGCACCTGGATTGGCGAGGCTGAAGAAAACCAGGCTTGGGACCTTCTGCGGGAAACCCGTGACTGGCTCGATCAGGTCAAGACAACTCCACAACGCCGCTTGCACGCCTTCGATTCCCTCTACGCAGCCGAGGGCAGCGACTGGTTCTGGTGGTTTGGCGACGACCAAGCCTCGGATTCGGATGCCGACTTCGACGATCTGTTCCGACGGCATCTGGGCAATGTCTATCGCGCGGCGGATCGTAGGCCCCCGGTGACCCTCAGGCGGTCCATCGTGCCCCATACGCTCATCTGGACGTTCGCGCGGCCGATCGCCTCCATCCGGTCCGAGGACCGGCTGACTGTCCGGACCAATTGTCCGGGGCGACTGCTGTGGAGAACCGATCCCGACGAGCCATGGCGAACGGACGAGATGATTCCGGCTGGTGGAGTGATGGCCGCGGTGCACCGCTTCGGGGTGACGCTCGGACCCTTCGCCCCCTCCGTGCAATGGGTAGAGTTCCGATTCCGCTGCGCGCATCCAGGCTGCCGTGGGACCGATCCCTGTTGTCGAGCCCAGATGCAGCGGGTGGAGGTCCTGGGGATCCATGGCGGAGTCCGATATGGAAATGGGGTCAGGTATGAGCATTGACTTGTGTACAGTTTCTTACTGGCGTCGGGCTTGCCCTTTGGCTGTCCTGCGAAGAGGGTCCCGACTCCGGTGGTACCCGCAAGAAGCACCCAGCTGATGAATCTCAAGATCCGTCTGCAGAGCTCTCAACACGACAGAGCGAACCTCCTCCCTGCTTCCAGGTGTGGTATCACGAACTCTGCATGCCCACCGCGACCGTGATGAGAATGGCGGACTTTTTCAGGGCCTTCAGAGAGTGAGGAACGCCAGACTGCAACGCCAGTAATTCCCCTTTCCGAAGCGGAGTCGTCTGAGCACCAGCCGTGAACTCGATGTGACCGTCCAAGACTTGCACTGTGATAGATCCGTTGGCCTTGTGGGTTGGAAGAGCACTACCCTCGCTCAACGATCGGAAAACGACACGCAGGTTGTCCGTCTTTAACAAGACGACGGTTCGATCTTTTCCCGTCTGGGTCGGTTCCTCCTGACCGACGGATTCGAGCAGCGCCCCGACATCGAACACCGCGGTTGGAGATTCTTCGGACAGGGTCGAAACGCTGTCTTTCATCGGAAGGGTCATACGATCCCTCGCAGGTCAGTCCACTACGTTAACGTCATCATGTAGGCTGTGATCGCCTATCCTCTTCCGAGGGGAGCGGTTCTGGTTCCTCTCAGATCCTCCATACCTTGATGTCATTGTTTCACAATAACGCCGCAGGCGATCCGTGGCCCGCCAGGTGCATCCTTCGTCGGTGGATCGGGCATGTATTGGTCCTGGAGTCCATGGATGATGAAGGCGCTGCCGTCCTTGTCGAACAGCGTGTTGAGGCCATCGGACAGCGTGACTCGGCTCGTGATGGTATAGAGAGAGCCTTCTCGGTCATTATCGACAGACAGATTCGGCAGATCGCCGAGATGATAGGGGTGATTGCCGAGACCGGGGTTGACGTTGGCTTCCGGATTCATTTGCGGATCGATGTTGCCGTCGTAATGCCCTTTGGCAGCTGAAAATGGCTCGCAGTTTCCTGTTTCGTGGATATGTATGGCATGCAGTCCCGGCGTCAGTTTGCTGTCTGGACTGCCTTGTAGCTTCAGCTTGATCCGTACGCGCCCTTCATATTCTTCATAGAGATCCGCATCTCCCGTAATGCCCGGACCCGCAATCGCCGCTTTGGCATGCAACGTTGTTGGATGCTTGCCCGTGTGATAGGAAGAACAGCCGCTCAGGACCAGTCCAATAGCAACCCCTGTGCTGATCTTGGTGAATGTACTCATGCAGACCTCCTTGCCAGAGATTCCGAACCCGCGGCTGCTCAACCGCGGCACCATCGAGATTAAGGTTGCGTTTGCTTCACATCATCTAACTTTCGATGGAAACCCCCAGGCCGATCCATGCGCGAAGCAGATCGTGCCGCGTGACGGAATAGGCCACCTTGCCGTTTCTCTTGACCGGCAGGTTGAGGAGCCTCTTCTCTTCCATGATTTTCACCGCTTCCTCGATGCTGGTGTCGTCGGTTACCGCAATCCGGTCCTTCGCCATGACATCCCCTGCGGTCAGCTGGTTCAAATCCTTCTTCGCCTCAAGCGCTCGAAGGATGTCAAATTCGCTGATGAATCCGATGAACTCGCCCTGCTCATCGACCACCGGCGCTCCCGGGGTATGCGTCGTTAGCAATTCGACGGCGACTCCCATGGCATTCTGCTTCCGCTGAAATACAAGATCGTTCGTCGCGTGTATTTGTCTGACAGTCTTGAACCCCCCGACAGGAACTCCTGGCCTGGCTAATGTGGTCATGGCACCCTCCTTTTCATGTGATGATGGCCTCCAACGGTCCCTTCGCGCCGCGCTCGTCCACATCCCGGAACGCTACAACGATACGAGACACGCTTGCGATATCAGGTTTTTCTTAAAATTCTCGCACAGTCTTCCATCCTTCCACGCCCCCTATTGATGGGAGTCACTCGCATGAGATTGGATTCAAGAAAAGTTCAGGCTGTCTGTCGCATGCGTCTGCCATGCAGGCAGCTCTCATCTTCAGGACGAGGCAACACAACTCATCTGAATCTAGGCCTGTGCGATTCGGATGCCACCAAGACCGTTTGGAGATCAAGTCAATACATGTCTGTAGAAACAAAGACTTGAAGTCGTCGGATCAGATGAGGGGGGTGCCGACGTGACGCAAGAATACTCAGGACCGTGCTTGTCAGGTGGGGTAAAACGCGACAAAGGATGCAGTGGATGAAGCTGGTTACTTGCAATCCAGGAGGCCGCCGGCTTCTTAGACAATGCGATCGGAGAGATTCGGATTGGCAAGGTCCGTAAGGCGACCACTCATCGCGGTTGAGCCAGGGACGCATGAGGCAGCCGTTCATGTTTCCGCAGAGGGCTGAGCATGGGAAATATGTTTGTCTCGTCTGTGCTATTGATTCCTGTCTCTAGTTACCGGCCACAAGCTTCGCCCTCACACCCACCCATCCCACCTCTCGGTCCGCGGTGTTCCATGCCACCCATCCCGCCATCCGGCCCCATCATGGGTCCCATGCCTTCTCCTTGAACCATCATGCCTGGTCCATGCTTGCCGGCGAGGCTGCGCTCGTACTGGATGATGGCCCAGATTTCTTCGTCGGACAACGCCTGGCCGAATCCGATCATGGCCGTGCCGGGCGAGCCATGCTTGATCACCCAGAAGATTTCGCCTTCGGTGCGATGCCGCCAGAATCCATGGTGCTGGAAATTGCGAGGCGATGGATTCAGCACAGCGGCCGCCGGCCCATTCCCACCCCCGTCTTCTCCATGACAGTTGAAGCAAGTACCCTTGCTGTTGTAGAGGCGCCTTCCTCGCTCGACGATCTCCTGGGAATCCGGCAACGGGCTTGTGAGGGCGCGCGCTTCGGCCAGTTTATCGGCGGGTACTCGCGGCTGCATCACGTGGCGTTCGGCGGCCCCGGCGGGGATGGCAAGAGTAACCACTGCGACTAGCAACGGGAACATACTCGTCTTCATCACCTTGCTCCTTTGATCGTCTGTGGCGGAGAGTCGAACCAGCACCGCGTATTGCGTCGAGCGCCGGACGTGCGAGGAGGACGGCGTCAGTCCTCGTCGCACAGACACACCTCACTGGGCAATATTGGTTTCGATGTCGACTCCGAGGCCGATCCAGGCCCGCAGCAGATCGTGTCGCGTGATCGAATAGGCCACCTTCCCATTCACTGTGACCGGCAGGTTGAGAAGCCGCTTCTCTTCCATCAGCTTTACGGCATCCTCGATGCTGGTGCCATCGGTCACGGAAATGCGGTCCTTGACCATGATCTGCTCCGCCGTGAGCCGGTTGAGATCCTTGCCCGCTTCATGTGCCCGGAGTACATCGAACTCTCTGATGAACCCGATGAACGCTCCACGATCATCCACCACAAGCGCACCAGCCGTATGCGTTGACAATAGCTCCACCACCACCCCATGGCATTTTGTGTCCGACTGAACAGCAGATCGTTCGTCGCGTGAACTTGACCGACCGTCTTCAGTCCTCCTGCTGGAACCCCAGGCATTGCTTGGGTAGGCATATCACGTCTCCTTTGGAGTTAGTGTGTTGTGGCTCGCTCACTCCCTGACGATCTCTCCTCACGCCCTCCTCGGTCCTCCAGGCACATATTTCTCCGGCGGATGGGAAGATTCGCGTCCTTCCCTCTTTCTCTAACAGGCTGCGGAAAAACCCTTTCGGCACAGCAGAACTTCGATGGCCGGCACGTCTGGGACAAGAAGAGACCAAGAAGATTTCTCTTACCTCTCCCCTCTGACCCCACGCCACTCGCCTGCTCTTTTGAATCGCTTCATCCGAAACAGGTCTTCTCGCTCACGCTCCTCGAGGGCCTGTCGAATCTGCCGGACCTCTCGAGTCAGAGCAGGAATTATCACTTCATTGAGGGCGTTGATTCGGCGCGTCACTTTCTTGACCTCAGTTCCCAGCTTCTTCAGCCGTAACTCGACTGAGACGCTGCGCAGGATCAATTCCAGGACCTGTTCGAATCGCCGTGCCGTTTCGTCAATGTGCGTGGAGACCCCGGACGTAGCGTAACCCCGAGCGTCCAACGCCCGCAGCACCGGAGCGTATTGGACTTCCGGAAACCGGACACCCCACACATTGCGTTCGGTCAGTTCGATGGGCAGAGTCCGTCTCGCCGCATAGCCGGCTGATCGAAGCGACGCTCGACCTTCCATGCCGAGAGCCAAGGTTAGCGTAGTGAGAGCCTGTCCCATAACAGCTTCCATCTGCCCCCGGCTTTCCGCCACGCGGTCCATCACAGCGAAGAATTCACGGACCAGAGCCTCACGCTTGCTGCGGAGCAGATCCAATCCCCGCTGAGTGACCTCGACCTGCCGCTTGAGCAGCAACAGGTTCATCCGTGTGCGG
>Ga0209640_10006584_pt1 | contig 10169 bp, 8 predicted proteins | sample RifCSP10_1_FD_184018 | JGI IMG/M metagenome (GOLD analysis project Ga0209640, IMG submission 184018) | Soil microbial communities from Rifle, Colorado - Rifle CSP2_sed 10_1 (SPAdes) (version 2) | ecosystem: Environmental > Terrestrial > Deep subsurface > Rock core/Sediment | place: Rifle... | reverse complement strand
CTTGCCAGAGGCAACGTATTCGCGTATCCGGGAGGGTCCCCATCATCGTGGGGGTGTCATCATTAGAGGCATCGTCAACGACAATGATCTCGAAATCCTGGAAGGTCTGGTTGAGAACACTTTCTATCGCCGCACGCAGGAATCGCGCTCTGTTGCAAGTGGGAATGATAACGCTAACTTTCGGCATGGCGAATTTCTTTGAAACAGGAGTGGGAGGGCTCAATCAAACGAATTAGACTCAAGTACCGCTAGTCTGCGGGACAGTCGAGGTGCTTAGGCACCCATCCCGCTGTCGAAGATGAGGTATGTTCTGAATTGTGCTTCGGCCTGGAAGAAAGAGTGGAAGATCAATTCCATTCCGCTTTTTTTTCTTCACGATAAATCTGCCCCCCTCTCAAACGACGTTGTAGGTAAGTATCTTTGGGCCAGTTCCAGGTGAGTCCGGGGAGCTCCTCGCCGCTGTATCGAGCACCGTTAACTTTGCTCTGCAAGAACACGCGCTGCCAAAAACTACACTTCACTAAATCAAGTTTTGCTGTTTTCATGTCATCTGTCCTATTGATTAGTGCGAGAACGGAAAAGGCGCCGCGTACCCATAGAAGCGCCGGCAGGAAACCCGAGCAAATGTGGCGCCGTTTTATTGGACATATTGGTCGCGAGCCAACGCGAAGATGTCACAATGTGCCATCGACCTGGAGCTCGCGATGATTAGACATTTTCAGCAAACATTCGAATCGCTCGGCTCTTAACGCGCGGCAGCAGACGCGCCTTTGTTTGGCGCGCTAGGCGAACACTATCGCCGCCCAAAACAGCCAGAAGGAGATAAAGATAGGGTTCCGCCACCAGCGGCTGTAGCCGCGCTGCTCGCACCAACGCCTTGCGCCCGGCGTTGAACTGTCTGGTTTCGCAGAGCTGCACGCCCAGTCGAAGGTAGTAGGCGCTGCATTTTCGCCGAAATGCTGGCGATTCGCCATATTTTTTAAACATCAATTCAAGACCACGAGCAAAGGCATCAGAGTTAGTCCCTATTTCGTTGCCATCCACATAATACTTGAGCTGCGGCTCCCTTATGCATTCGAACTGATACTTGCGCCCCGCACGCAGCCACAGATCGTAATCATAAAAACTCGGCAGCCCCTCATCGAAGCAGCCGGCCTCGTTAATGCAGGAACGACGCATTAGCATCGATGACGCGCTGCCGATGCAGTTGCCGGCGAGAAGTGCCTGGTGAACGTCGCCGCGCGCGCCGGGAACGACTTGGTCGCGGATCTTTCCGGTGCTTCGCTCGATAATAAAACAACCCGTGTAGACGCCTCCCACTTCGGCCGGGCTCGCCAGCATGCACTGCATCTGGCGCATGAGCTTCTCCGGATACCATTCATGGTCATCGTCCAAAAAAGCGATGTATTCGCCGGTCGCCTGAAAAATTCCCGTATTGCGGGAAGCGGCGCTGCCGCGCCGATGATCGTGCCGCAGATAGCGGATTGGCGCGCCGTGAAAGCCCGCGACGACAGCCGCGGCGTCATCTGTTCCGCCATCATCTATCACCAGGATCTCCAGATCCTTGTAGCTCTGCCCCAGAACACTCGTTAGCGCGCCGGCAAGGAATTGAGAGCGGTTATACGTGGGAATAATCACGCTGACATGCGGCATAGAGTCTCCTTCAAACCCGGCATGATTCTGCGGAGGCGATGATTCTTGTTAGTGCGCCAAGCAGTGTGACGGCGAAAACCGCTTTCGAAAGTGTTCGAGGACGATTGCCGGGCGCTCGCGGATAAACCGGCGCACGCTTTCCATCCCCTTGAAGTACGCCGCTTGCGAGCGCCAGCGCTGCCAGTCGGCACCGAGATGGGGTTGCATGCGGTCGAGAATACGCTGAAACCGCGTCAGCATCAGGTCCGGCTCGAAATAGTCCCTGTGCAACTCGCAATAGCGGCGCACGAACTCCTCGCGGTAGCCCCGATGTGCCAGCAGGCCGCGGATGATCGCCGTCGACACCAGCCAATGCTTGAAGTCGATGTCATCGCCACTGTAGCTGAGGTCATGGCGCAGTTCGTTGCGCGTCGCCCAGGTCAGGGTGTCATGATTGAGCCCCCTGCCGATGTCGAAAGCCGCATCGGCGTCCCAGGAGATCCAGCGCCAGCGCTCCTCCGGCGCGCGTTTGCGGAATGCGTAGTAGTTGCTTTGCGGCCAATCGTAGTTGGCCGCATAAATGTTGAACAGCCAGTAGTCGGTAAAGTTCTCCAGGTCGATCAGCCGGCGCGCGCGCGCGAAATGCTTCTCCTCACTCAGGTCGTGTGTCGCGAAGAAATCCAGCAGGCGGTTCCAGTCGGCTTCTTCCCTCGACCTGCTGTAGCCGGCCCTGTCGACCAGGTCGTAGCCGCCCTCGCCTTCGAGCCGCCGCAAAAAAGTCTTGTTTATCTTCTCGTGCAGGTTGTAAAGCCCCCAGGATTCGCCGTTGAGCAGCAAGCGCACCAGAACGGCGCGGGAGGTCAAGCCGCCGCCGGCGCCGTACAGATCGCGAAACAATTGATCACCGAAGCGGTAGGACAGATCCATGGCCGCTGCACGGACCACGGCCGCGCGCTGTGCGCCACTTTCCCCTGCCGAGACCAGGATGCCGTTCCGGTCAGGCGGCAGGCCGCGCGTCGTATAGTTGAGCTCGAACGACTTTTTTCCGGCGCGGCGGGACCAGTTGCCGTGTATCTTCATCTGCACTGGAAACCGCAGCGGCGGCGTGTGACGGTCTTCAAAATATTCCGCTTGCGCCGGACGGCGCCAGCCTTTGCCGCGCTTGAAAGGATTCACGTATATCCCGGAATGCCGGTTCCATAAAAAGGCCGGATCCAGCGCCAGCGAAAGCACCGGCATATCGTCGCGTTCGCCGATCAAATAAACGCGCCTCTCCACCGGACCGGTAGCGCCGTCGAAAGATTTGGCCGTGAAGCTCAACAGCGCCGTCCGATCGATCGTCACCGGCGCAACATAGCGTGTGCTCTTGTCGGTCGCCGCGCTGCCGTCGAGCGTATAAAAAATCGCCGCTTCAACCGGCGAGGACAGCGTGACCCGGACTGGACGGTCGTAAAACCCGCCGGCTATATCGGCAGCGACCGGTGGTCCGGGAAGCGCTCGTCCGCCGGCGCCCACGCCGCTTCCCGCCGGCGCCACAGCGCCGTCGAGAAGGTCGTCAAACCGCGCACTGCGCATCGCGCCGAGGTTTTGGACTTGCCCGATGACGGCTTCACGCCGGGTCGAGACGGCGAACAATCCGGTCAGAAAAGCGAGTCCTGCCAAGGATGCCAGAACCTTTACAAAGCTTCCGCCTCGCCCGACTTTTTCGTACCCGGTCAATTCAAGGCTCCATGAGCATTGAAGACGACATTGAGTTTTTCCACCGGCGCGACTTTCTGCAATGCCGAATGAAGACCGTCGAAGCTTTCCGCACGCAAACCTTTGAACGTGAAGTGCATCGACGTCAGGTTTTCGCTGTAGGATACGCTTTCCAATTTGGCGTTTTTCAAAAGCTCGCGCACGTCCTTTTGAATCAGCTCTTTTGCACTGGCGCTGGCGTTGCCGCTAAGGGTCAAGAGCAGGACGCCGTCCTGACCCGCACCGCCGATCAAGCGCGGCAGGAATGACTGCAACAACAGCGCGGTAGTCGCGACAGCCAGCAGGACAAAAAGCAAGACAAATTGGAAGGTCGCGCAGATGACCGCCGCCGAGATCAAGAGCATGATAAAAGCGCATTCCTCCGGTTCCTTGATCGGCGTCCGAAAGCGGATGATCGAAAGCGCCCCGAGCAGGCCGAGCGACAGCGGCAGAGAAAACTGGATCGCGATAAAGATCGCCGTCACCGCAGGCCCGAGCAGCGGAAAAGCACGATGCACCTGCGCGCCGGTGGCGCGATTCTCATAGAACATCTGGTAGAGACCCGCGATAGCGAGCGACACGACGAACGCGGTCAGCAACGCAAAGATAAACCCGACGGCGTCGGTCTGAACGCCGGGCTCGCGCAGAAAACGGCCGAGCTTGCCAATGACTTCGTTCATACAGCTCTCCTGATCAGTGACGGACCGATGAGCAGTTCACAACAACGAGCGTACTTGGAAAACGACTGTTTTCTCAAATGCCGCTGCATCGGGCGCAGGCCATCCGGCAAAGTGTCGAGCGCCCCCTTCACCTCGACTACACCCACCGGCAACGTGACCGGCGTCATACCCGAGAGGTACGCCGAATTGGCCCGTGAACAGGTGATGCCGCTGTCCAGTGCAATGCGTGAGCCGGTGCGCGGATCGATGAAGCGAAACCGCTCGTACTCCACGATTAATACCGGCACGATAATACCGCGCGCGAGCAGGATTAACCGGGACATGTTTTCGGGCACCGCCCGAATCGCCGGATGCGTGAACAGATCGCCCTTCAGACAACTCGGCTCAAGCGCCAGGGATTGCCGGCGCTTGTAACGGCGCACGCCGAATTTCTGTTTGATCTCCAGGAAGCAGTCGGCGAGGGCTTGCTCAGGCGGAAACACCGTCTGGTACCAGCGCAGCCGGACTTTGGTCTTGAGATAGTCGCCGTTACGAACTTCGTCGAAAAAACGCAGCGCTGGCGTGTCGTAGTAAAGGCTGATAATCGGCCCATGATAATGTTCGGGGTCGCGCACGAAACGGAACTCCAGCCAATCAAGCAACAGGTCCTTGGCGGCCGGCTGGAAGAGAAACTTCTGCTCGATCGTGCTGTCGTCATCTCCGCCGGGATCGAGTCCCGGCAGGATCGTCACTTGCCGGTTCATAAAGATCGCTCAGGCAATGATTTACGAAAACCATTCTGCCGCGCCCGAGGTCAGAGGTCAGAATCTGTAGTCGGAGATGCCTTGCTCCGTGCTCCGTGCTGCCCGGTCCCTGCTCTTATGCCGCCAGCAAGTGCTGATAGATGTCGACCAGGCGGTCGTTCAGCCGCTCGATGTCGTAGTTTTGTTCGACGTGGCGCCGTCCGCGCCTACCCATCTCGGCGCGTTTTTGAGGATCATCGATGAGCTCGGCCAAGCGGCGGCATAAGGCCCCCGCATCGCCTGGCGGGACGAGAAACCCCGAGACTTCTTGCTGAACGATTTGATTCACGCTGCCTACGTCGGTGCCCAGTACGGGCAAACCAACAGCGTGAGCCTCCATCAAAGATACCGGTAGCGCTTCGGCCAGACTGGGGGCCACCAGAATATCGCTCGAGCAAAGTGCGGCTATGACTTCGTCCTGTGATTTGGCGCCGAGAAGGTGCACTGAATCGCCGAGATCCAGTTCGTCGATCAGTCGTTGCAACGTTGACCGTAAGGAACCTTCGCCGATAATGTCATACTGAAGCGAGATATCCGGCCGTTCCTGTTTCAGCCCGTGCACAGCGCGCAAGCTGAACTCCAGTCCTTTTTCCGTAACCAGCCGAGCCACGCTAAGTAGCCGAACAGGGCTGGAACAAACACGCGCCGGCGAGCGCCTGCACTGGAACCGTTTACAGTCGATACCCACCGGATGACAAACGATTTTTTTAGGGTCTCCGCCAAAGCGCAGCAGATACTCACGATTGTAGTCGGAAATTGCAATCAAGCAGTCTGCTTGATTCCACAGCTCTCGGTAGATTGCACCTCCCTCACTAATTCCCTTGCGAATGTCACAACCGTGAAACGTCACAACCAATTTTTTCTGTAGCCGCAGTTCTTTCAGCATCGCGCCCAACCGCCCATTGTGGCCGAAGTGGCAATGGATGATGTCATACTCTCTGAAAAAAAAAGGCGCCGTCTTGTACAGCAAGGTCAGGGACGAAGCCGTCCTGCCATAGCGCACCACGTTCAGCGATCCAAGTGCCGCGCGTCTATTTTTCTTAAATTGGCTGATGGTCAGTCCGACTCCGCGGATCGCCCGGTCCGTTCGGTTTTTAGGACAGTTCAGATGGTACGTTCGATCCATGAGTCGATAACTTTGCACGTCAGGATGCCGCGTGTGGTTCGCTCCTATAGCATGCGTATAAATGTCGACGTCATGACCGCGATCAAGCAACCCGGTGATCTGATTCATTACAAACGTTTGCGAGATGCTAGGAAATTCGTCGACGATAAACGCGATGTTCATGGGTGAAAGATGCATGCGCATTCTGTCGCGCAGCCGATCTCTCAAGGAGATAGGATCTAGCGCACGCTCGGGCTACTCGCGGGAGCAACGGTCCTGCCAGGGGACCTTTCTGCACGGCGACGCGCATAGGCCGCAGCTTGCCGGAAAAACCGCAGCGTCTTTGAACGATGCGTCGGCCAACAGCGATATCGGAACAGACGTAAGACTTCGTAAGAGGCTCGTATGCGGGCAGCTCGCGAGCGCAGCAATGCGGCTCGATTGTAGGCAAGCCGCGCAAAGAATCGCCGCCCCTCTCTGCGCACCGCAACGATCTCCTCGGGATCATCTACCAGGCCGCACATACAGTCCAGAAGCTCGAGGTATTCCCGACCCCACAGGACCGCGGCCGCAGGATCAGCCATGGTCCGTTCACCGGCATGAACGCGAAAGCTGGCCTTAACATCGCAAACGTCAACAGGATGAAAAGGGGCCAGGCGAGCAATAGCGAAACCGTCTTCCGACAAATGATACGTTGAGCAAAAACCGCCGGCCGCGCGCAACTGCTCGGTGTGGAACAGAGTGTTGACAAGATACCAGCGAGTTTTGCCGGCAAACCAGGATCGATAATACCGTCCCAGGGAGGTGTCATCGGCCAGGTTAGAGATCTCAGTCTGCGTGTCGCCGCGCCCGTCTATGACGCGCACTCCCGTGCGGATGATTCCTGGGCGAATTTCCTTTCGTGTCGCTTGCATGCAAGCCGCGACGAAATCCTCGTCGATGGCGTCATCGTCGTGCAGCAATAAAAAATAATCGCCGCGTGCTTGGCTGAGGCAGTAGTTGTAATTCCGGTTGGCGCCGATATTCACGGGCTGACGAATATAGCGAAGCCGCCTGTCGCCGATCCCTTGTAGGATATCCGCCGTACCATCGGTCGAGGCGTTGTCGGCAACCAACACTTCAAGATTGGCGTAGCTTTGCGCCAGAGCCGAGCTTAATGCCAGCATCAAATAGGAGCTGGCGCGGTTGTAGGTCGGGATAGCGATCGTGACCAACGGTAATGAAGTTTGCGCCATGAAGCTCTAGTGAGTTTACGATGCGAGATTGGCAAGCGCGTCCGGCCGCACCGGACATGGACGCCACTGGCGTGATTTTTCATCCCACTGCTTTATAACGCGAGCCGGAGCGCCGACAGCGATGCAACGTGCCGGTATATCGCTTGTCACAACGCTATTTGCCCCGATGATTGACATTTCGCCGATTTTCACGGACGGAAGGATGACCACATTTTGTCCAATCCAACAGCCCCGGCCCACTTCCACGGGAGCGATCCGTTGCAGCGCTTGATATTTGTACGGTTCATCGGGGGTTTCGAAGCCGTGCAGGTTATCCAAAATAGTGACGTTGAACGCGAGCAAAACATCGTCGCCGATATCGATCTGGCGCGCCGCGCCCAGGATTAGATTGCCCGACGAAGTCACGCGCGCGCCGATCCGGATGCGCGGCGTGAAACGGTGCACGTTGGTGTGCTTTTCCGGGTGGCGCAGCGACGCCGACGGGTATTCTTTCACGGCGGTGATGAAGCAACCGGGCCCAAGCCAGACATGATCGCCGAACGATATCAGTTCCGGATTGATGATGCGGCGCGGCAAGTCGATGTTTAAGTGTTTAGGGTCATTGGCAAACTTGGGCAGTGTTCTTGTGGCGAGGCCGGCTTGCGCGTCGAGCATCCAAAGCGCCAACTCGGTCCTCAGACGGTGCATTCCCCGGCGCGGCAAGTCGATAAGTCCCATCATTATGATCCCAAAGCTAAGTGGATGCCGCTAGTGCGACGACAACGTGCGTATCTCCTGCGACATGGCTTGCAGGAAACGCTCCTTGCGTGGCCGTTCGACGATCTCTTGACTGACCCGTTGCGCCAGTTCCCACACCCGGGCCATCGGAAATACGTCCATGGACTCATGCAGGGCCGCGACCTGGTAAGCGATTCTTGCCGGCGCCGCAGGCCCTTGGGACTCGCTCAGTTTCGCCGCCATTCGATCGAAGAATCGGCGCGGCACGATGCCGGTTGCAGCTTTCGATCCATTCCCCTTGTAGGTGTCGCTAGCGTGATGAAAGCCGAGGTTTTCCATCACCTGGTCGAGGTCATCGATGCTGGAAATAACATTGTTATCCTCCCCCGCCCACTCGCTGCCGCCGCGTTGCTTGTTCTGCAGTTCCTCCTGCATCGAGGCGTAGTAGGTCGGATAATAGGATCTGTAATCGACATAGTCGGGATTTCGGATATCGACGCCGTTTAAAATGACTCCCAGCAGCGTCGCGCTGATGCTATCGAGCCGTTCCACGGCGCGGCGCGCCGCCTGGACCGTGGTCTTCTGGCCATGAAAAACCAACAACACGCCGTCGCACAATGACGAGATGACCGCAGCGTCGCTCACTGCGATCGCCGGCGGCGAATCGATCAGCACGAAGTCAAAAGAATTGCGCAGCTCGTTCACGACCTGTTGCATCTTGTGCGACATCAAGAGATCGGCCGGATTGGGCGGTAACACGCCGCGCGGCAGCAAATAGAAATTCCCGATGGCCGTCTGGGTAATGGCGCTGCGCAGAGCCACTTGTCCGGTGAGAACGTTGGCGAGACCTTCTTTGTTGGGCACGTTGACCAGTTTGTGGCAACGTCCTTTGCGCAAGTCGGCGTCGACTACCAGCACCGTCTGGCCGCTTTGGGCCAGTGCCATGCCAAGATTCACCGTCGTCACGGTTTTGCCCTCGCCCGGAGCCGGACTGGTGAGCAAAATCACTTTGGGCGGCTGCTCGGCTTTGGACAACAGCAGCGCGGTTCGAATCGTTCGATACGATTCCGCGGTCAAAGAAAGCTGATCGCGCGCCATGACGAGCTCTTTCGACATGGCGCCATTCAAATCCTTCGGCGCCGCGAGTCGTTTGTCCGGCGCCCCTTGCAGTAATCCCGGCCGGCATTTCCCCGGCAACGACTTAAGATGGGGAACCACACCCAGCGTCGTCAGCGACACGGCGGCCCATACGCCCTGAGGCGTATTAACGGTCGCGTCCATATATTCGAGAAAAAACGCCACGCCTACGGCCAGCAGTAGGCCGAGGATCGCCGATAGTAACAAGTTTCGCATCCAATTCGGCGAGGACGGCAGCATCGGCAGCTCGGCGCGCTGCATGACCTGCATATTCGCCGCGGCCAGATCATTGGCCACATTGGTCTCATGCAAGCGTTTCAAGACATTTTCATAAAGACCGCGATTGACAATGACCTCCTCGTTGAGCACCGCATAGTCGACGCCCACCTCTTTGAGGCTCAATGCCGTCGCTTGCTGCGTCTTGGCTTCCTTTTCGAGCGACTCTTCGCGCGCGCGCGCCGCCGCGTAAGCCGACTCAATTCCGCGCACGATGTTGTTGATTTCAGCGCGCAGGCCGCGCCGCGCCTCGATGATCTGCTGGCTAAGCTCCTGGACGCGCGGATGCTCATTGGTAAAAATACTTAGAAGCCGCCCTTTTTCGGCCTCCAGCGAAGCCAGATTGCCTTTGATTTGCTGGATCAGCGGATTGCTCAACACCTGGCTGAGATACTCGGTATTTTTGTTCCGCGTCATGTAGTAATGCGACTCCGCTTCGATTCGCTCGGCCTTGGCTTGGGTCAGCACCCGGTTCAGATCAACCAGCCGGTCGACGACAATGTTCTCACCTTTCTCGAAAGAGACCACGCCGTGCTCCTGGCGGAAGCGATTGAGCTTTTCCTCGGCCTTTTGTACCTTGTCCCTTAGTTCGGCCAGCCGCGCGCCGAGAAAATCCTTGGCTTCCTTGCTGAGGTTGAAGCGATTCTCGAGAATCATTTGAATAAACGAAGCGGCGTGGGCGTTCGCGAGGTCTTGAGACAACTTGGCATCCGGCGTATCGAAGATGATCTCGACTAAGCGCGTGTTGCGAACCGGCTCAACGGTCAGATAGCGGTTGTAGCGAGCGACCAGACCCGGGTTGACGCCCAGCTCGTAGGGAGCTCGGGTTCCGGGCGGCGGCTTTGTGTCGCCGAACAACCCGCCAATG
>Ga0209640_10006583_pt1 | contig 10170 bp, 9 predicted proteins | sample RifCSP10_1_FD_184018 | JGI IMG/M metagenome (GOLD analysis project Ga0209640, IMG submission 184018) | Soil microbial communities from Rifle, Colorado - Rifle CSP2_sed 10_1 (SPAdes) (version 2) | ecosystem: Environmental > Terrestrial > Deep subsurface > Rock core/Sediment | place: Rifle... | reverse complement strand
GGGCCGGGGGGCAGCGACGAAATCAGCCTGACGGACGAAGCCGGCGAGCAGATGGACATCGCAGCGGAGCCGGAGATTGAACGAGTGACGCCAATCGACTTCGAGCGGGCGATTGCGGGGCTGCCGGCGGGGGCACGGGACATCATGATCCTGCATGGCATCTATGGTTACAGCCATGAGGAAGCTGCCGGAATGCTCGGTATTGCCGTCGGCACCTGCAAGGCCCAGCTGCACCGCGCGCGGCAATTGATGCGCGCGCGCCTGCACATGGAGGAAGGCACGTGAAGACGATTCCATTCGAGCGCGGATCCAGGGACAAGGACCCGCTGCTGGCGCGGGCGTCCCGATTGCCGCAGGATGTCGCGCCGCCGCGCGACCTGTGGCCCTCGATCGCAGCACGCCTGCTGGATCAGTCACACGCGCCGCCGCGTCGGCTCAATTGGCCGATGGCCCTCGCCGCGGGATTCCTGGTCGCGTCCGTCTCCGCGCTGCTGACCTGGGGTCTGATGCGCGATCCTGGCCCGGATGCCGGCGGGACGATGCTGGCTGGGGCCGGAGCGTCACAACCGGCGCTGGTGCCAGTCCGTTACGGACCAAACTCAGCGCTCGGCGAGTCACATCTCAAGGCGCGCGACGAGCTGCTCGTGCAGTTCCACCAGAGACTCGACGAGCTTCCCCCCGAGACGCGCGATACGGTGGTGAAGAACCTCGCGATCATCCAGCGAGCCGCAAACGAGATCGACGCGGCGCTCGCGCAGGATCCCGCCAACGGCATGCTGAACGAGTTCCTGCTCAGTACCTACCAGGAAGAGCTGCAACTTTATTCGAAGGTCGTCACCGCCGGTGACGCCATCGTGAGGAGAAGTTGAAATGAAGAACCGAATACTGCTGGTCGCTGCGACCAGCCTGCTGGCCGTCGCACCACATGTGCAGTCGGCCCAGAACCTGAGCAAGCGTGCGACTGTCGCGGCGGACGCGTCGGTAGAGGTGTCGAACATCGAGGGTCAGGTCAGCATCACCGCCTGGGATCGTAACGAAGTGGAATTGACCGCGATGCTCGAGAGCGACAAGGACACGCTGGAGTTCGAGGCGACCGAGCAACAGGTTCGCATCAAGGTCGTCAGGCCGAAGCATCAATTCAGGGAATCGAGCGACGCGATCCTGACGCTCAAGGTGCCGCAGCGCGCGCGAGTCTCGGCACAGACGGTGAGCGCCGACGTGACGGTCGCGGGCGTCAAGGGTGAGCAGCGGATCAACACCGTCAGTGGCGATGTGCATACCCAGGCCTACGACGAGCCGGTCTCGCTCAGGACCGTCAGCGGCGACGGCGTCATCAGCGGGTCCGGCGGCAAGTCGGCGGTATCGGTCACGAGTGTCAGCGGCTCGACCGACGTCAGCGGCATCCGGGGCGGATTCGACGGCCAGTTGGTAAGCGGTGGCCTCAAGATCGACGTCGCGGCTGCGGAGCGAATTCGCCTGAAGTCGATCTCCGGAGACATCGACGCGCGCGCCGAGCTTGCGCCGGGTGCGCGCGTGGAAGCGGAGTCGGTCAGCGGGACCATCGGCCTGCGGATCAAGCCGCCGGTCGATGCCGAGTTCGATATCGAGTCCTTCAGCGGTGAGATCGAAAGCTGCTTCGGAACCAGGGCCCGCGACAAGAGCGCCTACGGGCCCGGCAGCGAGCTGCAATTCAAGCAGGGCAACGGAAGCGCCCGTGTGCGCATCCAGTCGATGAGCGGGGATATCAGCGTTTGCGACCGCTGATCACTCACCGCGCCTGCCGAAACGAGGGCGCGACCAGGTCCCGCTGCTAGAATCCGGGGGTTCCCACGGGCCCCCGGATTCATGCGCTTCAATAAGCCCCTCGCGCTGACCCTGGCTGCCGTCGCGGCGCTCCTGCTGCTGACGGTTGCGGTGCCCTGGCTCGGCAGTCGTACAGGTCTCGCGCGCCGCGCGGTCAGCGACTATCTCGGCGAGGTGACCGGCCTGCCGGTCACGGTCGGCTCACTCGCAATCGCTTTCCTGCCGATGCCCTCGCTCGCGCTCGGCACGGTTGCCATCGCACAGCCCCCAGGATTCGGCGCGGACCCGCTCCTCGAAGTCGGTGAAGTGCGCGTCGCCGTTTCCTGGAGCACGCTATTCGGCGGCGACCCGGTGCTGCGGTCCGTCACGATATCGGACGCGACGGCAAGGCCCGCGCTCACGACCGGCGGCGCGAACAACTGGTCGGGCCTGATCCAGCGCCTGTCGGAACTCGGCGGGGAAGGGGATTCGCACTGGTCGATCGGGCGGCTCGATATCGAGCGCGGCGCGCTGGAATTCCGCGATGCAACAACAGGCTCGAACTGGCGGCTGACCGCGATCGGTCTCGGTGCAGAGGCGCTAGCGCCGGCCGTGGAATTTCCGCTCGAGTTGCAACTTGCCGGCGTGACCGCGACCAACACCTTTCATTTCGCATTCCGGGGACAAGCACAGCTCGACCCGAATGCGGGTCGGTACTCGGCAACCGGCCTGACACTGCGCGGCTGGGTGGGAGGAGATCCCTTGCCGCTCGCGGGGCTCGATTTCGAGGGCGGCCTTGCGGCCGCAACATTCGATTCGGAAAGAGACGTCGCGGCGGTCAGTGGTGGAACGATGACGATCGCCGGCATGCGCGGTGAATACGGACTGGATTTCAACGGTGCCGATGGCGAAAACCGCCTGGACTTTTCGCTGCAGACCGCGCCCTTCGCGCCACGCAGGGCCGCAACCGCCTTGGGCCATCCGCTTCCGGCGACCTCGGATCCGCAGGCTTTCGGGACGATGCAGTTCAGCCTGAAAGGCCAACTGCGGGAGGGCCGGCTGGTACTCGACCCGATCGAAGGCCGCCTGGATGACACGCAGTGGAGCGGCCACGCGATCCCGCAGGAGCGGCTGATCCGCATCCAGGCGGACCGACTCGATCTCGATCGCTATCTCGCGCCGGATCAGGAGACCGGGAAGGACAAGCAGGCGACACTCGAAGCAGTGGTTGCGCAGCTCGGTGAACTCGACATCGACGCCGAAATCCGGATCGCGGAGGCGCGCGTGGCGGGCGCCAAGCTGCACGACGCCGTCCTGACGATCGAACGCGACGCGGCAGCGACGCCATGAGCCATACCCTCGCTGCGCTGATGCTGGCGGTGCCGGCGCTCGCGGCGGCGACCGGTGCCGCGGCGATCGAAGTCGTCAAGCTGCAGGTGACGGAACAGGGCCGCCGCTATGTGGTCGAGTTCGAGGCGCAACTGGCCGCGGATCCGCAAGCGGTGATAACGGTGCTGACCGATTTCGAGAATTACCAGCGCCTCGATTCGCGCATCCTGATCGCGCGGCTCACCGGCACGCGCGACGGCCTGCCACTCCTGTACACGCGACTGCGCGGTTGCCTCGGTTCCGTGTTTTGCCGCTCGATGGATCGCTATGAACGGCTGGAAGAGCAACCGGAGCGGCTGGTCGCGACCGCAATCCCCGGCGAAGGAGACCTTCGCTACGGCCTGGCCGTCACGCGGCTCGAGCCGCGGGCTGGCGGCACGCGGGTCCGTTACCGGAACGAGTTTGAGCCCTCGTTCTGGATGCCACGCTGGCTGGTGCGCAAGGCGATGCACACGACGCTGCGCGAAGGCACGCTCGAGATGTTCCGGGCGATCGAGGCGCGCGCCGGGAGGAGCGAATGACGGGAGCTGCCCACGCCGCGTCACTCGCCGGCCGACTGCTGCCGTGGTTCGAGCAGCACGGACGCCGCCACCTGCCCTGGCAGACGGACCCGACGCCATACCGCGTCTGGATCTCCGAAGTCATGTTGCAGCAGACGCAGGTCGATACCGTCACGGCCTATTTCAAGCGCTTCATGGCGCGATTCCCGGACCTCCAGTCGCTCGCGGCCGCGTCCCTCGATGAAGTCCTGCATGTCTGGTCCGGGCTTGGTTACTATGCCCGGGCGCGAAATCTGCACCGCGCCGCGGCCGATGTCGTCAGGCGCCACGGCGGAGTCCTGCCGCAGACGCTGACCGAGTTGATGGCGCTGCCAGGCGTCGGCCGCTCCACCGCAGGCGCGATCCTGTCACTGGCCCACGGGCAACGGCATCCGATCCTGGACGGCAACGTCAAGCGCGTGCTGGCGCGGGTTTTCTGCATCCGTGAGTTGCCCGGCAAGGCCGCAACCTCAGCGCGGCTTTGGCAGCTGGCAGAAAGCTGCACACCAACGGGGCGGATCGCCGAATACACACAGGCGATCATGGATCTCGGTGCCACCGTCTGCACGCGCGCGAATCCCGCCTGCAATCGCTGTCCGCTCAATGCCGATTGCGGCGCGTTCGCGGCGGCTTGCGTGGACGAATTGCCGCTGCGCCGGATGCGCGCCGCCCGGAGACTGCAGCGGGTGCACATGGTCCTGGTGCTGGGAAATGGCGCGGAGGTGCTGCTGCGTCAGCGCGCACCCCACGGCATCTGGGGTGGACTGTGGGCGCCACCGGAATTTTCCAATGCGGCCGCGGCCCACGCCTGGTGCGCGGCCATTTTCGCGGCGAGTCCGCACGACCTGAAACGCCTGCCGGCCGTGCGTCATGCCTTCACGCATTTCGATCTCGCCATCGAGCCCTGGATCCTGAAGCTGCCGCGCGACCGTGCACGCGTGGAGGAGCCCGGCTCCGTCTGGTATACGTATGGCGCGCCCCTGGCCATCGGGCTGGCGGCGCCGGTGTTGAAACTGATCGAAGCCTGCTTTGCCGATGACCAAGGCGCCGATCCGGAGTCCGACAATGGCAAGAATGGTCCAATGCGTATTGCTCGGCCGCGAGGCGGAAGGCCTCGATCGCGCGCCTTATCCGGGTGAGCTCGGCCAACGCATTTACGACAAGGTCTCGAAGGAGGCCTGGCAGAAGTGGCTCGCTCACCAGACCATGTTGATCAACGAGTATCGGCTCGTGCTCTTCGAGCCCAAGGCCCGCCAGTTCCTGGCCGGCGAGATGGAGAAATTCCTGTTCGGCGGCGGGGCGAAGCCGCCTGAGGGCTACGTCGAGCCTTCCAGCCGCTGACGCGCGAGCGCCAGTTCCAGCTGCTCCCGCGTCAGCCGCACGACCATCAGTGACAGCGCCAGCAGCGCTCACCGTAGTTGGCCCAGCCGAAGATCGTGGTGACCGCGAAGATCGTGTTTGAAACGGTCGCATTCCACGAAATCGGTCACGCGCTCGTGGCGATGGCGCTGCCCGGCACCGATCGGGTACACAAGATTTCTATCATTCCGCGCGGCATTCGCGCGCTGGGCTGCACGATTCAGCGGCCAATCGAGGATCGTTACCTGATGGCTCGCGACGAGATGGAATGCAAGGTGGCCGTGTTGCTCGGAGGCTGGGCCGCGGAAATGCTCGTGTTCGGCAAGCCGTCCACAGGCGCGGCCGACGATCGGGCCAAGGCGACCGGTGCGGCGCGGGCAATGGATGTGCTCGCCCCGGCGCGCCAGGTCCTGGATCACGGCGCCAGGCTGTTATTGGAGAAAGAGACGCTGGACGAATCCGAACTTTCCAGGCTCAGGGAGGAACTGGGAGAAGCAGCGCGCGGCCGCAATGCAATGGTCCATCTTCCCGGGCCGATGGCAGTCGTTCCGAATTCGACAGGCACGAATCTCCGGATCACCGCGGCGTTGGTTTCGGTATGAGCGGTCGGTCGCAGCGTACTGAACATGCCGCCGGCAGCCAGCGCCAGCGGGAGCAGAAGCTGGTCCGCAAGTCGAGCATCGACGGCGATTTCCGCATCTAAATACCGATCGACCTCGTCGGCGACCTGGCCCGCGACCGATTCGGCACGCACACCGCGCAGTCCGAATCCGGCGAATACCGTCGTAACGTTGGCGGCCTCGACGCGCACATGAATGACGTTGCCGGTACCAAGCGCGGCGACGTCTTGGACGACGCATGAATCCTCGGACAGACCCAGTCGCTCACGCAATATCGCGATCTCGCGCCTGCCAATCTGTTCCGGCAGCCCCGACAGCAGTACGCTGACAGACCGGGTGCGCACCGGGCCTCGGTCAATCAGTTCCAGCGCGGAGCAATGGCGCAGCGGTGCGATCGATGCCCGGATGACGCCTCCGCCGCGAGGAAAGAACCCGTGGCGGTCGAGCACGGCCTGCGCATCGAAACCGAGGCGTGCGAGCAACGGCAGATACGAATCCCGGACGAACTCGAACGTCGGTGCGCGCGGATTGTGAGTGCCGCCCCGGAGAATGATCTCTGATCGAGCCCCGCACAGCGAAAGAGCGGGCAGGACCGTCTGCAGCACGAGCATCGTGCTGCCAGCGGTGCCTACATCGACTTCGTAGCGCCCCGGCTGCACTTGGCCGGGTTCAAACGATAATTCGCGTGATGCCATGGTGGCTCCGGACACCTTTGCGCCACAAATCGCCGCCACGGCGCGCACCGCGGCAAGATGCTGGGCGCGCAGGCCGGGATTCGCGCGACGAGCGCGGACGTTGTGCAGTGTGACCGAGAGACCGGTGCAGGCAGCGAGCGCAAGTGCGCTGCGAACGATCTGTCCGCCTCCCTCGCCCATCGAGGCATCGATATCGATCATCGAATTACGCGCGTGGGCACGTGTTCGAGGTCCGGCTCGCGGACCTGGTCGAGAATCTGTCGGCGCGCGGCGCTTCTGAGCTTGACGGAAGCACGCCAGCCGGCGTCGTCGGGCGCGAGCGGTTCACCCACAATCACGTCGATGAGCGCGGGCCGCGGCAGCACGGCGCCGTCAGGGAGCATCCTGCGCGTGCCGCGAATCGCCACCGGAACGACTGGCGCACCGGCCGCGGTCGCCGCCGAAAAGGCTCCCATGTGGAACGGCAGTAGGCCCGGCTCACGCCGGAAGGTGCCTTCCGGGAATACCAGGAGAGATTCACCACCCCGCAGACGCGCCTCGAGCTCGCGTGCGCTGGCGGCCGCCTCATGATGGGCATAACGCTCGACGAAGGTGCAACCGAGGCGCCGGAGCAGGTGACCGATCACTGGCCGCGCGAGGAACTCGCGCTTTGCAACGAACGCGAAATCCAGTGGCAATGCGGCCAGAAGCAGAAGACCGTCCAGGTAGCTCGCATGATTCGCGACCAGCACCTGTGGTCCAGGCGCGACGCGGGCCTGCTGGAGCCGTGGGGAGGTGCCGCACAGCCGCAGTGCCAGTCGCGCGACGGCAGCGCCAACGCGGCGGCGTCGCTGGAGGCCTGGGGTGAGCGTGACGGAGATCCAGAAAAAAGGTGCGAGGAAACTGCCCACCAGCAAGGCCCGCAGCCCCCAGGCAGTTTCGATGGCGCGCCGGGCGAAATCGGCCGAGCGCAGGTGCAGCGCGCGGCACGTCAGCTTCATCCGCTGCCACCAGGGCGCACGGGTTCGCGAAAGCAGCTCTCCGCGCTCATAGGCCGCACGGCAGGCGGCGCGCCTGATCTTTCCGCTCGACGTTTTCAGCACCGTGCGCGGAGGCACGAGCACCACTTCGTCGACTGGCAGTCCGATGAGATCGACCGCCAGTCGGTTGACGCGGCCGATAAGTTCGGTAGCGGATACCGGCAGCTGGTCACGCGTTTCCACCAGCACGACGATGCGCTCAGTGCCAGCCTGCCGGTCGATCGCCGGGAATGCGGCTACGCTGCCCTTGCGCACGCCCGGAAGCTCGGAAACCGCAGCCTCGAGTTCCTGCGGATGGATCTTGTGACCGCCGCGGATGATGATGTCCTTTGCGCGGCCCGTGACGTAGAGCTCGCCATCGGCCAGGTAACCGAGGTCCTCGGTGTCGAGCCATTCTCCGTCGAACAGGCGCGCAGTCTCGCGCGGGTTGTGGAAGTAGCCGCTGGTCGCGGATGGACCCTGGAACTCGATGCGACCCTGAGTACGCTCCGGAAGCACGGTACCGTGCTGGCCCACGATCCGGATCGAGTGGCCGGGCAGGGCCGGGCCGCATGACACGACGGATAACGGCGTCCGGTCGCCCGGCGCGGCAGCACTGGCAACACCTGACGTCAGGAAGCGTTCGCGCGCGATTCGGTCGATCAGCGGGCCTCTGCCGACCGGAGGAAACGTCAGGCCAAGCGCGCTTTCCGCGAGGCCGTAAACGGGCATTAGTGCCTCGCGGCGCAGGCCATACGGTTCAAAGCGCACCGCAAAGCGCTCCAGGGTCTGCGCGCTGACCGCTTCGGCCCCGTTGAATGCCAGCCGGAGCGACCCGAGGTCGAGACCTTCGAGTTCCTTGTCCTGAATCTTGTTGAGGCAAATCTCATAGGCGAAGTTGGGCGCTGCAGTGATCGTCGCCCGATGCCGGTCGATGGTGCGCAGCCAGCGCACGGGATGCGACAGGAACGCGAACGGCGTCATCAGGATCAGCGGAAAACCGTAGACTAGCGCGCCAAAACAGGCGCCGATCAGTCCCATGTCGTGATACAGCGGAAGCCAGGACACGAAGCAGTCCGTGCTCGTGACCCCGGTCACGCGCTGCATGGCATTCAGGTTCGCCATCAGGTTTTCATGGGTGATCACCACACCTTTGGCTTGCCCGGTGCTGCCGGACGTGTATTGCAGCAATGCGGTATCGCCCGGTTTCAGCGGCGGCGCAGGCCATTCGGTCCGGGTCTCCGCAATATCGGGCAGGGCAGCAATGATCTCGAGCCGCGCGCCGAATGAGTGCAGCACGCGCGCCAGCTGCTGGGCACGTGCGAAGGTCAGCAGGACGCGCGCCTCGCAATTCGCAAGTATTCCGGCCACTCGTTGCAGGTGAGCTTCAATCTGGCCGGGCCGCGACGGAGGGTAGACCGGCACCGGGACAGCCTGTGCGTACAGCGTGCCGTAAAACGCAGCGAAGAATTCCCGGCCCGTCGGCAGCATGATGGCGACGGATTCGCCCGGCCGGACGCTACGGCGTATCAGGCCGGCTGCAACCGACTTGGCCTCTCTTCGGAGATCCCCGAATGTAACCGGCGATTCGGCCTCGCCGTCCGCAAGCAGTATATGCGTCCGTTCCGGCCGGGCATTCGCATGCCATTCAAGCGCATCGAGCAGCGTTGCAGCCGGCGTCGGAATCGGTGCCAGCGCGGCCTCGGTGCTCGCTTTCTGCACGGGCGCGGCTGCCGCCGGTACTGGTTTCGGCACGTGCGCCAGGGCACGCGCAAGGTCGCTTACTGTCTCGGATTCCGCAAGTGCGCTGTCGGAAACCTCAGTCGCCAGGTCGCGCTCGACACGGAGCGCGAGTTCGACCCGTGCCAGGCTGTCGAGCCCGAAATCACGTTCGATGGATGAGTCGACACCGAGCTGGTCGCGTCCGGGCATGCCCGGATGCAACTCGGCCGCAATCTCTCGCATGATTGCAAGAATACCCTGCGCGGTGTGCTCCTCATCAAGGGAGTGCGCCGTGCCAGTCATTGCGGCGGCGTTCATGCCAGTTGGGGACACTAGGCCAATCGCACTGGAATTCAATCGGTAGTTTCCACAGACAGATGGTGGTCCGTAGTTGTGCGTATTCCGTCAAGGCCGCCATGGGATGCAGGATCCGTTCCTGGTTGCCCGGTATCGGACAGAACCCATGAGCTGGAACCGCATCATGTTTGCTGTGGCTTCGTCCGGCGTCGCGCATGGCGTGCTGGACAAGGTGGCGCACCTGGCCGACACAATGCACGCGCAAGTCGAGCTATTCCACTGTGTTTTCAACCCGCACATCGCCAGACCAGGACGTTTCGGCTCGCGCGGAATCGAGCAGGATATTCGCACGATCGTCGACTACCGGCATCGGCAGCTCGAGACGACGGGCGAACAACTGCGGGCACGGGGAATCAAGGTCCACACGAGCGTCCGGTGGGACGATCCGCCCCACGAGGGCATCGTGCGGCAAGTGCTGAGACAGGAGCCGGACCTGCTGATCGTGCAATCGGCGCGCAGGAGCCGCGCGGCACGGCTGGTTCTCACGCAGACGGACTATCGCCTCATTGAAACCTGCCCGTGTCCCGTGCTACTTCTCAAGACCCCGCGTCCCTACGCAAACCCGTGTGTTGTCGCGGCGCTGGACCCGTTGCATGCGCATGGCAAGCCAGCCGCGCTGGACGACGCGATAATGTTGGCGGCAGGCGCGCTTTCGCGCCCGTTGGGCGCGAAGCTGAATGTTTACCATGCGTGTGAACCGTGGTCGGTT
>Ga0209640_10006581_pt1 | contig 10172 bp, 6 predicted proteins | sample RifCSP10_1_FD_184018 | JGI IMG/M metagenome (GOLD analysis project Ga0209640, IMG submission 184018) | Soil microbial communities from Rifle, Colorado - Rifle CSP2_sed 10_1 (SPAdes) (version 2) | ecosystem: Environmental > Terrestrial > Deep subsurface > Rock core/Sediment | place: Rifle... | reverse complement strand
TCCCCGTCGCGCGTTCGGTGTTGTAGGAGGTGAAGAACATCCAGCCGTCGGACGCCTTCTTGCCCGCGTCGCCGAGGTCGTAGTCGAACGGCGGCATGAGGATCTGATACGTCGGGGTCATGTGACCGGTCTTCGGGTCGATCTTGATCGCGGCGATCACGCCCTTGTACTCGCTCGCGTACTTGTCGATGCCGGACACGGTGCCCTTCGGGACCGGCACCGAGAAGCGGGACGCCATGAACGTGTACTCGGTGTTCGGCGTCACGAACGACGAGGCGTGGTTACCCGAGACGTTCGGGAGCGGCCCGAGGATCTGCTTCGTCTTGAAGTCGCGGAGGTCGATGCGCGCGATGCGGCCGTTCATCTCGTTGACGAAGAGCCACCGGCCGTCATACTCGCCGTTGGTCTCCGACAGCGAGGGGTGGTGCACGTCGCCCCACGTGAACTCGCCGAGCATCGCCTTCGACTCGTCGTCGAACCCGTACCCGGTCGCGGGGTACGGCGTGTAGACGGGGATCGTCGAGATGTGACGCATCGACGGAATCCCGTAGATGTAGATGTTCCCGGAGTGGCCGCCGGACGCGAACATGTAGTACTCGTCCAGGTCACCCGGCGCCACGTACGTCTTTTCCGCGGCCACGCCGATGTCGGAGCTCGACCCGCGCCCGCGGGCGCTGCGGTCCGGCGGCTTCGGCGAGCAGCGGCTGACCGCCAGCGCCGTCACGGCGACGAGGGCGATGCTCCCGAGGACGAGCGTCGTACGACTCCCTTTCATATCAATGCTCCTCTCCACGCTATTGACTGACGGCCGGCCTGGCCGCTTTCTGTTTCTGGTATTCCGCGAACGCGTCGCGCAACTTCTGCACGGCGATCTGCCGCTGTTCGGGCGTCAGGATGATCTGGCGCGACAGCACGACGGACATCGTCCCGGTCGGCGCCGCGAGGAAGTCGTCCACCGTGCGGCCGAAGCGCGACTGCACGTCCTCGACGGCGATCGACAGGTCGGGGCCGATGTTCGCCGGGCTCTTCACGCCGTAGACGCTGACCGAGTGGCAGGTGGAGCAGCCCGTCGTGACGAACCAGGCGCCCGGGCCGGTCTTCATCCGTTCCTCTTCCGCGATCTCCTCGGGCGTCTGCGGATCGGTGCGCGGCACGCCCGCGACGAACTCGGCGGGCACCGGTGCGCGGCGCCACGACATGATCAGCGTCGCGAGCGCCTGCACCTGCTTGGTCGAAAAATTGAAGTTCGGCATCACGGTGTCGGGCACGAGGGCCTTCGGCTCCTTCAGGTGCGCGACGTGCCAGGAAAACGCCGTCTTGTGCCCCGACAGCCTGCCGAAGTCGTACTGCTCGGCCGCCTTGTCGCCGACGTAGGTCAGGTCCGGCCCGATGCTGCCGCCGCGGCCGTTGACCACGTGGCACGACCGGCAGCCCTTCTCGCGAACGAGCTGCTTGCCCAGGTTGATGAAGTCCGCGCCCCTGGTCTCGCGGTCGAAGCGGTGGCAGACGTTGCAGTTCATCTGCATCAGCGCGCGCTTGTTGTCCACGAGCGAGTACGACTCGCCGAGCGCGGCGCCGAGCACGGGCTCCTCCCAGTGCTCGATCGGGCCGTGCGCCGGCTCGAAGTCCACGGCCCAGCCCTGCCCGCCGTGGCACGACGTGCAGCCGAACCGCTCGATGGGATGTTTCTTCAGCAGCTCGGGCGGATGCGTGCGGTACGGCTCCTCCGCCTGCTCGAGCCCCGGCCACGACACGCCCTGGTGGCAGGTGATGCAGCGGTCCGCCCGGCCGAGCGACGGCACCCAGATCTGCTGCAGGCCGGACGGAATCGACGCGGCCTTTTCCGCGCCGAACTTCTCCGCAATCTGGTTGCGGAAGTCGTACTGGTAGTAGCGCCACTCGTGCTCGCGATCGTTCATCGTGAACAGCACCGTCGAGAGCACCAGCAGCAAGCCGACGATCGCGAGGACGGGGCGATCGCGGCGCGGATACGGAGAGTCGGTTCGTCGTTCCATCTAGCAGTCGATCCTTCCTGCCTGAGTGCGAATCGCCCAGTTGGCGGCCCGCGGTCTGCAGGCCGCGACATCGGAGCGGCCGAACAGGATGTCGGTCGAGTGCGCCATCAGAGCCTTGTCGGGATGTCCGGCCAGGTCTCCCACGGCCAGTAGAGTTGCCAGTACGGCCCCCGCATGAACGTGCCCACGAACGTCAGCGTGAGGATGAGCAGCACCAGCACGAGGAACACGATGTTCTGCGTGCGGCGGCTCTGCGGGAACCAGACGCCGGCGGCGGCCGACGGGCTCCGATCGAGCCACGGCCACACCGTCAGCAGGCCGACGAGCAGGCCCGGCAGGATGACCCCGCCGAGGAACGCGCCGTTGATCGTGAAGCTGCCGATCCTCACGGTCGTGAGCGTGACGATCTCCTGGAGCCAGAGGAAGTACCACGGGGCCTTGGCGGGGTTCGGCGTGACGAGCGCGTTGGCGGCCTCCTCGAGCGGCGACCGCAGGAACACGGACATGATGCTGAGGACCGCGATCGTCCCGAGCGTGACGATCATCGCGCGCCGCGTCAGGTCCGGCACCGAGTTGACCGTCGTGTCCGGCGTCTCCAGCGCGGTCGTCCTCACCGTCGGCGCCGTGCCCCGCGCCACGCCGAGCAGGGTGTAGGTCTTCGTCTGCCCTGGCGTGACGACAGCCGGGGCCTCGAGCCTCGCTGCCCGATCGGCGCGCGCGAGCCCCGCGTCCTTGCGGATCCGCCACATGTGGTAGACAAGCAGCAGCCCGAGCACCCCCGGCAGCACCAGCACGTGCAGGACGTAGAAGCGGATGAGCGTCGGCTGATCGATCGTCCGGCCGCCGAGCATCAGTTCGCGAATCGGGTCGCCGACAAATGGAATCGACGACGCGATGTTGGTGCCGACGGTCACGGCCCAATAGGCGAGCTGGTCCCACGGCAGCAGGTACCCGGTGAACGACAGGAACAGCGTCAGCAGCAGCATGACGACGCCGATGACCCAGTTCCATTCGCGGCGCTGCCCCTGCCCGATGCCGTTCTTGTAGGCGCCGGTCAGGAAGACGCGCGCGAGGTGGAGGAACACCGCCGCGACCATCAGGTGCGCCGAGAAGCGGTGGACCGAGCGGATCCACGACCCGAACGTCACGGCGAACTCGATATCCTTGATCGACGAATACGCGCGCTCGATCGAGGGCACGTAGAGAAACAGCAGTGGAAACCCGGAGAGCGTGAGCAGCAGCAGCAGCGCGGCCGACACGGTGCCCAGCCAGAACGAGTAGTTCCAGTCGAGCGACGCCTTGCTCACCTTCGCGGGAAACCAGTGCAGCAGGAAGTTCGACACGACCGCGTCGCCGGCCTGCCGGTCCGACTGCGGCCGGACACTCCAGAGCGGCGTCGGGTGCACACCCGGCGCCTGTTCTTCTGGCGCGACCGGTCGCAGGGGATTCATCGGAAATCGCATCACGGCCTCCTACGCCACCGTCAACCGGAAGTCGTGATCGACTTCAGCCGCCAGATCCACGACGAGCTGCCCGTCGTCGGGCGCGACGGAAAGCTGGTACCACGCGAGCGGTTTCGGCGCGGGACCCGAGACATTCGTGCCGTCGCCCTCGTACCGGGACCCGTGGCACGGGCACTGGAAGCGATGCGTGAGGCGGAGCTCCTGCCCGCCGACGCTGCGCCTCTCCGGCTGCGACAGCGCCTCGGCGCGCACCGTGCACCCGAGGTGCGTGCACACAGCCGAGATCGCGTGATAGACCTTGCCCTCGCGGAAGACGAACAGCCGCAGGTCGGGCAGGAACTTCAGTCCGTCGGGAAAGTCTCCCGGCAAGCCCACCTTGACGGTCGTCGGCGCGTCGTACGAGACGTTCGGCACGAGCGATCGCAGCGAGGCGACGCCCTGGTAGCCGATCGCGGCGATGCCGGCGCCGGTACCGAGCCGCAGGAGGAACTCCCGCCGGTTCTTCTTGAAGAACGTGACCGGTTCGGCGCGCGGTCCCGCCTGGGCTTTGTCACTCATACGGTCTCCTGAGCATGGGCCAGCGTGGCCGGCGGCTGCGTCGCGACGACCCGTTCGGTAATCGAGAACTTCTCCATCGTCATCGCGTCGGTCGGGCAGCGGATCGCGCACAGGCCGCAGCGGATGCAGCGGTCGTCGTCCTTGATCATCGCGGCGAGCGGCAACCCGCCTGCGGCGGCGCGGGCGGTGAGCTCGACCCTGGTTTCGTCGTCGAGATCGAGCGCCTCGAACGGCACGAGCGCGAGGCAATACTCGGGGCACACGTCCACGCACCGGTTGCAGATGACGCACTTCTCGGGGTCGTAGATCGTCTGCACGTGGCAGATGAGGCAGCGCGCCGCCTGCTCGCGCGCGGCGGCCGCGTCGTAGCCGGTCTCGACCTCGGCGATGCCGGTGCGCCGCCCGAGATCGACCGTCGGCGCCGCCTCGCGGTCGAGCAGCTCGAAGCCGGCGAGCATGCGGTACTCGCGCGTCGGGATTTCGTGGATGTCGATGGCGGTCTCGACGCGCGGACGGTCGGACGCGAGAAACGAGTGAATCGACCGGGCGGCGCGCTTGCCGTTGGCGACGGCTTCGATGAGGTTGCGCGGCCCGAACGCGACGTCGCCGCCCGCATACACCCCGGGCGCGGACGACCCGAGCGTGTCGCGATCGACCTTGATCGTGCCGCCTGGCGTGAGCGAGACGCCGTCGGCGTCCTTGAGGAACGACAGGTCCGCGCGCTGGCCGATGGCGAGGATGCAGGAGTCGGCCTCGACGGTCATGACGTCGCCGTCGTCGTACTCGGGAGCGAAGCGCCCGTGGGCGTCGAACACCGACCGCACGGCGCGCAGCTCGATCGACGCCAGGCGGCCGTCGCCGAGCATTCGCATCGGCCCGCGCCGCGTCACGAAGCGGATGCCTTCCTTCTTCGCCTCTTCGAATTCCTCGTGCCCCTGCGTCGTCCGCAGCACCGGCATCTCGGTGAAGTCTTCGAGCGAGACGATCGTGACGTCGCGCGCGCCGCCGCGGACCGCGGCCCGCGCCGAGTCGAGCGCTTCCTGGAGACCGTGGCTCTCGGAGTCGCCGGCCTCGCGCAGCGCCGTGCGCGCCGCGTCGAACGCGACGAAGCCGCCGCCGATCACGACGACGCGGCGGCCGAGATCCATGCGGTAGCCGCGGTTGACGTTGAGCAGGTAGTCGATGGCCTTGACGACGCCGTCGAGCTGCGCGCCCGGAATCTGCAGATCGCGTCCGCGCGCGACGCCGATCGCGACGAAGACGGCCTCGAACCCCAGGCCGCGCAGCTCCGCGAGGCCGAACTCGGGCGTCAGCGGCGTCCGCGTCCGCAGCTCGACGCCGAGCGCGAGGATCTTGTCCACCTCGGCGCGGATGAGGGAGCGCGGCAGGCGGTATTCCGGAATGCCGAACCGCATCATGCCGCCCGGCTCCTCCGCCCCCTCGAAGACCGTGACGCCGTAGCCGAGCAGCGCCAGATCGTGCGCGGCGGACAATCCGGCGGGCCCGGCGCCGATCACGGCCACTTTCCGCGCCGCGCGGGCGCCCGGCGTCGTCCGGTGAAACGTCAGCGGGTGTACCGGAAGGTGACCCGCGTAGCGGTTTCCCTCGTAATCCGCGCCGGCGTTCAACCGGTCCTGGGTGTCGGGGCTCGTGGATTCGACGCCGTACTGTTCGGTGAGGAAGCGCTTCAGCGCGCGAATCGAGATGGGCGCGTCGATGGCGCCGCGGCGGCACGCGTCCTCGCACGGCGCGGCGCAGACACGGCCGCAGACCGACGCGAAGGGATTCGGCGCCCGCGCGACGAGATACCCGTCCTCGTCACGTTCTTCGGCGATGAGTTGAACGTAACGGCCGGCATCCGTCAGGACCGGGCACGCCGCCTGGCACTTGACCTGGGCCTGCCAGTGCCGTACGTCCGGGAGCCGGACGGGAATCGACATCGGGGTTGGGGCCTCCTGACCTGAGAGGATGTAACACCCGAGGGGTATACGGTTATGACCGGCGTCATACGACGCCGCGAGCACGCATAATGACTCGGGAGAGGAACGCTCGATGACGTTACTGAATCAGGCATGTCGCGGAGGCGGCGCGATCGTAGTCGCCGCGGGCTGTTCGGTGTTGGCGCTGGCGCAGCCGGGCCCTTCGTCTCTCGGCCCGCTCCGGACCGCTCCGACGGAGAAGTTCACCGTGAACGCCGGTTTCAGGGATTGGGGACCCACGACCCTCGCGGGCACGACGATCCTGGGCGGCAACTCGTCGAATCGAGGCGGTTTGCTGGCCGTCGACACGCTGACCGGCAAGGTGAAGTGGACATCTCGTCCCACCGGGACCGCGCACGGCAACCCGTTTGTCGCGACTGCGCCTGCTGTCTCCGGCGACACCGTCATCACGCCCATGGGTAACACGCTGGTGGCCCTGGCGCTCGCCACGGGGAAGCAACTGTGGCGTGGTCCAGCGACCGCGCAGGGGGCGGCAGTCGCCGCCGGCTCCGGGCTCGTCCACGTCATGGGCGAGGACAGCAGTTTCCACGCGCTCGAGGCCACCACCGGTCGTGAGAAATGGAAGCTCGGACTGGCTCGCGGCGGTTCGTGCGAGTCCGTGCCGATCGCACGCGATGGGGCCGTGTACGTGGGTGGCAACACCCTCGTGACGCCGGCGGACGCGAATAGACCGGCGAGCTACCATCGATACCTGTTCGCGCTGGACGCGACGACCGGAGAGGAACGCTGGCGGTATTCCCCGGTGCCACCAGCGAGCACGGGCGGTGTCTGCTTCGAACAGCTCGTCGTCACGGACGACACCCTGTTCGCCGTGGGCGGCCAGACGCTCTACGCCCTGCATCTGGCGACCGGACGCGAGCGCTGGAAGCCGGTCGAGGTTCGCCGGCCCGTGGAAGGACGTGACCGTGCGGTGACGGTGCACGGTCTGGTCGACGGTGGTTCCGTCCTGGTGGGCCTGACCGCGGGCGCCCTGATCGCCTTCGACAAGGCCTCGGGCCAGACCGCATGGGAGATTCCCGGCCAGTACCGGGAGAACTATGCGTCGATGGCGGTGGCAGGCAGGGTTCTGTATTTCCAGGGGCACCCCGGCGCGAGTCCGGCGTCGGAGGTTCAGGGCAGGGTCGTCTATTCCGGTGGCCGCCCGGTCGCCGCGCAGCCGGCCCTGCCGCCGGGCCGGCTGAACGCGCTCGACCTCGACGCGCGCGCCATCCTGTGGTCGTTCTCACGCCCGACGGCCGAGCCCAACTGGCCGTTCGGCTTCATCACGCCCGTCGACGGCGGGCTGTGGGTGGATTCCTACCAGGCGCTCGTGAAGCTGCAGTGACGGCGACTACTTGTCGTGCATGACATGCACGCCGTCCCAGTGCGCCGGTGGGGCCGCCGCGTAGGTGCGGCAGCGGGCCGCGAAGGTCAGGCTCGGGCGGTCCGCGGGATCGATCTCGAGCGCCGCGGCGAAATGGCGGGCCGCGTCGGTCCACTGCGCGGCACGATACGCCGCGAGCCCGGACGCAAAGCGCGCACGCACCTCGCGGCGCGCATCCTGCAGCGAACCCGCCTCGCCCATCAACTCGAAGATCGCGACCGGCTCCTGCTTGCCCTTGACGCGAATCCAGTCGAGCTCTCGACCGGCATAGCGGTCCGACACCCTGGACCACGTGTCTTCGCCGACGATGATGAGCGTGCCGTACTCCTTGTTCACGCCCTCGAGCCGCGACGCGACGTTCACCGTGTCGCCGAGGACGGTGTAGTTGAAGATCGTGTCGGTGCCCATGTTGCCGGCGACGACGCGCCCGGTGTTGATGCCGATGCGGGTGCGAAGCTGCGGCAGGCCTTCCCGCGCCCACCGCGCGTTCAGCTCGACCATCTGCCGCTGCATGGCGAGCGCGCCGCGGCACGCCTGCGCCGGGTGCTGCGGATCGGGAATCGGGCAGCCGAAATACACCATGATCGCGTCGCCGATCAGCTTGTCCAGCGTGGCCCGCTCGACGAGCAGGGGGGCGATCATATCGCGGAAGTACGCGGTGAGATGGGCCGTGAGCTGCTGCGGCGTCACGCGCTCGGACAGCGACGTGAAGCCTTCGAGGTCGCTGAAGAGGACCGTGACCTCGTACTCCTCGCCGCCCAGTTTCAGCTTCGAGGGGTCGTCGAGCATCTGATCGACGATGGCGGGCGCGACGAAGTTCTTGAACGCGCGCTTGATGAGACGCCGCTCGCGATTGTTCAGCGTGAAGCGATACGCCGCGCCAGCCGCATAGGCCGCGGCGATCGTCACGATCGGCGCCACGACCGGCAGACGCGTGTCGCCGTACTCGAGCGCCGCGTAGCCGGCCGCGAGCACCAGCAGGCACGCCGCGAACGCCGCGGCCGAGGCAAGGCCCGGCGAGAGGCGATAGGTGACCGCCGCCGCGATGCCGGCCAGCAGCACACAGAGGATCGTCAGCCGCACGACGGAGTCCACGGGATCGCCAATGAAGCGGTGCCGCAGGATCGCGTCCGCGATCGTCGCGTGCACTTCGACGCCGGGCATCTGGAGATCGACCGGCGTCCGGAAGCTGTCGACCTGCAGGTCCACCGCGGCCGACACGGCGACCCCGACGAAGACGTGCTGCCCCGTGAAGAAGCCCGGCGGCAACGAGTGCGCGGCGTCGAGCGCCTGATAGTACGACGCCGTTCGGATGCCGTGACGGGTCCTGCCGTTGTACCTGAAGAGCCGAGGCTCTTCATCGCCAGGCGAGACGGTGCGATCCACGGCCGCGGCGGCAAGCGATCGCCGTCCCTCTATGACGAGGGAAGCCCGCCGGAGCACGCCGTCGGGATCGATCGGGATCCGCACGACGCCGGCGGCCGCGGCCGCCTCGGCGAGCTGCGGCAGCGGATCGACCCACTGCACGATGCTGTAACCGACATCCGTCGTCGGCGCGAGATCGCTTCCGAGAATCACGCGGCCCGCGCGGCGAAGCGCCCCGGCCAGGGCGGCGTTGCCATCGTCCGATGCGCCGGGCGATTCGAAGACCATGTCGAACGCGAGGCTGGCCGGGCGCTGCGCGGCGATCGCGTCGACCAGTTGCGCGTGCAGCGCGCGCGGCCACGGCCAGGCCAGGCCGATCTCGGCCAGCGACGGGTCGTCGATGCCGACGACGACGACGCCGGGCGCCGGCGCAGCCGACCGTACGCTGAACCGCATGAACGCGTCGTAGACGGACCATTCGACGCGCTGCAGCGTCCCGGTGAGCGACAGCGTCATCGCCAGCGCGATGGCGCCGGCCACGATGACTCCGTACGGCGCCGGACGCAGGACCCCCCGATCGGGAATGAAGAAATCCCGCAGCCGCTGGATCAGAACACGCGCCATCGCATCGTCAGCAGGGCGCGGCGCCGGGGAAGCAGACCGTCGACCGACAGGCCTTCCAGCACGACCCCGAACGCCTCGTCGAAGGCGTTCGTCACCCGGAAGTTCAACCGCCCGCGCTTGGCCGCGAACTCGTAAGCCACGTTCAGGTCGGCCACCGCGAACGTGCTTCGCGGAAGGTCCGTGACGGTCGTGTCGGTGAAGCGCTGCGTGACCTGGCTGACGCTCATGCGCACGAAGAGCCCTCGCTCGTGGATGACGTTCACGCCGGCGCGCAGCAGGTTGTCGTAGCGGTCGAAGGCGACGCCGGCGAAGCGCACGAGCTGATCGTCGGCGAACAGGCTCACGCGCGGCGTCACGATCAGGTTCAGATACGCGCTCGTTCCGACCGAGCGCGCATCCGCGTCCGGCAGGAACCCGCCCCGTCGCAGCAGGTACGGAACCTCGGTGTCGCGGACGAACGCCCGGACCGCGACGAAGGCACGGCTGCGCGAGGTCTCGAGCGACACGTTGTACTCGTCGCGCTCTGCCGCCGGAAGCTCGTTTCGTTCTGCCGCGAATCCCGCGACGGCCGGCGGGGCGATCTTGTCGCCGAAGACGTTCGTGTTCAGGTTCCGGAATGCCGCCGCGCGCAACACGGTTGCCGGCGTCAGTCGAACGGACACCCCGAGCAGCGGACTCCACTGGTTCGATTTCTCCGGCTGCTTGCTGACGAAGTCCGCGTACTCCATGTGCGCATACGCGAGGCCCGCCGTCACGTGCACGCGCCGATGCAGCTGCATCTCGT